>Ga0315276_10006114_pt1 | contig 11132 bp, 11 predicted proteins | sample YL17G05_0_MG_FD_204542 | JGI IMG/M metagenome (GOLD analysis project Ga0315276, IMG submission 204542) | Sediment microbial communities from Yellowstone Lake, YNP, Wyoming, USA - YL17G05_0 | ecosystem: Environmental > Aquatic > Freshwater > Lake > Sediment | place: USA: Wyoming | collected... | reverse complement strand
ATGCTGGAAGGCCGCAGGCTCAAACTGGAAAGAAAGACGATAGCATTATGGCGACTGCCGTTGGGTGCTTCGTATTAGTCCACGAAAAACAGACTAGTTCGTTCTCATTTGTGAATAAAGAGCAGTTTGGACAAGGCGCACCGCCGCCTCAATCTTCAGTTTATGATAGGCAGAAGCTAATTTATGATGATAGCTATAAGCACCCTCTTGACCATAACGTCCTTCTCCCCGAGACGGCCGTTGCTATAGATTGGAAACAGTTTACCAATTAAGGAGTTAATAATGCCTCGAAAGAAAGCCGTCAAGTCTAATCTATCATATACGTTTGCCGATTCTGATGCAGCACAGGCTTTAGCAGCTGATAATATTGAAAAAGCCCAGAAAGTTGCTTTATCAGGCGGTAAAGTACTAGATGTTCAGGATCCAAGAGACCAGGTTCCTGTAACCAAGTTCTATGATCCCCTGTTCGTTCTTGATTACCTACAATTTAAAACAAAGAATGCGTCGTGGGCTCTATCGTATCAGCTGCTCCGTAAGATCTCTTACAGAAATGGCGTAATTGCTTCAATCATCAATACACGAATCAATCAGTGCGGCCTGTTTGCAACTCCTTATATTGTCCCAAACGATAGAATCGGATACACGATTGTACCAAAGAGCAGAAAATATAATTTCTTAATGAAACAGGCAGACCCTAATAAGAAAGTCCCAAATGTTTCAGCTGAAGAAGTCCAGACGATCATGGATGTCGGCGAGTTCCTTAATAATTGCGGAACACCTGAAACCCGTGCGAAAGACCCTCAACGCGATGATTTTAGCACCTTCTTGAGAAAGATTGTTAGAGACAGCCTAACATTTGACCAACTATGCTTTGAAATTGTAAAGGACCCATCCAGTGGAAAACCATCCGCTTTCTATGCAGTCGATTCTGGGACTATCAGATTATCTGATCCTAAGACCCGAATTGAAAAAGGAATTTACTATGTACAGTTCATTGATGGGAACTTGTACACCGCCTACGGTTTCGATGAAATGGCTTTCGCCGTCCGAAACCCAACGACTGATATCAAAGCAAACGGCTATGGCATTTCAGAAATTGAAATGGCCCTCAACTACATCTCAGCTCAAATCTACGGAGAAGAGTACAATAAGAAGTTCTTCACGCAAGGATCAACTCCCAAAGGAATAATTAATATCAAGGGCGCCAATGTCCCAAGAGAAGAATTGGATGCATTCCGTAGAGCGTGGCACGCCCAGTTGACGGGTGTTTCCAATTCTTGGAAAACTCCTATCCTCGCATCGGAAAGCGGAGTTGATTGGATTAACCTCGGACAATCTAACCGAGATATGGAATTTGGTAGATGGCTAGAGTATCTTGTCAACATAACATGCGGCGTTTATCAAATCGACCCTGTTGAAATCAACTTCCAGAATAAAGCAGGTGTTTCTGGCCAGGGTAGACCGATGAACGACTCTTCTGCTATTGAGAAGATTAAGTTCTCGAAAGACAAGGGACTTGTGCCTCTGCTTAGGTTCATCGAAAAGACTATCAATAGGTATATCGTAGAGCCGCTAACTGATGGGAAGTTTGAATTTGCATTCCACGGCTACACAGACCTAATTGAAGAATCTAAGATTAGACTTGAAAAGCAGGAAGTTGAATATCTTAAGACCGTCAATGAAATTAGAGCACAGTACGGCTTCAAAGAACTTCCAGAAGGTAATATCATCCTCAACCCTGTATACGCTCAGGCTAAAATGGCTGCTGATGCAGCTGCTGCTGAACAGGCTGCACAAGGTGGAGGTGCTCCAGGAGAAGAGCAGGGAGCGCAGGGCGTAGACGAAGAACAAGCAGGTGAAATTGCCGACGAAGAAGCAGATGCAGCCGAAGAAGAATTTGGTGGTAACTATAATAACACGTAAGGAGTGAAAATGATTTATAGCATTGCAATGTTTTATGATGAAATAGACCTTCTCGACTTAAAAGTAAAAGAAGAGTCTCCGCATGTAGATAAGATTATTATTGTTGAATCAGAGATAACACACTCTGGCAGACCAAAGCCCATTAATTTTCCGACTAGTAAGTACGACCAAAAAGTTGAGCATTTAATCGTTAAAGCTGAAGTGTTTGCTGACTGTCCTGGACGATGGGACAAAGAAGTTCGGCAGCGCGACTATGCGATGTCGCAATTAGAGATTGCAGATGATGACATTTTTATCGTAACAGATTTAGATGAAATAATTAACGGCGAGAAGATAGAAGAGATAATTCAAAAAGCAAGAGAACATGGAATCGTAAGAGCATGCATGAGACTGTTCTTTTATTACATTAATGTGTTTCAGCCAAAACAAGCGTGGCCTCATCCCTTCGCGGTAACAGGAAAAAGGTATAAAGAGAATCCAAGCTTAAGCTATTTAAGAACAGGCCCAGATAGAAACAACGGTGATTTTCACGGAGCCTCAGTCCTCATCTCTAACTGCGGAAATCATTTCGCTTGGATGGGCGGAGTCGAAAAGATTGAGGAAAAATTCAACAATTTTTGCCACACAGAATATGATACACCAGAAATTAGAGCCGGCATTAGAGAGCGGTTTGAAAAACTTCAAAATGTTATCGCACGATTCGACACACCAGATTATGTAATAGTTGATATTGACGAGCTACACCCAAGAACGATTAGAGAAAATATCGCTGAATGGAATAAATATATTCGCAATAAGGAGATGTAAAATGGCCGCAGAGCAATCAACCGAAAAGACTTCAACAACGAAGCTGATTTCTGTATTCTTTCCATTGAAGCCGCTTAAAAACAAGTTCTCCGAGAACTTCATTAGTATACAGATTGCAGACTTTATTCCTAAGCTGGCCTCGTTTACAGACAAGGCTATCGTCTATAAGATAGATAAAGAGCGATTCTACACATACGACCTCAAGACAGAGGCGTTTGACGACCGATTTGATGTAGTTGAAAATCAAACGATGGTTGTTATCTTCAGTGTAGACAAAACTTCTCAGATAAATGTCTCTGACCTATTTGAACCTGACTTTTCAAAAAGCGTCAACACAATCCGTATCCACAGAAAAAGAATAGACCCTGTGGTGAAAGATTCGTGTAAACCCTCTTACATTTTCTACACAATTAACTCGACTAAACTGCTAAACAGTCTGATTCCCATAGTACAAGCAGACAAGCCAGAGCTGGGAGAAGCGGGAGGCAAGACTTATTTCATCCTCTCTGCCAATAATGCGAAGAGAGACATTAATCCTCTCGAAAATGCATTCACAACAGAAAAGATTTGCCGCATGAACTATGTGACGACCATAGAGTATGGTAAGATAGTAGATGAAAACTACTCGAAGACCCTCAAGAGGAAGATTAACAATCAAATAAAAATCTGAACCACACGTCAGTAAGGCATAGATGTGGTATTATAAACTATAACGCATGGAGGTTTACGCAATGAAGATTCGCCCAAAAGAGACGTTTGAACAGACTCATCAAAAACAAGCTGCTGATTCCGGTGGCGCCTTCGGTTCCGTCGATTTCCTAAAATTCGCTAAGAATACTGTTTATGAGTTCTTCATTGTACCGAAGGTCTCATCGATGGATATTGCTGCCGACGAATGTGAGATCGACTATCCGTTTGAAGAAGTCAATACCCACTTTGGCACATACGAATTCATGCAGAAGTACGGAGGCATGAGACCTGTCCGTATTAATTGTACAGGGTGTGCAATCGACAACTGGATGACCGAAAATAGAGTCCCCAAATCTGTGTTCAGGATTGCCGTTCCCACCAAGTTCTTTGTAACTTATGTAGCTCACGACAAGAAGATAAAGATTGCATGGTTCCAGGACTACTTGTATAGAATCCTCATGGAGAGAATCTCCAAGTTGATGACAGATAAGAACATCAACCTCATCGACTCCTTCCGCCACAGAATCAAATTATTCACCAACCCAGAGGGAAAGTTTGACATCGAAGTCAATCCAGACGTAGCTATTCCATCGGACAGTGCCGGGTATAAAAACCTCCTAATGAATGTTCACGAAAAACCTCTCAATAAGTTTATTGAGGAGCAGGTCGTATGCGACCCCGAAACTGTGGGTAGCGTTCTGTCAGCCCTGAAAGATTATACGAACTCAATAATCAAGGCAGAGAAGGACAAGGAGCGTAATGAGAAGATGGAGGCTCGCTCTGAGCAATTTGCAGCTGGCCTCGAAGGATTCAAGAACACCGACTACAAGCCGGGAGGAAATGCACCATTTGTTGAAAGCGTCGGGCCTGCTGCAGAAACACCAGACGATGACATACCATTCTAAGGAGCATTAGATGAGAGTAAAAGCAGGAAAAGAGGAAGCTACGCCCACTGGAAAGAAGGGTCCAGGCCTCCTAAAAATACGAGAAGCTATTTTCGGCTCATCCGAACAGATTCAGATTGATGCATTCGACTTCATCTCTACTGGTATTCCGCCTCTTGACAAAAAGCTTGGTGGAGGAATTATCATCGGAGGTGTAGTTGAGCTCATTGGTCTAGAAGCCTCATGTAAATCAACAATTGCAGGAATGGTAGCGGCTCAGGCTCAACTAAGAGACATGCCCGTTGTCTACTTGGATACAGAAGCCGCAACATCGATGGCAAGACTTAAAATGCTTGGAGTCAATACAGAGACTCTTATTTACGTCCAGCCAAACTGTCTAGAGGACGTATACGATACAATTGCCCAAGTGCTTACGTCTAAGATAAAAGACCAATCATGGGACGGCCCCGCACTTATCATCTGGGACTCGCTTGCTCAAACTCCTGCTAAAAAAGAAATTGAAATGGAAGAGGGCGATGAGTATACAAAGGAAATGGCTGTTAGAGCTAGGGTCAATTCGATGGGACTCAGGAAGCTCACCATGCCAATTCAAAATGCGCAGGTCACCCTTCTAATTGTAAACCAGCTCAGAGAGAACGTTGGCCAGACCTTTGGTGAAAAGTATTCGTCTCCAGGTGGACATGCTCCGAAGTATGCAGCTATCCAGAGAATAAGACTTTCTGCAACCAACACAGTAAAAATTGACGAAGCTCGAGGCATCACCGGCAAAAAGATTCAAGCCAAAACAATCAAGAATAAAGCCTACACACCCCTCCTTGAAGTTGACCTCATCTTTAACCACAGCACTGGCTTGTTCGACCTTCCGCTGACTATGTATGAAATGTTAAAAGAGCAAAAGAGGCTTACAACTGGAAGAACCAACGAACTCAACCTCAACCCCGATGTTCTAGACACAAATGACGCAAACATTATCAAATTCAACAGAAAAGACTGGGAGCGAGTTTATGAAGAAAATAAAGCCCGGATTAATGATGTTCTAAAATGAGCAAGAAGATGTACTTCGATAATGACCACGTCGAAGCGAGACTTATAGAGTTTCAAGCGACCAAGAATTATGACATCATCAACGAACTCAATCCAATTTTCAACAAGCTTATTTCAGGTGTTATTGGACGATACAAGCTGCTCAGAAGAAACTACATCAACGACGACATCCGCCAGGAAGCATGGGTGGGAATACTAGAAGCAGCTCCCAAATGGTCAAAAGAGAAGGGAGACGCTTTCTCTTATTTTACTGGAGTAGCTAGAAACAAAATCTTCTGGTATTTGAAATCGTACTACCAGGACACATCTTTGAACTCAGAGGACCCACACTTTATGGCACTAGATGATGAGAATTTCAATAATGAAGTAAGTCAAGATTCAGATAATGAATTCGAGAACCTCTCAGCTATCAGAGATTACATTTTAAAGCTAACTGAAGAGTCTTTAAACCTGCCAGATGACGAAAGCTATGGTATAATATTAGAAAGTATTAAAGCAAAAATCATGCACGGTGATAGTGTAAAGTATGAGGATCTCATAAGAGAAACACAAAAAGAGATAGGACATCCAAAGAAGAAAGTGCGATTTGTATTGGATGCAATCTACTCGCATTTCATGGGGGAAATATGAGCAAGCCAACGTATGACGAACTAGTGAGTCTTCTTGTAAGAATTTATAAGACGTCTAGAATAGAGTCTGTTCTAGATATCGAATGGGCCAACTACCCTGTTGAAGTTTTTGAAGAAGTCGGAGCCGCAGTATGCGAACTCACGATTGAAGACAGCAACGATTACAGATGAGTGATATTCTTGTATGCGATGGCTCTAACCTGTTCGTTAGAGCCTTCTTCTCCATGACAGATACGACTCTTCAGAACTCAAAGAGTCAGGACACGACAGCTATATACGTGTTCCTGCAACATTTGAGGAAGATGATCGCAACTGAAAAGCCTGAAGAATGTTATATTATCTTCGACTTTGGCCGAGACATCAGGAAGAAGGGTCTATATAAGGACTACAAGGCAAACCGTAATATTGACCTTGGAGCTCTAGCCGGTTACGACCTCACCGTCAAAATGAACGAAATTGAGAGTAGAAAGCGGCAAAAAGAAGTTATCATAGACGCCCTCAAAACTCTCCCGGTCAAGCTCGTTATTGTCAAGCAGATAGAGGGAGACTGCCTCATTGCTTTTGTTGCTAAGCATTTCATCGACAGAGGTAAGACAGTTACTGTTGTGTCAAATGATAAAGACTTCTACCAGCTTCTAGACCACGACAATATGAAAATCTTCAATCCTCATAAGAAGCAATATATCGCGTCATGCAACATGGAAGAGATCTTCCCAATCAAGAACTTCCCAATATCGTCCTACCGTGTATATAAAGCAATTAGAGGAGATTCTTCCGACAACATCCCAGGCATCAAACTATTCGGAGATAAGAAAATCCAGCAGTTGTTTGATATGTTGAGAGATTGTGACCCGGGAAAGCAAGCTCCTCGAACGATTCAAGAACTATATGACGATTTTGAAAAATGTCCTAAAGCCAAAGCCAAGTTTTGGAAGTACTTTGACGGTCAGAAAGAATTACTTGAGCTGAACTATAAGCTAGTTGACCTCATCGACATGGATTGGTCACCCCAGTCTCTTCAGCTCATCTATGCCGCAATAGAATCTAAACCTTCATTTTCAGCAATGGATTTTATGCAAATCCTTATTCGTGAAAACATAAACACAATTCTAGCCAAAGTACAAGACTGGATGAAGCCTTTCCATCAAATGCTCCCCGAGAAGAAATGAAAATACTCTTATATGGCGATTTGCATGCAGCCAACCTCTATAGCTTCAACGTAAAACGAAGTAAATATCAAATTACAGAATACTCTCGTGTTGACGAATTATATTCAACTCTTGCGTGGATTGCTAAAGTCACAAAAGAATCCGATATAATGATGACTGTGAACATGGGAGATACGTTCCACCAGGCATTGAGGTTCTATGTTGAAAGATACAACACGGTCGTTAGAGCAGTCAACTCAATCAATAGAAATACTTTGTCTAAGTCGGGCGTTATCATAGAAGGCAACCACGACCGAAGCGATGAAGTATCGGCAGTCGACACATTCGACAACATACAAGGAACAGTCCTTGTCAAGAATAGCATCAAAGTAAAATATATTAGCGAAATAAACGCTCATCTCGTCTTTGTGCCATACATTAGAGATCCCAAGAAAACAAAGGAAGCCTTTCAAGCTTTACACGCTAAGTACAAAAATAGTAACACTAGCGTGTATGTCTTGTGCCATTTAGATACCAAAGAAGCTTATGAAGGCTTAGTCTCCTCGTCTTATCAGCTAGGCCAATTTAACACATACGCCGATCTAGGGCTGGATGTCTATACGGCTGTGTTCTCGGGCCATATTCATTTTAAGAAGCAAATTAAAGATAATTTCTTTTATATCGGCTCAGCATTGAATCATAACTTTGGAGATTCATTAACCCGAAAAGGCGTCGCAATCGTAGACATCGAATCTGGTTCATTCAACATAACGTATAAAGAGAATCCCTTTTGTCCGTTCTTTGTAAAGTTCAATCTAGAAAAACCAGATAATGTTTCAATGAAGATAAAGAAGATCGAAGAAGAAATAAAGAAACATAATCTAACCAACGTCTATGCAAGAATCTTCTCATTGAGCACAGATGAAGGGAAAAAGAAGTCCAGCGATTTCATTAGAGACTATAATCACCTGTTTACAGCATTTGAAACAAAGAACTTAGACTCCGAAGAAGCATTAAGAGACACAGACATGATTTCAAACTCTATGGACCACGTTAATGTGTTCGACCTTATTGTAGAGCACGGAACTAAAATCTTATCATCAATGGGCAAAACGCCCGACGAAATAGAGCAATACATCATGAGGCTAAAGCGCGTATGTCTCTTAAACTAAAAGAGCTTGTAATGGAAAATATGAATTCGTTCCTCGGTTCTCACAAGCTGTCGTTTACAGAAAAACAGGGTAATCTTGTTCTAATTAAGGGAATCGATGAATTCGACAAATCGTCAAATGGTGTCGGAAAATCGACTCTTGTTGATGCCATTGTTTTTGCATTCTATGGTCGTTCGCTTAAGAAAGAGTTGAATCTTGACGACATGGTTTGCAAGAAGTCTAAAGAGCCTCTTAGAATTGTATTGTCTTTTGTCGATTCAACTGACGGTGTCATCAAAAACGAATATTCAATTGAACGTATTCGTTCAAAGAGCCCATCTTTTTCAAAATGCAATTTACTAGAAAACGACATATGCATCTCCAACAGTATGACAAATACGGAGACCCAGACTAAAATAGAATCGCTGATTGGAATGGACTATCAGATGTTCGTCAACAACAACGTATTGAACCCTGAACTCTTTAGATTCATCAAGGGAAACTCTGCACAAAAGATTGACATTCTAGAACGCGTATTGAACTTGAATATTGTGTCGAAAATATTTTACACTTTGTCTAACGTTGTAAAAGAAGACCAAGAAGTTCATCAAAAGAACGATACCGAATATTATGCTCTAAAGAAATCTCTAGAGAATCTTGTTCAGCAAGAAGAAGATGTTAACAAGAATGTTAATGAAAACATTGAATTGTTGACCGTGGCCAACGGACGATTAGCAGACGAAGTAAAAGAACTCGAGGGTTTGAGGGATGCTTATTCGTCTACCGTGAGTGAGCTTCATCCTGTCGTTGAAAAACTTGGCCAAGAACTAGACCGCCTCAACGAAACGAAGATAAAGCTAGAGCACAACATCTCAGAGCATCAGAAAAGAGTAAAATATTACGAAAAGAACGAAAATTGTCATGCCTGTAAACAACCAATTCCTGACCGGGATGCGATTTTAGAAGCGGAAAGAGCCAAGGTTAAAGAACATTCTGAAACAATGAATTCGATTCTTCAAACCATAGCTGAAAAGAAGGCCGATGATGCTCTAGCACGGTATGAAAAGACTGTTGAAGATGCAGACGGCTGTACTCGCAAAATAAATGAAAAGAATTATCAAATCAAAAACAACAGCAAGACGATTGAAAAATTCAGCAATATTACATCCTCGGCCGGCCAAGTTGACGATGTTAAGACTAAACTCGATGAAATGACAATTGAATGGAAGGATTCGAAGGAGAAGCTTGAAATAACTGATTTCTGGAGAGAAATGTTAACTCCGAAATCTAAAACTAGAATGACACTGGCCGCTGACTTATTGAAAGTGTTGAACGCCAATATTCAGAAGCACATCAATAATTTCTACAATAAAGATTTCCACTTGTATTTTAACGTCAGCGATAACAGTATCAACGAAATCATAGAAGTAGACGGACAGCAATTCAAATACGACCAGCTAAGTTCTGGAGAGAAAGCCAAGGTCGACATTGTAATAGTAATCTCATTACTTGACATCGCTATGACTTACTTCAAGAACAATAAACTGAAATTTCTAATAGTTGACGAGGCTTGCGACCACCTCGACCTTGTTTGGTCGAAATATGTGATAGAATTTATTAAACAATATGCGGTTAACCTCAATATGATGGTGCTATTTATTTCACACCATGCCGCAGTTGAAGACATGACATACGTGTTCGATAATACGATTCTCGCAATGAAGGGTCTCGATGGAAACTCGTACATCCCAAAGTCTAGAGTTCACTAATATCAGAGACACCGTTCGAGAAATCGAACGGAAATTTGCGATTGACCCGGTCCACAGAAACTGGAAGGGTCGTGGCGAAATAAACGTCAGATGTCCGAATTGTAATGATAAGAAATATCACCTCGGACTAAGTTTTGCTAAGAATGGATACAACTGTTTTAGATGTAGTTTCCAGGGACGATTGTCAGAGTTCCTGAGAAAGAATGGGATAAAGTATGAAACTAAGGGACAGATATTTCGTTCTGAAGCTGTACTATCAGACTCTTTTAAGATTAAAATGCCGATCGATTTTTCAAGGAACGAAGACATTGCTAGAAAAGCTAAAGTATATATGGCAGCACGAGGGTTTGATTTACACTTTCTTAAGAAAAATTTCAAAATCTGGCCCATAACAAACTACGAACATCACTATTTTGGTTACATCATCATTGAGCTGAACGACTATGCATTTTATGCTAGAAAGTTTTTAGACCTTACACCCGCACATCAGCGGCATGTTATCCGCAAATCAGATCCAAACATGAAATTGTTCTATACATATGACAAAAATAACTCTAGCACCATACTTGTTGTCGAATCCCTGTTTAATTTAATGAAAGCCGCCCAGTATGGATACGATGCAGTTTGCATATTCGGAAAGGGCAGTAGCGCCGCATTCGTTGATTATTTGAGAACTCACGATAAAAATAAGAACCTATGTCTGTGCTTCGATAAAGATGTTATAATAAAGGATATAAACAGGTTTATCACACGTGTCAAGAAAGCAGGAGACCCTCCAGAATTATTCTATGTCGATTCAGAGGATATGCCTTGCAATGATATTGCCGACATGTCCAATAAAGAGACGCTAGTTAGAACTATTAATAAAAGAAAATCAGTTGAAGAAATCTATATCAATATGATGTCAATAGGAGAATAAGATGGGAATGACAAAAGCGTCGCTCGACCTTCAAATGCAACAAGCAACGAACCACGCAATAGCAACATTACAGAAGAACATGGATCAATTGAATAGAGTCGCGCAAATTATCGATGGAAATATGCGTCAATCTCATGCTGTCGTGTT
>Ga0315276_10006112_pt1 | contig 11133 bp, 9 predicted proteins | sample YL17G05_0_MG_FD_204542 | JGI IMG/M metagenome (GOLD analysis project Ga0315276, IMG submission 204542) | Sediment microbial communities from Yellowstone Lake, YNP, Wyoming, USA - YL17G05_0 | ecosystem: Environmental > Aquatic > Freshwater > Lake > Sediment | place: USA: Wyoming | collected... | reverse complement strand
GCATCGTCTGGCCGTATTCGTCCAGCGTGTAGAGAGGGAGCGTGGGCGAGGTGAGGGCGATGAACAGGATCGGCTGGTCGGCGGGATTGACCTTCTGGTAGACGGGAGGGTTCGGCATGTCCCGCGGAAGCTGGGACGAGACCTTGGCGATCGCGGCCTGGACGTCCTGGGCCGCCGCGTCCAGGTCCCGGCTGAGGTTGAACTGGAGGGTGATCTGGGTCGACCCCAGGGCGCTGGAGGAGGTCATGGAGTCGAGCCCGGCGATGGTGGTGAACTGCCGCTCGAGGGGCATCGCCACCGCCGACGCCATCGTCTCGGGGCTGGCGCCGGGCAGGGCGGCGGAGACCGCGATGGTCGGGAAGTCCACGTTGGGGAGATCGCTCACCGGCAGCATCCGGTAGGCGAGGATCCCGAAGAGGAGGATTCCCAGCATGACGAGGGTCGTCATGACCGGCCGGCGGATGAAGATCTCCGAGAAGTTCAAGGCGTCTCCTCCCCGCCCTTTTCCGGTTCCACCTTCGGCGCGATCTTCGCCCCGGGGACGAGCCGGAGCTGGCCGTCGATCACGACCTTTTCCCCGGCGCTCACCCCCTTCTCGATCACCGTCTCATGCTCCAGCGACTCGCCGGGGATCACAAGGCGGGACTCCACGGTCATGTCGGGCTTGACGACGAAGACGTACTGGCCCTGCTGGCCGGTCTGGATCGCCTCCGAAGGGACCACCAGCGCGCCGGTCTTCGTCGCCAGCGTCAATCCCGCGTTGACGAACTGTCCCGGCCAGAGGATCCGCTCCGGGTTCGGGAAGGTCGCCTTGAGGAGGACCGTCCCGGTCCGGCTGTCCACGGTGCTGTCGATGAAGCTCAGGCGGCCGGCGACGGAGCGGCTTCCGGAGTCCGGGGCCGCCGCCTGGACGGTGAGCGTCCCTCCGGCCTGGCGGCTCATGATCTCGGCGAGGTTCCGCTCGGGGACGAAGAAGGAGACGTAGATGGGGTCCATCTGCTCGATCACCACCAGCGGCGTGTCGGCGTTGGCCTTCACGACGTTCCCCCGGTGGACCATCAGGCGGCCGGTCCGTCCGTCAACGGGGGACCGGAGGGTGCAGTACTCGAGCAGGAGGGCGGCGCTCTTCACCGCCGCCTCGTCGGAGAGGACCGTCGCCTCCAGGGCCGCGGCGCTGGTGCGGACCTTGTCGTACTCCGACGGCGTGACGTAGTCCTTCTCGACCAGTCCGGCGTAACGCTCCGCGTCGGATAGGGCGTTCTTGAGCAAGGCCCTGTCCCTGTCCAGCTGGGCACGGGCCTGATCCAGCGCCGCCTCGAATGGGCGCGGATCGATCTCGAACAGGACCTCGCCTCTGCGCACGTCCTGCCCCTCCTCGAAGGAGACGCGCCGCAGCTCGCCCCCCACCAGTGCCTTCACGGAGACGGTGGAGAAGGCTTCCACCGTCCCGATGACCCGGATCACGATCGGCACGTCCTTCGGTGCGACGACGCCGACGGTGACGGGGACCGCGTCCTGCCCGTCCGTCCGGCCGGGGGCCGCCGGCGTGCAGGCGGCGAAGAGGAGAGGCAGACACAAGGCGAAGGGCCCGAGGAGGGCCGAAAGCGTCCTTCTCCGTGACATTCGATCCTCCACGAGATTCCTGTTCACGGCAGCCCCGCGTTCCCGCCGCCCGCAACCGGGCGATCGGCCAGGCCCTCCCGGAGGACGGAAGAATCGCCGGCGTGGTTCGTCAGGAGCGCGGCGGTCTTGTGGCCGATCTCCTGCCTGACCAGGACCCGGGCAGGGGACCTCAGGTCCGCGAGGAACCGGTCCATGTCGCTGTCTTCCACCAGGAGGAAGACCTTCCGGTCCTGGGCCAGGTAGGTGTCCACCTCTTCCCGCGAGGGAATCTGGGGCATGAGCCTCTCCGTATAAAAGAGGTAGGAGGAGTCCCAGCGCCAGAGCCCGTGGGAGCGGATCTCGTCCCCGGGACCCACCGCGGCGGCCACCTTCTCGCAGAAGGGGACGGGGGACTTGTAGCGATCGACCAGGCGCAGCATGAAAAGGTCGGTGTAGAGGTAGATGCCGGCCATGGCCAGGGCCAGTCCCGCCACCGCACCGGACAACCGCCGTTTCCCGAGGAAAAGGAAGATCGCCACGCCCCCCGCCAGCGCCAGGAGCCCCAGGGGGACCAGCGCCGGGGACTCCGCAAGGTACTTCCCCGACCGGGCGGCCCAGGCGGCGACTCCCGAGATGGCGAGAAAGCCGGCGCAAAGAAAGGCCCCGAGGAAAGCCAGCGCTCCGCGGGCCCACCGCTTCAGGAACGTGGACACCTCCCCCGAGAGGACCTCGTCCCAGAATTTCCCCAGGAGGAGCGCCGCCGCGGGATAGAGGGGGAGAAGATAGACGCCCCGCTTGGATCCCGCCGCCGAGAAAAGGAGGAAGACGGCGCCGAACCAGACGGCGGCAAAGAGGCGCCCGCGCCGCTCCGTCTCGTTCCGGACCGGCGCGAAGAAGGCCGCCGGCAGGAAGAGGGACCAGGGGAAGAGATCCGAGAAGAGGCGCGGGAGGTAGTACCAGAAGGGCTGGACGTGATTGAAGGGGTCGGTCGCCCGCTCCAGGTTGTGGCGGATGAAGAAGTCGGAGAGGACCTGGCCGTGACCGGTGAGGGCCAGGCCCAGGTACCAGGGGGCGGCGGCGAGGAGGAAGGCGGCCGCCATCCAGGCCACCTCTTTCCGGAAGACCCACCTCCAGTCCCGGACGGCGAGGAGATAGACCCCCATGGCGGCGGCCGGGACCACCAGCCCCACCGGTCCCTTGGTGAGAAAGGCCAGCCCCATCAACGCGCCGGCGGCGGCGAGGAGGGTCCCTTTGCGGCGCAACGTCGACTCCCGGGCCAGGAAGAACAAGGCCATGGCGCCCGTCATCAGGAAGGAGAGGACCTGGTCCATCTGGATGTACTGGGAGTGCCACCAGAACATCACCGAGGTGGCGAGGAAGGCCCCGGCGAGGAACCCGGCCCGGATTCCGAAGACCCGGCGCCCCAGCCGGTAGATCAGGAGGACGGAGAGGATCCCGCCGATCACCGAAGGAAGGCGCAGGGCCGCCTCCGAAAGCCCCCCCGCCAGCCGGCAGGAGGCCAGCATCGCCCAGAAGTAGAAGATCGGCTTGTCGGAGTAGATCATCCCGTTGACGTAAGGGAGGAAGTAATCGCCCCGGGCCATCATCTCCCGGACCCCCTCGCCGTAGACCGGCTCGTTGGGGTTCCACAGGGCCCGCATCCCGATCCCGGCGGCGAAGATCAGCGCCGATCCGACCACCAGGAGGAGAAGGCGATGCCTCTCCCGGGACGGGGAGAAGAGAGTGACGACCGGTCGGCTGGAAACGCTGGACATTCGCTCCTTTCGGGGGCGATTGATCTTAGGGACGCCCGGTGCTAGTGTCAACGGCCCTCATGAAGGTCCTTCATCTGGTCAGCCGATACCGCTGGACCGGCTGCGCCGAGCCGGCGGTGAACCTCTGCCGTTTCCTCCGGAAGGCGGGCGCCGACTCGCGCCTCTGCTGCGTGAGAGGCGGAAGCCTCGAGGGCCAGGCCCGGCGGCTCGGAGCGCAACCGGCGGATGCCGCCCCCCTGGGACGCAACTACACCCCCTGGGGAATCCTGGGGGCCGCCCGGAGCCTCGCCTCCTACGTCGCCTCCGAGGAGATCGACATTCTGCACGCTCACACCTCCCACGACCACTGGCTTGCCGCCCTCTCCCGGATCCTTTTCGCCGGGCGCGAGGTGCCGCTGGTGAGGACCCACCACGAGACGCGGCAGATTCGAGCCGGGATCGTCTGGCGCCGGATCTTCAACCGCCACACCGCCATGAACATCTCCGTCTCGGCCGCCTCCCGGCAATTTTTCGAGACGAGCGGGGCGATACGGCCCGACCGGATCCGGACGATCTACGGCGGGCTGGATTTCTCCCGCTTCGCCACCTCGACCCCGGCGCCCGACGTCCGGGGGACCTGGGGGGTGCCGGCCGACGCCCGGATCATCGCCCACCTTTCGCACGTCGGGCCCGACCGGAAGCAGGAGGCGATCCTGGAGGCCTTCTCCCTGCTGGCGGAGGAGTTCCCGCGGGCCTGGCTCGTCTTCCTGGGACAGGGGAACAAGTCCACCGTCCGGATCCTCCGGGAGAAGGTCCGCTCGAGGCCCTTCCGGGACCGGGTGGTCTTCAGCCGGGACTTCGCCGATCGGAGAATCCCCTGGCTGGACCAGGTGGCGGCCGTGGACCATGTGGCGGTGCTGGCGGTCGGGTCGGAGGGATCTTCCCGGGGCGTCATGGAGGCGATGGCGCTGGGGAAGGGGGTGGCGGGGGCGCGCGTGGGAGTGATCCCGGAGCTGATCGAGGAAGGGAAGACCGGGTGGCTGGTGGATCCCGATCATCCGCCGTCCCTGGCGGGCGCCCTCCGGGAGGCCCTGGGGGATCCCGGGAACGCCGCCCGGATGGGCTCGGCCGGCGCCAACCGGATCAGGACCCGGTTCCGCTGCGAGCGCCAGGCGCAGGAGACGCTGGATCTGTACCGGGAGATCCTGTCGTCGCTGGATCCGTCCGCGCGCCCGGCCGGTTCGAGATGAGGCAGTCCTTCCGGCGTCCCGCTTTCCCCGTGGCCAGGAGGTAGAGGGGCCGGGGGGTGGACCCCTGCAGCGATTGGTAGTCCTCCTCCGGAAGCACGCAGAAGACCCTCTCCCCGCTCTTCAGGTAGCGCTCCAGCGCGGGGCGGTCCGGAAGCGGCGGGATGAGCCTTCCGGAATAAAAAATGTATCCCGACCGGAAGCGAAACATTCCGTAACTCCTCAGCAAGGCGTCGGCCGGCACCTCCCGGGCCACCGTCTCGGCGAACTTCCGCGGCGAATTCGTCTCGTTGGCCACCGGATAGACCCGGAAGATCGCCACGACCCAGATCAGGGCCAGCGCCGCCGCGAGGCTCCCGTGAGCGGCCAGGATCCGTCCGCGGGCGAGGCGGATGAGGCCGCAGATCGATCCCGCCAGGGCGCAGGCCGCCAGGAGATAGGACGAGGGGAGAAGTTCCGGCGCCTTCTTCAACGCGAGGAAGGGGGCGACCGCCCCCGCCAGGCCCAGCAGCCCCAGCGCCCCTCCCTCCGCCGCCAGCAGCAGCCTCCTCCCCGCCGCCCGGAGCTCCCCGCGCGCCGCGGCGTCCACGACCGCGCCGCAGAGGATCGCCGCCGCCGGGAGGGCGACAAGGAGGTAGACGGGGCGCTTGCTGGCCGAGAGGGAGAAGAAGACCAGCGGCACCAGGATCCAGATCCACATTCTCCGCAGGAAGCGGCGCCGCTCCGGATCTTCCGGCCGGAACAGGGCGGCCGCCGGGACGAACAGGGAGACGGGAAGGAAATCGACCGGCGTCCGGGACAGGAAGAACCACCAGGGATGAAGGTGATCGAACCCCTCCACGAAACGGTTCACGTTGTGCAGGTAGAGGAAGACCTGAAGCGGCTCCGTGCCGTGCCTCTGGATCAGGACGAGGTAGTAGACGAGGGGCGGGAGGAGCGCCAGGAGCCCCGCCAGGATCAGCCATCCCCAGCGCCGGAAGATGCGCCGCTCGAAGAGTGTGTCGGCTGCGATCAGGAAGGCCGGGAGCGCCAGAGCCACCGGCCCCTTGGCCAGGACCCCGAACCCCAGGGAGAGCGCCGCCAGGGCAATCCATCCGCCGGCCGGCCTCTCGCCGTCGGCAATCCGGAACAGGGCCAGGGTCCCCACGGTCATCCCGAGCAGGAGGAGCATGTCGTGCTGAACGTAGCGCGCCTGCTCCACGAAGAAGCTGCTCACGGCGAGGCTCAGGGCCGCAAGGAAAGCGCCCCGAAATCCCAGCGCGCGCCGCGAAAGGAAGTAAACCGCCAGGACCAGGCAGACCCCGGCCCCGGCCGAGGGGATCCGGGCGGAGGTCTCGGTGATCTTCCCCGCGGGAAGGGAGGCGAGCCGGATTCCCCAGAAGAGGAGCGGCGGCTTCTCGGGGAAGGCTTCGCCGTTGACGGTGGGGAGCAGCCAGTCGCCCCGGAGGGCCATCTCCCGGGCCGCCTCCGCGGAGATCGGCTCGTTGGGCTCCCAGAGATCCCGGCCGGAAAGATTCAGGAAGCAGAGTGCCGTCGCCAGGGCCAGCAGCAGCGGGACGAAAAACCTCCCGCCTTCAGGTTTCATGAATTCGTCTCTTGCGTCCGCCAAGGAGCATCCCGTAGCATAGCGTGATCATGGTGGAACTGTATCACGTCAACAAAGAATACAGCCGCGGCTCGCACGCCCTGTCGGACGTGAGTCTGGAGATCGGGAAAGCAGAGTTCGTCTTCCTGACGGGCGCCAGCGGCGCCGGCAAGACCACTCTCCTCCGGCTGCTCCTCCGTGAGGAGACCGCCACCTCCGGGAAGATCCTGGTGGACGGCCTGAACGTCTCCACCCTTCCCCCCTCCCGCGTCCCCCGGCTGCGCCGGCGCCTCGGCGTCGTCTTCCAGGACTTCAAGCTGCTTCCCCGCAAGACCGTCTTCGAGAACGTGGCGCTGGTCATGGAGATCCTGGGCGTCCCGCGGAGGGTGCAGCGGGCCCGGACCTTCTCGGTCCTGGAGATGCTCGGGCTGAATCACAAGGTCCGGTCCTACCCCCTGCAGCTTTCCGGTGGAGAGCAGCAGCGGGTGGCCATCGCCCGGGCGCTGGTGAACGAGCCGGTCCTGCTCCTGGCCGACGAGCCTACCGGAAACCTCGACCCCGAACTCTCCTGGGAGATCATGACCCTCTTCAAAGAGATCAACATCCGGGGCACCACCGTCCTGGTGGCCACCCACGACCGGGAGATGATCAATCGGATGGGAAAGCGGGTGGTGACCCTGGACTGCGGGCGGGTCGTCACCCACTAGGGTTAGGAGGCCGGCTTGGTCCGTCACATCCTCCGGGAAGCGCTGGTGAACCTCTGGCGCAACCGGTTCGTGAATCTCCTGGCCTCCGCCACCATCGCCGTCTCGCTCCTGCTGGTGGGGATTTTCCTTCTGCTGGCCCACAACCTCTCCCGGGTCGTGGCGGATCTGGGGAGCCAGGTGACTCTCAGCGTCTATCTCAAGGCGGAGACGCCGGCGGCGGAGCGCGAAGGGATCCTGGCGGCTCTGCGGGGAAGGCCCGAGGCGGCCTCGTTCGAGTACGTCTCCCCGGAAGCGGCGCTGGAGAAGTTCCGGAGGCTCTTCCCCGCTCTCAGGGAGGTCCCCGAGGCCCTGGAGGAGAACCCCTTCCCCGCCTCGGTGGAGGTGCGGATGGCCCAGGGACACCGGGACCCCGAGTCGGTGCGCCGCCTGGCGGGGGAGCTGGAGCGTCTTCCCGGAGTGGATGACACCGCCTTCGATCTTCCCTGGGTGAGCCGGCTGAGGGACCTGGTCACCCTGGCCCGGGCCGCCGGCTACTCCCTGGGAGGCGTGGTGGGGCTGGCGGCGATCCTCACCATCGCCAGCGTGATCCGGCTGACCATCTACTCCCGCCAGCAGGAGATCGAGATCCTGCGGCTGGTGGGGGCCACCCGGACCTTCATCCTGGCCCCGTTTCTCCTGGAGTCCTCCCTGATGGGCGCTCTGGGCGGGGGCTTCGCCCTGGCCGCCCTCCAGGGAATCTATCAGTATCTCGCCCGGAACCCCGGGAAGATGGCCCCCCTCTTCAACGACCTCCTCACGGCCTCCTTTCTCCCACCCTCGACTTCCTGGCTCCTCGTCCTCCTGGGCTTCGCGGCCGGCGCCCTGGGCGGACTCCTGTCGCTGAGGAAGATCTCGCTCTGAGAGCCTGGTCTCGTCCTATTTTTTGAGAATGCCGACGTAGGCGCCGCCGCGGGCGGGGAGGACCCAGGGCTTCCGGCGGATCTTTTCGGAGAAGACCCGGAAGGCCAGGTTGTCGTGGATGTCGTCGGAGATCAGGAAGCCGCCGGGCCGGAGGGCCGACCAGAGCCGCCGGTAGCCCCAGGCCCGGCCCCGCTCCGACTTGTCGCTGTCGTAGTGGGCCAGGTCGATGGCGGGCCACTCCCGCAGGACCTTCGGGAGGGCGTCCCGGTCGGGGAGGCGGATCAGCTTCCAGCGATCGCGCAGGTTCTCGGGGACGACGCAGCCGATGTACCGGTCGTTGCGCCGCAGGGCGTAGGGCATGTCGGTGCTCGCCAGGGTGCCCCGCCCCATCCGGTCCAGCGCCAGGAGAATCACCAGGCTCGACCAGCCGTGGGCGACGCCGGTCTCCACCACCCGATCCGCCTGGAGGTGAAGGCAGAGGTGGTAGAGGAGATCCACCTCGCCGGCCCCGCCCATCCGGACGGGGCAGGACCCGGCGATCTCCCCCGCCCGGCGCCAGATGTCGGGATGGATCTCCGACACCTTCCGCCACTCGCCCTGGAATCCCACGTCCCGGAGGAAATCCTCCCGCGGGCAGGCGTTCCCGGCGCACCAGTCGGCGCTGAGGATCTTCTGCTTCTCGCGATGGGACCGAGGCGTCCGGGGGGTGGTCAGGGACCGTCCCAGCCTCCGGAACAGCTCCGGGTAGAGGGCGGGACGGCCCAGAAACCAGACGAAGCTTCGGAAGTTCATGTCGCCTCTCTCCGCGCCGGAGAAATCCGCCGGCCGGCGCCGTCACGCCATCATCTTACTGCGAGTCGCCGGCATGATGCCGGAGGATGGGGGACACGGCCCCTGCCGCGATTTCCAACTTGAGAATGAAAAAGGCATAATAGTCGGCCTCCCCGGCCGGGGCGACCCGGCCGGGGATCCACGGAGATCCCACATCGTTCTTCACCGGCCGATGCGCCCGTGAGCCAAGGGCCCGGGCAACGGCGGAAAGGAGTCGTGCCATGGCCATCCAGCCTCCCCGGAAAGAGGCCCAGGAGCATCTGGAAATCACCTACCGGGGCCGTACGGCCCGCCTGCCCCTGTTGACGGGGAGCGAAGGCGAGGTCGCCGTCGACATCTCCAAGCTTCGCGACACCCTGGGCATGATCACCCTGGACCCCGGCCTGGGAAACACCGGCTCCTGCACCAGCACCATCGCCTTCATCGACGGCGACAAGGGGATCCTCCGGTACCGGGGCTATCCCATCGAGGAGCTGGCCGAGAAGAGCAGCTTCCTGGAGGTCGCGTGGCTCCTGATCCACGGGGAGCTTCCCACGGCCGCGGAGCTGAAGGGCTTCGACCGGGACATCACCCAGCACACGATGCTCCACGAGGACTTCGGGCGCTTCTTCGCCGGCTTCCCGAAGGACGCCCATCCCATGCCGATATGCGCCGGCGCGGTGGGGGCCCTGGCCACCTTCTACCAGCAGCCCGAGACCGATCAGCACACCCACGACTCCATCATCCGGCTCCTGGCCAAGACGCCCACCATCGCGGCCCTCTCCTACAAGCACTCCATCGGGCAGCCTCCGCTCTATCCGCGCAACGACCTGGACTACTCCTCGAATTTCCTGAGGATGATGTTCGGCACCCCCTGCGAGGAATACCAGATCGATCCGGTGGTTGCCCGGGCGGTGGACCTGCTCCTGATCCTCCACGCCGACCATGAGCAGAACTGCTCCACCAGCACGGTCCGGCTGGTGGGGAGCTCCAAGGCGAACCTCTTCGCCAGCATCGCCGCGGGAATCAGCGCCCTCTGGGGCCCGCTCCACGGGGGGGCCAACCAGGCGGTGATCGAGATGCTGGAGCGGATTGCCGCGGAGGAGGGGAGCGCCGAGCGGTTCCTCCAGAAGGCCAAGGACAAGAACGACACCACCCGGCTGATGGGGTTCGGCCACCGGGTCTACAAGAGCTACGACCCGCGCGCCGCCATCCTGAAGCGCACCTGCGAGCAGGTCGTCCAGCGGGCCGCCGGCACGGGCCGTCTGCTGGAGATCGCCATGAAGCTGGAGGAGGTGGCCCTCAAGGACGAGTACTTCATCAGCCACAAGCTCTACCCGAACGTGGACTTCTACTCCGGCGTCATCTACAAGGCCATCGGCATCCCCGTGAACATGTTCACCGTCATGTTCGCCATGGGGCGGATGGCGGGCTGGATCGCCCAGTGGCTGGAGATGCGGAAGGACCCCTCGTTCCGGATCGGCCGTCCGCGGCAGGTCTACATGGGCGCCACCGAGCGGCACTACGTCCCGGTGGAGAAGCGGGGCTGAAGAGGACGGAAGCAAAGGGGGGCCGGCGCCCGGCGCCGGCCCCCCTCTTCAAGGCCTGCCCGGATCACCACGTTTGTCGGTCATTTCCCCCTCAGAAGCGGCGGCTTGTAGTTGAGCACGACGACCTCCGAAACCTGACCGCGCCTGTCGGCTTTCGAGTTGATGCTCCGCCTCGCCCGGACGGTGCGAATCGCGAATCCGGCGTAGAGCCTGCGGATGAAGGGGCAGTCGCTGTTGCTGAGCATCACGAGGCACCTCCGCCTGCTCAGCGTCGCGAAGACCTCCGCCAGCTCCTCCTGGTCCGATGCCCGGAACGAATCCCGGGTGTAGGAAGTGAAGTACGAAGTCTCGGAAACCGGATGGTAGGGGGGATCGAAGTAGATGAAGTCCCCTGCCTTTGCGTAATCGAGCGTCTTGCGGAAATGGGCCGTTCGCAGCTCCACGCCCTTGAGCGAGAGCGCGACGTTGCGGAGGTTTCCGGCATCCAGGATGGGGGGGTCCTGATACCGGCCCATCGGAACGTTGAACCCGCCGCCGGCGTTCACGCGGTAAAGGCCGTTGAAGCAGGTCTTGTTCAGGTAGATGAACCGGGAGGCGCGCTCGATGGGGGATAGATCCCGGGGCTGCCGGGAGCGGGTCAGGTAGTAGTGCTCCTCCGAATGCAGTCTCTTGTGCTTCGAGAGAATCCGGATCACCTTCGAGGTGTTCCCCTGGATCGCCTGGTAGGCGTTGATCAGCTCCTCGTTGCTGTCGGCGAGGACGGCTCGCTTCGGCCGGAGGAGGTTCCGGACCTGGAAGAAGACGGCGGCGCTGCCCAGGAAGGGCTCGATGTAGCGCCGGACCCGGGCGGACGGGGGGTAGAGCGCCTCGAACTGCGGCAGCAGTTGCGTCTTCCCCCCCGCCCACTTGACGAAGGGGTGTGGCAGGTCACTTTTTCGGTACGGCGGCATTCTTCACCAGGGCCTTGTAGCGGGGGTC
>Ga0315276_10006110_pt1 | contig 11138 bp, 11 predicted proteins | sample YL17G05_0_MG_FD_204542 | JGI IMG/M metagenome (GOLD analysis project Ga0315276, IMG submission 204542) | Sediment microbial communities from Yellowstone Lake, YNP, Wyoming, USA - YL17G05_0 | ecosystem: Environmental > Aquatic > Freshwater > Lake > Sediment | place: USA: Wyoming | collected... | reverse complement strand
TCCTTTCAGGAAAGGTTTCTCTCTCCCAGATAGATCTTCCGAACGTCATCGCTATGCAGCAATGTTTCCGCTTTGTCTCTCATCACCACCCTGCCGGTTTCGATGATGAAACCCGTGTCCGCAATCTCCAGGGCCATTTTTGCATTCTGCTCCACCAATAGAATCGTCGTTCCTTTATCATTGATTTGTTCGATCAGATCGAAGAGGCTATCAACCAGGATGGGGGCCAGTCCCATCGAGGGCTCATCGAGGAGAAGGAGGTCAGGGTTGATCATCAAGCCCCTGCCGATGGCCAGCATCTGTTGTTCCCCGCCGCTCAGTGTCCCACCAGCCTGCTGTCTTCGGTCCCTGAGTTTGGGGAAGAGGGAGAAGATGTTTTCCAGTGTTTCCGGAATCTGCTCCTTTTTGGCCGCCGTGGCGCCCACCATCAAATTTTCAAAGACGCTCAGATTCGGGAAGATCTGCCGTCCCTCCGGAACATGGGCAATGCCTCGTTTGGTGATCTCATGGGGTTCAAGCCCCTGGATTTCCTTGTTCTTGAAAACGACTTTTCCTCGGTGGGGTTTGAGTATTCCTGAAATGGTTCTGAGGAGCGTGCTTTTCCCAACCCCATTGGATCCAATGACCGCCACCAGTTCTCCCCGGTTTACATCGAGGGAGAAGTCGTGGAGAACGATTTTTAATCCCTCATAAGAGACAGAGAGGTTATGAATGGTTAGCATTTTTACGCCGCTTTCCGAGATAAGCCTCGACCACCTTTGGATTGTTCTGAAGTTCAGCAGGACTTCCTTCGGCAATCTTAACGCCGCTATCGAGGACCGAGATAGGATTGCAAAGGTCCATGACAAAACCCATGTCATGTTCAATCAGAATCATTGTCATTCCTCTTGCCTTGATCTTTTTGATACAATCCTTCAGGAACTCTTTCTCATTGGGGTTCATTCCTGTCCCAGGCTCGTCGAGAAGCAGTAAGATGGGGGCACAAGCCATGGCCCTGGCGATCTCCAAGAGTTTTTGATGCCCGTAAGCCAGGTTTTTTGCCTTTTCTTCAGCATAGCCTGACAAACCGATAAATTCGAGGAGTTCCATCGATTTCCGGTGGATCTCTTTTTCCTCCCGATTGACCGAGGGGGATCGCAGACAGTATTTGAGGAGGCTCGATTGCATCTTGGTGTGAAATCCAACCTTCACATTGTCGATGGCTGAAATGTTTCCGAAGATGTTGACACTTTGGAAGGTCCGTGAAATCCCCAACACTGGGCGTTCATGGACCTTCCGGTCGTGAATGGGATTGCTGTTGATCCATATCTCGCCAGAGTCCGTCTGATGGACGCCAGAAATCAGGTTGAAGAGGGTCGTTTTTCCTGCGCCATTCGGGCCGATGAGGCCGTGAATCTCGCCCGGTTGAACCTGGAAATCAACATCCATTAGGGCTGCAACCCCGCCGAAATGGATAGACACCTTTTTAATGTCGAGGAGGGCCATCCGTCTATCGCCTCCTTTGCAGCTTCGATAATCCTTTTTCAAAAAAACTCATAAGTCCGTAAGGAATGAAGGACATGCACAACATCAGCATTACCCCATAGATGAGCATTTGATACTTGGCCAAACCCCTCAAGAATTCAGGAAGGATAACCAGAAAGATGGAACCGATGATGGGACCTATGATTGTTCCCATTCCGCCAACAACGACCATCGTAAGAAACTGGATCGAAAGATCGAGGTTGAAGATTTCAGGACTGAGGACGGTATAGATGTGGGCATAGAGGCTTCCTGCCATGCCGGCGATCAGGGTGCTTAGCCCGAAGCTCAGGGTTTTATAGAGGTGGGTATTGATTCCTAGGGCTGCCGCCGCGTCCTCATTTTCACGGATCGCAAGGAAGGCCCTCCCGACTTTTGAGCTCATGATCCGACGGATGAAAAAAATGCATAAATAGATGACGGCAATGGCCAGATAGGCCTTGCTCCGTGTGGTTGAGAACTGGAAGAAAAAGATATTGGGCGCCGGGATACGCGTCATTCCCATGGGCCCCCCTGTGATGGAGGGCGTGTTGACAATGAGGAGCCGGATGATTTCTCCAAGACCGATGGTGATCATGGCCAGGTAAGGTCCCTTGGTGGTGAGAACGACAAACCCAATCAAATATCCAAAAATACCGGTGACGACGGAAGATAGCACGAAGGCAGCCAGGAAGGGAAGGTGAAGATGGATGGACAGCCAGCCTGAGAGATAGCCTCCGATGGCGCAGAAGGCCGCATGGCCGATGGACAGTTGTCCCGTGTAGCCCGTCAAGAGGTTGAGGCCAAGGGCGACAATGATAAAGATGCACATCTGGATGAAGATTTCGACATGGTATTCGTTCCTGATCAATAGGGGAACAATCAGAGAGAGAACTATCACGATGAGTGGAAGGAATCTATTTTTGTTTTTCATCTTTTCGTCTTTCCGAGGAGGCCGCTCGGTTTGAATAACAGGACGATGATGATGACGAGATAGGCGATGATGTTGAGATATTGAGAGGAGAGGTAGCTGATAGCCAGGTTTTCGATCAGACCCAAAAGGAGCCCTCCGATCATGGCCCCGAACAGATTTCCGAACCCCCCCAGCACGGCTGCGGCAAATCCCTTCAGGGCGACGACATTGCCCATGTTCGCCTCGGTATAATAGATCGGAGCAACCAGGATGCCGCCAATGACCATGCTCATGCCCCCGATCATTGTGATGACCGCATCCGTCGTCTTCACATTGATTCCCATCAGCCCTGCCGTTACCCTCAGTTGGGCAGCGGCCCGGACGCGGGTTCCGAGTCCGGATTTGTAAAGGAACAGATAGAGAAAGACCATGTAAACAAGAGCGATTCCAAAAATCCAGATGTTCTGAGGGACGATGTAAACTCCATGAAAGGGAATCCCTTTCTCCCCGAAGAAGGAGGGGAAGTGGGCTCCCTCGGTTCCCCAGATCAGGATGGCGGCATTTTTGATGGCCACGCCGAGTCCCACCGTCGCAATCATGGTGATCACATGGGGGGCATGGCGGAGACGCCTGAGAAAGGAAAGATCAATGAGGTAGGCCATGATGGCAATGGCCACAATCGTTAGAAGAAAGGCGATTGGAAAGGGAAGGTGGAGATTGAGCAGGGTAATCCCGACGAAGGCTCCGATCATCAGGTATTCACTGAGGGCGAAATTGAAGAGATCCAGGCCCGAAAAGATCATGGACCATGCAATCGCGATCAGAGCGTAGATGGAACCCACAGCCAATCCGTTGATTATCTGCTGAATGATGGTTTCGATCATAGGGCGTCCCTAAAACCGCGGTCCCACCCACCCCTCCACCTATACAGGGAAAAAGGGTAGGGCACGGGTGTCAATGGAACCTGTTGAAGACCGGCTGGAGCCGCGTCTTCCCCTTTTTGGGTCGAACACGCAATGTCTTTGGAGGAGAGGATTTCCCCCTCCTCCCGGGCCTCAACGCTTCTTCTCTTTCAAAAGGATGACATTCACTTTGTCGCCAAACATGACGACATCCACAGAGAAGATAGAGTCACCCTGTTCGTTGAATCGATAGGTTCCGCTGGCGCCATGATAATTGAGAGTCTTAATGGCTTTTGCGATCTCCGTTGAGTCTAAACCCTTGGTCTTTTCAATGGCTGCCTTGACCATATAAACGGCATCATAATCGCTTCCTTCGCTACCGGCGGTTGAAGGTTCAGCACCATACTTGGCCTTAAATTTGCTGCAGAATTCGGAGGTTTTTGGATCTTTTATGCTTCCACAAGGCGTCAGGGCGCTAAAGATAATCCCCTCGATGTTTTTGGGGTTCTCCATGGCTCCTGCGGACTTGGGCAGGTAGATGTTTTCGATCCCCATGGCCCCTGCCAGGACGATTTTGTCCATCCCCAACTGAATTTTCTGTTTGATCATCAAGCCGACCGTCATGCTCAAGGTGTTGACAATCATGCATTCCGCTCCGCTGTTCTTGATCTTCAGGAGTTGACCGCTGAAGTCTTTGTCCTCCACATTGACGGCCTCAACGGTCAACGGTTTGATGTTGGATTTCGATAGGTGGGCTAAAATAATCTCTTTCCCGCTCATCCCGAAATCGGTCTGATCGTGAACCACCGCGAATTTCTTATATTTTCGGTCATTGACCAGATATTCGATGACGGATTCAAAATTATACTCATCCGTTGCCCTGGTCCGTAAGACATAGGGGCTCTTGGTTTCGGTGACTTTGGGACTCAGGGTGTTACTCAGGATGGGGACCTTCGCTTCGGTTGCCACCGGGCCCACCGCAATGGCACAAGAGCTGTTGATGGGGCCGATGATGGCACAGACCTTGTCGGAATGGATCAATTTCTTGGCGGAGGCAACGGAGGTGGCTGGCGTTGCCGCATCATTGGCAAAGACGAGCTCCACTTTCTGACCCAGAATGCCGCCTGCAGCATTAATATCGTCTGCAGCGAGGTTGGCCCCTTTTTTCTGGAATTCCCCCAGCCAGGCAATGGGACCCACATGGGGGCCGACTACACCGATTTTAACAGGACCCTTGATCTGAGCCATGGCCGGATAGGTGACCATAGCAGAGAGGAAAATGACGGATATCACGGCTACCCACATTTTTCTGTTCATGATTTTTTCTCCTTTTCTTATTGAAAGTTTTGAAAGGCTACCCGCTTAACCCAGGACCTTCTGGGCTGCCCGGGCCAGATCGATCGGTTTGGCAATCCAGACGCCGGGAAACTGTTTCATGTGCTGAATCAGACGTTCCAGCATTTTAATCCTTGAGGCCCTCCCAATAAGCTGAGGGTGCATGCAGAGGGTGAAGACGCACCCCTCATCCAGATCGTACATGCCGTCAAATTCACCTTTCCACATTTCGTAGACGGCTTCCTGGCTTTGAATGTTGGCCTGATAGGGAAAACTGGGATACATGTTCCAGCCGAAATGGGGCCAGTCATCGAGGATCCAGTGCATGGGGAGAACGACGATACTGTTCTTCTTCATCTTCTTGATGTAAGGGTAATCGGTCCCCATCATGGTACTGTCGTAAGCGAAATCGAATTCGTCCAGAAGCTGCCAGGTCTTATCCCCCATGTCGGCTGCCGGGGAGCGGTACCCGTAGGGACGGGTTTTGAAGACCTTTTGAAAAAGTTCCAGGCCTTTTTCAAAATCTTCCTTTTCCTGTTCATAAGTAAGGTCAGCAGGGTTGATGTGGCCGTAACTGTGGAAGCCGATTTCATGCCCTTCTTCATGGACTTGGCGGACCATCTCCGGATATTCATCGATCGTAGCCCCGGGAATGAAGAAGCCAGCCTTGAGGTCATACTTCTTCAAAAGTTTTAAAATCCTTGGAACTCCGACAACCGGTCCAAACTCACCGAGAGAGACACAGACAGGATTCCCGAATTTTGGATTGATCCTTACTTTGCTCCTCCAGATCAGCGGGCCATCAACATCAAACGTCAAACAAGCACCCACCTTGATTCCCTCAGGCCATTTCATGTTTTACGCTCCTTTCTCGCCCTTCCACAGATCTCCCTCTCCTCAGGCGGGGGAGGAGTGGGGTGACGGACACAAAAATTATTCTTCTATTCCACACCAGCTCAAAATAAACAAGGCTAAAATCTTTGTCAGCTCCACCACGCTTTCGATATCAACGCATTCATCGATTCCATGGATGCGCTCCCCAATTGGGCCCGTGCAGAGAGCGGGCATGTTGAAAAAGGATGCAAATCGGGCGTCCAGGCCTGCCGCGCGGCCAATAAAATCAGGTTCCTTTCCAAGGATTTCCTTCGCCGTATTCTTGAAGGTCTGAACAAAAGGGGCTTGGATGTCCTGCAGCCAGGGCTGGGCGTGCCATCCGTGCCATTCAATGACAGGAGGATGTTCCTGCATCCAGAGATCCTCTTTGACCGAGTCAAAGACGGTCTTTTCAACAGAGGCCTTTATCTCCCTGAATGTCTCCCCGGGAATAAAGGAGATACGACATTCCAGTTCGGCTGAACCCGGCACCGTGGAAGCCCAGTCCCCTGCCTTCAGGGTGCCGATGTTGAGATGAGTGGACCGTCCAGACCCTTTCTCAAAGAGCTCAAATTTGATTTCAGTCCCTCTCTTTTCATCCAGGGCTGCAAGAGCCTGATAGATTTTGTACATCTTGCCGATGGCATTGACGCCCAGATGGGCCAGTCCTGCATGGGCGGTCTTTCCAATGACCTTAACCCGGAAATAGTTGACGCCTGCCATAGCCACCGTAATCCTCAGATCATGGGGCTCGGTAATCACAAGGCCATCTGCCGTGTAGCCGGCAAGAAGGCAGGCCAGGGTTCCAGGACCCCCTCCTGCCTCTTCTTCAATGACACTCTGAAGGATGACCTTGCCTTTAGGGTTCAGTCCCAGGTCGAGCAAGGTTTTAAGGGCGATGAAGTTGGCCGCAAGTCCTCCCTTCATGTCCGCGCTTCCGCGGCCGTATAGTTTCCCATCCAGGATCTCCGCTCCCCAGGGGTCATGGGTCCAATGATCCAAAGGCTCGGGTGAGACCACATCGATGTGGCCGTTCAGGATGAGGGATTTTGAATCCTTGTCTCCTGGTTTGATGCCAATAACATTGGGACGGTTTCTATAGGGAAGGTCCGATTCGATAAAGGCCTCATGGTCTTTGATTTTTTCATGGTTAGGTTGGAAACGAATGACCTTCAATCCCATTTCTTTATAGAGCCGGCTAACAGCCTTCTGGCCCTTTCCCTCGTCTCCGACAACGCTCGGAATCCGGACAAGGGTTGACAAGACTTCAATCAGCTCCTCTCGGCGTTGATCAATGCCTTCTATCACTTTTTTCTTGATGGATTCGTTCATCGACATGGATTTCCCCTTTTGAATAATTTCATGGCTTTGGAAGATAGCCCAGTTCAACAAACATCTTACGAAAACCTTCCAGATCTCTTGCAAACGATCTGTTATATTTTTCCGTATCCTCATAAACTACGGGTAAACCGAGCTTGTCCATCTGACTGATGAAGTTCTTGTTTTCACAGGTTTTCTTATGGGCCTCCGACAATTTCTGAATGATCGGTTTGGGGGTCCCTTTGGGAACATAGGCCCCGATTGAAAAGTATCCGATACCGACATTAAATCCCTGCTCTTCCAGGGTAGGGACATCCGGAAGATCGGGGAGCCGGAAAGGGGCGCATACCCCTAACACCTTGAATTTTTTAGCCTCGATCTGAGGCTTTGCGCTGGCCAGGGACATGACCGACATGTCCACGTGCTTGCCGAGAAGCATGGAAACGGATTCGCCATCGCCTTTCAGGGGGACACTGATAAATCTTGTTTTGGTCACAATGCCCAAGGCCTGTCCCAGGATCTGAAAGCCTGTGGTGACTCCCGGTCCGCTGAATTTGAGTCCGGGATTCTTGCGAACATCCTCGACCAGATCCGAGATGGAATTCCAGGGGGCATCTGCCCGGACAGTAAAGCAGGCAATCATCGCAGCGAAGGAACAGACGAGATCCACATCCTTGCTCGTAAAGGGTGCCGGTCGAAATTTCTCGTAGAGCTCAGGGGCTGCAATCGTGATGCCGGCATGCCACACGGTATGGCCGTCGGGTTTGGCCTGCCGGGTGATATATTCGCCTGCAATGAGGCCTCCTCCCCCGGCCTTATTGACGACGACGGCAGGTTGACCTAAATACTCATTGATCGTTGAAGCAACGGCTCTCGAAGCCAGATCGGTTGCTCCTCCGGGGGCGAAACCGACGATGATTTCAACGGGCCGGTTCGGGTAATCCTTTTCAGCGGCAAACAATAGCCCCGGATGAAACAGAATGAGACTCGCGAACAATCCAAAAAGCGTAAAAATCGATCCCTTTTCCATTGACGTTCCTCCCTCCGTAATTAATCCATGAGCCAGCCTCCGTTGACGTCGAGGGTGGCTCCGGTGATGTAACTGGATGCATCCGATACGAGAAACAAGACGCCTTCAGCCACTTCTCCCACATCCCCCAAACGACCCAGGGAGATCTGCTGGAGGACCCTATGGTGAAACTCCCTTGGGACATTGAGATTTTCGGGGGTCGAAATCCTTCCCGGCGCGACACAGTTCACGCGGATATGATGGTGTGCCGATTCCCTGGCCAGTCCCTTGGTCAAACCGATCAGGCCGGCCTTTGAAGCGGCATAGTGAATGCCGTTAATCAGACCCCCTGTCTTGGCGGCCTGTGAGGAGATATTGACGATCGCGCCATAGCTCTGTTTCCTCATCAGGGGGATCACGTATTTCGAGCAGTAGAAAGCCCCTGACAGATTGACAGCGACATATCGGTTCCACTCCTCAACGGTGATTTTCTCAATGGTCTCTCTTTTCCCCTTTGTCCTAACATAAAGACCGGCATTATTGACCAGGATATGGATTGTTTTATACTTTCTGCAGATCTGCCTGACCATTTCCTGTACTTGCGCATAGTCGGATACATCCGCCTGAATGGGAAGGGCTTTCCCGCCTTTCTTCATGATTTTGTTTGAGACCTTCTCGGCCCTTTTAAAATCGATGTCATTAATGACGGTGGTCACCCCTTCTCTGCTTAACCGCGTGGCAATGGCTTCCCCCACGCCACCCCCTGCTCCTGTGATCAATGCCACCTGGCCTTTTAATTTCATGATCTCTCCCTATTTAACAAACGACTCTTCCAATTTGTATTGGGGAAAGGAAAATTGAAAATGGTTCTTTTTCATTTCCTCATAGACATCGGCTGCAAACATCATGCAGGGGATACCTGCAGACATGGCCGAGAGGCTGAAGATCTCGCTTATCTCCTCTTCGGTGATTCCCAGATCCAGGGCCTTCTTAATGTGAATCTCCAGGCCTGGCTTCCACTTCATGATGGCGCTGATCGCTAAATCGACCAGTTCTTTTTCCCTGGCCGTGATGAAGCGCTCCTTAAACTTTCCGGCGCTGTAAAGCTCATCCCACCTTTGGAGCATCTCCGGGTCGTTTTTCAGCAAGAGCTTATGAAAATTGAGCAACCAAGTTCTTTTAGACTTGATCTTTTGAATGATTTTCTTTTCGTTTTTCTTCATCGGCTTTTTCTCCTTACATCAGTCCTTTTTTCGCCAGATCGAGATAGGTCTTCTTCATTTCCTGAACCAGGGCGCTTAATTGGTCGGCGGTTTTATAAATGATAGGCTGGCTCATGTTGTTCATCTTCGCTTTGAAGCTGGCGTCCTGGGTTACCTGCTCAATCGCTTTTTCGAGTTTCTTCACCACAGCATCCGGTGTGCCTTTGGGGGCAAAGGTGGCAAGGTAGAATTGCCTGATCCCTGTGTTGTAGCCAAGCTCAAAGAGGTTAGGAAGGTCGGGATAACCCGGGATTTTATCCTGTGTGACAATGGACAGGGGCTGGATCTTCCCTGCGGAAATTAAAGGGAGAGCTACCGAAAAGGTCACTACCCCGAAATCCGCGTGTCCTCCCAATACAGCAGACATGATTTCACTGTCCCCCTTAAATGGGACATACCTGACATTTTTCACTCCCTCCCAATCTAAAACCATATGGAGGGCGAGGGTGGTGGCTTCTCCTCTTCCTCGAGAAGCAAAGAGAACCTCTTCCTTCTTGCTACGGGCATAATGAAAGAGTTCCTTTAAGGTCTTAAAAGGTTTGTCCGAGGTACAGAAAAAGACGGGGGGGTATCCACTCCACTGCGCCACAGGAATAAAGTCTTCGCTGGTATAATCGGTGGTGAAATACTTAGTAAAGCATTCGGCTAAGGTGGCCGTTGAGGCGAGATGGCCTAAGGTATAGCCATCAGCCTTTGATTTTGCGACGAAGGAGGCCCCAACAGACCCGGAAGCGCCGGGTTTATTCATCACGATAAAAGGTTGTCCGAGCATCTTTGAAATGACATCGGCAAAGACCCGGGCTGCTCCATCCGTGCCTCCTCCGGCTGGGAACGGAACGATGGTCGTGACAGGCCGGGTCGGGTAGACCTCCTGGGCCCAGGCTGGCTCCATGACCCCCCCAGTCAAAAAAACGATGGCCAACATAATAAATATTTCCCTTTTCATAGATGCCTCCTTCTTTGATAAATTTATATTAGATCCTATCCGGCAAACCCTCGGCAATGTCTTGAAGGCCAAGTTCGGCTAACTTCTCTTTTGTCGGCCAGCCTGTATTTTCGTCCCAGCCTCGCAATTGGTAATATCTTGTCTTTGCCTCTTCAAAATCGGATTTAGGGATTGTTGTTTGGCCCGGGTGTTCCGCAAAATAGGATTCATGGAGGGTGTCCTGTTCCCGTGTTCTCCCCTCCCGAGCCATGATCGCCCTTGAGAGATTCCACACCCTCTCACCGATCCGATTCAACTCCTCTTCGCTATACTCTTGGCCGGTCACAGCCGAAAGAAGCTGGCTCTCGAAGGAGGTATCCCCCATTCGATCTTCTGTGGAGAGGCTGCTCAGCACAGGATAGATCCAGTCACAGACCACGAGGAGGTTGACGATGGCGGATCGATTCTGGGCATAAATGGCCGCTTCGGGTTTATATTCAAACGTGGAATGATCAACGGCCCGCTCTGAGCCAAGGATTTTTTTTGAGATGGTTTTGGCATGCTCCTGAGAGAGCCGATAAGGTTCGGGCCGTGTTTGATCGGTTACGGCCAGCTTCAGATAGGCATGGTGATCGATAAAGGGATCCCGGCTGTCGAGTGTCCACATGAGGGCAAGAACAGGGTATTTGACCATCTGTTCTGTTCCGTGAGTCGCCGAGCCGTGAGCCGGGAAATACCGGGAGGCATACTCCCAGCCACCTTTGATCTGGTCTGCAGCCCTGGCACATCCCTCTGAAAGGAGATCACCGATGCCCCTTCGCATCGCGATATCCTCCAGGAGCTTCTGAATGAATTTCCGGCTGCCCAGTTGATCCATGGGAAGTTCTGGAGACGCTTTTAAAAGGCCGGCCTTATAGAGATCCTCCAGGAACTCGATCATCCGGCGATGCTCGTACGTATCGAGGCCGAGGCGATTCGCCAGGACATAGCCATCTGAGACCGCCTGGTCCCTTTCAAGGCCTTCTCCATAATACTGTGTCGCTTTTGGATAATAGTAATAGTTGCTACAGTGGACGGCTGATTGTCCGGCATCCGGGAT
>Ga0315276_10006109_pt1 | contig 11138 bp, 14 predicted proteins | sample YL17G05_0_MG_FD_204542 | JGI IMG/M metagenome (GOLD analysis project Ga0315276, IMG submission 204542) | Sediment microbial communities from Yellowstone Lake, YNP, Wyoming, USA - YL17G05_0 | ecosystem: Environmental > Aquatic > Freshwater > Lake > Sediment | place: USA: Wyoming | collected... | reverse complement strand
GAATCGTTAGGGATGATCTGATGACCATTTGCCACGAAGTCGGAAACGATGGATACACTGGAAGTCATTGATCTGCTCCTATGCGCGCCTGCTCTCTACTCGACGGCTAAACAATTTCCGGAAGCTCAAATTGCAGCTTGCCTCTTTCGACAGAATTGTCGAGTGTTCCCAAGTTGTCGATAGCCCGATATTCTGTCAACATATTGATAAAGATTAATAAAACTATGATTAAGAACAAAGCCTCTCGACAATTTATTCCTTCCCCTTGAACGAACTCCAATCACTTCCTCCCTCACATTATTAAACTTATTTCATATTTTTAATAAGTTAAATCTATGATTAATCTCTTTCCCATTCCTGGCATGAGGGATGCACAATAAATAAACTAGAGGCATCTAAAAAGGAGTCAGTGATCAAGTCCCGAAGGAGGGGTAAAATGATTACTGCAAAAAGAACAATGGTAAGCATTTTTGTTGTGGCTGCTCTGGTTCTTTTTCCAGTCCCGTTCTACGGGCAGGGGCAAAGCGGAGGGGTGGCCGGAAAAGCCCATCTTGCTACGCCCATGACAAATCAGATGTCAGCTACTTCTCCCCCAGTGGCCCCGCCGCTGGTGCCGGAGGGTGTTTTTGCGGTTCAATTGGTCGAGGCGCTGAAGATTGGCCGGGCGGAGGACGAGGCCCAGGCGGAGACCATGTTGAGTGCAATCGGTATTGAACCGAAAAACGGGTGGATTGCCGGTTATCCGGTGACGCCGGATATTGTCGGGGAAATCGAAAAGAGCGTGGCTGCCTCTGCCGATGCGAAAACGTTAAGAATGGGGAAGGATCAGGCTCAGAAGGCAGTGGAAAATCTTTCGGCCAAACTGGGTTTGAATATTATCCCGGCTTATCCCTCGCCATCTGCGCAAGCTACGCTAACCGCTAATGTCCCCATTTATAGATATATGGATGATAACGGTGTGCTGTATTACACCGACCGGTATGAATTAATTCCCCAGGAATACCGGGACCAATTGCAAACGATTGGCGAGGAGGCTCCACCTCAGCCCTCCGAGGAACCAGCCGGAGAAGTGGTCGAAACGCCGGTAAATAATTACGCCGCGAATCCGACCCCTGAGGTCATCAACAACTATTACTATAATGATGGCCCGCCGGTCGTTACCTACTACGCGCCGCCCACCGCTTACTATTCCTTGTACGCCTGGGTTCCTTATCCTTTCCGGTGTTCCGGGTTCTTCTTCCCCGGATTCTTCATCCTGCGCGATTTCCACAGGCATGTCATTTTCAACAGGCATCCGTTCGTAGTCACCAACCATGTTGTCCATTCTTTGAATAAAACCGTGTCTGTAGTTAACCCCGTAACCAGAGCCCATGGCGGAAGAATAGGGGACAACCGGGTTACCTCTCCCCGGCTTGTTGGGTCCCCCCCGGCTCGGGCCGGTGCTCGGGGAATCATCGCACTCAGCCATAAGGCGGCAAACTCTGGAAAGGTGACAACCAGTCCGGGACTCAACAACGGTGCTCCACTCACTCCGCCAAACAGATCGCATGCACAAAATCGCCCGGGCCAAGGCCCGAGTGTTACCAGGATAACGCCCTCGACTATTAATCGGGGATCGACTACGAATCCCGGTGGAATGGGGGTGGCGGCCCTCAGGCCGAGCACCGACAGAAGAATAGGCGGAACGAATTTGCCCGGGTCCTCGTCAAATAAAATTGAGTCTTTCGGCCAGCCGGCTCCGCCCAACGAAAGTTCGCTCAGTTTCCGGCCGAGGGACCCGATAATCGTTAACCGCCCTCCAGTTACTGGCGGGACGATAACCCCGCCGACCGTCAGCACAAGTCCTCGTCCTGAGCCAAAAGAGTTTATCAAACCGATGAACACGGGGATTCAGAATGGAATGAGATCTGGCCAACCGGCAGCACTCCAACCCAGAGCTTTCAATCCCCCAGCCCCCAGCGGAGGGTCCTTCAGTCAAGCTCCGCGAGCGCAGGTTTCCAGCCCAACCTCAACTGCGCAGCATATGGGAGTTTTCAGTACGCCTCGCAGTGGCGGTGGAGGTTCTGTTACGGGATCTCAAGGGGGGAGCGGCTTCAGCGGACACGGTGGCTTTTCGGGAGGTAGTTTCGGAGGGCACCGCTGAAGACGGTCTGTGGACCGCGCAATCCACCCCGGAGATCGGCCCGGCCATTGCCATCCGAGCCCTACATCCGGCTGGGTGAGTTGTGAGGCTGGGAACGCTCCTCACCTAAACGCCGCATAAATATTCATATCGCGCAGGCCCGTCATTCCCGAAAGCGGGAATCCAGTAGGGGCGGTTCGCGAACCGCCCGAGTCCCCTCTTGCAGTTTCCTCAAGAATGGATTTCTGAAATTCATTCCTCATGCCAAGAAGATCACGAACCGACGCCCCCGTAGCTTTACACCCCATCGCCATTCGAGGAATCGAGAAAGGGTTACTCTCCAGAACAATTCCCGGCTGAAGACTCATAGGTTCAAATGTCAAATTCCCGATTTGCTGGGGGATCTTGGCCGAAACGAATTTGCCTTCCCGAAATTTGCACTTCCAAGAATTCAAAAAAAGGCGTATATTCAACTTGAAATGAATTGGAAATGAGGGTGAAAATGAGCGTGATATGGAAAGCCACATTGAAAGCAATCCGGATGTCCTGCGGGGTAAACCGCGTATTAAAGGCACAAGGATCCCCGTGAGCCTGATTCTCGGTTATCTCGCGGCTGGCTACAACCCGGAGCAGATCATTTCTGAATTTCCCGATCTCAGTCACGAACAAATTTCTGCTTGCCTGGATTATGCCCGTGAGTTGGCAGAATTTGAAGTGGCTGTCTGATGAGCTTGAAATTCTTTACGGACCATTGTGTCCCTAACTCAGTCACCCAAACCCTTCAAGACGCAGGGCATGATGTCTTTATCCTAAAGGAACATATTCTACGGGATTCCGATGATGCTGTGGTCATCGCGAAGGCTCAAGAGTTGGATGCCACTTTGGTGTCATTGAACGGCGACTTTGCCGACATCACGACGTATCCACCATCTCAATACAAAAGGATCATCGCTTTGCAAGTCAAAAACCACCCCGAGGTGATTCCAGCAATAATTTGACGGCTCATGAATTATCTTACAGCGAATCCAAGGATGCCCAGCTACGAAGGCCAACTGTTCTTGGTAGAGGCCCACAGAATTAGAATTAGGAAGTAGGAATTGTCGGGGCAGTCGAATTTTCTCGATAGCCGTTATTGCAGCGGGCGCCTGCAAGCGGGCGCTGCTGAATGCCCAAGTGAACATAGAAATATGAATCTTGCCCTCATATAGACAGGATGAGGCAAGAGGTGGGACTGGGGAGTCGATAAAAGGGGAACGTTGGTTCAAATACAACTTATCCCACACCTCTTTCGCTCACTAAGAGAATGGGGACAGGCGTGGGTATTTGGATATTGGCTCGCTGCCCGTTTCTGGAGGAAACGTTGTTCGAAATCATCGAAGAATTACTAACAGGCTTTTCGCCTCGGTCATTGTAATGCCGGTAAAGAAGGGGGAATAGGGGAAGTTGAATATTTTGAACAACGCTCCCCTCCAACATCCCCCCGTCCCCCACTTTTATTGTTATTTTATCCCACGAGGAGGAAAGAAATGCAGGAAGAATCACGTCGGGAGTTTCTGAAGAAGGCGGCCGTCGGGGCCGCGGCCCTATCCGTTATGCGCGCCTCCCCCGGTGCTGCGCAGAGCGGCCCCGCGATCAAGGCCGACATGCCAAAGGCGTCGCCCCCGATGGAATATGTTCGCAAGGTTGATTTCGCGGCCATCGCCAAGAGCGGCGCCAACGAGCGCGTGACCCAGAATCTGTTCGACCACACCTCGGGGGCCAAGACCTGCACGATCAACTGCATCAAGACGCCCGCCGGCGGCGGCTCCCCGGCCGGTATGCACGTCCACGCAGTCGATCAGATCTTCTACATCCTGAGTGGCACGATGAGCATCGAGATCGAAGGTAAGAAGTACGACTGCTCTCCCGGTTCGCTCATTATCTTCCCTGCCGGTGTGCGGCACCGCAACTGGAACGGCAGCAGCGAGCCGAGCGTTCACCTAGCCTTTAATACGCCCTTGCCCAATTTCCTAAAAAACAATTAAAATCATTGCCTTATATTATTATGGGCATCCCTCTTTCCCTCGCGGCCTTAGAGAAAATAATGGAGCAAATCTTTAATGAGCAAGGTCTAAAAATTATTTATAAAAAATGCTTGACAAAGTATCGCAAAATTGCGATACTCTTACATAAGAGGATGAGGTTATGCCCAAGACAGAAGTGGTTATTTTTGCAGAAGAAGATGGCACAAGCCCACTAATCGAATGGTTGGATGGTTTGAGCCCAAAGGTTCAGGATAAGTGCATAGTAAGGATTGAAAGATTGGCAGAGATAGGGCATGAATTGCGACGGCCGGAGGCAGATTTTTTAAGAGATGGGATTTATGAATTGCGTTGGAAATCAGAGGGACTTCAATTCAGGGTTCTGTATTTCTTTCACAAAGGAAAGGCCGTCCTTTCGCACGGGAATACGAAAGAAGCTGAAGGACCCCCAAAAGAAATTGACATGGCGATTAGGCGGAGGGAAATGTTTGAGAAAAATCCAAACAAGCATGCCTATGAAGGGGGACTAAAATGAAAAAAAATAAAAAGACAATAAACGCGATTGAGATTTTACATGATCGATATATCAAAAACGATCCTGAGCGAAGAGCTTCTTTAGAAGTTGAGCGAGTAAATGCTGAAGTCGCACAGACGATCCATGATTTACGGCAAGAGAAGGGCTTAACACAGCAGGAGCTTGCCGATTTAGTTGGAACAACCCAGTCTGTTATAAGTCGATTAGAAGACGCTGATTACGAAGGTCATTCTTTATCAATGCTTGGCCGGATAGCAAAGGCTTTAAATAAAGGTCTTGATGTAAAAATGCCTGAAAAAGATCCCAAAACTCTTACGATGCGTTACGCATTTCAAGAAGTAGTGAAAGGGCTTCGTAGGGAAAAGGGGTTGCGAATTGATGAATTAGCCAAAAAAGCGGACATAGACCGTGATGAAATTGTCTCGATTGAACGTGACAATACTTGCAAACCTTCTCCTTTGACCCTTTATAAATTGAGTCGGTTTTTTAATATTTCACAACGCAAATTGGCAATTTTGGCAGGCGTTATTAGGGGCGGTTCTGACCCGATTTTGAGGGAAGCCTCTAATTTTGCGGCCAAATCAGAGTCTTTCGTGATACTCACCCCGGAAGAAAAACGAACATTAGATGAATTCATAAAATTTCTGAGCAGCGAGGAAGAACAAACATAATGGATGAGAAGACACGTTCAGAAATAGATAAAATAGTTGCCAAAACAATCCAAAAGGTAGGTTTTAATCAACCCCCCATCATAATTGGACCAATACTTCAAGAGCTAAAGGTTGACCGCAATTTCGTGGACCTTGAGGATTCCAGCTTACTCGGAAAGTTCAAAAAAATATTAAGAGTAGGGGGAACTATTTTGGCGAATATACTCGAAAAGATTAAACTTGAAGGCGTTTGGTTACCCAAAGAAGAGAGAATTTTGGTTCAAAAGACATTACCCGACCCCAAAATTGACTGGGCTTCATTTCATGAGACGAACCATAAACTGCTCCCTTGGCATCGACAATTTTTTCTTGGCGATACTGCTCAAACGCTCGATCCCGATTTTCAAGAAATGTTAGAAAACGAGGCGAATTATGGAGCCTCCGCGTTGATGTTTGGAGGATCCATGTTTACCAAGGAAGCGCTCGATACTGTTCCAGGGTGGGATAGTATTAAATTGTTGCAGAAACGTTACAAAAAATCCTTAGTTACAACTACTCGCCGCTATGTTGGATTTAGCCATAATATCCCCATGGCTGTGGTGATAAGCACTCCTTTGTGGATGGAAAAACCAGAGGAGCAGAATGATAGAATTCGCCATCTTGTGCTACCAGATCAGTTTAGGCAGTGGGCAATGGGGTCAGGCTTAGGTATTTAGGTATTGACTGGCTGCCCCTTTCTGGGTAATCTGCCGTTATGGGGAGGAAGCCAAGAGTTCAGTTCCCGGGGCATTTTATCATATGATTGGTTGGAAAAGATTCTAGTCAAGGGCCGCAAAAGCAAAATAAAGAAATAACGGAGTCTGCCCCCATTTTCGAGGCCATTTCCCCAGTCAAATTTGCTTTCCCCAATTCAAAGATTTTGTGCATACGTGGTAATATTGTAGAGCAAAGCCAACGGCCAAAATCTCATGGCGAATAAAGAATGAATGTTAGGACGGGGGTGCGGGCAAAGATGCAGGGAGGGAAACCCGATAAGTTTCAGACCCTCCGCTTCTCTGGGCAGAGTTTTTATTTAAGCGTCGTTTACATCTGGGGCGGTAGCCTAATTCTTTTATTGAGCATTTCGGATTTCTCCGCGCCGGTTCACGCTCTTTTCCTGCTGGCTGCTTTTTTCCCGATTTTGGGGGTCCATCTTTCAGTTTCTTGGAACCTCAGAGACTGGAGAAGAAGAAAAGGATTCCTTTTTTTGACCCTCCAGTGGAGTGGGAAGTGTATCTTTTTGGTTATTAGTGAAGGGAGCCATTTTTTCTGGCAAAAGGGATTTCTAATCGTCGATTGGATCGATTTGATTTTTTCCATTATGATTGCGCTATCCCTCTCGTCGTCCTTTTTAATGCGAAATCCTTTCTTCCATAAGAGGTGCGAACGAAAATATATTTTAGCGATAGGCGTCGCTGGATTACTCGGGTCCTCATGGATCATCTTCCTGACAGGATTGTCCCTTTACAGTCCGTATTGACCTTATTCTTGGAATCTACCGCTTTCCTGCTTCCTCCCCCAATTCGTGCTGCTCGCAAACAGCCCTATAAAATATCTATTCTTCGATTGTGAAGGGGGACTGAAGGGGGACGCCCTTAGTTGTGGCCTGGCAAGGCCACATGGTTTTACAGGTGGGAAACCGATCCACGGAAAACAACGGGGTCAGGTCGCAACATTCACTCCTGGTGATCGCAGACGCCCTGTACGGCCTAAATCAGGGTGGGCCGAGTGGGTATCCGAATCTCCAACCCAATTCCATCTTTTGCTCCCTGGACCCAGTGGCAATCGACAGCGTCATGGCGGACTATATTGAGAGCACCAGCCACAATACCAATTACACCGGAAACGGCCGGATCACCCTGCAGGCGGCCGCTCAAACCGGTTTGGGAAATTTCGAGACCAGCTGCAATAACGGCGACTGTAGTTTTGTCTACACGGCCATTGATCTGATAAAATGCAGTCAGGGTTGCGGTTCTGATCCTCCTCCCATGCCGCCAACAAATTTGCGCATGAGATAACCTCCCCAGGCAAAAGGAAAGCAAGCGAGGCAGTTCATAAATCTTCCCCCTCCTTTTTTCGAATTGCCCTGGCGATCGCCGAGGTGCATATTTTCCACTACGTCTCCCAGTTCCTTTAGGTGAGTTAGTCAACCTTGTCAACACCGTCCCCAAAGTCCCACGGACACCCCGAATGAAGAATCGGGAAAATGCTTCGGCCCATCAGATTTTCTCCTGAGGAGCGTCCATTCCCTTTCACACCTTTCGTTTCCTCATGCCGGAGTAAACGGCCGCGGCGATGATGACCATAGCGAGACCGAGTAGAATCGCGGAGATGGTACTCGAGAAAAAGATGCCAAACTGGCCCCTGGACATGATGAGGGACTGCCGCGCGGAATTTTCGATGATGGGCCCCAGAATGAAACCCATGATCAGCGGGACCAGATCGAAATTGAATTTCCGCAGGACGTACCCCAGACCTCCGAAGAAAAAGAGCATTCCCACATCAAAGAGATTATTGTTCACGCTGTATGCGCCAATGATGCAGAAGAGGATGATCATGGGGTAGAGAATCGAGGTGGCGACTCTCAGAAGCCTCACCCACATACCGAGCAGCGGAAGGTTGAGGACCAGGAGGAACAAATTGCCCAAATACATGCTCGCCACGACCCCCCAGAAAACATCCGGATGTTCCGTGATCAGCATCGGGCCCGGAATGATCCGGTGCATTTTCAAGGCCCCCAGGGTCAGAGCCATGGCCGCATTTCCCGGAATGCCCAGGGTGAGCATGGGAATAAAAGCTCCCTGGGCAGCCGCATTGTTCGAGGCTTCAGGTCCGGCCACGCCTTCGATTGCTCCCTGACCGAATTTTTCCGGATGCTTTGATATTTTTCTCTCGACGGCATAGGAGGAAAAAGAGGCAATGATCGCCGTGCCCCCTGGAAGAAGACCGCACAGAAAACCGATCAGAGAGCCCCGCCCGATTGGTGCGATGGAAGCTTTCCAGTCTTTCCGGTCGGGGAAGAGTTCCCAGAATTTAGGCGTTGACACCACCCCGGCGTCTCCCTTCTTTCGGCCGATCTCTTCGAGAGAGAGAAGGACTTCGCTGATTCCGAAGAGACCCATGATCAGGGGAACCAAGTCGATGCCCGATTGAAGGTCGACGCTTCCAAACGTGAAGCGAGGAATGGCCGTGATCGCCTCCTGCCCAACGGTGGCCAGGAGGAGCCCCAGAACGGCCATCATCAAGGCCTTGGCCATGGAGCCGCCTCCCAGATAACCGACCAGGGTTAGGGAGACGAGGACCAGGGCAAAAGTCTCGGGAGGCCCGAATTTCAGAGCGAACTCCGCCAGAGGGGGGGCAACCACCATCAGCCCGATCACCCCGAGCGTCCCGGCGATGAAGGAGCCGAAGGCGGCAATTCCCAGGGCTGCTCCGGCTCGCCCCTGACTGGCCATCTGATGCCCGTCAATGCACGTGATGACCGACGCCGCTTCGCCCGGGACATTGATCAGGATCGAGGTGGTCGATCCGCCGTACTGGGTGCCGTAATAAATCCCCGCCAGCATGATCACGGACGCGGTTGGATCCATATAAAACGTCAGCGGGATCAGGAGGGCCATCCCCCCGGAAGGTCCGATTCCCGGCAGTACTCCCACGGCTGTGCCGATAAGGACCCCAAAGAAGCAGGCAAACAGTTTTGCCGGAGTGAGGCACACCGCAAATCCCTGCAGCATTCCTTGCAGAATATCCATACCCGTCAACCTCTTCGATCCGCCCGTTTGCTCATAGCCGAAGGCCTTCCCTTCCGGAGAAGACGATCTCCAAACCTTTTCCGGTCCAGCGCTCTTCTTTAGATTCTCAGGATTCCCTGAGGAAACGGGATGACGAGCAGCCTGTAAAAGACGATATAGATGAGAAAGACCGTGACGAAGGAGATCACCACGCTCCTTTTCAAGCCTTTCTCGCCGGACAGCTTCATGAGGTACACCATCAGCAAAAAGGTGGCCAGATAGAAACCCAGGGGTTTGAACAGGAGCATGTAGACGAGCAGACCCGCTAAAATGAGTAGATTTCTTTTCCACGCATCCCCGTTCCATCCTGCCGCCTTGGGTTTCTCACCCGGCACGAGAAACACCAGAAGGGACAGGAGCAACAGGGAGATACCCAGGGCGAAAGGCATGAACCCAGGCCCTGGGTTGCGGATATCATCAAGGGAAAGCCTCAGGGATTCAACGATTACCAGCCCTGCCAAGATGGCGAAGAATATGGCCGCAAGCCTGTCTGGGTGGATTTTGATAAGTTCCCCCTCCCTTCTTCGGTATTCCCGATCTGCGGCTCAACGGACCGAAAGAAAAAATCTCTCCTAACCCTCTACTTCGGAGCGATTCTCAAGCCGAGGCTCTCGACCAGTTCCCGGGTCTTGATATTTTCTGCTTTCAGCCATTCCGCAAATGGCTTCGGGCCGAGATAGATCAAAATATTTCCCATTTCCTGGAACGTGTTGATGATGTCGGGCCTTTTCAGCGACCTCTGAATGGCATTATCCAAGATCTCGGCAATCTCCATCGGCGTGCCTTTCGGGGCGATGAACGCCGACCAGTTGCCGGTCACCAGATTGATCTTCTGCTCCCTCATGGTCGGAACATCCGGAATGAGGCTTTGCCGCTCCTCTGAGGCCACCGCCAGAATTCTCACTTTGCCGGCCTTGGCCATAGGCAGCACATCCCCGACGGGGATGCAGGTAGCCTCGATATGCCCACCCGCCACGGCCGCAACCGCCGGGCTATATCCCGCGAACGGGACATGGGTCTGCTTGATCCCGGCGAGGCGGTCAAAGGCCTCGCCGAAGATGTGGGCAGAGGCCCCTTTGCCCGAGTTGCTGTTCCGGATCCCACCAGGGTTCGCCTTCGCGTAATCGATGAACTCCTGCAGCGTTTTCCAGGGTTGTTTGGCTGAGACCGTCAAGGTCGCGGAGGATATAAAGATCCTCGAAATCGGGACGATATTGTCCAGGCTCGGCGGGTTGGGGGTTGTATACTGGGTCAGAAACTGCGAGTAGGAATACGTTCCGATGGTGTACCCATCGGGGGTCGATTTCTCGAGTTCCAGGGTCCCGGTCACGCCTGCGGCACCCGGTTTATAAACGATGACAACCGGCTGCTTCAGTTCTTCCGACATCGGCTTGGACATGATCACCGCATTCATACCGCTGGCTCCCCCTGGAGCCCAGGGCACGATGAGCGTGATCGGCTTCTCCGGATACTTTGCCTCGGAAGTCCCCAGAAAAAGCCCACACCCCAAGAGGATAGCCACGGCACATAAGAATGCTTTGCTCTGGTTACGGAAATTCATCTTCGTTTCTCCTTTCTTTAAAATAGTGTCCATCCGGAAACCCCCTCTCCCCTTGCGGGAGAGGGTTGGGGTGAGGGGGAGCAAAACAGAACATTTCAATACTCTGAACCATTATCACCCTCACCCTACCCTCCCCCGTCGAGGGGGAGGAGAAAAATGGGGTTTCCGGATGGAAACTAGAATAGCCATTTCCCAGACGCGATACTCTTTTGTAATTACAAAGTCGTTTTATGGTCACCCTTTTTTTCAGCGTTGAAGAGGTGGTTGCAGGGCATCCATCAAGGAGCGGTGCGCACAGCGTTACAGGAACCACCTGTCTCTTTCCCCGGTTCTCTCCTGTAACTGGCAAAGTCAATAGGTGCATAAGAATTTTCTGAAAAATTACTTGCGCCCTTGCAGGCAAAGGGGAAAACCGACTT
>Ga0315276_10006107_pt1 | contig 11139 bp, 15 predicted proteins | sample YL17G05_0_MG_FD_204542 | JGI IMG/M metagenome (GOLD analysis project Ga0315276, IMG submission 204542) | Sediment microbial communities from Yellowstone Lake, YNP, Wyoming, USA - YL17G05_0 | ecosystem: Environmental > Aquatic > Freshwater > Lake > Sediment | place: USA: Wyoming | collected... | reverse complement strand
CGGCGCCGCCGTATGCTCCGATCTTGCCGCCCCTGCTAAAGGGTGTTATCAGGTCGATAACCTTAATGCCGGTTTCCAGCATTTGAATAGTAGTCTCCTGCTCTTCCAGCTTGGGCGGGTCGCGGTGGATCGGTAATCTGTCCTTGGATTTAACTTCACCCAAATTATCCAGCGGGTCGCCGAATACGTTGAAAAGCCTTCCCAGTGCAACTTTGCCTACCGGTACCGATATCGCGGCGCCTGTATCGACAGCCACGGCGCCTCTCTGAAGTCCTTCGGTAGGGCACATGGCCAGGCAACGAACCCAGTTATTGCCGATATGCGCAACCGTTTCCAGTACGATTTTCTCGCCGTCCTGCATAATTTCAAGGGCGTTATAAATCGCAGGCAGTTCTTCCTGGGGGAATTCGACATCGACTACTGTGCCGATTATCTGTATTACTTTACCTTTTGCCAAATTGCACCTCCTATTTGAGACCTTCAACGCCTGCGACGATATCAAGCAGTTCCTTGGTGATCATTTCCTGGCGGGCTTTGTTAAGCGTCAGCGTAAGCTCCGCGGTAACCTCGTAAGCATTATCGGTCGCGTTGCGCATGGCCATCATACGTGCCGATTGTTCACTGGCAATAGCTTCAAGTATGGAATGATACACCTGCATTTCGACGAACCTTGGCAAAAGCTCGCCGAGGACATGCATGGCGTTGGGTTCGAAAATATATTCAGGACTCACGTTTTTGGGCAGATCCGCCGGCTCTACCGGCAGTAGCAGTTCGAGTGTTGGTTTCTGACTCATTAAATTAACGAATTTGGAGTAGGCTATATAAACTCGATCGTAGATACCGCCAATGTAATCATCGATTACAATTTGAGATATGGCCATCGTGTCAGCCATCTTGGGCCTGTCACCCATTTTGGTGAACTCGGCCCGTATATCACGCATAGACCTTCGCATGAAATCGCGGCCTTTGGTCCCGACAGAGATAACGGTCACAGGCACTTTTTGCTCCAGTATGAAATTACCGGCAAGCCTGTTGAGATTGGTGTTTAATCCGCCGCAGAGGCCCCTGTCTGAAGTAATGAGGACAATCCCGATCTTCTGGATTGGGCGTGCCATCAACAATGGATGCGTCGCACCGCCTGCGGCAGACTGGGCAGACAGGTCCGCGATAACCTGCATGATCTTATCGCTATAGGGCCTGCCTGCTATGGCCATATCCTGCGCCTTTTTCATTTTGGCAGTGGCGATCATCTCCATGGCACGGGTTATCTTGGCCGTGCTCTGGACACTGCGTATCCGCCGTCTAAGTATTTTTGGACTTACCATTTAATCGCCTCAGTAAGCAGCGCCCTGCTTGAATTCTGATATGGCCTTTTTGAGCTCTGCTTCGGTCTCGGGTTTCAGTTGCTTATCCTCTGCTATCTTTTTGCCGATCTCGGGGTGACTGTTCATCATGAATTTGTAGAATGCGTTTTCGAAAGCCGATACTTTCTCAACAGGTACATCGTCGATGAACCCGTTTGTTACGGCGAACAGGATCATGACCTCGTTTTCCAGGGATAACGGCGCATACTGAGGTTGTTTGAGTATCTCTATCATACGCTTGCCGCGTTCGAGTTGTGCCAGCGTAGCCTTATCCAGGTCAGAAGCGCCGAACTGGGCGAAAGTGGCAAGCTCGGCATATTGGGCCATGTCAAGCCTCAATTTTCCCGCTACCTGGCGCATGGCCTTGGTCTGCGCATTGCCGCCTACGCGTGAAACCGAGAGTCCGACGTTTAACGACGGGCGGATGCCTGCATTGAACATGTCTGTTTCCAGCAGGATCTGGCCATCCGTAATGGAGATCACGTTGGTCGGGATGTAAGCCGACATGTCGCCGGCCTGGATCTCAATAACGGGCAGGGCTGTAAGTGAACCGCCGCCCAACTCGGTTGATAGCCTGGCAGCGCGCTCAAGCAGCCTGCTGTGGAGGTAAAACACATCGCCGGGATAAGCTTCGCGGCCGGGGGGGCGGCGAAGGATGAGGGAAACCTGCCTGTATGCCCAGGCATGTTTGGACAGGTCATCATATATTATCAGGGCATCTTTGCCCTGTTCCATAAATTCCTCGCCTATGGCGCAGCCCGAGTAAGCTGACAGGTATTGCATGGAAGCGGGGTCTGACGAAGTGGCCACAACGACGACTGTGTGTTCCATGGCGCCGTATTTCCTCAGGGTCTCAACTACATTGGCGACCTTGGCGGTTTTCTGGCCTATGGCTACGTAGATGCAAATAAGGTCCTTGCCCTTTTGGGCGATGATGGTATCGATTGCTACAGCTGATTTGCCAATGGAGCGGTCGCCGATGATAAGTTCGCGTTGTCCGCGGCCGATGGGAACCAGCGCGTCCACACACTTAATGCCGGTATGTACGGAAACATTTACCGGCTGCCTGTCGACGACGTTGGGGGCGATACGTTCAACAGGCCTGGTCTTTGTGGTTTTTATCGGTCCAAGTCCATCAAGCGGCTGGCCCAGTGTATTCACGACGCGGCCGATAAGCTCATTGCCGACCGGTACTTCAACAACGCGGCCGGTGCAGTGAACCTCATCGCCCTCTTTAATGTGGCTGTACTCACCCAGGATCACAGCGGCTACGCTGTCTTCTTCCAGGTTGAGGGCCAGTCCCATGATTCCGTTGGGGAAGGCGAGCAACTCATTGTTTTTCGCTTTACGTAAGCCCTGCATGCGGGCAACGCCGTCGCCCACCGCCACCACGGTTCCAACGTCTACCATGGTAGCAGTAGCACCGAAGTGCTCAATTTGGTCTTTGATTACCGAGACTATATCTTTTTCCTGGGATTTCAATCTGCTCACCCCCTTAAAGGTTGTTTATTTCGTGGCTTCTGCCAGGTTTCTCCTCAGCAGGTCCAGACTGTTGCGGACGCTGCCGTCAATCAATGTGTCCTCAATACGGGCCACCATGCCCCCGAGTATCGATGGGTTAACCTGGAGTTTTACACTTACTTTCTTTCCGGTTATTTTTTCGAGCTGGCCGGATATCTTATGTTTTTCTGAATCGTCAACGGGAACGGCCGTGGTAACGACGGCATGCTTTATGCCACGCCGCTCATCCAGCAGGCTGTCATATTCGTCCGCTATCTGTTCCGCGTTCTTTAGCCTGCCCTTCAGAATCAGCAGGTAGCACAGGTTAAGAATAAGCTCATCGGAAGTATTCAGCTTCTGCTTGATCAGGTCTGCTTTCAGGTTGAATGCTATTTTAGGATGATCGATCAGATCTACGATCTCGTGATCTTTCATCAGGTCCGCGAGTTTGCGGAGCTCTTTTTTCCATTCATCCAGGTTGTTCTTAGCCTGTGCGATTTGAAAAATCGCTTGAGCGTAACGCCTGGCAGAAATTGTCGATATCATTTATATATCCTGCCTAATTTTGTTTAAACGTGTTGCTTTGTTCCAGGACGTCGTTGATCAATTTGCGGTGTTTAGGAGCGTCTAAGGATTCCTTGATAACCTTTTCGGCAGCAAGGATAGTGAGATTGGAAAACTCGGACCGCAACTCCGCGATGGATTTATCGCGTTCGAGCTTAATTGCATCCCTGGCTTTGACTACAATAGCATCCGCTTCCTTGCGCGCTCCGTCTTTGGCCTCTTCCTTGATCTTTTCAGCAATCTGGGAGGCCTGGGCAATTATTACCTGCCCTTCCTTACGTGCAGCTTCAACTGCTGCCTTGATCTGCTCTTCGCTGCGGTCCGTCTGTTCCTTTATTTTCTCAGCCTGTTCAAGGCTCTCCTTTATTTTGGCAGCCCGCTCATCCAGCATCTTAAGTACCGGCTTGTAGAGGATTGCCGTGAGAAGCCCGAAGAGGACCAGGAAATTGATCAGAAACGCAACCAGAAGTTGCCAATTTATTCCGATATTTTCCATTTTTACCTCAAAGTTCCAATCCTGTTTTTTCTCAAATCAGCGCCGGCTTTTATTGCCGGCACCGGGCGGGATCCCCATAGCATTGGGATTCCCTGGCCAGTAACAGGTATTAGACTACCATCGCAAGCAGGATGGCTATGATCAGCGCATAAATGCCAACTGCTTCTGTCAGAGCGCCGATAAGGATCATGTTGGTCAGGATTACTCCCCTGGCCTCGGGATTGCGGCCCAGCGCCTGCATGGCTCCCAGGCCGATTAGGCCAAGACCGATACCCGGTCCGAGCATACCCAGTCCACCGGCAAGTCCGGCACCCAGCATTTTCATAGTTTCAGCGTCCATTTAGATCCCTCCTTTTACTTGAGTAAAAAATTAATTGTGTTCAGCACCCTCTTCGTGGTGCGAGGTTACTGCCATTACACCGAATACCAGTGTCAACCCGGCGAAGATCATAGCCTGCAGGAAACCTACCAGTGTCTCAAGCCCGTAGAATGGCACGGGCGCTATGAAGGCCACCAGGAATGTCATGACGCCGAGCAGTATCTCCCCGGCAGTCATATTGCCAAATAGACGGAAGGTAAAGCTGACAATCCTGATGAAGTGGCTTAAAATCTCCAGGAGGCCTACATATATATTGATGAACCCAAAGGCCAGCCCGCTTATAAAAGCTTTGCCGTTGCCTTTGAAGAGCTCGCCGAATGCCTTGCCCAGCGCACTGAACTGGAAGAACGAATCTATATACTTGAGCGGACCGATCTTGGAAAAGCCCAGGTATTCAATAAATATGAAAGATACCAGCGCGATTGAAAGGGTAAGATTAACATCCGTGTTTGCGGCGCGCAGGAAGGGCACAATAACGGTAGCAGTATGTGATCCCTCTGTTATGTGTTCAATCGGACCCCATGAGCCCCACAGCGGTATAAGCGCCAGCAGGGCGTTGGTTACCACGTACAGGAAGATAGTCGTAACAATCGGGAAAAACGTGCGGACATGTTTCGCCCCGGAGACACCCTCAATGGTGTTGTAGATGCCATCGACGACAACCTCCGCGAAGCTCTGCAACCTGCCCGGGATAACCTTCATTTTCCTGGTGGCGAAGAAGAAAAGCAGGCAAAGTAAAATGATCGTGACCCATGATGATATCAGGGTATTGGTTATCTTGAAATCGCCGATGTGGAACATTGCCTCGGAGGGAAGCACAACATGAGGCTTGCTTACCTGCAGGCCAGCGGGTACCTGGATGTTGAACAATTTACTGCCGAGAGGCCCCATCACAAATGAGGCCAGGAATAGTGCGACAAGTACGATGCCGAGAATTACCACCAACCGGCTGGAGCAACCAAGTTTACTCACTGTCCTGCTCCTTATTTATAGAGTTCTTTTGTTTATCCATGTCTTTTTGCTCATTTATAAACTGACGCAACATACGGTAAAGGCCGTATCCCGCCGTCGTTGTGCCCAGTATTAACCCTATTAACGTGCATAGTGGCCGGCTGTTCAATCTCTCGGGAGCATCCAACCACAGGCCAATGGCTGTCGGTACGACTAAACTCAGTGCTACGTACCAACCGACATTAAAAAGAAACCAAAATCCTCTGAGTAACTGTCTTTTCTCTGGCTTCAGTTCGTTGTCTTTCTTAATCATTGGCATTATAACAAGGCCTGTATTTAGCCGTCAACGGATTTTCCAATGATTTTAGGCAATACTTCGTTACGCATTAGTAACTACGCATTTTAAGAAAAGGAAACGATTACTATAGTAAATTTGTGCAGCGACTGTCTTATTTCAACCGCTCAAGTTTCAGGACTTCTTTTTGCCGAAGTCATCGAGGTCGAGGGTATTGAGGAAATCGTATATAGCCGGGTATCTTTTCAGATCCTGTTCATTGAGTTTAGCTGGTTGCGGCGACCCGTCCTCAGCCGTTTTGGGCTGGGCAGTAATTTTACTGGAGTCACCGTCAAGGATAATGCCGGCCTTGTCCAGAACGGATTCCTCCGCGTAAATCGGCGCTGTAACCCTTACCGCCAGGGCGATAGCGTCACTGGGGCGCGAATCGAGCTTCATCTTGGTAAGCAGCCAGCGTTTATTGTGTTCATCATGGAAAACCTCGAAAATCCACCCCTCGCCGCTGTCGATCTCCATGAAATGTTTCCTGCCGTCATGCCACCTGCTTACAATAGTGGATTTAAATTCATGGCCCTGCCAGACCAGGGATAAATTGGACTCGTTTTCAAAATCCTGGGCGTGGCTACGGCCCGCCTGGGCTTCAAGTTCCACAACGGGAGGCCCGTCATTGAATTCAAATACAATCTGGGCATAAAAAGTATCGGAACGCAGGTCATTTACAACAATGCGTGAAATATTGGTGCCCGAAATTGATTCAAGTGCTGAAAAAGTATTCTTAAGCAGGTCGTGTGTCATGGGCCGCGATACGTCGACATTTTGCAGTTTCATGGAAATGGCGTCCGCCTCAGCCGGGCCGATCCAAATGGGCAGATAACGGTCAGTCTGCCTTTCCTTAAGTATGACAACGTGCTGGTAGTTCATCAGGCTGACACGTATACTGTCGATCTGCATTTCTTTCATAATAACTCTTGAGGACATCTCGCCCAACTTGATTGATTTTAACGCAAGACCCCAGGGGTGTCAATTGAAGATTAGGATAATACGAAAGACAGAAGCGTATAATGCAGCGCGGGATTTTCCTGGGTAATCCGCAGAATTGCAGCTTTGTTAAGCCGTGTAGTATTTATTAAAATATTGAAGACCGTAATATCGGGGAGAGCAATAATGAGAGCACTTTTGCAGAGGGTAATTAAATCATCAGTGACGGTGGAGGACAAAGTGGTTGGAGAGATAGCCGGGGGTCTGGTTGTTTTATTAGGTGTGGCGGATGAAGACTGTGAAAATGACGCCGAATACCTGGCGGATAAAATTGTGAATTTAAGGATATTCAGTGATGACCAGAGTAAATTCAACCTTTCAACTCTGAAAGTAAATGGGGAGTTACTTGTGATAAGCCAGTTCACCCTTTTAGCCGATACCAGGAAGGGACGGCGCCCGAGCTTTACATCGGCCGCGCCACCGGAAAAGGCCGAAACGCTATACAATTATTTTATAATGCGGTTGAAGCAAACAGGACTCAAAGTGGAGACCGGTGAGTTTGGAGCGCATATGATGGTGGAGATACTCAATGACGGACCGGTTACCATAATGCTCGACAGCGTGGATAGGGCGGCTGTTTGAGCAACTAATGGTAATTGCGAATACTTGCAATTGCATCTGTTGTCTGCCATAATAATGGCAAATGAGCTGCACCGGCGAGTTATTAAAGAAAGGTTACAGGCTGACGCCTCAACGCATAATGGTTGTCGATGCCCTTCACAGCGTGGAAACGCATATAAGCGCCGAAGAGATATTTACCAAGCTTAAAGAGAAATACCCGTATGCCAATATATCTACTGTTTACCGCACTTTAGAACTGTTAAAGGATCTTGGATTAGCTGCGGAGATAGAGATAGGTGATGGCATTGCCCGTTACCATGCCAGGGAGCACAGCAAACACCATCATCTCATTTGCAATAGATGCGGCAAGACAACTGAATTGCCTGAGGCAGACCTGCAGTCGCTGGCAGAATCGCTGATAACCAAGCACAGGTTTAAAGCGGATATGAGCCACCTGGCACTTTTCGGACTATGTTCGAAATGCCAGGTGTGAATCCATTATTTCATAAATAGCCTGATAACAAATATGGGAGGTTAAGATGCATATACCGGACGGTTTCCTTAGCGCTCCTGTTGCTGTTACAACGGGAGTGGTTGCTATTGCAGCGATAGCCGTGGCCGTAAAAGTGACCAATAAAAAAATGGGCGAGAAACAGGTGCCCATGATGGGCGTCCTGGCTGCCTTTATATTCGCTGCACAGATGTTGAATTTCCCGGTCGCAGGTGGAACCTCGGGTCACTTCGTCGGGGCGGCTCTGGCCGCCATTTTGCTGGGGCCATGGGCCACTGTGCTCATATTCAGTAGTGTACTGGTAGTGCAGTCCCTGATTTTCCAGGATGGCGGACTGCTGGCGCTGGGGGCCAATATAACGAACATGGGTGTTATTGCCGGGTTTGGCAGCTACTATATATATAAAGGTATAGATGCCATATTTAAACATGTCAGGACGGGTACCCTGGTGGGAGCAGGTATCGGAGCATGGTTCTCTGTCCTTGTTGCTGCCCTGGCATGTGCTGCCGAGCTGTCAATTTCGGGTACATCGCCCTGGGCGATAGCTATAACGGCCATGGTTGGTGTGCATATGCTGATAGGTGTCGGTGAGGGGCTGATAACAGTAGCTGTTCTCAGCCTGGTCATGGCCACCAGGGCCGATCTTCTAAAATTACAGGTGACTTAGGGAGGGCTGATAGATAATGAAATCGAAATGGTGGATTATCGGCCTGTCCGTCGCGCTTCTTTTAGCGGTTCTGTCTCCGATAGCATCTAAATTCCCTGATGGGTTGGAGAGGTTTGCCGAAGATCATGGATTCGTTGATAAAGCCATTGATCCCGCTTTCACAGTGATACCCGATTATTCTTTACCCGGTATTGATAATGAGGCAGTCGCCGCTATAATCGCCGGCTTGTTGGGTACCCTGATATTGTTCGGCTTAGGATTTGGCCTGGCAAGTATGTTGAAGTCAAAGCATGAAACATAGTTTTGTTGATGAATACAGCGGGCTTGACAGCTTTGTGCACCGGCTTGATCCTCGCACCAAGCTGCTGGGCAGCCTTGCATTTGTTCTGGCAGTTGTGCTGACGCCACCGGGTAACTGGAGATTATTTGCCGTATATCTGTGCGTGATTGCAGGATTAGTATTGCTATCGCGCCTGCCGCTAAAGTACGTGCTGAAAAGGTCGCTGGTTATCTTCCCGTTTGTCATAATGATAGCCATCTTCGTGCCTTTTTTTAAACAGGGCCAGGTGGCGGCCGGCTATGATATCGGTGCCTGGCATATAGCTGTAACATATGAGGGATTGGCAGTCCTGATCAATGTAGTGGTGAAATCCTGGCTTTGTATACTGTGTTTGATCATATTGTCCTCGTCCACAAAATTTGAGGAACTTTTGCATGGTATGTACAGTCTGAAAGTGCCCCACCTATTCGTGCAGATCACCTCCTTTATGTACCGTTATATGTTCGTGATTGCCGACCAGGTGATGCGCATGCAGATGGCCAGGGACAGCCGCAACTTCGGTATGAATCGCAGGAATATTTTTAAGACAATGGGTAATATGGCCGGCATGCTTTTTATACGCAGCTATGAGCGTGCTGAGAGGATTTATGCCGCTATGCTGTCCAGGGGCTATACCGGCGAAATATCAGAAATAAATAAACTGAAGTTTCAATTGCCCGACGCTTATTTTGCCCTGTCGCTGGCCTTGCTGCTGGTCTTCCCGGCAATCCTATGGTGGTGATTGAAGCATGACTGATAAAGCAGTTGAAATAAGCGGGTTGTCTTATACATATCCTGACGGTCAGTGCGGCCTGAAAGATATCGATCTGACAATATATTCCGGAGAAAGCGTCGCTTTAATCGGCCCCAACGGAGCCGGTAAATCAACCCTGCTGCTGCATTTAAATGGGATATTACGCGGTAATAACTCCGCTTTAAGGGTATTGGGATTACCTGTAGAAGATAAGAATATCAGGGAAATTAGAAAGAAAGTGGGCATGGTCTTTCAGGATCCTGAAGATCAGCTCTTTTCCCTGAACGTATTTGAAGATGTGGCATTTGGGCCTGTCAATATGGGATACCATCAAGAAGAAGTCGGGCGAAGGGTTAGGCAGGCCCTGCACAAAGTGGGGATGCAGGGTTATGAAAAGAGGTCCTCACATCATCTCAGCATAGGGCAGAAAAAGCGGGTGGCAATAGCTACCGTATTGTCCCTGGATCCCGAGATATTAGCTTTGGACGAACCCACCAGCAGCCTTGACCCGCGGGGCAAATGGGCATTGATAGATTTCCTGAAAGAATTGAAGATAACCAAACTTGTTGCTTCCCATGATTTAGACCTGGTTAAATTGCTATGCAAAAGGACAATTATTCTGGATGGCGGGAAGGTGGTTGCTGACGGAACAACTGACGAGGTGCTGGGCGATGAAAAACTGCTTGGGGATCATGGTCTGACCAGGATTACGGTTTAAATCATACGCTAAATGGTCAGTTTCATATTGATGTCCAGCGCGCTGGCGGAATGTGTCAGTGCCCCCACAGAGATCCAATCAACACCGGTTTCAGCGATCGCGCGGATAGTGTTCAGGTTGACCCCGCCGGAAGCTTCAACTATAGCCCTGTGATTAATCAGGGTTACCGCCTGCCGCATTTCCTCCTGGTCCATGTTGTCCAGCATAACCACGTCGGCGCCTGCTTCCGCGGCTTCAAAAGCATCAGCCGGGTTCGTCGTTTCTATCTCGATTTTAATTTCGCGCGGCGTTTTATTACGCGCCATCCGGACGATAGCGCCGATGCTAAGCCCCTGCCGGCGCAGAATAGCTATATGGTTGTCCTTGATAAGCACCATGTCCCCTAAATTCAAACGGTGGTTGTGGCCTCCTCCCATCGAAACAGCGTATTTTTCCAGGATGCGCAGTCCGGGAACGGTTTTGCGTGTATCCAGTATTTTGACAGGCAGTCTTTGCACGGCATTAACGTATAAAGACGTTTGTGTGGCTATCCCGCTCAGGTGCTGCAGAAAATTCAGGGCTGTGCGCTCACCCTTGAGTATGCCGGGTACATCGCCGTCCACTGTAGCAACTATTTCTCCCGGTCTGACCTTGCTCCCATCCTGGATCAAGGCAGAGAACTTCAGGAAAGGATCTATTTTCATAAATACAAGCCTGGCAATGTCAATACCTGCCTGTATGCCGTTCGCCTTAATTATGAAACTGGCCTTGCCCCTGGTATGAGGCGGAATCAGGGGGTCGGTGGTAATATCCCCACCTGCCAGGTCCTCATCAAGCGCCCTCTCTACAAGGTCTTCCAGCATGGGCAGGTAGTCGTTTAATATCATAACTAACTAAGTATCCCTGCCGGCTAAATTCGTGCAATATCCATAATTTACGGGCCCTGACCTGGTTATTTCACAGGGGAAATCGTTACACTCGAAGCAAAGACTGACACCTCTGTTATAAGCACATGTGCATACATGGCAAAATTTGTTTTCCCT
>Ga0315276_10006105_pt1 | contig 11140 bp, 7 predicted proteins | sample YL17G05_0_MG_FD_204542 | JGI IMG/M metagenome (GOLD analysis project Ga0315276, IMG submission 204542) | Sediment microbial communities from Yellowstone Lake, YNP, Wyoming, USA - YL17G05_0 | ecosystem: Environmental > Aquatic > Freshwater > Lake > Sediment | place: USA: Wyoming | collected... | reverse complement strand
ACTGCATGTCCCCCGCCGCCGCCGCCAAAGTCTTCAGGTAGCTGGCAATGCGAAGCGGTGGGCCTGGGGTGACGATGGGCTTTAGGTATTGGGCGGTCGCCGTCGCGTTCGGTGTCGGAGTCTCAGGCTCGCTGGCGGCGGTTGCCCAGAGATAGGCAGCTGTGCTTCTGGCGTCTGAAACAGCGGGTTCAGTTGCCACCCCAACCTCCGAGACTTCAGCGGACGGATCATCGCCTTTTCCTGATGGGGTCGCAATGACAATGGTGGAGATGATCACGAAGACAGCCGTCCATAACCACTTAAATCCCTTGCGCCACGGGGCATATATCCACATGAGCAAGAGTCCAAGGGGGAAGAAAAGGATCAAAGCCCACGCGATGGTCACTTCGTGTTGCCACCAGGGCTTCTTCATGGCGGCTGCCTCCTTTGGAACAAGCGACGGACTGCGTCCTTGAATCCATTGTACCGCTGTGGGTCAAGTCGCTCGTCGACCGTGCCACCAGTATTCCAGGCCTGTAGCCTCACTGTGTGCTGAGTAACTAGACAGCACATCCCAAGTGTGGGGAAGCGTCCAAGGAGTGGCGTTGGACTACTTCGCTTGGTTGATCGGCGGTTCAAAGATGAGAACGTGATAATGCCTCTCTTAGTCCTGCATATCCACCACATCTGGATACTGTTGTATTAGCAGACCTTCATACAGATTCATTTGGTCAGACATCTCTACCGAGCGCTCCATCAAAGTGAGAGCGGTAGCGTAATCTCCCAACTCCGACGCTTGGTACGATTCCCTCATTGCATCAAGAGAGGCCATGACATACTGATGCAAATCGGCTGCACACGATGGTACGTCCCACTCTTGCACCTCGTCGTGTATCGTCGTTGCCTTATCCAACAGCGACCCGTAACTGCTGGATGTATCTCCCAATACAGCTTGAACCCTAGGTCTGATATCGTCGAGCCCATCCAGATACTTGTCAACATCGTTTACGGTACAACCAGCGATGGGTGGTGTGGTAGGCTCGGCTTGGCTTGTCTCCTTGGCCGCTCGATTCGCCTCACTTGTTGCCACACCCTCAAGATATCGCGACAGCTGCTCCTGGGCCTGCTGTGTTGCAGTGGCCTGGACGTATCGTGACTGCATGTCCCCCGCCGCCGCAGTCGCTAGAGCCTTCAAGTAGCTGGCAATGCGAAGCGGTGGGCCTGGGGTGACGACGGGCTTTGGGTATTGGGCGGTCGCCGTCGCGTTCGGTGTCGGAGTCTCAGGCTCGGCGGTGGCCGTTGCCTCCACATAGACAGGCGTGCTTACAGCCTCCGGGGCGGTAGCCTGCGCGGTGGGCTGCCGTTGTGCCGAAGTAGGCGATGAGCTCTTTCCCTCCTCGTCTACAACAGCAGCGGCAATGCCAAGGATGACCAGTGCCATCAAAACAGCGAATCCCGTCCATACCCATTTGACTTGGTTCCTCCAGGGAGCGTAAAGCCACACCAGCAATGTACCGAGCGGGAATACCAACAGCATGGCCCACGCGATGGTCACTTCTTGTTGCCACCAGGGCTTCTTCATAGCGACAATCTCATAGTGAGTATGCTCGACACGGTCGGTTATGCGGATTATACCACGCCTTGATCGCGCACGGTTTTGGTGTAGAATACCGGCAAGTCCGGCTAAGCAAGGAGCGCGCATGAGAGCCGAGATAATCGCCGTCGGCACCGAGATACTGCTGGGCGAGATCACCGACACCAACTCCTCCTACATCGCCGCGCGCCTGCCGGCGCTGGGCATCGACCTCTACTGGATGTCGCAGGTGGGAGACAACCCGGCCCGTCTGGGCGAGGCGCTGGAGCGCGCCTGGCGCCGCAGCGACCTGATAATCGCCACCGGCGGCCTGGGCCCGACGGAGGACGACCTCACCCGCGAGGCGATCGCGCTCATGCTGGGCGAGGAGATGCGCGTCCAGCCGGCGCTGGAACGGGAGCTGCGCAAGTTCTTCGCCCGCCGCCGCTTCCCGATGCCGGAGCGCAACGTCAAGCAGGCCACGCTCATCCCCTCAGCGCGGCCGATCCGCAACGCCTTCGGCACGGCGCCCGGCTGGTGGGTCGAGCGCGACGGGCGCATCCTCATCGCCCTGCCGGGGCCGCCGGGCGAACTGCGCCGCATGTGGGAAAAGGAGGTCGAGCCGGAGCTAAGGCAGCGGACCGGGGGCACGATCCTGGTCACCCGCACCCTCAAGACGGTCAACATCACCGAGGGCGCGGTCGACGAGATGCTGAGCCCGCTGCTGGCGTCGGACAACCCCTCTGTCGGAGTCTATTCGCGGGCCGACGGGATCCAGGTGCGCATCGCCGCCAAGGCCACCGACCGCAAAGAAGCGGAGGAGCTTATCGCGCCGGTCGAAGGGGAGGCGCGCCGCCTGCTGGGGAACGCCGTCTGGGGCGCCGACGACGATACGCTGGAGAAGGCGGTGGGGGCGCTGCTGCGGGAGCGCGGCCTGACGCTGGCGACGATGGAGTCGTGCACGGGCGGGCTGCTGGCGAGCACGGTCACGGACGCGGCGGGCAGCTCGGACTACTTCCGGGGCGGGCTCGTGTCCTACGCCACGGAGGTGAAGGTCGCGCTAGGCGTCAGCCGCGAGGTGGTGGAGGCGCACGGCGTCATCAGCGGGGAGTGCGCCCAGGAGATGGCGCGGGTGGCGCGGGAGCGGCTGACAGCGGACATCGGCATCGGGATCACGGGCGTGGCCGGGCCGGACCCCCAGGAGGGGAAGCCGGTGGGCACGGTGCACATCGCGCTGGACGATGGGAGCGGCTCGCCGCGGGTGGTGAGCTACGTCTACGCGCAGAGCCGGGAGATGGTGAAGCGGCGGGCGGTGACGGCGTCGCTGGGGCTGCTGCGGAGCCTGCTGCTGGAGCGGGTCGGCGGCTGAGGTTGGGGAGTCCAGGCCCGGCGGCGGCCGCGCTGTCGAGGGTGGCGGTGCGCCAATGCAGAAACTGTCTACACCTATACACTATTATAGATTGGTTCAACTGCGGGGAGGTTATTATAGTTTGGGCTCTATTTCTTTAATAGTATAGGCCGATCAAATGGCTTCCTCGATCTTGCGTACCAACTCCTCGGCAAAGAACATGCGGCCGCGCTTGAACGGGCCAAGCTCCCTAACCATCCCTGCTGCCACCAGCTTGTTCAACGCCCATGCAGCTCCTGGATAGGTCACCCCAATTGCAGACGCAGCCATAGGAATGGTGACGACAGGCGACTGAAAGAAGACATCAATAAGCCGCATGGCCGAGGCCGACGCCTTGGCTGCATAGAGCCGCCTGCGGTACTCCTCCTGAAGACTCAGTATTCGACGTGAACGCTCCACAGCGTCCCGTGATTGCTCCGCCACGCCGCGCAGGAAAAAGTCCAGCCAGCCCTCCCAGTCGCCCCGTCGGCTCACGGCCAAAAGGCGGTCATAGTACTCGTCCCGGTGAGTTTCGAAAAAGGCGCTAAGATACAGCAAAGGCTGGCTGAGATGCCCGCGCGCCACCAGGTATAGCGTTATGAGAAGCCGTCCCACCCGCCCGTTCCCATCCAGGAAGGGATGGATGACCTCGAACTGGTAGTGCATCAGGGCGCACTCGATCAACGGCGGGAAACGGGAGTGGGCATGGAGAAATCGCTCCCAGTCGCTGAGCAGGGCCGGCATCTCATCTGCTGGCGGCGGGACAAACGTAGCGTCGTTGAGCATGCAGCCGGGCGGGCCGATCCAGTTCTGGCTGGTCCGGAACTCGCCGGGGGTGTAATTCTCTCCTCGAACACCCCGAAGCAAGTGTTCGTGCAACTCGCGGACTAACCGCGCACTCAGAGGCAGTTCCGACAGCCGCCGCAAGCCGTGCTCCAGGGCCCTAACGTAGTTCGCGACCTCACGGACATCTCCAGGAACAGCCGTTTCTTTCCCAGCCTCAAACTGGAACAGGTCGGAGAGGGAAGCCATCGTCCCCTCGATCCGGGACGACAGCACAGCCTCGCGGCGGGTGAACGGGACGATCAAGAGGTGGGGATTGGGCAGGGTCTCGCCCATCCCATTCAGGGTACCAAGGGCACGATCAGCTTCGGAGAGTCGGTTCACAAGATTGTCAGTGAGCTGGATAGAGGGCGGAAGAGGGTTGGGTATGAAGGTCCGATACCCCAAAGGATGGCGCCGAACCGTGCCGGCCGAGCTGCGGCGGAAGTCCTCCGGCTTCATCTTCTTGAACTCTCCTTGAACATCGCTCTCCTAATTATAGTTTACGGCCGTCTTCTTTAACAACACAGAGGCAGATGATCAGCGGCGGATATCTCTGGAAATTGCGGGGATCCTCGCCCCCGGGTGGGCGACGAGGATGGCGGGAGGGCTTCCCTACATTTTGCCAAGCCGGCCACGGGGGTCGTAGGAGGGGGGCAGAAGCGCTCGACGGACGGTATTGGCGCCTCTAGGGCGACGCTTCGACTGAGCGGTACTGGATGCGGGCAGTGTACACCAGGTCGGCGGCGTCGGGGTGGGATTGGGCCACTTGCCCGCGCCTCCAAAGGGCAGTAGCCTTTTCGTGGAGGAGGTCGGTTGTGCCGCAGAACGGGAGACGGAGAGCGATAGGGCTGGTCGCGGTGATGGCGCTCGCTTCGTTGGTCTTCCTTGCCTGCCCGATGGCAACGGAAGAGACGGCGGAGGAGACGGCCACCCCCGACGTCGTCCGTCCCGGCGGGGCAGAGAACGTCGACCTCACAGCAGCGCCCCCACCCCTAGAGGGCGAAGAGGCGCAGTGTCCCAATCCTTATCCGTCCCTCGCCCCGGCGGAGGATGCCCAGCCGCCGTTCCGCATCACGCCCGCCGCAACGGTCGAGCCGCCGGCGCCGTATGAGCCGCTTCCGTTCGAGCGAGACGAGGCGCTGGAGGAGCTGCTGCGAGAGCAACTGGGCGACGAGGTCGATCACTACGGTGTGGTCGTCAAGAATATCGCCGACGGCAGCGGCGCCGCAGTCAACCCCGACAAGCTCTTCAACGCGGCGAGCCTGTTCAAGGTGGCGGTGATGTACGAGGTGTTCCATCAGCAGGCAGCCGGGCTCATCAGCCTCAACTCCGAGCTGGTGGTGACGCCCTACTACGAGTCGTTCGGTCTGGGGCCGCGTCTGACGGCGCTCTGCCAGTCGCTAACGGTCGGCGAGGCGCTGGTGGCGATGATGGCGGTGAGCGATAACGCGGCGGCGGTGCTGCTCCAGGACCTCGCGGGCTCCCGGCACGTCAACGCGAGCATGGCGGCGCTGGGCCTAACAGACACGCGCCTGCTCGAAGAGGGACTGCCGACGACGGCGCAGGATATGGCGCTGCTGATGGAGATGATCGCCCGCGGGCAGGCAGTCGACAAGGCAGCCAGCCAGGCGATGGTCGATCTGATGTCTTTGGAATCGCTCAACGACCGGCTGCCGGCGCTGCTGCCGGAGGGAACGAAGGTGGCGCACAAGACGGCGAACTGGTCGGATGCCACGCACGATGTGGGGATCGTCTACTCGCCGCAGGCCACCTACGTCATCGCGGTGCTGTCGGACAAGGAGTACGAGGCGGAGCCGATCGCGGAGCTGTCGCGGGCGGTGTACGAGTACTACAACGGGGAGGGAAGTGCCGGACCCCCGTCACCGGATGGCGATTGAGGGACGGACGGCGGCGTGTCCACCGATCGCTCTCCGGGGCATCCACGCACAGGAGAAGGCGTCTCCACGATCTCTACGATTCCAGCGGGGACGTGATCACCGAGCGCGGGTGGATGGACTCGACAACCGGTCGCTCGAAGTGGATCACTCGGTGAGGCGGCGGTAGAGGGCGGGCAGGCGGCTGGGCAGCGACTCGATGTCGCCCACGATCTCGTAATCGATCTCCTCACACATCTGGCCCAGGTACTCGTGGCCCTCTCTGTCCACCGTCAGACAGAAGGGCACGATGCCCTTGCGCTTCGCCTCGATGAGCGCCTGATGGGTGTCGTTGATCGCGTACTCCTTCTCCGTGCGGTCGCGGCCGTAGCCGTGGTCCTGGGGGCGGCCGTCGGAGACGAGGAAGAGGATGCGCACCTTGGCGTCGTGCGCCTCCAGCTTGGCGGTCGCATGACGGAGGGCGGGGCCCATGCGCGTCGAACGGATGGGAGTCGTCTTGTCGATGCGCGCCTTCACGTGGTCGGACAGCGGCTCGTCCAGGTCCTTGAGGATGTAGAACTCCACGTTGTCGCGACCGTAGCCGGAGAAGCCATAGATGCCGTAGTCGTCGCCGATGGCCTCCAGGGCGCTGATGAGGAGGACGATGCTCTCCTTCTCCAGGTCGATTATCCGTTTGGGGGGCTCAAGAAGCGCCTGCGCCTTCCGCTGGGCCAGCCAGGAGTAGTAGCGACTGGTGTCGTCGGCGAAGTCGACGGTGTATTTTTGCTTGCGCTTCTCGATCTCCTCGTCGGTCGAGGCGCTCATGTCGAGGAGGAAGGCAACGGCGACCTGACGCTCCACCTTGTTGCGCCGCCAGTAGACCTTGTCGGTGAAGCTGTGGCCGCTGCGCTTCTCGGTCAGGTACTCGATTATGAGGTCGAGGTCGAAGTCTTCGCCGTCGTAGAGACGCTTGATCTTGCGGAAGAGCTCCGGCCGCAACTGCTCGAACTGCTTGCGGGTCTCCGCCGCCAGGCCACTGTAGCGGCGCAACGTCTCCTCGAAGTACTCCTTGTCGCCCTCTTCCAGGGGGCGCTGGAGGACGCGGCACCAGCGGGGCTTGTAGTCGCCGGCGCGGAAGTCCCACTCGTCGTAGTAGAAGATCTCCGTCTTCTCGACGACCCCCTTCTCCTCCAAGGCGACGTCGCTCATCGGCTGGCCGTCCTTGACGGAGACCTGCTGGTCGGGGATGGGAACGCCGGCCTCCTTCTCCAGGTTTGTGAGGAAGAGGCCCACGGCGGACGAGAGGTCGCCTTCGGCGAGGGCGCCAACAGTGATCTCGACGCTCTTCTCGAAAAGCTCTTGCAACTGCTCGGCGGTGAGAGGCGACATCTCCTCCGGCACCATCGCCCCCTCCTGGAGGCGCAGTCGCATGAGAAGCTGGACAAGCTCCGGCTTGAAGTCGCCCCGGAACTCGACGGGCTGCGGGCTTTCGTAGGGCTCCTCGGAGCTTGCGGGCAGGGGCGTGCCGGAGGGCTCGCCGCCGCCGGACCTCGGCTTCATGAGCATCAGGTCGAAGAGCTCGTCGAGGGGCTGCCAGTCGAGGCGCTCCGCTTCATCAGGAGCAACGTTGGGCAGGGCGACTGCCAGCTCGTAGAGTCGCAGCGCCGCCTCGGCCGCATCCTCGACGCGAGCCTGCGGCTGCTGCAGGGAGTGTATGAGACGCACCGCCTCGACCAAGGTGTCTCGCAGCTCACGCGGCCAGACGATGGCAGCGAGGCCGTCGAGGCTGGCGCGCACGAGGTTCTCCAGAAATGCCTCACGCAGCGGCAGGCTGGGCAGGTGGGGACGCCGTTCCAGCTCCCGCGCCTGGACGATACGCCAGGAGCCACGTATGCCACCGTACTCGCTCTTCACCAGGTAGTCGACGCGGGCGTCCTCAGCGATGGTGAAGAGATCAGCGGCAAGCTGGCGGTCGGGGAAGAGGTCGAAGAAGCGCTCCATGTCGGTCAGAGGCGCCCCTTCCTTCTTGCCGCGGACATGGGGGCGCTGGCTCTTCATCCGACGCCGGCGCGCGGGAAAGATGTTTCCCTTCCGTTTGAAGAGGAAGCGGAAGCTGCCGAACTCCAGGTGGCCCGCCTGATGGGTGGCATACACCTTGTAGATAGCGAAGTTCTCGGGCTTGCTCTTGAACTCTTCCACGGTCTCCGGCAGGTAAACGGCCGTGCCTTCCGTGGAGGGACGTTCCGTCGCCACCCAACCGATCCCCTTGTCGGTGAGGGAGAGCGTGGGATGAATGGAGACGTTGACGCCGGTGAGCGCCTGACAGTAGAGGCGCAGCACCTCGCTCACCCGTGAGAGCTCCAGCCGCGAAGAGAGGGTCTCCAGCACACGCTCGCCTTTCCCCGATTCGAGGCGGAAGTAGGCTTCGCCACCCTCGGGGCTGTGCCGAAGGATGCGATGCCCGGCGGCGTGCCAGTGCGCCAGAGCGTCGACGTCGATCCGGGACAGGACATCGGGGCTGCTCTTAAGGAACGCCATGGCCGCAGCAGGAGAGTCGACCGCCAGCTCTTCCGCCAGGGTCAGCAGGTGAAAGTGCGCATCCACATCTACGTCGCCCAAAGCGACGGCGGCGTCGGCGAAGAGGTTGTAGCCGCGATGCCCCACTCTCTCCACTACACCGGCGGATAGGTGGAGGAAGCGCGCCCGCTGCTCAGGGACAACGTTGGCGAGAAGATCAGGACCCTTGTCCAGATAAGCCCGAACATCGGCCCAACCGGACTTCGCGATCGCCTCCGCCAGTTCCAGGAAGGGCAGACGGTCATCGGCCATGACCTCAGCCAGCAGGCGAGGCATCGTCTCCAGGCAGTTCCCGGCCAGCTCGTAGCTGCGCTCCGCCAGGCTCTGCGCGAGGCATTGCAGCCGGTCCAGCTCGGGCAGGCCCATCGTGTCGAGTAGCTGCGGGGTGACCGTGAAGAAGAGGGCGGCCAGGGAGACTGATTTCCAGTTGCCGTGATAGAGGCGCTGCCCCAACTGGGCCCATTCCTCAAGCTCCGAGGGTGAGAGACGCCCAACACACTCAGGGCCGACATGGAAATAAGCAGCCGCGACCACGGACGACTCTCCGGCTAGAACGCGGCCAAGACCGACCCAGCGCAAGACAACATCGAAAGGAAGAATGCGCACAACCTGGGGGCTGGACTGGAAGTACTCGGCGGCGGCTTCCCATGACCGCAGGGACTGGCGGGCAAGGGTGACGCCCTCCTCGGCCCAGTGCTGGAGTTGCTCCGGCGTCAGGCAGGGGGACACCTCGGCGGCGGCCTGTCGGAACTGCTGGGGAAGGTTCGCGGACAGGCCGGCAAGCCGCTCTTCGTAGCCCGCCAGATCAATCCCCTGCTCGCTCATGATTGCCGGCAGCGGCTACGGCGCCGGGCCCTCCTGGATGGATATCGTCAGTATCTTGTCGCCGGGGGTGCTATCGACCAGCGGGTTACGAGGCGTCAACCGCTCCAGCACGTCGAGCCCGGCTACGACCTCAGCAAAGACGGTGAACTGACCGTCTATCTCCGGCGAGTCTTCCAGAATTATGAAGAACTGGCTGCCGCTCGTCGGCGTGGTCTTCCCCCGGCTAGCCATGCCGACCGTACCCTTTAGGAACTTGTGGTCGCTGATCTCTGTGGGAATGTAGTAGCCCGGCCCTCCCAGCACAGGGTCGGTGACGCTATGACCGGACGGGGAGCCGATCTGGACGTAGGGGTGGGGAATCCCCGCCGGCAACGGCGGCAGCATCACCTGGTGGAAGGTCAGGTTATCATAGAAGCCCTTGCAGGCGAGGAAGACGAAGTTGTTGACTGTCCAAGGCGCGATATCGGGCAGGAGCTTGAGGGTGACGTCGCCCTTCTCCGATCGTATGATCGCGGTGTAGGACAGGCTGGGATCGATGATCATGGGCGGCATCTCGTCCCACTGTTTCTGATCGGTCTTCTGGCAAAGGGAAGCGAAGTCCGCCGCTCTCGTCGGCAGCGGTCCCTCAGGAACGACAACTGTCGGCATCGGCGTGATCTGGACTACTACCGTTGGGCCGGCCTGGACTATCGTCTTGTCTTTGTCGTTGCCGTCGCCGCAACCGGATAGGGCGACCAGCAGCGCGGCCGCGAACCCGGCAAACAGCACGACCCGGAACAATGAAGCTCTCAACTCCCCTTCCTCCTCATCAGCTGCTAGCTCCCCCTACTTACTACTACATGCTAACGCCGCGAAGGCAGACCTATTTCTCCGTGACGACTATCTCTACGATCTTGTCTCCCGGAGGCAGGTTTGGGGCTGTTGCTGGGTCGCGCGGGGTGATCTTTCCCAGCACATCCATACCCGCCGTCACTTTGCCAAACACGGTGTAGCCTCCATCCAGCTTGGGCTGCGGCTCAAAGCAGATGAAGAACTGGCTGCCGTTGGTGTTGGGGCCGCGGTTGGCCATCCCCAGCGCGCCCTTCTCGAACAAGCGGGAGTTTATCTCGTCCGGTATCTCATAGCCGGGGCCGCCGTTGCCATTGCCCGTCGGGTCGCCGGTCTGGGCGACGAAGCCGGGAAGGACGCGGTGCCAGGTCACACCGTCGTAGAAGCCCTTGCAGGCCAGGAACACGAAGCTGTTGACCGTCACCGGCGCAACATCGGCGTAGAGATCGACCGTTATGTCACCTTTTTCTGTCTTTATGACGGCGCTGTAGGAGCGGGCAGGGTCGATGATCGTGAGCGGCGCTGAGAACTGCTTCTCGCCGCTCTTCTGGCAGAGCGAAGCGAAGTCCCCCGTGCGCGGCGACAGAGTCGATACCGCCGCCGGCTTCGTGCTCGCGGGCGTCTTCCCAGGTGTCGCCTCGCCGCTTTCCTTATCGTCGCCGCCACAGGCCGACGCCCCTACGACAACGAACGCCGTCGTCGCCACCAAAAGGGACACGCTAACGAATGATAGCTTCATTTCCACTCCTTCATTCAAATATAGAAGACACCACCTCTTCGATGCTGCGCTGGAGCTCGCGGTCGTCGGTGAGCGCCCAGACGACGGCGGCCTCGCAGGCCTTCCGGGGCGGCACACCCTTCACCATCAGCTTCCCCGCATAGATCAAGAGGCGTGTGCTCACACCTTCAGCGAGACCGTGCTCCTTGAGATGGCGCACCTTCTCGCCCAGCTTCGCGAGCTCGCCGGCGACCTCGGGGGCGACTTCCGCCTCGTGGGCGATGATCTGCGCCTCTTGCTCGCGGCCGGGATAGCCGAACTCGATGGCGATGAAGCGCTGGCGGGTGCTGTGCTTCAGGTCCTTGAGGGCGCTCTGATAGCCCGGGTTGTAGGAGATCACGAGCAGGAAGCCGGGCGCCGCCTCGACCACCTGGCCCCGCTTGTCGATGGGCAGGATGCGGCGGTGGTCGGTCAGGGGATGGATCAGCACCGTCGTGTCCTTGCGGGCTTCGACCACTTCGTCCAGATAGCAGATGGCGCCGGCCTTGACGGCG
>Ga0315276_10006103_pt1 | contig 11142 bp, 8 predicted proteins | sample YL17G05_0_MG_FD_204542 | JGI IMG/M metagenome (GOLD analysis project Ga0315276, IMG submission 204542) | Sediment microbial communities from Yellowstone Lake, YNP, Wyoming, USA - YL17G05_0 | ecosystem: Environmental > Aquatic > Freshwater > Lake > Sediment | place: USA: Wyoming | collected... | reverse complement strand
CCAGCCGTCTCTCAAGGGCGCGCAGGAAGCCATTTTCTCCTTCGAGAATCAGGGGCTCTTCGGGGATCAGGCAGAAATTGACATCGCTGTTGGCGAGGGTTGCGTAGGCGGCTATGAAACCTGAATCCCTGCCCATCAGCTTGACGAGGCCGACGCCGTTCCATGCGCCTTTTGCCTCGGCGTGGGCGCTGTTGATGGCGGAGCGCGAGGCCTCGACGGCGGTCGAAAAGCCGAAGGACTGGTCTATGCCGGATATGTCATTGTCAATGGTTTTAGGAATGCCGACGACGGAAATCGACGCCGACCTTTTCCTTATGGCGGCGACCAGCTCATTGGCCCCTCGCAGGGTCCCGTCTCCGCCAATCACAAACAACAGGCTTATCCCGTATTTAAGCAGGCTGTCAACCATATCATCCGAGTCCTGGGGTCCGCGCGAGGAGCCGAGGATGTCTCCGCCTTTTAGGTGTATTTCGTCAACGAGGTCGGGCGTCAGGAGTATGGGCGGGACGGGGGGATTTGAGGATAAGCCCGCGTAGCCATATCGAAATCCATAGACCTTTGCGGCGCGGTACTGCCAGGCGAGACTAAGGGTGATGGTGCGTATGACGTCGTTTAGGCCGGGACACAATCCGCCGCAGGTAACAACGCCGCAGTTCAATTCGTTGGGGTCAAAAAAGATTTTTCGGCGCGGGCCGGCCATTTCGAACATCGGCTGCTCGATGTTCAAGTCGCGGCACTTTTTTTGGTCGGCGGAATGGGCGTAAACGGCGATTTTCTCATCGTCATCGACAAAGTGCGTCCCGGCCGATATCAAGGGAGAGTCTATTGTGGCGGGTCCAAGCCTGTCGATTTGCAGAGGCGGCAATTCGCCGGGCGTCAAGGAGTGAGAATCCATTTATTCCTTGCTCCAGATTCGTGTGTTGAGGTTAAGGTCGTCAACGATTCCGACAGCGAGCTGGAGGTCTTCAAAATACTGCCTGACAGGCTCAAAATCCAGCAGGGTCTTGAACAACCTCGGCTCGAAGAGGCTTCTTGTGTAGGAAACGGCGACAAAGACCATCGAGCCAATGAAAGAGAGGTGGATTTTCTTGCCGGTCTTTTTCTTGAAGTCGGTAATCCTGGCCATCAAGCTTGTGGAGAGGACGTACCTGGCCTCGATCTGGTCGCTTCCATAGACGACGAAATGACTCTCGAATTCGGGGTCTTCGAGCTTAATCAGATTGCCTCGGAATATGTTGAGGGACTGGAGCTTTTGGCCCAGGCGCCCAAAGAGCTTCTCCGCGGTATCGGGCAGGACGATTGTCTGGCCGGTGAAGTCTTTATTGAAATCGCCGATGAAGAATATCCCGCGAAATACGGTGTAGCGGTGGCGGTTCTTGCCTGAGTTGATTTCGTACTCGGCGTGCAGCTCTGAGAATTGGATTTGCGTGGCGCCGACTTTGCCGGAGACCAGGTCGTCGCCTTTGTATCGATTGGGCTTTGTCGTGAATATCTTCGAGAGCATGAAGGTCGATTTGTCAATGCAGCGTTTCGGCTCGTAGCTGAGGTTATCATCGATGAAATGGACTATTCTCTCGATGACGAGGGCTTTGAAGTCGGCCACGTAGCCGCGTGTGAGCAAATAGCAGACGCCTGCGCCGATGAGCAATCCGGCAATGATTGGGAAGATAACGACGGGGCCGGCTTCACGCAGGCTCTGCATCGCAACGAAAAAGGCGACTCCGGCGATAGATGCGGTGGCGATTATGACCCAGGCGACCTTGCGGACAACGCCTCTTCGCTGCTGCTCGAGGACCTTTAGGTCGGGCATCAGGGCAGTTTCATAGAAATTCTTCAAGTCTTCAAGTGTCTTCACGAATTGGCCCTCTATTGAACGGGCGGCGCTTTCAACTCTTCAGGAGCTTGTCGGCATTGACGTTTTCCCGCTGTTCGGCGGCGATTTCAAAGAAGCTCTTGGTTTTGTAGCCCATCATTGAGGCAAGGATATTGGTGGGGAACATCTCGACTGCATTATTAAAAGCTTCCACCGCAGCGTTGTAAGCGCGTCTTGCGGCTGATATCTGCTCCTCAATTTCGTTCATTGTCCGCTGGAGGTGCATGAAGTTCTGGTTGGCCTTGAGGTCGGGGTAATTCTCGACGGCCACCATAATTGAGCCGAGCGTTTTGGAAACCACGTTGTCAAGCTCGACCTGCTGGTCGTCGGAGAGCCGGCCTGAGACGGCCTTTGCCCTGGCTTCGGTTATCTCCGTAAGGAGGGACCTTTCATGCTGCATATAGGCCTTGACCGTTGCGACAAGCTGGGGGATCAGGTCGTACCTTTTCTTGAGCAAGGCGTCGATGGTGCCGAAGACCTTTGCGACCAGGTTTTTCCTGGCGATCAGGCCGTTGTATATGAGGATAACAACCAAAAGGACTACTATGCCAATGCCAACAGCTATCCACATTCTTTGGCCTCCTTTGGCTTCGCGCAACCAACTATTATTCTGTCAAGGACGAATCTGTAAGTTGGCATTGCGCAGTTGATGCGGAATCCAGATCGTTGGGATCACTGGATTCCTGCTTTCGCAGGAATGACAACCCATAACGTTAATCTTGACAGGCTAATACGGACATTTATCACTTTCGTTCGAGGCGGCTGCCCGTATAATGCAAGCCGCGATTATGCAAATCGTCAATAATGCAGGAATTATGGCCTGAGATGCGGCTGCGTGTCAAAGACTTTTTGCGGCGTGCGGGAAAGCAGCAGACGACAGAGGTTTTCGGGAAGGACAATTATATGCGAAAGTCCACGTTGGCATCTTTTATTGTCTTGTCGGCCCAGCTTGTGGCGGGAGGCGTGGAAACAGAGAACAAGGATGCACGGCCGGCGGGTGAGGAAGCGTTAGGCGTGCGCTTTGAGAAGATAGCGAGCAGGATGGCGGAGGCCATCAATCGCGGGGACTACACGGGCGCGCGGGCGGATTTTGCGAAGGTAATGGAGGAGGCCCTGCCGCCGGAGAAGGCGACAATCTTCTTTCGGGCTGTGATAGACGAATACGGCAAGATTACGAGGCTTGATTCGCCGCACATAGTGCCGCCGAACCAGGCCGTTATCGTGGGCCACTGCGAGCGGGGGACTCTGGATATCAGGATTATCGTCAATGATGAGGACAAGATCATGGGATTGTGGTTTCTTCCGCACAGGCCGAAGATTCCCGTTCCCGACGCGCACAAGAGCCGGCTGTCTCTGCCATTTCGCGGACGGTGGCTTGTTAAGTGGGGCGGGGATACGAAGGAGCTAAACTATCACCACGATACGCCGAGTCAGAGATTTGCGTTTGATTTTCTCGCCGTCAATGAAAACGGCGAAACGCAAAAGGGTAACGGTCTTTCAAACGAAGACTATTTCGCTTTCGGCAGAGAGATATTGGCGCCGGGGGATGGGGTGGTGACGGATGTAATCACGGGCGTAAGAGACAATGTGCCCGGTTCTATGAATCCTTATTCGGCGCTGGGCAACGCGGTGCTAATACGGCATCGGCAGTACGAGGTGTCGGTGTTAGCTCACTTGAAATTCGGCAGCACAAGGGTAAAGGTGGGCGATAAGGTCAAGAGGGGCAAGGTGATCGGTCTTTGCGGCAATTCGGGGAATTCTTCCGAGCCGCATCTGCACTATCACCTTCAGAATACGCCGATTATTCAGGACGGGACCGGCATAAAGTGCCGTTTCGAGAGAATGGGCGTTGTGATAGACGGCAAAGAACAGCAGAAGGAAGATTACTCCGCCGTGAAGGGCGAGATTGTTGTCGGCAGGCAGTGAAGCGATTAAGCAGATCATAGAAATTAAGAGCCTGTAAGAAAATGAGTCTTTCGCCAAAATCAAAGCTCCTGGATTCCCGCTTTCGCGGGAATGACAAAGAGGGGTCAAGGCTGCTCCCGGCCATCCCCAAGCCCTTCGGGCTTGAGGATGCCACCCAGCGGGAGAGTCCGCGGTGCGCATTAAATTCTTCGGATCCGCATCGGCCCCGTCTTGCGGTTGGGCCTCTGGTTGACGGACTCTGGCGGGGTCTGTGTTTGCGGTCGGCGCATAAGAAAGGAGCCCAGAAGGGCTCCTTTTTGTATTGGAATGAGCGTCGAGGAGTCGATTACTGGTCCAATCCCTCCAAACCAGTACTCAATTCTCCGAGTATCTTCTTTAGTTTCTCGCGGGGCTCAGCAATGGTGGCTTTTGTTGCATCGGAGACATTCTCCATTTTCTCGTCTATGACGCGGGGAGTTATAAACACAAGCAGCTCAGTGTTGGACTTGATGACCTGTTCGTGGCGGAAGAGTCCTCCGATTCCAGGCAGGTCCCCGAGACCGGGGAGCTTTCGCTGGACGAGACTGTCCTTCTGGAAGAGGATGCCGCCGAGCAGGAGCGTCTGGGCGTCCTGAACGATCATATTGGTCGTGGTATTCATTTTGCTCCTGACGGGCTGAGTGTTCACGATGTCGGAGGTGAGCTGGGAGATCTGGACATTGACAATCATATCCACCTTATCCTCGGGCGTAATGCTGGGCCTGGCTCGGAGTTCCATACCGACCCGCTCAAAGGTGATATTCTGCGTGGTGCCTACGTTCACAGCCTGGGTTGTACCGGCGATAAAGGCCACTTCACTGCCCTTGAAGAAGCTGGCCTCTTCGTTGTCCTTTGTCCAAAGTGACTGCTGGTTTAAGATTCTGGCGTTGGTTTTCTTGACGAGGAAGTCGATCAAGGCATAGACATCGGTTCCCACGCCGAGGAGTGTTCCTGATCCTGTAGCTCCAACTCCGGCAGCGGATGATATTCTCCCGCCAGCAGCCGCACCGCCCAAGCTACCGACGGAGCCTCGGCTTCCCACATTGGTGATATTAGCCAGGGCGGTGATGGCGTTTTCGCTGAGCGAGCCGAAGGCAGAGGGATTGGTCGCAAGCTCGATACCGAGCGAAGTCACCTTGGTATGCTCGATCTCGACAATGATGGCCTGTATAAGCACCTGCTTGCCCGGTTTATCGAGATCAGCGATTAACTTCTCTATCTCGTCCATAAACTCGGGCGGGGCCAGGCACATGATGGACTTGGTATGCGGGTCGGGGACGAAACGGATTCTGCCGATGACGTTACTGATGGGCATCTGCTCGTCAACCGTGCTTCGAGCACCGGAGCCGGACCACGGCGGCGTGTAGGTACTGGTTGAGGTATTGGCGCTGTTGGAGCTATTGCTGTTGTTACTGCTGCTGCTGCTGCCACTGCTGCTGCTGGTCGAATCGGTCATCGAGGAGGACCCGCTGAGTCCCTGTGTAGTGAGTCGGATTCTGGCCTGCTGGCCGGCTTCGACGAACATTGCATTGAGGCGTTCGCTGAGGTCTTCGGGGTCGGCGTATTTGACGGTAATGACCTTGGGTATCTCGGCCATCTCTTCTCTGTCAAGGTCGAGGACCAGCTGCTCGACGACGTCGTATGCCTCGGGGATTTTGCTTATTACGATTATCTTCTTTGTGCCCGGGACGTCCTCAAAAGTCAACTGTCCGTAGAGCGGGCCGACGATTTTCTCCTTGTCCTGTGAGCCGGAGCCGAACATAATGTCGAAGATTGACACCCTGGATGTTGTCTTCTCGCTGAAGAGCGTATTGAGCAGGTCGGCCATCTCTACGGGGTCGGAATTCTTCAGCTCAATTATCCTGGGCTTGACGGCATCGACATCGAGAGGCTTATCCCACTCGGTTATCTGCTTTGCGATCTCCACCATTTTCTCCGGCGATGCAATCACGGTAACCTGCTTTAGGGTGACATACGATATGGCCTTGACGGTATCAGCGGACGTTGAACTTCCGCGGCCGCCGCCACCGTAGTTATATACGTAGGTGTACCTGCTGCCGGAGGATGCCGACGACTGACCGAAGAGATCGTCTATCATCGTTTTTATCTGGTCGGGATCGGCATACTTCAACGGGAAGCGCTGCGTCTCGAACATTCCGGGCGGGACGTCGATTTCGGCAATCATCTTCTTGACGATCTCGCGGAGGTCCTTCTTGCCGAAGACGATGACCTGCTTTGTCTGGGGGAGCGGCTCGATAAGAACGCTGGGCATGAACTCTGTGCCCGGCATGTCCCTGAATCCGTCGCCGACACTGTCCTCGACCTCTCTGGGGTCGGCGTACCTGAGGTTGACAATCTCATATTCGGACTCAACGGGCTCTTCCTTGTCAAGCTTGTCAATCCAGAGTCGGATTTGCTCCATCACCTTAGGCGAGGCGCGTGCGATTATCCACTTTCTCCTCGGCTCCGGGATAAGAATTACGGGTCCCTCAACAGTGCTGACGATAACGGAAGTGGCGGGGCCTGTGGATGAGGCCTTCTTGGAAGGAGAAGACGACGACGCGGACGGCTCGGGGTTGGGCCGCGGGCCGAAGAAGCCGCCGCCATAGCCGCCGCCGCGGTCAGATTCTCTTCGATTGCTGTCCGACGACCTGCCGGAGGTCCTGCTACCACCCCCGGCGAGGAGGATATTGAGCATCTGGACAATCTCGGAAGGGTCGCCATAGCGGACTTCAAAGATCTCGGTGATGGTCTGCTCGGCTTCGGGGATATCAAACTGATTGATAATGTGTTCAAGGCGCATCAGGTTTGAGACGGTCTCGATGACGAGGAGACTGCGGGCATTTTCATCGGCGCTGACGTGGCCGTACTCACCGATTAACGGCTGAACCACCGAAAGCATCTTTGTAGGGCTGTAGTTCTTAAGCGCAAAGAACTTCTGGACAATCTGCTCTTTGTTCTCAATCAAGGCAAGCGGCTGTTCGGACGTTATTGTAGGAACCTGCCCAAGCTTGGCCTCCGCTATGGGTTTGAGAAAGATTGTGTCGTCAACGGTCTCGGCGATAATGCCCTTCATCCTCAGGGCACTGTAGATATTCGCCAGGGCCTTGCTCCTGGGGAGCTTCTCACTGGCGTAAATGGTGATTTTGAGCTTCATCGCATCATCGCTTGGGATGATGGTCTTTCCGGTCCAGGCGGCGAGCTTCTCCATAATATTCTTCATCTCAAATTCTTTGAGATTGACCGCTTCCATCGGCTCTTTCGGTCCTGCGGGCTTGTTCGGCTCCGCAAGCGAATTAGCGTCTGCGGGCGCATTGGCGTCTGTGGGCGTGTTGGCATCCGCAGGCCGGTTCGGCTCGTTGACGTCCGCAGTTTCGCCGGGTTTGTTCGCCTCCGGCGGGCCTTGGGGCTGATTGGCATCGCCCGGAGCATCAGGCCCGGCAACGGCGTTGGGTTCGCCGACCGCGTCGGGCTTGGGCGCGGCGCGCGCCGAGCCGTCAACCGGCGGATGGAAGCCAACCCAATAGACTATGAAAACCGACGCTATCGAAACCACAACCCAGAATACTACTTTTGACCGTTCCACTTTAATCACCTCATTTCAATCACACATTTGCTCTGTGAGCATCAAGCCCAACGCCGATTTGGGCGGTCTTGACGCTCGCTATTGATTCTCAGGCACACTCTGCTGGTTCTCACTCGTCCTATTCTCGCCTTCGGCTGGGGGTCCGGCCCCTTCTTCCGGCGATGGTCCAGGACCTCCTGCTCCTGCCCCTCTACCTCCCGGACGTCGTCCGCCGCCGGACCTCTGGCGCATCTCCTCTCTGAATTTTGCACGTTCTTCCTCGGACATATTCTCGAATCTCTCTTTCATTTTCTGCCTTTCCTCTTCGGACATTCCCTGTTGCCTTCCGCCGCCGGGCTGGCGTCCCGAATCGAAACCTTCGGGCCTCTGGGCCATAGAGTCGCTTGTCTGTTGGTCGTTCATGCCGGGTCGCTGGCCTTGCCTATCGGTTCTCTGTCCGAATCGAGGGCCTTCGGCTCTCGGCCTCTCACCGCCGGGAAGCGCTGCCGCACCGGGTCGTTGCGGTTGAAGCCCGGCCTGCGGTTGCGACTTGGCCCGGCTGTTAGCGCGATGGATCCTGACCTGCTTTATCCCATGACCAACGCCAAAAGCAGTTAGAAGCACTACAATTGCAATTATTACGCTTATGATTGCGCTGCCCTTTCTCATATTGCCTGCCTGCCTTTCCGTAAAGTTGTTGTTAATCTCTGCCGCCTCGTCGTCCTCCGCCGAATCCCCCGTTACCGGGTCCTCGATCGCCGCCACCAGGTCCGCCGCCGCCACCGGGTCCGCCGGGTCCTCGATCGCCGAATCTCGAGCGCATTTCGTCTCTAAAGCGTTCCCTTTCCTCCGGAGACATATTGCTAAATCTGTCTCTCATGCCCTCAAATCGGGCCCTCTGTTCCTCAGAGAGGTCGCCGCGTCCTGGTCCTCCATCAGGGCCGACTACGACGGCGCCCGGGCCCGGTCCGCCCTCGCCTTTGTCGCCTCTGCCCGGTCTGCCGCCCGGTCCGGACGGAGCCCCGGAGCCTGCCGCCGTAAGGGGGGCAAAATACTTGGTCTGGCCATCCCACTCGATCTTGACCTGAGTAGGCTCAATGGCAACGACCCTGGCATCTCCTATCATGTCGCCGACTTTACGCCAGCCGTCGTTTATGAAGGCCTCGTTGCCCAGTATGCCGAAGACTTCGTTCACCGGGTGGCGCCTGGGTTCAGGCGGCACGAACAGGTTTCTCTTTCTCAGGGCGTCTGCAATATCCTTCAAGCCGGCCAGATTCGCCTGCAGGAGATTCGGGTCGAACTTATCCTGGGCTGCGGCCTTTTTGGCTACGCTCTTTGCCCGGTGAGACGTAGCGACGAAATCGCCTACCTTAACCAGGGCCAGGATTGCCAGAAGGGCTGCGACGCCAAGCAGCACATACGGAATCAAGTGCTCGTTTTGTTTTAGTTTGTCAAGCTTCATAAGAGACCTCTTTCTACGACGCATACGCGGTTGAGACGGTAAGATCCAGCTCGACCTCCTGCGGGTTGTTCTGGCTGCATTTTATTTTGAACTCTTCCACGCCGACGAGGTGGGGGTTCTCGTTGAGGCCGGCCAGGAAATCGAGCACCTGGGTCAACGAGCATTTGGCCTTGCACTGAATAAGCATCAACTTGTAGTTTTTCAGCAGGGTCTTCTTTGTGGTCACAACCTTTAAGGGCTCAGTTTTTATTCCGGCCTTATTCAACTGGTCAACGAGCTTTGTTCGGAAGCGGTTTTTCTGGTCTTCTTCCTTTTCGGGCGTTTCGAATGCGGGGACAATCGACATCACACCGGTCTGCTTGGCCCTGTCGATAAGGTCCAGCTCGGCCTCTTTTTTCTGAATATCGGCCCTGACTTTTGACCAGCGCTCGATCCAGGTTGTCCCAAACACAAATATGACGATGGCCGCGACACAGATGCCGCCAATCTTCAAGGTTCGTATGTCTCTTTGAGTCAGTTTCTGCATTATGGCCTCGCCGGTTTACAGGGTCGTTTTTGCGGTCTTTTCGCTGAATGTTTTATATTTGAAGGTTACAGAGAATTTGATCTTCTTGGTTTTCTGGTCCAGGGAAGGGTTTTGGATTTTAGCGTCTTTTATGTGCTTGTTGTTGTTCAGGGTCTCTTCGAACTTGTAAAGCTGCTCGTTTCCCTGGGCCTCGCCAGTGACGCTGACGAGCTGGCCCTTTTTGAAATGGACACCGTCGAGCTTAATGCCGTTCTGCCCGGCCTCATTGACGAATTTAATAAGCTCCAGGACGTCCGGTCTTTCGCCGGCGACCGCTTTTCGGAGGTTCTGGCGGTCCCTGAGCTGCACCATGTCGGCGTCGGACAGGGCCGCCCTGACGCGTTTGTCAATAGCGCCGGGTGTGGCCATATCCACTGCATAAGCAACGAAAGCCAGTACGACAAGCATCGCCGCAGCAAGCGCAGCGGTGAGTTTTGGAGAATAGAACCACGGCTTTTTATCCTTTTTTTCGAGGGGTGTGTACAGTCGCTCGAACATGTCAAGGTCATCGGCGCGTTCTTCGATGGCAACGAGCCCAAGTCCAATCGGCACACGATACTCATAAAGAATCCCGGCATCAAGCTGACTGGCGGCTGTCAAGTGTGTAAGGTCGGGCAGGGCAACACTGGCGTTGAACCCGGCTGATTTTAGGGCGCCAACCATTACGTCCATCGGCTCGCCCCCGTCGGAGAGCACAACGAGCGGCATTTCGGTCGGCTTTGCGCAGCCGAACAACGCCAGCACGCTCCTCATATCCTGGACGAATCTCTCGGTCGCCTCGGTCTGTGCAGGCAGTCCCGGCGCGCTGGCGAAATCGTCCGCGCCCAAATCCAGGACAACGGCATTGCTCAATCGGCCATCCTGCACGAGGCATACCTGGGAGTTATGCGATGCCGCGCTGACAATCACGGCAAGGCGGTCGTCGCCCTTAAAGAAGGTTTCCCAGGCCTTTACAATACCCTCACAATCCAACAGTATTCTTGCGGGGGCAACGCCTCGGACATTTTGCACAAATGCCCGGAGCAGGTCGGTTCTTGCGGCGGCCATAGTGACGGGCATCTGCCCGTTGGTTGCCGGGCCGACCCGCCAGGCAAGCTCCATCTGGCTGGCCGGCAGGGGCAGGCGGCTTTCAGCCTGCATCCGGATAATAGACTCGGTCTGGGCCTGGGCGGCGGCAGGCACGTCAATGCGATTGAACACCACACCGGCCGAACTGAATCCGGCAATGACCTTTTTGTGGCCGTCGCCTTCCTGGGTCGGCTCGATGGGGCCCTTCGACAGGCCGCACTCTGCAGCGAACGCCAGCCAATCAGTCTGTTTTTCGTTGCCGGTCTTTGCCCAGAGAACCTCAAACTCCGCGGCCTGCTTTCGAAGCTCGACCGCCTTGAGGCGGCTGTCGTCTTGCGCTATCGCAACCACAGATGACTTCTCCGGCGCACCGGCTTGCTTATCTCTCATCAATTATTTGCTCCCTGATACCAGTAAAGAATCTCATAAGGGGTGGAGGTCCTGTCCAATACGGCCTCGGTCATAAGCGTCAATCCGTCGCCACGCGCCCTGTCGGCGGTTGCAGACGAACGGATTGTATAAACATTCGACCGAACGGTTATAGAATCAGCAATCTTTTTGAACGTATCCACACTCATACCCTCAAACTGCAATATATCCGCAATGCTCTCCATGCCGTACAACTGCTCCTCCCTGTAGCCGATAATCTGCTCGGCAAGCTGCAT
>Ga0315276_10006102_pt1 | contig 11143 bp, 8 predicted proteins | sample YL17G05_0_MG_FD_204542 | JGI IMG/M metagenome (GOLD analysis project Ga0315276, IMG submission 204542) | Sediment microbial communities from Yellowstone Lake, YNP, Wyoming, USA - YL17G05_0 | ecosystem: Environmental > Aquatic > Freshwater > Lake > Sediment | place: USA: Wyoming | collected... | reverse complement strand
AAGGTTTTGTGCTTATGTGCTGTCGGAGCAACGATTTTATCGGGGCGGCATTATCAGCTCTGCAGTCGCAGGGACTTGATATCTATGTAAAAGATGCCTCCGCACCGTTGAAGGAACAATTTATTTACAGTTACAGCAATTCATCCTCTTCCGGGCTTTCCCGGCATAAGCAGTCAGGAAAAAATGATTCAGAGATGTCCAGAACTATGTCGTTTAGTGTGGGCAGCCGATGCTGGCTGATTGAGTTTGTTGCCTCACCTGCATTCATCGAAAGATACAGGACGTGGTATTCCTGGAACGTACTGGTTGGCGGACTAATATTTACCGTAATGGTAGCGATATATTTGTTTTTCAATACCGGACGAACCGTACGCATAGAACAACTGGTTGATGAACGAACCTGTCAGTTGCGAAACAGTGAAGAACAATTCCGGTGCATCTTCGAATCCGCAACGGACTGTATTATTGTATGGGACAGAGACTGTAACCACTTATATACTAACAGGGCGGCTCTCAACTACATCGGTTCCACGACAGAAAAGGTTATAGGCAAAAATATTTCCAAGGTACTGGGGCATATGCCCGAATTTATGAACCTCTGGATGAAGCGGGTCGAAGAAGTTTTTGAGAAGAGGGAGATTATGGAGGCGGAAGATGTCATATCTGTGGGCGACAGACAAATCTACTATGAATCGACCCTTTCGCCTCTCAGAGACGCCAGAGGCAATATTTTCGGCGTAAGCCTTGTTTTCCGGGATGTTACGGAAAGGAAATGGGCTGAAAAAGCGCTCGAAAACCTTAATGCGGAACTTAAAACGACCATAGAAAAATTGACTATCTCAAATCGCGAGCTTCAGAATTTCGCTCACGTAGTTGCTCACGACCTTAAATCTCCTTTAAGAGCGATTGCGATTCTGGCGACGTGGATATCGACAGACTATGCCCAAAAGCTTGACGATGAAGGCCAACAGCGTCTCGGACTGCTCGTGGGAAGAACAGAGCGAATGAACAATCTTATTGACGGCATACTTGAGTATGCAGATATTGAACGAGACAGAGAAAAAGAAGAAAAAGTGAACCTGAATGAAATCGTATCGGAAGCAATTTGCGCAATTGGGCCGTCGAAAAATATTGTGGTAAATGTCGAGAACGAACTGCCCGTGGTAATGTGCCGATGGACATATGTAATGGATATATTCCGCAATCTTATAAGTAACGCAGTCAAGTATATGGACAAAGCGGAGGGGAAAATTACGGTCGGCTGCAGCGAAGAGGCCGAATCCTGGAAGTTTTACATTGCCGACAACGGCCCCGGCATCGATGAAAAATACTTCGAGAAGATATTCCAGATATTCCAGACGCTTTCGCCGCGAGACCAGATAGAAGCTACGGGAATATCGCTGTCAATAGTGAAAAAAATCGTCGAAATATATAACGGCAAAATCTGGGTGGAATCAAAGGTCGGCAGCGGCAGCACATTCCACTTTACTTTGCCTAAACAAATGGTAACTGCAAATGAACGAACTGGCGCCAATACTGCTTGTTGAGGACGACCGCATAGATGCGATGACGGTGATGCGTGCACTTAAAGAACTGGGTGCCGCAAATCCGGTGGTTCATCTGGATGACGGAGAAAGTGCGCTGGAATACGTCAAAGCAAACAAAAGGCGGTTTTGTGTCGTGCTTCTGGATTTGAATATGCCGAGGATGGGCGGGATTGAGTTTTTGAAGGCCGTCAGGGCGAACGGCCTGTTAAAAGACGTGGATGTGCTTGTGTTTATCGGCTCTGATGACGACAGGGACAGATTGGAGAAACTCAGCCTTGGCATAGCCGGATACATAATCAAATCTGTCGATTATAAGAAATTTGCCGAGTCGGTAAAAATAATTGAAAAATATATAGCAGCGAGCCAGAAAACAAAACATTAAAAAGGAGACTTAATAATGCAAAACTTAAAACCAGTAATGCTTGTTGAAGATGATACTGTAGACGCTATGACGGTCAAACGAATATTCACCGAGCTGAAAGTCAAAAATCAATTAGTTCACGTCGTCGACGGCGAAGAGGCGATAAATTACCTGAAGAACGATAAAAACAAAAAACCGTGCGTTATACTCTTGGACTTGAATATGCCTAAAATGAACGGCATCGAATTTCTGAGAATCATAAAGGCTGATGATAACCTTATGAGCATTCCGGTGATAGTTCTGACCACATCGAGAGAGGACCAGGATAAAATTGACAGCTTTAAACTTGGCATCGCCGGTTACATACTCAAGACCGTTGATTACAAAAGGTTCGCAACAATAATGGAAATAATGGATATGTACTGGACATTAAGCGAGCTGCCCGGTGAAACGGTCAGACAAAGTGCAAGGAGTCACTGACGAAGGGCGGTGCGGCGACCGTTACCTTCGGAATACAAAAGAGCTTCGCAACAAAATCAGATTGCGAAACATCCGTTTTTGTGAACACATCTACCCTGCGGCAAGTTCCAGAACCAATTGCTCCATTGCTGTCTGCGGTTTGGTTTTTCCGGTTTTTATTGCATAATCGATGTCCGCCAGTCTACGCAGATTTTCACCGATTTGTCTTAAAGTTACCTTATGAAGTTGCGCAAAAAAGTTTTTTCTGTCGCCGAATATGCGAAGCCGTTCGGCAATATCATCCTGACGAACCCCTTTTTCAAGCAGGACTTTGGCGTCAAACATCCTGCGAAAATGAAATGCGAAGGCGCCGACAACGGTAAATTCTGTGGTCCTGTCGGCGGCGAACATACTCCGCAGCCTGCTGACGGCCTGTGCTGCCTGTCCGGCAATAATGGCATCAATTACCGCAAAGGCGTTGAACAGGCGGTTATGCCCCACCAGCGACTCTATATGTTCGCTGGTTATGGTTTTTTCGCCCTGCGCAAACAAGGCTAATTTGTCGATTTCGCTATACAACTGCACCGCATTGCCGCCGTTCAGCTCTATCAGAATTTCGGCGGCATCTCTGCTGAGGGCTTTATCGTGTGCCTCCCGGGCATATTTGATAAGCCGAACGGGCATCTCCCACGACTTATCCGGTGTTACATTAATTAGTTGACCGACATTATGCAGTTTTTTGGCCAGCTTTGTTCGGCTGTCCCATCCGCCTGCCGTCAGTATAAGCACGCCGGTAGGACAGGGATTATCAAAATATTTTTCGAGCAGGGGACGGTTTTTAGAGATGAAACTGTCTGCTCTCTTTATAAGGACAAACCTTTTTTCTGCCACAAATGGTATTGTTCGCAGCTCATCCAGAATCTCAGCGATTGGTGTGCTGAGAGGGTCGGCGTTGAAAAGAGCGATTGCTCTTTGTTGAGGCTCCAGCAGCTCATTGAGAAGTTTTTCGCACTCGGCGTTTACCAGAACTTCGTCTTCGCCGGCAATCACGTAGATATGCTCACACTTTTTGGAGGATTTGGGGTTACTTTTTGCCATCCTTCAGTCCGTCTGTCAGGCTTTCCTGTCGTTCGATTTGGATTTGCCGTTGGCGGAGTCTTTTTCCTGCTGCTCCGGCTCGTTTATGTCTTCATAAGCTATTTTTTCAACGGCAACGAGTTTGTCGCCGGGTTTGAGTTTAATCATACGAACACCCTGTGTGTTTCTGCCGATTGAACGTATTTGTTCCAGTCCGGTGCGGATAATTATTCCATTGGCTGTTATCATCATCAGGTCGTCTTTGTTCTGCACAGTCTTTAGAGCAACGACTTTTCCGTTTCGCTCGGTGGTTTTTATGTTTTTCAGGCCTATTCCGCCCCGGCTCTGCGGCCGGTAACTGTCGAGTCCCGTTCGTTTGCCGTAGCCTTCTTCGCAGACCGTAAGCAGCGCGGCTTTTTCTTCGGCTATTACCATCCCGACGACGCTGTCACCGCTGCGAAGCCTGATGCCTCGCACGCCTCTTGATGCCCTGCCCATCGGACGGACTTCTTTCTCGCCAAACCGTATCGTCATACCGTCTTTTGTGCCGAGAACGATGTGGTTTTTTCCCGTGGTCAGTGCAACGCCGACAAGGTCGTCATTCGGGTCGAGGTTTATTGCGATAACACCCGTCGAGCGGGGATTGCCGTAGGCCGAAAGCCTGGTTTTTTTCACCACGCCGTTTTTGGTGGCCATAATAAGATAACTCTGCTCCTCTGCTTCGGTCTCCTGCCCGAAATCACTGACGTTGATTATGGACGCTATCTTCTGGTCGCCGAGCGTCAGCAGGTTCGCAATGTTTCTGCCCATACTTTGTCTGGCCATACTTGGCACATCATAAACCCTCAGCCAGTAGCATCTGCCGCGGTTGGTGAAGATGAGCAGATAATCGCGTGTCGAAGCGACGAACAAAAGCTCGATGAAATCGCCTTCTTTGGTGTCTGAGCCGATAATTCCCGTTCCTCCTCTTGCCTGTTTGCGGTAGGTATCTATGGACGTTCGCTTGATGTATCCGCCGTGACTTACCGTAACGATGACCTTTTCCTCGGCTATCAGGTCTTCGACCTCCAGTTGTTCGAGTTTGGCGGTGATTTTTGTTTTTCTTTCGTCGCCGTATTTTTGTTTTATTTCGTGAATGTCCTCGCAGACAATATCCAGCAGCGCCCGTTCATCGGCCAGTATCGCCTTGTAGCCTTCTATCTGCTCGGTAAGCTCGGCATATTCTTTTGCGAGCTTTTCCATTTCCAGACCGGTAAGCCTTTGCAGTTGCATTATCAGAATTGCTTCAGCCTGCGGCTCGGTAAGGAACTGCTGCGATTTGCTCTTTTCCTTGATAAATTCCTTTGGCAGAATCTTCTTTAGCGTTGCCGATTCAGCCAGCCGCAGCGGCTTTTTCATCAGGTTTTGTTTCGCAGTAGGTGCATCGGGAGATTTCTTAATCAAGTTGATGATATCATCGATATCGCTGACCGCCAGAATAAGACCTTCGAGAATGTGCGCCCTGGTTTCGCATTTTTTCTGAAGGAAATTGCTGCGTCTGCGAATGACTACCTTGCGGTGATTGATATAGCAGTCGAGCATCTGCCTGATGTTCAGTATTTCAGGCCTGTTATTGACCAGAGCGATGTTGGCGATAGGGAATGTGGTTTCGAGCGGCGTGTAGCGGTAAAGTTTGTTCAGCACGATTTCGGCATCGGCATCTTTTTTTAGCTCCACGACAATTCGCAGACCGTGCCGGTCGGATTCGTCCCTGACGTCTGCGATTTCAGCAATCTGGTTTTCCTGAACGCACTCCGCAATTTTAGAAACAATGGCAGTTTTAACGACCATATAAGGTATTTCGGTGACGACAATTATAGTTTTGCCTTTTTTGGTGGTCTCGACGTCAGCTTGGCCGCGAAGGGTCAGGTGGCCTTTTCCGGTGGTGTAGGCGTCTACGATTCCTTTTTTGCCGCATATATTTCCACCTGTCGGAAAATCCGGCCCGGGCAGGCATTTTAGAATGTCTTTGAACCCGCAATCAGGGTCTTTGATGACCAACAGCAGCGCATCGCAAATCTCTGCAACGTTGTGCGGCGGAATAGTTGTCGCCATTCCGACCGCTATGCCGGTGCAGCCGTTGACTAACAGGTTAGGAAATTTTGAAGGCAGAACGGTCGGCTCCTGCCGGGTGCTGTCGTAGTTCGGCACAAAATCAACAGTGTCATACTCAAGGTCTTCGAGTATATTCATCGCTGCATAAGTCATTCGTGCCTCGGTATATCGCATAGCGGCGGGCGGGTCGGCGTCAATGCTGCCGAAATTGCCCTGCGGGTCTACCAGTGTGTAGCGCATACTCCAGTCCTGACCCATACGCACTAATGTTCCGTAAGTTGCCTGGTCGCCGTGCGGGTGGTAATTGCCGCCGGTATCGCCGACGATTTTTGCGCATTTGCGGTGTTTGCTCCGCGGGCCGAGATTCAAATCGTTCATCGCAACTAATATTCTTCTCTGCGATGGTTTCAGCCCGTCTCTTGCATCCGGCAATGCCCGCGAAACGATGACGCTCATCGCGTAATTGAGATATGAATTCTTGAGTTCATCGAGAATGCGTATGTCCTCGAAGTGTTCCGGAATCCGTTCAGCTTCTTTCATAAGTTTTCCTGAAAATTATGATGACTTAATAGCGAATAAAATAATTGTAATTGAGTATAAAGTCAAGAAATAGAAGTGGATTAAAAAAAGTTCATACGAAGCGCATAATAACTCATCAACGGCGAATACCGTGGTCGAGGTTCCCACAGACCATAAGACTTTTGTGCCAGTCCCGATTGCCGGGACTGGCACGCTGTCTCTAAATCCTTAAGTTTTGGTTAAAGTATGCCTACTTCGCCGGATTAGGCTCAACTGGTACAGGCTCGGCTGGCGTTTCCGGTGCGGCTTTAGCAGGCTCTGCTTTGGGGACTTCCGGGGCAGCTTCCGGCTTCAGTTCTTCCTTGATTTCCGGTGCGGGCGCCGCTTTAGCGGGTTCAGCCGCAGGTTTTTGCTCAACGGCTGCCTTAGGCGCCGACGGTGCAGGTGTTGGGGCGGGCTGAGATTTTTTACAGCCACTTAGGCAAAAAACGCCTATCGCCGCCACAAAGGCCAGAATTAACATTTTTCGTAACATTTTTGCACTCCTTAATAAAGACATACGAATACATTTTGCTTATACTTACGAACGTTGCGGATTCACCTTTTCCTTGATTGAAAGTTTATTTTCGTTGACCAGAGCCATTACGTCAAGAACATTTTTTATATGTTCGACCCCAAACCGGAGAGGCTCAGGGTTCGCATCAGACGTGCAGGTTTTTAAAAAAGGCGGGAAAAAACGTGGGCAAAATTGCTATTTTTTGGCGAATTTGCGCGCTAACTGTTATCAGATGTAATCAGTTGTCATCAGTTGTAATCAGAACACACTCTAAGTGATTCAGAAGCACACCAGAGGGACATCAGAGGGACTCCAAAGTGCATCAGAAGACGCCAGTGTTTTTGGTTAAGTATTGTCATAACAAAGACTTAAATGTAATCGAGCTGCGGATTTCAGCAAAAAAATCGAAATCCGCCACACGGATGGCGGAGAAGTAACACAAATTCCGCCCCGCCAGACGAATGGCGGGTAAACTGCGGCGGGCAAGAATTCTAATGGCCGAAATTTTAATGACCAAAACAAAGCTTCCATAGCACATTTTGCTCCCAATCCCGTAAGGGATCCCTTATGGCTTACGCCATGTGGGGATATAGATTATCCCTATAATGAGGCGGACAATCGCATTTGATTCGACCCTACTTCGCCCTGCGGGCTACGAAGGGCAGGCAGAGAATAGGTAAGTTATTAGAGAATAAGGAGTTAAAAAATTATAAAAAATTTTGGGATTTTCCCGTTTTGGGGGAAGGGTACATGCGTAAATGATTGAATCCTTCGACTTGGTTCGACTACGCTCACCACAGGTGTGCTCAGGATGGTCGTGGACAACATTGAGCAGTTTGGGTAGAATTTGGAGGGAGTTTGAAGTAAGAAGATAAAAGTTATGGATAAATGCATAGTGTTCTATTCGTGGGAGTCTGATCTACCTAATTCTACAAATCGAGGCTTCATACAAAAAGCTCTTGAGGATGCTGCAAAATCTATTCGTAGCGATGATTCAATCAAGATAGACCCGGTTATAGATCGTGACACATCAGGTGTTCCCGGTTCGCCCGATATAGCGAACACAATCTTTTCTAAAATTGACGCAAGTGATATTTTTGCATGTGACGTGTCAATTATCAACCAAGGCGAAAAATCAAAACCTACGCCTAATCCTAATGTCTTGATTGAACTTGGATATGCAGTAAAGTCCCTGAAATTAGAGAGAATAATTATGATAATGAACACGGCTTTCGGGGGCCCGGAACTGCTTCCATTCGACCTGAGTAAAAAAAGGGTCTCAACCTATTGTATAAGTGAAGATGATGTAGACAAATCTACGGAGCGAAAGAAACTGACACAATTACTGGACAGTGCCATTAGAACCATCGTTAGTCATGTGGATAAAGCAAGAGCAAAAGGAAAACGGAGCGGAGAAAAAGCTAAGCTGAAAGAGGAGTGCGAGGAGGTTCTGCAAGATGGCAGTAAACAGGATTGGCGAGGGTTGGTTGATGAGCTTTGGAATAATATTCCTAAGCGGATACTCGAATGGAAGCCAAAAGCTGAACGAGCGTGGGAAAAGGGTAATGCAGAGCGAGAGACAATGAGGATGGAAGCTGTAGAGATTTGCTTACCAAGCTTTGTCCCAATTCTTGTGGCTGTCGAAAACGGGCGAGTAGATTTGTGGCAGGAATCTGTCGGGCCACTGCGGCAACTTTTACTGCTCTCCAATAAAATGGGAGGTGGCTTTACGGACGTGGTGGACATCGGCTCGCATATGCTGTACTTTGCCGGCAATCTTGGGATGGCCGTCGCAGTACGGACAAAGCAACTGGACTTCGTGAACAGGTGGATGCAGTTACCTATGCCCGTAATGGAATACCAAGGAGGAGGGGAAAAAACGTGGGCGGAAATTCGTTTTGCTCATTACTTATGGGGTGAATACATGCAAGATAAATTTGAAGAAATTCTCAAGATATGCGAATCGGGTTATATAACCTTTTGACTTTCATTTCGTATAATAACCATAAGCTTCTATGTTGCAGTTAGTTGTAGTTATCGACTGTTGTTGCCTTATTAAAAATAACAACCGATACTACAACTAATCTGGGATTATCTGAAAAAGTAAACCATTTTTTAAGGAGGCAGGACTATGAAAACTTTAAAAAGAAAAACACGCTCAGACAAATTTCCACTGACACTCCACCCCACAGGGCAATATTGTAAAAAGATCAAAGGAAAGATTTATTACTTTGGATCTGACAAAAAGCAAGCACTCGAAAAATATTTGGATCAGGCAACATATCTACACGGATGCCAAGAGAATTTACAGAAACCAACAGAAGATCATATAACACTCAAGCGGCTTTGTGATATGTATTTGAAGTATCAGTATTCCAAACTTCAGGCAAATGACCTTACTGCAAGCCACCACAATGAACAAATCGGCAGCCTTAACAAGTTAATGGCTTTTCTGGGTCAGAATATAGATATCAATAACATCTCAACCTTGGATTTACAGAACTACAAAAGAAGGATACAGAAAAGCCATGTGTCAGTCTGCAGGTTGAACTTGCATATAAGTATTATGAAGGCTTTGTTCCACTGGGCAAGAAAAAATGATATTCTTGAGAACATCCCAAATATTGATGCTGTCTCAAGAGGCAAAATAATCCATCAGGAAAGATTTACCTTTAATTCAGAACAGATAAGCCAAGTGCTATCTGTAGCTGATGTAAAGATGCAGGCCATGATATGGCTCGGATTAAATTGTGGTTTCGGATGTACCGATTGTGCAGAGCTTAAGTGGATTGATTTAGATATTGTCAATGCCAGAGTTAAGCTGCCAAGGAGAAAAACAGGAATTTTAAGGGATTTGCCATTATGGCCGGAAACTGTTGAATCACTTGAAAAGATTCCCAGGACAGGTACGCTCGTTTTCTATACTTCCAGAGGTAACCCATATATACAGACGCTTTTACAGAACGATGTTAACGGCAACGGGAAATACACAACGTTAAATACAATCACTACGAAATTCTCGAGGCTGATTAGAAAGTCGGGGCTTGACGTTCCCAAAGGAACGGGTTTTTATAGCCTCCGCAGAACTGCTGCTACTATTGCCGCCAGATCAGGTGACCCATTTGCTGTTCAAAGGCTTCTTGGCCATGCTGATTTACAAATGGCAACAAGGTATGTGCAGGATGTTTCCAAACAAACCGACAAGGTGATTGAAAATAGCAGGAGGTATGTAATATAAACAGCCGCACCATTATGGAAAAGGTGGCATTTTCTGGGACAGCGTAGATCCTGTGTCATCACTGATGTGGTGATAGGAAGGAAGAGTCAACTTCTGCAAAAACTGCATATGCAACATTAATTTTTCGGTGGTTTGCTGATTATGAGAAAAATATTAGTACCGACCGCATTGCAATCATCGGGAAAGAACTGCAAATGGAGATTAGATGTAAATTTCCGCTATAATCCTATTTGTCATAGACGCATCGAAAAACATGGTCAATCGGGCACACCTTAATATGTTCATCTATAGGATATGCAGTATTCCCTGGATATACAATCAGCAGCTTGTGGAGTTTAAGATTTTCAATCGCAATTCGCATTGAACGTGTCGATGTAGGAGCTTCACTGAACTTAAATTCAACACCCCATCGTTTGCCATTTAAAATAAAAAATAGGTCAAGTTCGGCTTCGCTGTATGTTGCCCAGTAATACGCCTCGGCAGGTTTTACAGATTGCAGCACTTGCTCCAGTGCAAAGCCTTCCCATGACGCCCCAACTTGCGGATGTCCACTTAAGGCACTGTAATCTTGCAGGGACAATAGATTGTGCAATAGACCCGTGTCATGAAAAAATATCTTGGGCGATTTGACTTGTCGCTTACTGATATTCTCATGCCATGGCTGCAACTGCCGAACCATATATGTTTCTGTCAGTATATCCAAATACGAACGGGCGGTTTTGTCGTTTATACCGAGCGAAGCCCCAATTCTGGAGGCATTCCACACCTGCCCATGATAATGAGCCAGCATTGTCCAGAACCGTCGCATCGCCGGAGCAGCGATCTTTATACCGAGTTGCGGAATATCCCGCTGTAAAAATGTTCGTATGAAACCTTCACGCCAGGCAAAGCTGTCTTTCTCACGTTTAGCGAGAAATGACCTCGGGAAGCCTCCTCGCACCCAAAGGGCTTTCCAATTCTCAATGTCAACTTCATCAAGAGTAAAGCCCGATATATCAACGAACTCGACACGGCCGGCAAGACTTTCAGAAACGTTTTTTATGATGCTTGGAGAAGCACTGCCTAAAATGAGAAAGTTGCATTTATTTTTGGGTTTATCAACCACAACGCGCAACACTGCAAAAAGTTCAGGCAGTGTCTGTATTTCATCAAGAATAACCAATCCTTGCAGATCAGCGAATACCATTTCGGGATTCTGTAAGCGACGAACATCTACAGGGCTTTCCAAGTCAAAATAGGTGCCCCGCATTTTTTTCGCAATACTTTTGGCTAACGTTGTTTTCCCGCATTGT
>Ga0315276_10006100_pt1 | contig 11144 bp, 8 predicted proteins | sample YL17G05_0_MG_FD_204542 | JGI IMG/M metagenome (GOLD analysis project Ga0315276, IMG submission 204542) | Sediment microbial communities from Yellowstone Lake, YNP, Wyoming, USA - YL17G05_0 | ecosystem: Environmental > Aquatic > Freshwater > Lake > Sediment | place: USA: Wyoming | collected... | reverse complement strand
AGCCTTGAAAGCGAGGGATCCATTATTGGCAGAAACGTTGATGAGGGAACACATCAAAAATGTCAGAGAATCGTACCTAAAAAATATTGAAGAGGGTTGAGCAATGTTACAACATGCACTGCCCTCTGGAGCACCAAAAGAGGTTAAGGCAAAGGTAGAATTACTTTCAAGGGCAAGGTGCTGGCTTCAGATCTAAAGCGGAGGGATCGAGACAGTCTGCGACGGCTGCAGATGATCTATCAAATGCCAGATGTCGCACTCAATCCCAGACACAAAGTGAGAGAAATTCTTGGTCGCCCACTGTCTTTCTACTTTGGCATGGATGCCAAAACTAGGGAAAAGAGAATCCTGGAGCTTCTGGAAATGATTGAGCTATCCAGCCAGTACATGGGACGATACCCTTCAGAGCTGTCAGGGGGAGAAAAGCAGCGCATATGTATTGCTCGGGCTTTAGCGGCCCAACCTGATCTCATCATATGCGATGAAGTAACGTCAGCGCTGGATCAGTTGGTTGCAGAGGAAATACTGAAACTTCTGCAAAGGCTACAAAATGAACTGAGTGTGTCTTACCTTTTCATCACCCATGATTTGGCAACCGTCAAAGCAATATCCGACGAGATTATTCTGATGTTACGAGGACGCATTGTGGAGCAGGGCCTTAAGAAAGAAATTCTTACCCCACCTCATCATGAATATACAGAATTGCTGCTCTCCTCTGTGCCGGAGATGGATCCAGATTGGCTTGATGGCATTTTGAAACAAAGAGCTTTAAAGAAAGGGTAATGGATATTTGGCGTCGGTTCTTGTGAAAAGAGTGAAGCTTCCCGCCCTGAAGGGCGGAGCTTGTCGGGCACTTGCCGGCCAAAAACAGCCGAATCACGCCCCCCTTGACGATGATTATAAAGATCCGATCTCAGTTTGCGAACCAGCGGTTCTTAACAACAAACTTGATAAACCAGAGCGGGATTAATGGGAAGAGGGCTGAGTGATGAAAGCTTCTGTACACAGAGCAAGTGAGGGCAGAGTTCAGTTGCCATGAAGAAGCTGTGGAGCCCGGTCGTCGAGAATTGGAGAACTAAAGTCGTCAGGGAATGGCCAAAGATTGTTCAGTAGGTAGAAACGAGAATGAAAGCTGACCGGAGGGATATGAAGCGTCTCTGAGAAGGCATCCCGACATGCCTGGGAAGAATCTGAGGACAACCAGTCTGAATAGGAGGGAAACACAATGATTCAATTTTTGGTTCATGAAAAATCAGACACCGTTGGTGTGGCCACTGTGGACATCCCCTCAGGAGAAAAAGTCAAGGGGCTCTACATGGACACGCAACAGCCAATCGAAGTCAAAGCCCTGAAGGACATTCCCTTGGGCCATAAGATCGCGGTCAAGGACATGCAGGAGGGTGATCCGGTGATTAAGTATGGGCACGATATCGGAAAGGTGGTTGCGAAGATCAAGATTGGAGATCACGTTCATGTTCACAATCTAAAGACGAAGAGGTGGTAGAGATGAAGATTCCAAAAGTTATGGGTTATCGTCGAGAAAATGGAAAGGTGGGTGTCAGAAACCACGTTGTCATTCTGCCGTTGGACGATCTGTCGAATGCGGCTTCTGAAGCAGTGGCCAACAATATCAAAGGGACCCTCGCTCTGCCCCATCCTTATGGCCGCCTCCAGTTCGGAGAAGATCTTTTGCTTTTCTTCAGGACCTTGATCGGGACGGGAACCAATCCGAATGTCGCTGCCGTGGTTGTGATTGGCATCGAACCGGAGTGGACGAACCGCGTCGTCGAAGGAATCGCCGAGTCGGGGAAACCCGTGAAGGGGTTCTACATCGAGCGCAACGGAGACATCAATGCCATTGCGATGGCCTCCCGGCAGGCCAAAGAGTACGTCCAGTGGGCTACGGAACTCCAGAAGACCGAAGTCTCTATGGGTGAGCTTTACATTTCGGTCAAATGTGGTGAGTCAGACACGACCTCAGGGTTGGCCTCGAATCCCACGGTGGGGAATGTCGTTGATAAACTTGTCCCTCTGGGAGTCACCATGAGTTTTGGTGAAACCTCTGAGATCACTGGAGCAGAGATGGTTTGCAAGGAACGGGCTGCCACACCTCGGGTGGGCGAAGAGTTTATGAAGGTCTGGAACGCCTACAACGATATTATCGTTAAATTCAAGACGGATGACTTATCCGGTTCTCAGCCCACCAAGGGGAATATCCGGGGCGGTCTAACGACCATTGAGGAAAAAGCCTTCGGCAACCTGCAGAAGATTGGTAAGAAAACGAAGTACGTGGGTGTCCTCAAGCTGGCCGAACCTCCCAAGGGAAAAGGGTTATGGTTCATGGATACTTCCTCTGCAGCCGCGGAGGCGGTGACGCTGTGGGCAGCCTCGGGTGCGGTTGTTCATCTCTTTCCGACGGGCCAGGGTAATGTTATCGGGAATCCTATTGTCCCTGTCATCAAGATTTCGGCCAACCCGATTACCTGTCAGACCATGAACGAACATATTGATGTCGACGTTTCAGCTATTCTCAGGGGAGAAATGACGTTGGATCAGGCAGGGGACAAACTCATTGAAATGATTGTCCGGACATGCAATGGCCGGCTAACCGCTGCCGAGGCGTTAGGCCACCGAGAGTTCGTGCTCACCAAACTCTATGTGAGCGCTTGAAAGGGCAGGCCAGCCAACCGTTGATTCCCATTCAACCTATACAGACTACTTCTCTTCACCTAACAAAATCCTCAGGACGAGGTTGGCTTGGTGGTGGGCGGCGATACCCACTCTCGGGGCCATCAATCCCACACCGGGTTTGGCGGCGGTTTTCTGGTCTCCCACGATGAAGATCTTCGAAGAGAATCGGATCGTTTGAATTTCGTTATTGCCTTCGTATCCCGCGACTCCGGACGCTGCGACGATGTACGTTTCTGGCATCGTTTCAGAGATTGCGTTAATAAGCATCGCCTTCTGATCGGCCCGATCAAAAGCCTCAACAATGACCTGGGCTTCCCCAAAGAGGCGTTCCACATTGTTTGAGTCTATTTTCTCTGCATGGATCTTTACGTTCACATAGGGATTGATTTTTGAGAGATTGTCACGGAGAGCCTCCACTTTCAGCATGCCGACTTGATGAACGAAGTATTGTTGCCGATTCAAGTTGGAGGGTTCCACAATATCGAAATCGACGAGAGTCAACGTTCCAATCCCGATGCGAGCCAAGGCAATGGCGACAGCAGACCCGAGCCCACCCACTCCGGCAATTCCGACGACAGAACTCTTGATTTTATGATGCACCCCTGGGGTGTGCCTGGACATCATGAGGCATTCAAATTCTTCCGAAGAGGGTACGTCTCCTTTCTTGATCAAGACAATTTCGTCCCCTTCTTCGAGCGGACGGTCGGATGTGACGGGAAAGCCATTGTAGATGACCAGATCGGCATGAGGTTTATGTTCAGCTTTGAGTTGCCAGAGGGTTTTCTCAGAAGAAACAATGACCTCTTTTTCATTGATCTTGACGCGAATGTTGTTAGAGACAGAATGAAGCATAGTCAAGAGATTAATGAAAAGAGAAAAGCTTGTCAACATAAATAAGATCATAAATTAGATCAATAACTTGAATTGACCCGTTCGGCCGCACCAAGCCCCGGCCTTTAGGCCGGCGAGTCGAAGGGTTGACTTTGGTGGGGTTTGCTGTCATGAAATGGGTCTTTTCTTCTCCTTCTGCTTGAGTTATAAGGATAATCCATGACTCCCTCTCGACCCACAGGAAGACCCACGGTTGCAGAAATCGACCTGAAAGCGCTGGCGTTCAATTATCGTCAGATTAAGAAGAAGATTCCCAAAGAGGCCCGCGTCATGGGGGTGGTGAAAGCCGATGCTTATGGTCACGGCTCAGTCCCCGTTGCATTGGAACTGGAAAGACTGGGAGCCGAATATCTCGGCGTTGCGATGTGCGAGGAGGGAGTGGAGTTGAGAAAGGGTGGAGTCAAAGCGCCCATTCTCATCTTAGGAGGGATTTATTCGGAAGAACAGGCAGATGATGTGCTGCGATACCGGCTTACTCCTGTGGTGTTCGAAAAGAAGGCTCTCCATCTCCTGTCGAAAAAGGCAAAAAGAGCCGACAAGAAAGTGAAGGTTCATCTCAAGATTGATACGGGTATGGGGCGGCTCGGGGTCTCGCTGGGTTCTTGGAGTAACTTCTTAAGCGAGTTGAAACGGTTTGAGAACATCGAAGCTGAAGGCATTCTTTCCCATTTTTCAATGGCAAATGAAGACGGAGGGACCTTCAGTTCGGAACAGTGGGAGAAGTTTCAGACGGCAGTGAAAGTCGCTGAGGGTCAGGGCATTCACTGCAAGTATTTCCACATCGCCAATAGTGCCAATCTGGCAGCCTACCCTTTTTCTTCAGGCAATTTGGTCCGACCCGGGATCATGCTCTATGGTTCTTATCCTTCCCCCTCTTTACGAGATTTGATCAAGCTGCAGCCTGTGATGACTCTAAAGACAAAGATCCATTTTTTGAAGTCTGTCGTCCCTGGAACGAAAATCAGCTACGGAGGAACCTTCGTCACTCAGAGAGAAACACGCATCGCAACTCTCCCGGTTGGATATGCGGATGGTTACAATCGCCAACTCTCAAACAGGGGTGAGGTTTTGATTCGAGGAAAAAAGGCTCCTGTCATCGGAAGAGTGACGATGGACTATATCATGGTTGATGTGACTGACATTCCCCATGTCTCCACTGGAGACGAAGTCGTCCTCCTGGGAAAGCAAGGCAAGGAAAGAATTACGGCTGAAGAAATCGCCGAAAAGATCCATACCATTTCCTACGAGGTGTTTTGCTCCGTAGGAAAACGAGTCCCACGGGTCTATAAACCGAATCGTTGATCCGAGACATGTTTGAGCTGGAAACATCATCTGGGGGTTCGTACCGCACGCAAGGAGTTTTTGAATGAGCCGTAAGAGAATCGGTATTTTGGGGACCGGGTCGTTTCTTCCGGAAAGGGCCCTATCCAATTTTGACTTAGAGAAGGTCTTAGACACCAACGACGATTGGATCTACAAAAGGACAGGAATCAAAGAACGGCGCATCGCGGCTCCAGACGTCAATGCCTCGGATCTCGCCAAAGAAGCATCCCTCCAGGCATTGGAGATGGCTGGTCTTTTTCCGAACGATCTCGATCTGGTTATCATGACCACCATGACCCCAGACACTTCGTGTCCGGCGGGTGCAAATTGGCTCGAGGCCAAGCTGGGGGCCCATCGAGCTGTTTCCTTCGATGTGACAGCGGCGTGCAGTGGTTTCATCTTCGGCCTTTCAGTGGCAGAGCAATATCTCAAGGCAGGAACATTCAAAACCGCACTCGTTGCCTCGGTGGAGATCATGAGCCGGACCCTGGATTGGACTGATCGAGAGACCTGCATTCTCTGGGGTGATGGCTCCGGAGCAGCCATCCTTCAAGTTTTTGATCAACCGGACAACGAGGGCCCTCTGAAAGACCATGGAAGGGAAGTGCCTGAAGTCCTCTCCGTTCATATTCATACGGACGGAGAGGGCGGCGAAAACCTCCTTCTTCCAGGGGGAGGATCGAAAACGACCCCCATCTCATACGAGAGTGTGGATAAGAAACTGCACACCCTACGAATGATTCGAGCCAACGAATCGGTCCGTGTTGCCGTGAAACGATTTGCAGAAGCTGCAGAAGAGGCCGCTGCTGCTAACGGCGTCAAGGTCTCTGATGCAAAATGGATCATTCCCCATCAGGCCAATGCCCGAATGCTTCAGCAGGTTGCCAAGCGACTGGATATCCCCATTGAGAAGGTCTATCTCACCATTGAGAAGTACGGAAACATCTCTTCCGCCACCATCCCGATTGCCCTCGATGAGGCTGTTCGGAATGGATCGATTCAGAGAGGAGATTTGATCATTCTCACGGCTTTTGGGGGTGGTCTCACGTGGGGCGGGAGCTGTATTCGCTGGTGAGATGGGTGAGGCTGTTGGAAAGAGGAAACCCCGGCTGCGCTCTTTTCCAATAGAGACGTTGGTCTCTTTTCAAAGATGTTTGCTGAAAAGGTAGCTCTTCGCTGCTCAAGATATTTTTTTCGACCACTTTAGATCTCGCTCTACTTCAAATCCAAAACTCGCTTTTGACTCAGACAGAGCTCCTTGAAACCCATGAATAAAGGTCGAGCGAGGGACGGTAACCTGGGATACATGAGGTCCTGGTGTGCTGACTTTTTTACCGTAGTTCAACATTTTTGAACGGACAGTGAAACATTCTTGGCTCGACCGAAGAGACCCATTGGCATGACTAAGGGACAGATACTTAAGCGTATAAGTTGCCAATACTGTTAGTTATCTCGTCTTTCGGGTAACAATTTCGTATTTTGATTGTGACGAAAATTGTCCCCAAGGGAGATGGCACAGGGCTTGCTAAAACCTCAGATGACGGCGGAGGCTGCCCCGATCTAGGGAAAGGATAAACCAGAATAAGAAGGCCCCGGTCTTTTCCGACGAAAAAAAAGCTTGACACACGAATTTTGAATTTGTTATGTAAAGGGGTGTAAAATCGGGGGAAGAGGCGATTCGTTACCGGGGTGAAACAAGGGGGATATCGTGGAGAAAGAATCTTTTACTGTTCTTATCTTCGGAAACAACACCTCCAAGAGTCGGCATCTGCGAGTTCCCAAGAAGACCGTTAAGGTTGTCCTGTATCTCCTTGCGTTTGTCGTTCTCTCCATAACCTTCTTCGTTTGCGACTACATTCAAGTCAGAAAGGAAGCGTTCGAACTTAACCGATTGCGCGAAGAAGCGCAAAACCAGAAGTCCCAGATTCATTTCTTCTCGGCCCGCATCGAAGATCTCGAAAAGCAGCTCTCCAAACTAAAGGACCTCGACAAACGAATTCGGATTATCGCCAATCTGGAAAAGGGGCAGGAGACGACTCCCTTCATGGGAATGGGTGGACCTTCACCTTCCGACATTCGGGATAACTTGAAAGCAGGGAAGGACGAGAAAGGATTGGTCCAGCAGATGAAGAGTGACGTCGCTCGGCTCCAATCCGAGGCGGCTCAGCAGGAGGACAGTCTGTCTGAACTCGAGAAGCTCCTTCAGGGCAAGAAAGAGATGCTGGTTCACACGCCTTCGATCTGGCCAACGAACGGCTGGGTGACCTCTGGATTTGGGTTTCGTACAAATCCGTTTACTGGTCTGACTCAGATGCACGAGGGGCTGGATATTTCAAATCGAATAGGCACGGTGATCATAGCCTCAGCCGACGGCATCGTTGCCGATGTTGGAAACGATTGGGCCTATGGGAAGATATTGGTCATTTCCCATGGATTTGGAACGGTCACCCGCTACAGCCATCTCAACAAAGCGTTGGTGAGGATCGGCCAGAAAGTCAAAAGAGGAGACAAGATCGCAGAGATTGGAATGAGCGGGAAGACGACAGGCCCGCACCTCCATTATGAGGTACGGATGAACGGCATCCCGGTTAACCCGACGCGATACATATTAGATTAGAAGAACTCCAAACATCAAAATCCAAACGTCAAAAAGAGAGCCCGATGGAGAAATAGCCTCTGTCGGGCTCTTTGCGTTGGTTGAAACCGTTTGGTTTCAATTATATAATGACATGGGAGAGCAGCGGCTCTACTGGAATATTGGAGTAATGGAGTGGTGGAAAAATAGAGAATGGAATAATGGGGGTAGTAGGTTCAGATGCCCAAAAATGAGCAAAACAGATTTTGCAGGTGACCCATTATTCCATTGTTGCAGCGAATACGCGTGGGTGATTTATGATCGGTTACTTGGTTAGGAAGATTGTGGGCAGCAAAAACGAAAGGGAACTGAAGCGGATTAACCCTCTTGTGGAACGGGTTAGTTCTCTCGAAGCCAGTATTCGGCCGTTGAGTGATGATCAATTGCGAGCCAAAAAGGGAGAGTTCAGGGAGCGGATTGGTCGAGGAGAATCTCTTGATCAAATTCTTCCAGAGGCCTTTGCGGTGGTGCGCGAGGCATCCAGACGAACGCTGGGTGAACGTCACTACGATGTCCAGTTGATTGGTGGAATTGTGCTCCACGAAGGCAAGATCGCAGAAATGGCCACAGGGGAGGGAAAAACCCTGGTCTCCACTCTGCCAGCCTATTTAAATGCTCTTGAGGGGAGGGGAGTCCACATCATCACCGTGAACGACTACCTCGCCAAAAGGGACCGGGAGTGGATGGGAGCGATCTATCAATTCCTGGGACTCACGGTCGGTGTGATTCTCCACGAGTTGAACGACGAAGAACGACAAACCGCTTACCGGTGCGACATTACGTATGGAACGAACAATGAATTTGGCTTTGATTATCTCCGGGACAACATGAAGTTCAGCCTTGAGGATTATGTCCAGAGAGAGCTCCATTACGCCATCGTTGACGAAGTAGACAGCATCCTGGTCGATGAGGCCAGAACGCCACTGATCATCTCAGGCCCGGCCGAGGAGTCGACAGACAAATATTACAAGATTAATCGGGTCATTCCTGCCTTGAAACAGGGAGAAGACTATCAGCTTGAGGAGAAGAGTCACACGGCTTTTCTGACGGAGCAGGGGGTCGCTCACGTGGAGAAGCTGATCAAGGTGGAAAACCTCTATGATCCCCGAAACATCGAAACGCTGCATCACGTCAACCAGGCCCTCCGCGCTTACACACTCTTCAAGAGAGATGTGGATTATGTGGTGAAAGATGGAAAGGTGATCATCGTTGACGAATTCACGGGCAGGCTCATGCCGGGACGGCGATGGAGTGACGGCCTCCATCAGGCGGTTGAGGCCAAAGAGAACGTCCGGATTGAAAATGAGAATCAAACCTTGGCCACGGTCACCTTCCAGAACTATTTCCGGATGTATGACAAGCTTGCCGGAATGACCGGGACTGCCGATACAGAGGCCGCCGAGTTCCGAAAGATCTACAACCTCGACGTGATGGTCATTCCGACCAATATGCCTCTCGTCCGGACCAATCATCCGGACGTGATCTACAAGACCGAGGATGAGAAGTTTCGGGCAGCCGTCCGGGAGCTTGAAGAACTTCACAAGGCAGGCCGTCCCGTCCTTGTGGGAACGATCTCCATCGAGAAATCAGAGCGGTTGAGTTCGTTTCTTAAGCGGAAAGGGGTTCCACACAACGTCCTGAACGCAAAGCACCATGAAAGAGAAGCCGAAATCATTGCCCAGGCAGGGAGGGTAGGGGCCGTTACGATCTCGACCAACATGGCTGGAAGAGGAACCGATATTCTACTTGGAGGAAATGCAAAATCCTTGGCCAGGGCGATGGTGGACGAGAGCCTGGAGCCCGAGGCCAAGGAAAAGGCATTTCAACAAGCCCTGGAGAAAACCCTCGCCCTTGTCCAGAAGGAGAAGGAGAAGGTTGTTCAACTGGGGGGTCTTCATGTCCTCGGGACAGAGCGACATGAGGCGAGACGAATCGACAATCAATTGAGAGGAAGGTCTGGAAGGCAAGGCGACCCGGGTTCCTCGCGATTCTACCTGTCTCTGGAAGATGATCTTCTCCGGATTTTTGGATCGGAGAGGATTTCCAACATCATGAATCGCTTGGGCATCGAAGAGGAGCAGCCGATTGAGCATCGTCTCGTGACGAAGGCGATCGAGAATGCCCAGCGAAGAGTGGAGGGTCACAATTTCGAAATCCGTAAACATCTTCTCGAGTACGACAATGTCATGAACAAGCAGCGTGAGGTCGTCTATTCGCAACGAAGAGAGGTTTTGGCCGGAGAAGATCTCAAGAATAGCGTGACCGAGATGGTGGAAGAGCAGGCCGAGGATCTGGTGGACCTTTATGCCGATGAGAAAGCCCATCCCGAGGACTGGGATCTTAAAGGATTACAGGATGCGCTCTATCAACAATTTCCCTCCCGCTGGATCCTTCCCCCGGAGGCCCGTGACGGATGGAGGAGGGACCAATTAAATGAGTGGGTCGTCGAGAAGGCGAAAGAGATCTATCAAAAGAAGGAAGGTGAGTTTGGTGAAGCGACGCTCCGGTACTTAGAAAAGGTCATCATGCTCCAGTCCATCGATCACCACTGGAAGGATCATCTCCTCGGCGTCGATCAACTGAAAGAGGGAATTGGATTAAGAGGATATGGTCAAAAGGATCCTCTGGTCGAGTATCAGAAAGAAGCCTACCAGATGTTTCTCGAGATGCTCGACCGGATTAAGAAAGACACGATCGAGAAGCTCTTTGCCATCCAGATTGCGAGGGAACAGGGAGTCTCGGAAGTTAAACTGGAGCGGAAACAGACGTTCGTCATGAGCCGGGGCGAGAGGGCCGCGAGTGACGCCGTGAGTACCGGCATGAATGCCGGAGGCGAGACAGAGGATGGGAAAGGAGTGACCGTTCGCCGGGAAGGGAAAAAGGTTGGACGGAATGATCCCTGCCCCTGCGGAAGTGGAAAGAAGTATAAGAAATGTTGCTTGCCAAGGGAAGAAGCGACAGCGTAGTCGAGCGTGGAGAGTGGAACGTAGAATGGTGGGTTGAGTCCATGACATGCAGGAGGTGGCAACTGTCAATGAATGCGACCGATTTTCAGATTCCAGGGTTCTTGTTTTCTGGAGTTTCGGCGGGGATTAAGAAGGATGGGAAAAGAGATCTCGGTCTGATTTACTCTGAAGTCCCTGCTCAAGCCGCCGGGCTTTTTACGACCAATCGGGTAAAAGCCGCTCCGGTCCGATTAGATATGGAAAGGATCAAAAAAGGGATAGGTCAGGCCGTGGTGATTAACAGTGGCAATGCCAATGCCTGCACTGGACCCAGGGGACTGAAGGATGCTCGGAAAATATCCTCTCTGGTCTCGAAACACCTTGGGATTGACGAGCGTCACGTGCTGGTTTCCTCAACAGGAGTGATCGGGGTTCCTCTGCCGATGACAAAGATCGAGACAGGAATTCCAGAAGCGGTGAAGGACCTTTCCCCAGATGGATGGATGAAAACGGTTGAGGCCATCATGACCACGGACACCTTTCCAAAAATCGAAGTGGCCACCTGCAGGATCAAAGGAAAAAGAGTGAAGGTGTGCGGCATGGTGAAGGGTGCTGGAATGATCGAACCCCATGTGGCCACGATGCTTTCCTATCTGGTG
>Ga0315276_10006098_pt1 | contig 11144 bp, 6 predicted proteins | sample YL17G05_0_MG_FD_204542 | JGI IMG/M metagenome (GOLD analysis project Ga0315276, IMG submission 204542) | Sediment microbial communities from Yellowstone Lake, YNP, Wyoming, USA - YL17G05_0 | ecosystem: Environmental > Aquatic > Freshwater > Lake > Sediment | place: USA: Wyoming | collected... | reverse complement strand
GCGGCCCTCATCCTGCAGATCCAACAGCCCCCGGTGCAGCGCATCGGCGTGCTGGAACTCGAGTCCTTCTTCCCGTCGGGCGACCGGTTCGGCCTGGCTACGGCGTTCAACAACCTGCTGGCCGCGCAGGGGTTCGATGTCTGGATGGAGGGCGACGCGCTGAGTATCGATCGGCTGCTCTACACGGCCGAGGGCAAGCCACGCGTGTCGGTGATCTCGATTGCGCACCTGGGCGATCGCGAGCGCATGTTCTTCGTCTCGCGTCTGCTCAACGAGCTGCTGGGCTGGATGCGGACGCAGCCGGGCACGACCAGCCTGCGCGCGCTGTTCTACATGGACGAGATCTTCGGGTACTTCCCGCCGGTCGCCAACCCGCCGTCGAAGGGCCCGCTGCTGACGCTGCTGAAGCAGGGCCGGGCGTTCGGCCTGGGGTGCGTGCTGGCGACGCAAAACCCCGTCGACATCGACTACAAGGGGCTGTCGAACGCGGGCACCTGGTGGCTCGGCCGGCTGCAGACCGAGCGCGACAAGGCGCGCGTGCTCGACGGACTCGAAGGCGCGGTGACCGCTGGCGGCGGGCGCTTCGATCGCGGGTATTTCGACAAGGCCTTGAGCAGCCTGCGGTCGCGCGTGTTCGTGATGAACAACGTGCACGAGGATCGGCCCGTCGTGATGGAGTCGCGCTGGGCGATGTCGTACCTGCGCGGGCCGCTCACGCGGGATCACATCCGGCAGCTGATGGGGCCCCGCAAGGCCCAGGCCGCGCCGGCCGCCGCGCCGATTCCCGCGCAGGCCGCCCCGAGTCCGAGGGCGGCGGCACCGGCGTCCCAGGCCGGCCCGGCCGGTGCCGCACCACGGCCCTTGCTGCCGCCAGAGATCCAGCAGTTCTTCCTGCCGCGCGCGGCCCCGGCCCGGCCCGGAGCCACGCTGGCCTACGTGCCAATGGCGATCGGCGCCGCCAACGTCGTGTTCGCCGACGCCAAGGCCGGCATCTCCCACACGCGCGGGATGACGCTCGTCGCAGAGATCGACGCGCGGCTCGGCTCGGTCGCGTGGGCCGACGCGACGGCCTTCGACGTGCCCGTCCGTGATCTTGGCAGCGACCCCGAGGGCGACGCGCGCTTCAGCGCGATGCCGCCGGCTGCGTCGAAGGCGAAGTCCTATGACGGCTGGGCGAAGGAACTGAAGACGTGGATCGGCCAGACCCAGACGCTCGACCTCCTGAAAAGCAGCCAGACCGGCACGGTGTCGGCGCCCGGCGAGTCCGAGCGCGACTTCCGGATCCGCCTCCGGACGGCGACGCGCGAGCAGCGTGACCAGGCCCTCGACGCGCTGCGGAAGAAGTACGCGGCGAAGCTCGCCGCGCTGGACGAGAAGATCCGCCGCGCGCAGCTTTCGGTCGATCGCGAGTCCGAGCAGGCGTCGCAGCAGAAGCTGCAGACGGCCGTGTCGTTGGGCGCCACGGTGCTTGGCGCGCTTTTCGGCCGCAAGGCCATCAGCACCTCGACGCTGGGCCGGGCGACGACCACGGCGCGGGGGATGGGCCGGACGATGAAGGAGAGCCAGGACATCGACCTGGCGAAGCAGAACATGGCCGCGGCGCAGCAGCAGAAGGCCGAACTCGAAGCCGAGATCGAGGCCGAGGTCGGGACGCTGAGCGGCGCACTCGATCCGTCCAGCCAGTTGCTGGTGCCGTTCCCGCTCAAGCCGAAGCGCACGGACATCGCCGTGCTGATCGTGGCCCTGGCGTGGGCGCCGGCGTGGCTGGACGGCGACGGCACGCTCGCACCTGCGTGGAAGACGTAATGGGGGCGCGTGCCCCTACCGGTGCGGGTTCAGCTCGCCCGCCTCGATCCGCACCGCGAGATGGTTCTCCTTCGGCGGCACCGGGCAGGTGGCAAACGGCGTGAACGCGCACGGCGGGCTGTGCGCCTTGTTGAAGTCGAGCACGACCTCGCCGTTCACCGGCATCGCCGCGTAGAGGAACCGCCCGCCCGGGTAGGTCTCCTGTCCGGTCGTCAGATCCCGGAACACAAAAAACAGTTCCTTCGCATCGGCGCCGTCCAGCACGGCGTGCAGCCGGTACTCGCGCCCGTCGAGCGTGAACACGGCGTACCCCGGGCTGGGCCACGGATCGATGCTGCCGAGTACGTTTGCGATCATGATCGATGTCGGCGCCGCGTGCGCGACGAAGCGCGCGCGGATGCGAGAGGCCTCGCGGATCGGGAACCAGCGCAGGCCCGTGAACGTCCGGCGCGCCTCGCTCTCGCGATCCTTCACCCGGACGCCGAACCGGTCGCCGCGTTTGATGACGAAGAAGGTCAGGGATCCGATCGTCAAGACGTCGTAGTCGCCCGGCTGGGGCGCCAGCGTCTGCGCGGACGCAGGCTTGCCGTTGATGCGTAGCGCCGTGCCCGGCTCCGGTGTGATGCGCACGACGCCCGCCGTCAGGTCCATCACCGCCAGACGCGCCGGCGACGACGAGGCCGGCAGCGGCACGGCGTTGGCATCGCCGCCGCCCATCGCGTTGGGCCCCTCGTGCAGCCAGAACAGCCCGACCAGCGTCAGCCACCCGTCGTCTGCGCGAAGCTCGGCCTCCCGGTCGGCGCGCCAGGCCTCGATGGTCCCGGCATAGGTGGCCCCGGGCTGCTCCGCCGCCTGGGAGGCCCACCCGACACCCGAGACGACGAGCCACACCAACGCGGTCAGGAGCCCAATCAGGAGCGCAATCCGTACTGGGCTGGCGGGACAGCAGCGTTTCATAGTGCCAATCCTATCGCGTGAGGACGGGGTTGTACCGGAATCTCTTTGACTTCGGCAGGCGTGGGCAGTAGAGTTGAGTCAGGGTTCTGATTATGAACGATAGTTCATCGACGCGCCGCCTTCGCCACCGGGAAGCCGATCTGGCAGGTCTCATCGAGGCTGCCGAGCGAGTCTTCAGCGATCGCGGATTCCACGCCACCTCCATTCGCGACATCGCCCGGGAAGCCGGGTTCAGCATCGGTGGGGTGTATCAGTTCTTCGCCAGCAAGGACGATCTCTACCTGCGGGTCGTGGAGGGGCAGTGGGAGCACTTTTTCCAGCTGCTCAACAAGGCGCTCGCGGCCGAAGGGTTCGAGGCGCGCATCCACGCCCTTACCGATGGCATGTTCCAGGCCTTCGAGGAGCGGCAAGGGTTCTTCAAACTCTTCCTCTCGGAACGAGGCCGGCTGTCGGCGTCGTTCTCCGGAGAAATTGCCGCGCGCGTGGGTCAGCACACCCGCCGGCTCCGCGGCGAGCTGGTCGAGTTGATGCGCCAGGGCATCACAGAAGGCGCGCTGCGCCCCGGGGATCCGGAGCTGCTCGCATCGGCCTATCTCGGCATGGTGCACACGTGCATCTTCGAAGCGATGGCCTCGGGCGCGACCCGCCCGGACCGTCCCGTCAGCGAGGTGCTGGCGCTGTTTCTGGGCGGCGCGGCGGGTGTGAAGCCGCCGCACGCGGGAGGTGCTCAGTGAACCGCCGGATCGTCGGGATACTGGTCGTCGTGTCCGCCGCGCTGGCGGTCTTTGCGTGCGGGCAGTCCTCGTCTGGGAATGCGGCGGCGACCGGGCCCGCGCCGGTGCGCGTCACCGTGGCCACCGTGCAACTGCAGCCATTCGATCGCATGCTGCGCATCACGGGTACGCTGCTGGCCGACGAAGAAGCCGAGGTAGCGGCCGAAGTCGCCGGGCGCGTGACGGCCACGCCCGTCGAGCGCGGCAGCCGGGTGGCCGAGGGCGCGCCGCTCATCAGCCTTGCCCAGGTCGAGGCCCAGGCGGGCGCCTCCGACGCCGAATCGAACGTGGCGCAGCTGGAAGCGCGGCTGGCGCTGCAGCCGGGCCAGACCTTCGACGTCGAGCAGGTGCCCGAAGTCGCGACGGCCAAGGCCGCGCGCGACATGGCCGAATCGGATTTCAACCGCATTAAGAGCCTGCTCGATCAGAAAGTGGTGTCGCAGGCCGAGTTCGATCAGCGGCGCAACCAGGCCGAGATGGCGCGCAACCAGTACCGGACGGCCCGCAACGCGGCCCAGCAGCAGTTCCGGATGTACGAAGGGGCGCGGGCCCGCGCCGCGCTGGCGAACAAGGCGCTGGCGGACACGGTCGTGCGCGCCCCGTTTGCCGGGCTGGTGGTCGAGCGCAAGGTGAGCGTGGGCGACTTCGTCACCCGCGGCACCAAGGTCGTGACGGTGGTGAAAGTGTCGCCCCTGCGCGCGGAACTCACGGTGCCGGAGCAGTCGGCGAGTCTGGTGGCGCCGGGCCGGCTGGTCCGCCTCCAGGTGGACGCCTTCCCGGGGCGCTACTTCGACGGGCAAATCCGCTTCGTCTCTCCGGCGTATCGCGCGGATCAGCGGGCGCTGACGGTGGAGGCCATCGTGCCGAACAAGGACAACGCGCTGAAGCCGGGCATGTTCGTGTCGGCCGAGGTGGAGCTGCCGTCCACGGCGCTGGCCCTGGTCGTGCCGGCCGGCGCGGTGCAGACGGTGGCCGGCCTCAGTCACGTATTCGTGATTCACGGCGACAAGGCGGAAGAGCGGCTGATCACGCCGGGCGTGACGATCGGCGCGCGCACGGAAGTTCTTAAGGGGCTCGCGGCCGGCGAGGTGATCGCCGTGACCGGGGCCTCGTCACTGACTGACGGCGGGCTGGTGCGGGTCGGCGGGCAGGCCGCCGCTCCTGCGCCTCCGGCTGTTCCGCTTCCCGCCAAGCAGTAGGAGCCTTCCATGCAGTGGCTTGCCGCTTTGTGCGTCCGGAGGCCCGTGCTCGCCTCCGTGCTGGTGCTGACGCTGGCGGTCGTGGGCGCGTTTGGCTACGGCCAGCTCGGCGTCGATCGTTTTCCGAAAGTCGATTTTCCCACGATCATGATCACCACGCGCCAGCCTGGCGCGGCGCCGCAGCAGGTTGAAACCGAGGTCTCGGACAAGATTGAAGAGGCCGTCAACACGATCAGCGGCCTCGACGAACTGCGCTCGACGTCCGCGGAGGGCGTGTCGATCGTGACGGCGTCGTTCCTGCTGGAAAAGGACGTCGACGTGGCCGCGCAGGAGGTGCGCGACAAGGTCAACCGCATCCTCCCGCAGCTGCCCAGGACGATTCTGCAGCCGGTGATCGAGAAGATGGACATGGACGCGGCGCCAGTGCTGGGTATCGCCGTGTCCGCGCCCCGTCCGGTGCGCGAGGTGACGGAGTACGCCGACAAGATCCTGCGGCGCCGCCTCGAAACGGTGAGCGGTGTCGGGCAGGTGCTCGTGCTGGGCGGCCGCGGCCGGCAGATCAACGTGTGGCTCGACGCCAACCGCCTGCGCGCGTACAACGTCACGGTCAGCGAGGTGTCGCGGGCCCTCCAGGCGCAGAACATCGAGATCCCCGGCGGGCGTCTCGAGCAGGGGCCGCAGAACCTCACGCTCCGGTCCCGGGGCCGCGTGTCGTCGGTCGCGGAGTTCGCGCAGATCGTCGTGCGGATGCGCGACGGGTATCCCATCACCGTCGCCGACGTCGCCACGGTCGAGGACGGCATGCAGGACGCCGGCACGCTGGCGTCGGTCAACGGGAAGCCGGCGGTCGTGCTGAACATCCGCCGCCAGTCGGGCACCAACGCCGTGCAAGTCATTCAGGTGGTGAAGGACCGGCTCGCGGAGCTGCAAGCGACGGTGCCACCCGGCTATCAGATCACGATTGTGCGGGACCAGGGGGACTTCATCAAGGCGTCGATCCGCGCGGTGCAGGAGCACCTGATCGTCGGCGGCTTTCTCGCCGCGCTGGTCGTGCTGATCTTCCTCGGCAACTGGCGCTCGACGATCATCGCCGCCATCGCGATCCCGACGTCGATCGTCGCGACCTTCGGCCTCATCTGGTACGAGGGCTTCACCCTTAACTCGATGACCATGCTCGCGCTCACGCTCTCGGTCGGCATCGTCATCGACGATGCCATCGTGGTGCTGGAGAATATCTACCGGTTCATCGAGGAAAAGGGACAGGACCCGTTCCGGGCGGCGGTGGAGGCGACGAAGGAAATCGGTCTGGCGGTGCTGGCGACGACCCTCTCGCTGGTCGCCATCTTCCTGCCGATCGGCTTCATGGCCGGCATCGTCGGCCGGTTCATGAAGAGCTTCGGGCTGAGCATGGCGTTTGCGGTGCTGGTGTCGCTGCTGGTCAGCTTCACGCTGACGCCGATGCTCGCCGCGCGATGGCTGAAAGTGCGGCGCACGAAGGGCGACGCGGCGCACCCCGCGCACACCTCGCGCGAGAGCGCGTGGTTCGCCCCGATCGACCGCGGCTACCACGGGCTGCTCGAGTGGGCGCTGGATCATCGACGGATCGTCGTCCTGGTGGTGGTCGCGGTGTTGTGCTCGACCTGGCCGCTCTTCAAGATCGCGAACAAGAACTTCCTGCCGGTGGACGACCAGTCGGAGTTCGAGATCGGCGTGCGCGCGCCCGAGGGCACCAGCCTCGAGGCGACGGAACTGATTGCCGGGCGGATCGCCGCGACCGTGCGATCGACGTATCCCGAAGTGGCGTTCACGATGGCGACGGTTGGCGACGACTCGGCGCGGACGCCGAACGCCGCCACGATCTACGTGCGGCTCGTGCCACTCGAGAAGCGGTCGCGCGACGTCTTCGAAATTTCCGACCTGATCCGCACCGGGCTGATGCCGCAGTACGCGTCGGCCGGCCTGCGGACGGCGGTCCGGCCCATCGCGGCGATGGGCGGCGGCGGCCAGCAGAGCTCCGAGATTGCGATGGTGATCAACGGGCCCAACATCGCCGTGCTGCAGAAGTACGCGCAGGAGTTGGCCACGAAGACCCGCACGGTGGCCGGCGCCATCGACGTGGATATTTCGCTGAATCCCGGCAAGCCGGAACTCCAGGTGACGCTGGACCGCGCGAAAGCCGCGGACCTGGGCGTGCAGCTGAGCGATGCCGCCGAGGCGATGCGGCTGCTGGTCGGGGGCGACCAGGTGACGACCTATAACGAGGGCGACGAGCAGTACGAAGTGCACGTGCGGGCGATGCCGAACTTCCGGCGGGTCGCTGAGGACGTCGGCCAACTCCCGGTGCCGTCGGCGCGCCTGGGGAGCGTGACGCTGGACAACATCGCGATCTTCACGCCGGGCCAGGCGCCCGCCGAGATCCAGCGCCTGAACCGGGAGCGCCAGGTCACCGTCTACAGCAACCTGCTGCCGGGGACGGGGCAGACCACTGTCATGGATGCGATGACCGTGGCCGCGGACGGACTCGGCATGGGGCCCGAGTACCAGACGCGCTTCGCCGGGCGGTCGCGCGAACTGGCGCGAACCGGGCAGGCGTTCGTCATGGCGTTCGGACTGTCGCTGGTGTTCATGTATCTGATTCTGGCGGCGCAGTTCGAGTCGTGGCTCCATCCCATCACGATCCTGCTCTCGCTGCCCCTGACCTTGCCGTTCGCGCTCCTCTCCATCATCGTGACAGGCCAGTCGCTCAACATCTACTCGGGCCTCGGGCTGCTCGTGCTCTTCGGCGTGGTGAAGAAGAACTCGATTCTGCAGATCGATCGGGCCAACCAGCTCCGGTCCGGGGGGCTGTCGGCGCACGCCGCCGTGATCCAGGCGAGCCGCGACCGGCTGCGGCCGATCCTGATGACGACGCTGTCGTTTGTCGCCGGCATGGTGCCGCTGATTCTGTCGAGCGGCGTCGGCTCGGGGACCAACCGCGCAATCGGCTTCGTTATCATTGGCGGGCAGACCCTGGTGCTCATCGTGACGCTGGTCGTCACGCCGGTCGCCTATTCGCTGTTCGACGACGCGGCGGGGATGAAGCTCGGCGGTCGGATGGCTGCCTGGTTCGCGCGCCACGGCGGGCGGGCCGTCGCCCGCGTGACGGGCGCCGGGCTGATGATCGTGCTGCTGCTGGTGCCGTCGGCGCTGGCGCAGACCCTCTCGACCAGCGTGCCGCCATCACTCCCGGCGGTGAGCCAGAAGTCGGGCGCGCCGCAGCCGACCACGCTGCGTCTGAGCCTGGACGACGCCGTGCGGATGGGGCTTGAGAACAATCTCGACCTCAGGGTCGACCGGCTCGACCCGCAGATCGCGGCAGAGCGGGTCGGTCAGGCCAAGGCGGCCTTCACGCCGTCGCTGACGGCGCTCTTCTCGCGCAACAGCAATCTCGCGCCGCCCAGTAACTTTCTGGTCGGGAGCCACGGGACGCAGACGGTGGCCCCGACGGGGTCGGCGGCCGTGGCGCAGCGCCTGCCGTGGTTCGGGAGCAGCTACGCCGCCGGATGGGACACGACCAGCACGCGCTCGAACAGCATCCTCACCAACTTCAACCCGGCGGTCACGGCGCGCTTCCAGGTGACCTTCGTGCAGCCCCTGCTGAAGGACCTGGCGATCGACGCCAACCGCCAGCAGCTGCTGCTGAGCAAGCGCAACAAGGACATCTCCGACACGCGATTCCGCGAGACGGTGGTGCGGACGCTGTCGGACGTAAAGAAGGCGTACTGGGATCTGGTCGCGGCCCGGGCGCTGGTCGACGTGCAGCAGCGATCGTTCGATTTGTCGCGCGACCTGGAGCGCATCAACAAGGCCCGCGTGGACGTCGGCCAGTCGCCGCCGCTCGACCTGGTGTCGGCGCAGGCGGAAGTAGCCCAGCGCGAGGAGAACGTCACCATCGCGCAGGTGACGGCGCGCCAGGCCGAGGACCGGCTGCGCATGCTCATCTTCGATCCCGACAACGCGGGATTCTGGGTCACGGCGATCGAGACGACCGAGCGGCCCAACTTCGACACCGCCGTGCCCGACGTGGACGCGGTCGTCGGAAAGGCCCTGATGACCCGCCTCGACATCGTCCGCGCGAAGGACGACCTCGAGAACGCGAAAACCAACGTCCGGTTCTACAAGAACCAGATCCTGCCGGACATCCGGTTCCAGTTGAACTTCCAGAGCAGCGGGCTGGGCGGTACGCAGCTCATTCGGACGGGCGGCTTCCCGGGCACCATCGTCGGGTCGACCGAGGTGCCGTTCGGCGTGGTGTGGAGTCAGATCGTCCACGCGGACTACCCGACGTGGATCGCCGGCATCAACGTGACGTACCCGCTGGGGCACAGCGTCGAGGACGCGGCGCTGGCGCGGTCGCGCATCGAGGAGCAGCAGTCGCGCGCGCGGCTGCAGAACGCCGAAATGAAGGCCGTGCGCCAGCTGCGGCAGTCGGCGTGGCAGATCGAGATGAACGCCCGCAGGATTCAGACCAGCCGGCTCGCGCGGTCACTGGCCGAGCAGCGGCTGGATGCCGAGCAGAAACGCTTCGACGTGGGCATGTCCACCAGCTTTCTCGTCGTGCAGGCGCAGCGCGATCTCGCGCAGGCGTCGAACAACGAGCTGTCGGCGGCGCTGGAATACGTGAAGGCGGTGATCGAGTTCGAGACGCTCCAGGAAGCCGGGCCCTCGGCGGCCGCCGGCGGCAGCGCCGGCAGCGCGACAACGACCCTGACGGTCTCGGGCTCCAGCGTCAGCAGCACCGTGGCGACCGTGCAGACGGCGACGTCGGGGACCGCGGTCATTCGCTAGCCGGGCCGGCTCTCAGACGACGAGCAGTTCTTCGAGTTCCGGGATCTCGTCCTTGAGGGTCATCTCGACGCCGAAGTAGAGGGTCATCTGGGCGCTGGGGCAGCCGACGCAGTTGCCGGTCAGGCGCACCTTGGCTCTGTTGTCGACAACGTCGACCAGTTCGATGTCGCCGCCATCGCTCTGGATGAGGGGACGGATGCGATCCAGGACTGCCTGCACACGCTCTCGGGTCACCATTCGGGGGTCTCCTGAGGGTTAGTATACTACCGGGACATCTGTTAGACTTACGGGTAGACGAGATCTCCGGCCCCTGATCATGGTTGCTGCTGCCCCCTTCACTATCGACCAAGTCGTCGTCGGACGCAGCGCCCGCATGCGGGCGGTGTTCGACTTCGTGCGCGTGATCGCGGACAGCGACAGCAGCGTCCTGGTGACGGGCGAGACCGGCACCGGGAAGGAGATGATCGCCAACCTCATCCACCAGTCCAGCGCGCGGCGGCACAAGCCGTTCGTGCCGGTGAGCTGCGCGATCCTGTCCGAGACGCTGATCGAATCGGAGCTCTTCGGCCACGAGCGGGGCGCCTTCACCGGGGCCATCAAGGATCGGCCGGGCCGGTTCGAACTGGCCCAGGGCGGGACGATCTTCCTCGACGACATCGACGACGTGCCGATGTCGATGCAGGTGAAGCTGCTGCGCGTCCTGCAGAACCGGACAATCGAGCGGCTGGGCGGTACGCGCACGATTCCGATCGACGTGCGGGTCATCACCGGCAGCAAACGCGACCTTCGCCAGATCGTGGGGGAAGGGAAGTTCCGCGACGACCTCTTCTACCGGCTGAACGTGATCCCGATCAACCTGCCGCCGCTGCGCGAGCGCCGGGAGGACATCCCGATCCTGATGGATCACTTCATCAAGCGGTACTTCCGGCAGCGCAGCGACGAGCCCCGCCAGGCCGCACCGGCCGTGCAGCAGGCGTTCTTGCGGTACCCGTGGCCGGGCAACGTCCGCGAACTGGAGAACGCGTGCGAGCGGATTGCGCAGACCTGCACCTGCGACACCATTCGCGTGGGGTGCGTGCCGGTCAGCGTCCTGTTCCACAAGTATGCCGAGGATGCGGAGCCGATTGTCGAGACCCACAGCCACCCATCGACGATTTCCCTCGACGACCGGTTGCGCGAGGTCGAGTCGAACCTGATCAGCTGGGCGTTGAAGGTGAGCGGCGGCAACAAGTCCAAAGCTGCTGAGCTTCTCAACATCAAGCGCTCGACGCTGGGCGATCGCATCAAGAAACTCGGGCTCGGGCACCTCGAGACCGCCGAGTAGCGCCGTTCCGGCGCTTTCTCCGAGAAGTCGGCGGATTTTCGCACAATTCTTCGCGCTCAGCAGGAACAGCGTCGAATTGCGCCCATTTTCGCACGGCGCCGACTGGCACCCGGGTTGCTGCACTCCTGGCTGTCATGTCGGTTTCCGACTACGCCGACGCCGGCGTTTCATCCGCGATGCACTTTCGGGTCCTCGGCCCTGACGGAGGAGGTCCGTCTCTGTCCGAATTGCGGCGGCTGTTCCCCGGCCAGCGGATCT
>Ga0315276_10006097_pt1 | contig 11146 bp, 5 predicted proteins | sample YL17G05_0_MG_FD_204542 | JGI IMG/M metagenome (GOLD analysis project Ga0315276, IMG submission 204542) | Sediment microbial communities from Yellowstone Lake, YNP, Wyoming, USA - YL17G05_0 | ecosystem: Environmental > Aquatic > Freshwater > Lake > Sediment | place: USA: Wyoming | collected... | reverse complement strand
CATCTCCTGCCGCAGTCGTGTTCTTTACGACCGCTCGCATACGCAGGGTGATGCAGCCGTTCGGGACGTTGTATTTATAGGCGTTATCCAGCAGGTTGTCGAAAATCTCGCGCACCCGGTCGAAGTCTCCCAGGATAGACGGCAAATCGGCTGGCCAGTCTTTCTCGATCTTGATATGCTTATCTTGTTCCTGGATGCGCCGGGACAAATCGGCCACGGCTTCAGCAGCCAGCTCGTTAAGATTGATGGGCTGCATGGACAGCGCTATCCGGCCGGATTCAATGCCAGAGATGTTGAGCAGGTCGTTGACCAGAGTGGATAGGCGCTCGGTGTTGGCATTGACGATATCCAGGAACTGGGCTTGCTGGCTGCTGAGCGTGCCGGCCGCACCCATCAGCAGGATTTCGACGTAGCCTTTGATGGATGTCATGGGCGTGCGCAGCTCATGACTGACTGTTGCGACAAACTCGGACTTGAGGCGGTCCACTTCCACCTGGTGGGTAATGTCCTGGAAGATCGAGACCGTTCCCAGGAAGTCCTCTGATGGGCTTGGCCCTGTCCGCAGGCTGACCGGCGCCAGGTGCACCGAGATCACACGCCCGTTCTCCAGCGTGAACTGTTCGGCGTAGCTATCACCTGACTGGTAAGACTCGGGGTCCTGGGTCCAGGTCTGGATCGTCTCCATCCAGGCTTGGGCCGCCGGTCCGAATATCGAGTCGTGTTCTTTACGACCGTCCAGGGGCAGCCCGATCACCTGAGTGCGGTCCAGGTTGAAGATATTCTCAGCCGAGGCGTTGAACAGAGTGATCTCCAGGTTGGCGTCGGTCACCAACACACCATCCGCCACGGCTTCCAGGATGGCTTTCGAGCGGCTGGTCTCCACCTGCTGGCTGCGCAGCATACTGCCCAGGTCCTCGGCCTGGTCCCGGATCAGCCGGTATAACTCGGCATTGTTAACGGCTACAGCCACCTGGTTGGCGACGGCCTGCACCAGCTCGAGCTGATCGTTGGAGAAGTGCGAAGGAGTCGTATGGAAGAGCAGCAGGCTACCCAGGGCTTCTGCCCCGACCATTAACGGCACAGCCATCCCGCTACGGTGGAGTGGCTCGGGCGTGTTGGGAAGCTTAATCCAGCGGGGATCCTTCATTACGTCATCGATCAAAGCCGGTTGCCGGTGCGAGATAACCCAGCCAGCCAGGCCCTGGTTGGGACTGAAGGGGGTTGGCTGGCCTCCGCTGGCAGCCGGCGCAGTGTAGCCGACCGAAGCCAGCCGGTGCAGGTACTTTTCACCCGGCCGGATGATCAGGATCGTGATCTGTTCAGCGTCTACGCTCTCGCTTAACACGCGCAGGGTGCGGCTGAGCACCTGGTCCAGGTCCAGGCTGGCGGAAAGCTCTGTGATGATGCGCAAGAGAGTATGGGTGCGCTGGTGTTCACGGCCCAACTCGGTGGTGCGTTCGCTTACGCGTCGCTCCAGGTCTTGAGTCAGGCTGCGGGTCTGAGTGAACAGGCGGGCGTTCTGTAATGCGATGGCTACCTGGTTACTCAGGGTGCGAGCCAGCTCAACTTCGTCGGCATCGAAGCGGTAAGGTTGGTCTGTGTGAGCCAGCAACAGGCCGTGCAAGCGGTGTTCCAGAGTTGCGGAGCAATCTCGGATTGCGACGTTCGTAAGCGAACGTACGCAACTCTGGCTGGCATCTGGCCCGCTGTTGGAGTCGTGTTCTGTACGACCGGAGTCGAGTTCTGTACGACCGGAGTCGAGTTCTGTACGACCGGAGTCGAATTCTGTACGACCGGAGTCGAGTTCTGTACGACCGGAGTCGAGTTCTGTACGACCGGAGTCGAGTTCTGTACGACCGGAGTCGAGTTCTGTACGACCGGAGTCGTGTTCTGTACGACCGGAGTCGCTGCCTGTCGCTAACGGGATGATCAAAAGCGAGCGGGTGGAGCGGCGCTCCAGGAAGTCTGCCAGAGGGGCCAAATCGGATTCCAGGCTGATGTCTCCGGTGTTAAAAATTCCCAGGGTCTGGCGCAAGCGCTCAAAAATGGGGGCGTCGGGTAGAGGTGCAGGCAAAACCAGGCCGGTGGGTGGATATTCCGCTTGCAGGATCGCCTGGCCGGACGAGGTAAATAGGACTGCTGAAACCGAAGAACAATTGACAGCCTGGGGCAGCTCCTTGATAGAAAACTCAAGGATATGAGCGCTGTCCCGCGAGCCACTCAGCTCTACAGACAGGCGGTTGAGCATAGCCAGGCGCCGGGAGCGCTGGTCCAGGTCCTGTGTACGTTGTACGGCTTCCTGGTACAGGCCGGCATTCGCCAGGCCAACCGCGGCCTGGCCGGCAAAGGTGGTCGCCAACTGGATGTTTTCGTCGGTATAGAAGTTCGGCTCGGTTTTTTCTAGAGCGATTACGCCGGTCACTTCACCGGAGGCGATCAGGGGAACCCCCAGCCAGGACAGGCGCTTCTGGTGGCTGGAGATTGCGACGTTCGTAGGCGAACGTACGCAACTCTGGTCGATTTCTGCCAGGGAGGAGAAGCGCAGGTCGGAACGGATGTCTGCCACGGAAATTGGCTTCCCGGTGTGGATCATTTCATCCAGCAAAGCGCTGTCTGCCAATGCCACAGTAAGGCCCAGGCGCTGCTCGCTGTCGGCGAAACCGCGCGCCGCACGTACAACCATCGATTTCCCGACATGCCGCGGTTGGCCTGGAAGCCGGCTTTGTTGGAGCAGCCATAGTGTGCCCGTATCGTAAGGCAAGATCGCCTCCAACTGGTTTAACAGTTTGGCAATCAGGTCGTCGGGCTGCAGGCTGGATGTAATCGTGGCGGCTACGCCGGTCAGGGCTTGCAACTGGCGGGCGCGTTGTTCCGAAGCCTGGTACAGGCCTGCATTCTCCAGCGTCAGGGCGGTTTGTTGCGCCAGCGATGTGATTAGCGCCTGGTCGTCGGCGGTGAATGCCGCCGGGAGTGTGAAGTTGTCCAGAACTAGTACGCCTAGCGGCGCAGGTTGTGTAGTACCAACCACGTTTGCCCTGGTTCCGATGATGGGGATCAGCATGCAGGAGACCGGCGGCCGACCGGCGGTGGCGTCGCGATAACGCAGCAAATTTTCGGGAGGCAGGTTGTAGTGCCAGGCCAGGTCGATCTCATCTGTGCGCAGCGCTTGACCCTGGCTGAAGGCCTGACCTGGCAAAGCTTCTCCGGACCGAAAAGAGATTTCCAGCAAGCGGGCGTTGTTCGGATAACCGGAGGCGAACTGCGGGATCAATAAATTGCGGTTGCTGTCCCACACAGCCACCAGGCCGGCCTGCGCAGCGGGTAGAGCGCTCAGGGCGCTTTCAACCAGCGCGTGCAGGATGCTGGCAGGGTCCAGGCTGCCCAATTGTCGGCTGAATTCCAGCAGCAGGTTGACCTCCCGCAAGCGACGGTCAGTTTCGTCGATCAGCACCAGGCGTTGCAGTGCGGTGGCGACTTGGCGGCTGAGCAGGCCGAAAAGCTGCTCGTCTTCTGCCATAAAGGGCGCCAGCGGTGAGCGGCTGATGGCTAGCACGGCGCAATCCAGAGTTGCTCCCCCATCACTCTCGTTATTCTGACTGGAAATGGGCAGGCAGATAAATCCTTTCGTCTCCAGGGCGTTCAATAAAGGACTGTTCTGCCACTCTCGGGCGTCGTTCAGATTGGCTACCAGCAGGGCTTTGCCCGTCTGCAGGCTGATCCGCAACGGATTGCGTTGGCCGAGCAGCGCTTCAGGATTAGCGCCGGCTGGCAGATCACCCAGAGCATGCGCCAGACGTGGGGCAGGCGATTGGCCGGAAGCTGCACCCGGCTCTGCAATCAGCACTGCGTTCAGTTCCATGCGCTCCATCATTTCTCGTCCCAGAGCGGTGAGCACATCGGTACGGGTAGCCTGGCGGTTAACGATTTCGGCGATTTCCAACCCGGCATTGAAGCGGCGCGCCCGTTGCTGGGGGCGCTGGATAGCGGAGATTGCGACGTTCGTATCCGAACGTACGCAACATTTGGTCTGTTCGAGGTCCTTTTGGAGCAAAGCCGGCAACTGTAGCTGAGAGGCCTGAGATTGCTCCCCCACCACTCTCGGCGCCTGCTCGATGGCTGCTGCCAGCTGCCCTGCGGCAGTAGCCGATGTAAGCACGTCGCCGCGCGTGAAAAAATCAGGCTTGAAACTGCCTAACACCAGCTCGCCGATGCCGCGGTCGCGGGCGATCAGCGGCACATCGATCACCGATAACACTTTCAGGCGGTCAACCAGGGGGCGGTAAAGCGCCAGCAGGCGGGTGTCCTCCTCCAGGTTCCCGCTGACAAACTGGCGCTGGCTGCCGGTAACCGTGAGCGGGAATTGGGGGTCGCCGATCGGGATGTGCCCAAGGCAGTTGCGGTTTAGTTCACCGCCAGCGACTTCGGCGGAGAAGCCGAAAAGTGAGCTAATATGCGGGCGTAATTCGTCGCGGTTCTCGTCAAGCAAAATGATGGCGGCTACGTCCGCTTGTAGAAGCCGAGACAAATCGACTAGCGAATATTTTAAGACCTCTTCCAGGGTTGCGGCTGAGCTGGTCAGGCTGGCAATCCGGCGTAGCGTCTCAGCGCGTTGGGCTCGGCGGCGAGATTCTTGCATCAGGGTGGAGTTCTCGATGATCGGCGCTACCTGACCGGCGATCATTGCCAGCAGACGCAAATCGTTGTCGTCGAATGGGAAGCCATCGCGCTTGTTAGCGGCCTGCAGATATCCGAGATTACGGCCGCCAGCAGCCAGCGGCACCAACGCTGTATGACGGATGCCTGCCGCCCGCGCCAGGTGATCCAGGCCCAGTGTTCTCAGACGCTCATCCTCCGGACCTTTGGCTGACACGATAGTTTCGGATGTCTCCCAGATATACTCGGCCGGGCTTGCGGGAGCGATAGTCGTTTTGTACCAATCGATGATCTTGTTCGAGATGCCCACAAAGGGCACCTGGCCTATCAGCATGCGCCGGTTTTCGTCGTAAATCAGGAACCCTAAGATCTCCACGTCCAAAAGTGGAGCCAGGCTTTCCGTCAGGTGCGCATACAGGTCTTTTGAGTCGCTCAGGGCACTGATAGACAGAGCCAGATTGGCCAGCCCGTCCAGCTCTTTGACGCGCTGGCGCTCAACCTGGTAAAGCATCGCGTTGTGCAGCCCGGCGGCTGCATGACCGGCCAGGATTTCTAATACCTCCAGGTCGATTTGGTTGAAAGCATCCCTGGTGAAAGAACCTAACTCCAGTGTACCGATGCAATCATCGCCAACCGACAGAGGCATGCCCAGGTATGAGCGCAGCGAGATATGCTGGGAGATTGCTCCGCAACTCTGGTCAACCGCCGGGCGGACTTCCTGGAAACTATCCACATCTGCTATGAGAAGAGGCGTACGGTGGGTGACCAAATAGCCTGTATAGCCCTGGTCAGGGGTATAGTGTTCCGCGGCAAGCTCAAGGTGCCGGTCAACACCAAGCCTACCCCCCACCAGGCGAGGTAAGCCGGAGATTGCTCCTGCAACTCTCCACCGCTTGGGCGCCAGGCGATGGAGATTGCTACGCAACTCTGGATTGCTACGCAACTCTGGATTGCTACGCAACTCTGGATTGCTACGCAACTCTGGATTGCTACCGCAACTCTGGTCGGCTTCCCAGAGGGTTATTTCTGAGATATCGCATGGGATTAATCTGTCCACTCCCTCCAGGATGGTAGTTACCATGGGCTCCAGGTCCAGGCTGGCGGCGATGCCAAGAGTTGCGGTAGCAATCTCACTCAATTTGTTCAAGATGTTTACAGTTTGGTCAGAGGGCTGTCCGGAAGATGAGTCGTGTTCTGTACGACCCTCGCCGGTGCGCTGAGGACGGCGTAGAGAAACCAGAAGCGCCTGGCCAGATTCATGCGGCACAAAGTAAGAGGTGCCTTCCACGAGCCGCCTATTCAGGGAGAACTTGACCTGCCCTTCGGCTGCGCATAGGCTCAAAAAGCTTTCATCGGGGCGTGTCCGGCGGGCCAGGTTCTCCAGGTTGGCGAGAGTTGCGGAGCAATCCAGAGTTGCTTCGCAATCTCGGCCTTCTTCGAGGATATTGAACCAATCCCGCGCTACCTGGTTCAGATAGGCTACTCGCCCACCGGACAGGATGAGCAGGACTGCTTCGCCATGGCTCTCAATTTCTAAAGGTACAGCCGGCTGAGGCGCGCTTTCGGCGACCGGTTGGAGCCGGGGGGCGGCGCGCAACAAGTAGCGGGCCAGTAAAAAGATGCCTGCTCCAAGTACTACCAGCGTGATCCCCAGGACGGTCGAATTCCAGAGTTGCTCCCCAACCATCTCCATTAACTGCTCTTCCGGCGCGCCTCAGCCGCCATCTCGGTGATCTCACGAATATCGGCAAACTCATATTCGGCCGGCGAAACCACACCAATCGATAGAGTCATCAAGGGAGTGTGGAGATTGCTACCGGCACTCTGGCTTTCCCCGTTGGGGCCACGCGTAGCGGAGGTTGCTACCGCAACCAGATAGCCCTGGTTGCGGTCCATGAAGTTGTACTGCGAGAGCACTTCTTCGTCAAAGCGTGCTTTAAGTCTCTGCCGGATAGGCAACGCTGATTCTTGGGATGTGATAACGATGAAGTTGTCGCCTCCGGCATGGCCGATGAAATCGTTGGGGGTGCCTACCGCATCCACCACTTCACTGATCAGCATGGCCGAAAAGCGCATGACGTCATCGGCCGCCACGAAGCTGTACACTTCTTTGAAGGACTCGAAATGGTTGATGCGGATGTCCATCAACGCCCAATCCTGCGTGCGTATGATGCGGCGGAGCTGCTCTTCGATCAGCCTGCCGGAAGGCAGGCCAGAGCGGGGGTCGGTCAGGCTTTGCTGCTCGGCGCGAGAAATGGCGCGCTGCACGCGCAGCTTGAGCTCGTCGATGTCGAAGGGTTTGGTGATGTAGTCATCCGCGCCCAGCTCCAGCCCTTGCAGCTTGTCGCTGCGCTCATCCCTTTGGGTGAGGAAGATGATAGGGATATGGCTGGTGCGTGTATTGGTGCGCAGGATCCGGCACACCTCAAAGCCATCCACATCGGGCAGCATGATGTCCAGCACGATCAGGTGCGGCAGGTTGTGGCGGGTTTTGTCTAGTGCATCGCCTCCGCACGGGGCTGTATCCACCTCATAGCCCTGTCCGGTGAAATAGATGCGCAGCATATTGGAAATGTCGAAATCATCTTCTACAATTAATAGTCGAGACTTCCTCATTATTAGCCTCCCAGATGGGTTTTACCAGAGTTGCTCCGCAATCTCCACTTCCTCAGTCGCTTCACCGGGCCGTGGGTAAAGGCGCGGGTGGATCTTTGAGAAAGGCAGCTTGTGATGGTCGCTTTCCTCATAATGGACATCGTGGTCGATGACCCGCCGCTCGGGCGAGGCGAAGAGTACCACGTCCGATTCAATGGTGCGTGCCGGGAAAATGATCATGCCGGCGCCCAGCCGGCAGTTGTGGCCCACACAGCCGCCCAATACCGGGCGGTTGGCTATGCACAGCTTGTTGTTGCCGTCTAACGCCCGGATAGGCCGGGGGATCAGGTTAAAGTCGGTGAAAGTCGTGCCAGCGCCCACGAAGGTGTTGCGGCCGATTACGCACATCTGTAAACAGGTGTTCTGTGCTACCTCGGTGTTATCCATCAATGTCGTCATAAACATTGAAGCGCGGAAAGGCAGGAAAGCTCCGTCTCCAATCACGGACAGCATCAGCTGGCAATCCTGCGAAACATTGACATTATCGCCGATGATGCAGTTCTCGATCACGGCTCCGGCGTTGATAGCTACGTTGTCGCCGATCGTGGTTGGGCCATGGATTACCGCGGTGGGGTCAATCACACAATTGCGCCCGATCTTTACCAACTCTGAGCATTCCAGCACCTGCCGGCCTTCGAACATGCCCTTGCCCAAGATCTTGAGTTTATACAACGGGTCGCGCGTAAGGCGATCCTCGAAGCGCGCCCCGCGCGAGAACAGCCCGAAAACCACGTCAGCGATGAAAATATGCACCCAGGTATCGATAGCGATCAAGCTGCGGCGCGGCACCTGGAAAATCAGGTCACCCTGGTCGGAAGCCATGTAGGCGGGCACGTGGTAATACCCCACCTCCTTGGCTTGCAAGTCGATTACCAGCGGCTCCGGCGTTTCTGCCGGACCGCGTGGGAAATACCACAGGTCAGCCATGTACTTACCGTCGCCCTGCTGTGTGTAGGATACGGAGAGCGGTAGGGCGTGCTCGCGAAAGGCGCCATCGCTGAGAGAGAAGGCTGCCCGGCAGGCGCGCCCCAGCTTGCGGGCTTTGGACAGGAATGCTTCTATATAAACCGCATCGAAATACAGGTTGTCGCGGTACACCAGGCAGGCTTCCTTGGTCTGGGGTAAGGGCACGCCCACCGGCAGCTCCAGCTCGCGGTCGGTAAATGGCGCCAGGACATCCCGTTGAGCCAGCCAGAGGGGCTTATTCAGGATGCGCAGGTCACGCGCCCGCTCATTGAAGGGCGGTAGTGAACGTGGATCTTGCAGGATGATCTTGAGCATAGTTAACCGTACTAGAGTTGCTCCGCAATCTCGATCAGCGGCCGCTCTACAGCCGGGCAAGTGGGCGAAGATTGACCTCCACCCTCGCCGTCCAGGAAGTCACGCAGGGTCTCCATGAAGCGCTGCGGCTCGTCCAGCATAATGAAATGCCCGGCATTCAGGAAACGCTCGATGCGGGCGTGGGGGATGCCTGCTTGCATCGGTTGCCATTGGTCCGGGTCGACGACGATATCCTTATTTCCGTACATCCCCATGGCAGGCACCTTTACCTGTGAGATCAGTGGGCGCAGGTCGGTCTGGCGCAGGGTGGCAATGCTGGTCAAAAATGATTCCAGCGTGATGCCCGATAAGTCGCGCTTCATCATCCCGTACCAGCGGGGATCCTTTGAATAATAGGGCGCCAGCAAGCGGAATCCCAATTTGAGCGCCCACAGGTTGTGATACACCACATGGGCGATCGGTCGGCGGCCAAACAGCTTGAGCAGGAACGATAACGAGGACCCGACGATGGGTGAGCCCACCACCACAACTTTGCGCACTCGCTGCGGGTACTGGATGGCTACCGACAGGCTGACCGTGCCCCCCATGCTGTGCCCGACCAGTGGGGCCTGGGCGATGCCCAGGCGCTCCATGAACTGGTCCACCAGGCTGACGAAATCCTGAACCGCATAGGTATCGCGCTTTTTACCTGATTCGCCAAAACCCCAGAAATCCAGGGCATAGGTGCGGTAATAGCGACCCAGGTATTCCATGGTCTCTTGCCACAAGCCCCAGGAACCCAGCCAGCCGTGTAGCAAAATAACCGGGCGTCCCCGCCCGTAGACTTCGTAGTGAACAATGCCCTGATCGGTGGTAATAGAGCTCACGGCTGCATTTCAGGCTTTGGTAGGCGGGATTGGATGTCTAGAGTTGCTCTGCAATCGAGAGTTGCTCCGCAATCTAGAGTTGCTCCGCAATCGAGAGTTGCTCCGTAATCTCCCGTAACCAGGCGGGTGCAAAAGGTTAATTCCCATTCGAATCCATTTCGGCCAGGATGCTGTACAACAGCTCCAATAGCACGTTTTTGACATTCTCCTTGTCGCTGGCGACGCACGACAGCAGCTTGACCTTGGGGTCCAGGCGCAGGGCGATGCGCATGTCGTCCACCTCCCAGGCGTCTTCGCGGTCGCGCTTGTTGGCTGCCACCACGTAAGGCGTGGGCGCATAGGCCCGGAAGGTCTCCAGGATACTGCGCGCCTCGCGGAAAGTCTCGGGGCGAGTGCTGTCCACCATCACGACAAAGCCCAACATGCCTTCCGAGAGGATCTCCCACATGAAATCAAAGCGCTTCTGCCCGGGCGTGCCGAACAGGTAGAGCACCAGGTCATCGTCCACGGTGATGCGGCCAAAATCCATCGCCACGGTCGTAGATTCTTTCACCCGCTCATAATCCGATGAAATCTTGCGCTCGGTCGAAACAACGTCGATCTCGCTGATCGAACGGATGAACTCGGTTTTGCCTGCATTGAAGGGGCCGGTGACCACCATTTTTACCGTTTGCATAGGGCGCAGTCCTTAATTCCTTCTTTCCTCGGGGTTAGAGCGACCGGATCCGGTTGATCAGGCGGTTGATGAGCGACTTTTTCTCGGTTTTGTCCATGGGAGCCGCCGGCTGGCGACTTTGCGCCTGCGGCGAGGCCGGCTGGTGGCTTTGGGCTTGCGGCGAGGCCAGGGCGGCGCTGGCCGTGCGGGATTGTTTCACATTCGGATAGCGGGGTGGGAGCGCCCCGGTTGGACGCACGAACTCCACCAGTCCGGCTTGCAGCAAGGTGTACACAACCCGCCGAATTTCCAGGTCGTTTTTATTGGTGGCCCGGGCGATCTGGCGCAAGGAGTTTTTGGGGCTGATGTAGCGCACCACCTGCCATTCATCCACGCTCAGGTTGACGTTGCGGATGTTAGCGCCGGGGCGGTCGGCAAACTTCAAGGCAATATCCAGGCTGGGGATCTCATCCTGGAGCTGCTCCAGCTCCTTCATGCGCCGGGCGCCTTCGATGATGATGTTCTCCAGGCTGATGCGCACGGTAATCTTATCGTCGGGTGGGAGCAGGTCGCTCTCGAAGCGGAAAAGACCCTCCGCCCAGGTGAGCAGGCGGTTCATGGTTTGCAGGAAAAACGCCTGCAGGCTGGCGAGGATATCATCCTGGCTCATGTAGCTGGCGTTGATCAGCAGCAGGCCCAGCTCTTTGTCGCTCATTGTCCCGGCGCGCTCTTTGATGGCGCGATGTTGGGCGGCGCTGAGCTTTTTGGCTTTGTAGAGCACGGTTGCCAGGCTGGCGTCCTCGCCGGCAGCCTGGGCGTAAGCCAGCTTGCCGTCCCGGAAACACACCCACATTTTCTCATTGGTCCTCTCAACGATCAGCGTGCCCGATTTATGGGCCAGGTTGACCAGGTTGAGCAGCTGAGTGATCGAAAAATCGCGCAGGTTTCCCTTTAATGCCATATACGCCTCAATCCTTAATGCTAAGCTTTACTGTAGGTACACTGTCCAGTAGAACTGATCCAAAAATAGAGTTGC
>Ga0315276_10006093_pt1 | contig 11152 bp, 10 predicted proteins | sample YL17G05_0_MG_FD_204542 | JGI IMG/M metagenome (GOLD analysis project Ga0315276, IMG submission 204542) | Sediment microbial communities from Yellowstone Lake, YNP, Wyoming, USA - YL17G05_0 | ecosystem: Environmental > Aquatic > Freshwater > Lake > Sediment | place: USA: Wyoming | collected... | reverse complement strand
CGTAAGCTAAAATGTTGAATTGTTTTCACTTAACGAGGGCACAGAGAAAAAAGCAAAAAAGAATTTATTGCCTTGATTTATCTTAATTTTCCTCTGTGTCCTCTGTGGTAAATCGCCTTTTTTAGGTGACCATATCTATTTCGGCGGGAATTTTATCCAGGGGGAAACTATGCTCCACACTGAATGGCGATTGCTCGACTTAAAGCTCTCCAGTTATGCCGGGGCTACGCCCCTGATCAGCACGCTCTTGAAACTAAAATCGGAGGAAAAGATTCCCAACACTCTGGCCCTCATTACTTTTGAGAAATCCTCGGTTTGCATGTTCTATTACAATGACCCAGAGAAAGAGGTAGACTTGCCTTTCTGCCGAGAGAACGACATCGAGATCGGCAGACGGGACACAGGAGGCTCCCCCTACTGGGCAGACCCGGGCACGCTCCTCCTTTTCTTCTGGTTTGACCGCAGGCAGGTCAGTGGCTTTCCGGACACGATCTCCGAAGGTTATCGGTTCCTGATCGGGGCTTCAGCGCAGGCGATCTCCGAGCGGTTCGGGATTCCGGCCGTGTACCGTCCGCTGAACGATCTGGAGGTCGGGGGCAAGAAGCTCGCCGGTCACACAGTTACCTTCCTTGGTAATACCTGCCGCTGGGGATGCGGGCCCCAGGTCTTGAAACCCCGGATGGACCTGATGTCACGAGCTCTGAGGGTTCCGCCGGAAAAATTTGCGGATAAAGAGGCCAAGACGGTGGAGGGTCGGGTGACCAACTTCGAGGAACTCCTGGGCCGGATTCCGTCCTTCGGGGAAGTAAAGCAAACCTACATCTTCGCTCTCGAAAGGGCCTTGAAGGTAAAATTTCAGCCGCGAACCTTAACTCCGGAAGAGCGACAGCTCATCGAAGAACAAACGGCCGAGGGATTTTCCGAAGCGTGGCTGATGCCCATGACCGAGAAGAGAAAATTTGGAACGCCTTTGCCCGCTGGATTGCTAAGGGGGGAACACGTACTCAAAGTGCCCCAGGGACCTTTAATCCGGGCTGTAGTTCTGATGGACGGGGAAATCATCCGGCATATCTCTTTGACGGGCTCCGTTCATTGCATCCCCGTTCAACTGGTGGAGGAAATGGAGGCAAAGATTAAAGGCCTGGAAGCAAGGGAGGAAGTCATTCGGGGGATCATGCAGAATTTTTTCAACCGCCCCGGCGTACAGGTCCCCAATTGTTCTCCCCAAAATTTCGCCCAAGCAATCATGGCGGCGGTGGAAAAAACAAAGAAGAAATTCTGAGGTACAACTATTAATCTGACGGATGAAGAAAAAAAGATGCTGGATGGTGTTATGGGGACCGGCCCTCAGAGCGCCATGCGGCTTCTGGTAACGCTCGGAGAAATCTACGGCGCCGCGCGAATGATCCCGGTTTCCTCCTGCCACGTGGGCGGGCGGAGTTACCTGGTGTCAGGGTGAAGCGGGACGCCCTTAAATAATTCAATTTCTGGCTTTTGTGGTTTATAATGCTACCTCCAGGGAGAGGTTTATAGATTCTTCCCCGAAGTGGAACCATGATTTTTTATTTCACCATCCCCAATATCGCTCCACCCACCTTCTGAAGCCTATAACTGGCCTCAGCTGGTAATCCTTCAAACTGCGCCGCCCTTGTATAAGCATTCACGACATGGAACATAGTATTTCCCGCTTCCTGATTCCATCCCCATTCGACAGCCTCCCTTTCTTTCTCTCCCAGTTGGAATTGCAAAAGTTCGAAGGAATACCGAAAGAACTGGGCCCGGTTGATCCAGAAGATCGGAGCCTGTCCCCGACTTGATCGGGGAAGGTCGATCCCCTGACCTGTCCGAAGTGTCGGGGAATCATGCGGATCATCAGCTTCATCGAAGACCGGGAGGTCATCCAGACCATCCTGAAACACCACCCCCACTATCCCTGGGATGCTTATCTTCAGTCGTAAAGATCAGGAATACGGGGCGGGAGGAACCGGTGTGCCCCGATGAGCCTCAAAAATGCCTGACGGTCCTCGTCAAATCGTTGCAAACACCCCCTCCCCACCTCTACCCCGAAAATTCCCCGAATCCCCGCTGAAAAGCCCCCAAACAAACCCAAGATCTTGTGCGCAATTTCCCTTGCCACACAATTGCTTTCCCAGTATACTCCCCCTACCCCAAAGCGAGTTCTTATCAAAATTCTCGACAGCCTGCAGAAAAATCTCCTGCCTTTTTGCCGCTTATTTCAGGTTATTCTGGCTTACGATACTGTACCGATCAAACATCCTCCGGGTTTTGTGGCCGGAGCTTTGCTTAACCACCCGCTCGGTGATCCCAGCTCTGACCATATTTCTGATGGCCGTCTAATGCAGCAGCCCCTTCCTCCCAATAGACTGCCAAAAGCCTTTACCCCTGCCGCTCCGAAAGCCGCAATACCTCCGCCGCTTCCCAAATAACGACCTTCCCCTTTTCCACCTGATTCAAGACCATCCGCCGCTTCTGCTCTCTTCGATTCCATGTCACTCGCTCTTTCATAGACTGACATCATCACTGAACGGTTACATTCTCAAATTTTTTTCTTGACAATGTTTCCTTTTGGTCATATTTATATTCTTGTTGGGAATAACAAGGAATAAATCCTTATCGATTCCGCCCTCTTTGCTGTTCTGGGAAAGAAGCACAAACCGGACTGGCCTCAGTGGCCTTCAGGCGGTGCCAGATGAACCAGGAAGCTGAAATTGGCAAGAAGGTCAGGAGATTCCGCAAACGAAGAGGCTTGACCCTCCAGCACTTGGCCGCCCAAACTGGCCTTACCCAGAGCTATCTATCCAAGGTTGAAAATTCCGACAAGTCGCCCCCGGTCTCGACCCTGCTCCGTCTGGCCAAGGCCCTGAAGGTCAGTATTTCTGATCTTTTTGGCGAGACCGAAACCAGGAATCCCATCTGTCTGGTGACAAAAAGCCAAAGGCGGGAGATGGCTCGACCTGGGTCTGACTTTGGTTATTCCTACGAGACCCTGGCTTATCCCTTTGCCAACCGGCAGATGGACCCTTATATTCTGACCATTCCTTGCACCCTCAAGAAGCCGGCCTTGTTGCAGCACGAAGGCGAAGAGATGATGTTCGTCGTCAGAGGTCGGTTCAAGGTCTTCCTGGGGGAAACCGAGCTGATCCTGAAGGAAGGCGATTGTCTTTATTTCGATTCCAGCATTCCCCACCATGGCATCTCCCTGGGCAAGACGGAGGCGAAGGTCCTGGTAGTTCTCTATTCGCCCAACCATCCCTGAGGCAGGGGGAAGAATGGGTGGAAATGTATGATATTTGGCTCGGGATGATTTGTTGAAAATCTGACCGGTTTCGGGACCCCCAGCATCCCGATGAAAAGGGGACCAATGAGAGCAGTCGGTTTCACGATAGAAAGGCAGCGGTCATATCTGTGATATTACTGATTCGCTGCGGGCAGGAGTAGCCGCAGTAAGAATTGCATTTGATGCCATAAAATCCCAACCTCTTCGGCCTATGCTCCTGTCACTTCGAGATCTAACAAACGCTTGGAGAATTCCATGAGCAGGCTTATTGTTTTAAAGTTGAACGCTCTTTTATGATTTCCAATTTTTTACAATATCGTTTTTGCTATCGAGTCGTTGCGAGGATGGAACTTCCGGGATCATTGTACCTTCAATCGCTTTGTTGGAATGTTTATCAATTTTGTCTTAAGTGCCTTTGGGGCCATGGAAGAGGAAAACGTCTGTTCTATTTACGCAAATCAGGTGGATTTAGGGGTGGAGAAAGATGATGTTGGGGTGCGTGGAGATAGGGGAAGGAGATTTTGGATGGATATTTCGATTAATATTTATCTAATCCAATTAGTTCATGGGCTTGTCTATGGGATGCTCATTTTTTTGGTGGCCTCTGGCCTCACGCTTGTCTTCGGGATGATGGGGGTATTGAATATTGCTCATGCGGCTTTCTACATGTTGGGTGCCTATTTTGCCTATACGGTTGCAGTCTATTTGGGTAACTTCTGGTTGAGCTTTCTGCTAAGCCCACTCATCGTTGCTTTCCTGGCAATCCTGATCGAGCGTTTCCTTCTTCGCAAAACCTACAAAGCCGGCCATCTTCCGGAGCTCCTCTTGACCTTCGGGTTCTTTTATATCTTTGTTGAGCTGGTTATCATCATCTGGGGGAGCAACCCCCTTCCGGTGCCGGTTCCCGCTCTCTTGGCTGGCGATGTCCCTTTCATGGGGAAGACCTATCCGATCTATCGTCTTTTCATTCTGGGATTTTCTTGTGTGATCCTTCTTGGAATGGCTCTTGTGTTAATGAGAACCCAGATTGGTATTATCATCCGGGCGGCTGTTTCGGATGCAGATATGGTGGATGTCCTCGGGCACAACGTTCCAGTGGTCTTCCTGGGGGTCTTTGGGGGAGGGGCCGCCCTTGCGGCCCTTGCAGGTGTTATTGCGGCCCCCTTTCTCAGTACGTACCCGGGCATGGGGATGGATATGTTACTGGACTGCTTTGTCGTCATCGTCATTGGAGGATTAGGGAGCCTGTGGGGGGCCTTGGTGGCTGCCTTGATGATCGGCGCGCTTCAATCCCTTGGCATCCTCTGGATTCCCCAGTTGGCCTTAGTCTTTCAATTTTTACTAATGGCCGTGGTGCTGATCGCACGACCCACGGGCCTCTTTGGAGAAAAAGAATGAGCCGCTATGGAGCCTTTCAAATTGGAGGGGGAGGAGTCGCCGCTGTTCTCCTGCTTTTTCCAATAATCCTCCCCGAAATTAAAATCCACCTTGCTATTGAAATTCTTATCTTCGCCTTACTTGCCGTAAGTTTTAATCTCCTTTTGGGATACGGGGGGATGCTGGCCTTTGGGCATGCGGCCCCTTTTGGGGTCGGGGCCTATGCCGCTGCTCTGAGCTGTAATCACCTTCCCGGTATGCCCCTTTTGGTCACTCTCTTGATTGCCGCTTTATCCGGGTTTGTGGGCGCCCTGTTCATTGGTTTTTTTTGTGTTCGCCTCAAAGGAGCCTACTTTGCCCTGATCACCCTGGCCTTCCAGATGTTCCTTTTTGCCGCGGCTTTGAAATGGCGATCCGTGACCCGTGGAGACGATGGGATGGGGGTGGTTCGGCCGGAGCTTTATCTTCCAGGTCTGGGAAGTATATCCCTGATGAACATCCATAACCTTTATTATCTCACCCTGGTGCTTGTGGTCGTGGGAATTGTTGCTTGTTATCTCTTTTTGAGAACTCCTCTGGGAAATGCTGTGATGTGCATGCGCGAGAACGATGTGCGGGCTTCGTTCCTTGGTTACGACGTCTTTTTAACTAAGTTGACAGTTTTTTCCTTTGCCGGACTCCTTGCCGGTCTGGCCGGAGGGCTGTTTGTTCTTTTCCAAGAATTTGTGGCTACGACTGCTATTGACGTAAATAGGTCCTTCGCCGCTTTGTTGATGACGGTCATAGGCGGTACGGGTCACTTCTTAGGTCCTGTGTTAGGGGCGATTTTTTACACCGTATTTCAGGATTGGATATCGAGCCTGACCAAGCATTGGATATTATTCGTGGGAATTCTTTTCGTCATCGTGGTCATGTATCTGGAAGGAGGGCTGATCAGCCTTCTCAAATGGGAAAGGATTCGGGTTTGGGTAAGTGGTCAGAAGGAGTGAACGATGGTGATATTAAAATTGGACGACTTATTTAAGGATTTTTCCGGACTCGAGGTATTGTTCGGGGTTTCTCTAGAGATCATCGAGGGGGAATGCCATGCGATCATCGGCCCGAATGGTGCTGGCAAATCGACCCTTTTCAATATCATAACAGGAATTTATAAGCCAACTAGGGGGAGGATATTCTTCCTGGATAAGGATATCACAAGCTGGCCGGCCCACAAGATTGCTCGAATGGGCCTATCTCGATCTTTCCAGATCATTAACAACTTTCCCAGAATGACGGTCTTTGAGAATGTGCGCAATGCCATCGTCTCCAGGTTCCAGCGCCGTTTCGACTGGACTAGCTTCTTGAATCGGTCAAAAGAGATCACCAGGGAGAGCGATCATATGGTTAACCTCTTGGGTTTGACCGAAGTACGGAACATCCCGGCTTCGGAGCTCAGTTATGGTATGCAGAGAAAGTTGGAGCTGGCTTTGACTCTGGCTCGAGATCCCGTTCTTATCCTGTTGGACGAACCCACGGCGGGTCTCAATGCCGAAGAGACCCGAATCTTTGTTGAGTTAATCAAGCAGGTGACGGAAGGCAAAACTTTGGTCATGGTGGAACACGATATGGAGGTTGTGTTCAACCTTGCAGACCGGATCACGGTGCTCAATTATGGCGAGGTTTTGGCCACCGGGACTCCGAACGAAATCAGGGAGAACGAAGGGGTAAAGAAGGCCTATCTGGGGAGGAGATAAGATGCTTATTCGGGTTGATGGGATTCACACCTTTTTGGGCAAGAGCCACATCCTCCATGGAGTTTCCCTCGAAATGGAAAGTGGGGAAATTATTTCTTTGCTTGGGCGAAATGGGGTGGGCAAGTCCACGACGTTGAAATCGATCGTGGGGCTGACCTCTCCTCAAAAGGGCTCAATACGATTTAAGGAGGAGGAAATTGCAGGCCTCCGGCCTCATAAGATTTCTCGGCTGGGCATTGGCTATGTACCAGAGGAGCGCCGCATATTTCCCCATTTGACGGTGCGACAAAACCTTCTAATCGGGGTGAAACCTGGCCACAAGACCGATGGTCCTTGGACGATGGATAGGATTTACGGCTATTTTCCTCAGCTTGCGAAGAGGGAACGGCAGAAGGGCGGGTATCTGTCAGGGGGAGAACAACAGATGTTGACTATCGGTCGGACCCTGATGGGCAATCCTGAGCTTCTCTTGGTGGATGAGGCAGCGGAGGGTTTGGCGCCTTTACTTGTAGATATAATTGTTGAGATTCTTCGGGGTATCCACGAGGGGGGCGGTTCCATCCTTTTAGTGGAAAAGTCCATGGATGTGGTGTTGGGGTTGGCTGGGAGGGTGTATGTAATGTCAAAGGGAGAAATCGTTTTTCAAGGCAGAGGGGAAGAGCTTTATGCTAATGAAGCGGTCAGAAAGAAGTACCTTGAAGTCTGAGGGGTCCTGAAACCCGACAGCGCCTTGATCCTTGTAGAAACCCTGAGGATCGGGGTGCGGGAAAATCCATAAAGAGAAAGGAGGGGAAAAGAAGCTTATCCGTTTGAATCGATCCTAAAAGAGGAATCCAAAACGAGAAAAGAGCATAGGGGTGGGATTATCAGTGGGGATTACTGCATAACGACGTAGTATAAACAAATAAAGGAGGATGTCATGGTAAAGATTTTCGCTAAGACAATAGTGAGTGCTTCTATGTGTTTCATTGTAGCGTTGGCTTTGTTCACCGGGGCTCCATCCAAAGCCATCGGCGCCGACACCATCAAGATTGGTGATTTAAATCCGTGGTCCGGGCCCTTTGCAAGCCACGGCCGGACCTGGACCGTAGGGATCAAGTTTGCCATGGAGGAGCAGAACTCAAAGGGAGGCCTGTTGGGGAAGAAGATCGAACTCATCCCGGAGGACAACGAGCTCAAGCCGGATGTGGCCACTCGTAGGTCCAAGAAGCTTATCCTCGAGGATAAGGTCGATTTCATAAGCTCAGGCACGGGCAGTCATATCGCCATAGCCATGACCAAGGTGGCCTCAGGTTATAAGAAGATCTATATCAACTACGGGGGTATGACCGACTTTATCCAGGGCAAAGAGTTCACCCCCTACGCCTTTAGAGTATTCATGGGCACCTACAATGTCAACTCGGCCCTGGCCCTGATGATGGCCTCCAAGCCCTACCGGCGGTACTATTTCATCAACCAGGACTATGCCGCAGGTCGTGATTTCGCTCGCGGCTTCAGGGAACAACTCAAAATCTATCTCCCGCAGGCTGAGATCGTGGGGGAGGACTTTGCTCCCTTGGGAACCAAGGATTTCGCACCTTACGTCACCAAGGCCATGGCCGCTAAGGCGGACGTCATTTTCACCGGGAATTACGGATCCGACCTAACGCTTCTGATCAAGCATGCCCGGGGCTTGGGCCTAAAACAACCGTTTCCTTTTGTGTGTGTTTTTGCGGCGCAAGATGCCAATACTTCCTATGAACTTAAGGACGACTTAGTGGGAGTCTACACCGTTCAGCCTTACTCCCTGTGGGTGGACACCCCCGAGAACAAGAAAATGATTGCGAAATATCACGCGCAGCACAAAGGCGATAAGGATTTCGATACTTGGTGGCCAGACTCCTTAATCGGGAGTACAATCCTTTGCTGGAAGATGGTCTTTGCCGCAGTGGAAAAGGCGGGGTCAGTTGATCCCGATAAGGTTATTAAAGCATTTGAGGGATTCAGCTACCAGACACCCGTGGGATTGTAAACTATGCGCACTTGCGACCACCAGCTTATGATGCCGATGTTCGGCGGGAGGATGGTAGCTGGCGACAACCCGTTCTATAATGGCAGTATCCGTCCGGACGTTAAGTTTCCCTGGCTGGGCAAGGATATCGAGACGTTCCCCCCCTCGAAAGTGAGCATTCCGGCAACGGCCGATTACAATCCCCGATGCCGGTAGAGGCGCTGCCCGGATTAGTGGGGTTCAAAAGCTCTTAGCCTCCATGAATCTATGATTATGATAGGTTAAAGGAATGGGCGGCAATTTTTGGGTATTTTATGAATAGGTCATCATCTATTGGTTAGAGGAGGGGATTTCTATGGCCTTTGAAAGCGTAGTGAGAATGATGGAGTGTCTTGCTCGGGATTATCCAGACAAACTAGCTTTGGTGTGTGAGGATTGGAGACTGACTTACGGAGAACTCAACCGCCGGGTCAACTGTCTGGCCAATACGCTCATAAAGATGGGGATCAGGAAAGGTGACAAAGTAGCTGTGTTGAACTCCAACTGCGTGGAGATGGTGGAAAGCATCTATGCGGTCCTTAAAGCGGGTGGGGTTTTAGTCCCTTTAAACCCGATGGTCAAGGGGGAAAGCCTCAGGCTGCTGATCGATGATTCCGACAGCGTGGCTTTCTTCTGCGGTGAGGCCTACACGAAGGAAATAGACCAGTTGAAGGCGATGCTTCCCAAAATTCGGCCTGATCGCTATATCTGCACTGGGTCAGCGGAGGTGCAGGGTTATGTCCCTTATGGAAAAATCCTGAAGACGGGTTCGGGTGAAAATCCCGGTGTCGAGATTCTTCCGAACGACATTTTCAACATCATCTATTCATCAGGCACGACAGGGCTGCCCAAAGGGATCATTCATACCCACGATTGCAGATATTCTTTCATTCTGATGGGTATTAAAGAGTTTCTGATAAACTTTCAAAGTGTAACCCTCAATTCCACGCCTCTCTATCATAATGGCTCGTTTCTCTTTACTCTTCCGACCTTGTTTTTAGGTGGGACCGTGGTGTTGATGAGAAAATTTGACCCAAAGGGGTTTCTCGAACTTGTTCAGAAGGAAAGGGTCACTCACGCCTACCTTGTTCCTACCCAGTTCATCACCATTATGGCCCAACCAGATTTTCATTCCTATGATACAAGTTCCCTGCAGGTCCTCGAGTCCATGGCTGCGCCTTTGACCAAAAAGACCAAGGAAGATATCCTGACTAATTTTCGCTGCCTGCTTTTTGAACTCTACGGAGTTACCGAAGGGGCGGGAACGGTTTTAAAGCCCATGGATCAGAGGCGAAAGATCGGGTCGGTAGGAAAGGCAATCCTGGGGAGCGATATCCGTGTGGTGGATGATAAGATGAATGACGTACCAAAGGGGGAAGTTGGGGAGATCGCGGGACGGGGAGAAATAATGATGCAGGGGTATTATAAAAAACCCGAGATTACAGCGGCGACAATTGTAGATGGTTGGGTTCGGACAGGCGATCTTGGGAAATTGGATGAGGAGGGTTATCTTTACCTGGTGGGCCGCAAGAAGGACATGATCATCTCAGGTGGAGTGAACATCTATCCTGAGGATATTGAGGAGGTTGTGATCCGCCATCCCAAGGTCTTAGAGGTAGCTGTATTTGGGGTCCCTGATGAGAAATGGGGGGAATCACCAAGGGCGGTGGTGGTTCTCAGAGAGGGAAATGATGCCACGGTACATGAGATCATTGAGTGGGCGAACGCTCGCCTTCCCGGCTACCAGAAGATCAGTGGTGTGGATTTTTTAAAAAGTCTTCCTCGGAATCCTGCCGGCAAGGTGTTAAAGAGGGAACTTCGCGCTCCCTTTTGGAAAGGATTGGGAAGAGAAATCTGATAAAGAAGAGCAAGACGCGAGCAGAAGGGGGTTAGATCCTGAATGGATCTAACCCCCTTCTGCCGCCCTGCTTAGACCATCAGCTTCGCTGGTGATCATGACTCTTGAGTCTTTGTCTTTTCCTCCCATCTTCAATGCCACAGCGGACCAGAGCTGCGTCAAAATCAGCAAGGTTTATTCCTGGCAATCCATGATTCTTCCATAGAGCCTTCAGCTCGGCCAGAATTATTTTCCTGGATCTATTGACCTCCGCAAAAGTAGTGCAATCCTGGACCTTCACAGAATGCCTATATGACAACGTTCAGGACATCGTTCACTAAATTAGGGTTCAGGACATCGTTCGCAATAAAGCGGTTAAGGCTGTTAGGAACGATACGACTCTCTCTCAGAAGCCGCATAAATGCACGCTTAGAACCAATCCAAGGGGTAATCGTTCAAACAGAAGGAAATATGCGACTGAACGATGTTGTGAGCATTTTTCTTGCGAACGATGTCCTGAACGTTGTCATATAATAATTATGGGGTCAAACCTACACTATTGACTAGAATATTGTTACGCTCGGTTTCATTCTCCCCCCTTTAGCGCCCATCTAAGATTCCTTCCTTAATTTTAAGGGAGACGTGATGAAAGCGCCGGCCAAAACCAACATGGGGCAGGGGCTGGAGGTCCTTCTCCCGACCTACTGCCGGAGTTAGAATAAAAAAGTTGGGCTCCCAAGGGCTTGTCCTGGTTTCAGATTATTGGACTTATGAGCCGGAAGAGAAGATCGTTCGCTTCTCTTCAAGGGATTTATCCGGGAAAACCCTGGTTGATACCGAAACAGGAGAAAAGGTTGAGCCAGTCTTAGGCATTTATA
>Ga0315276_10006090_pt1 | contig 11153 bp, 9 predicted proteins | sample YL17G05_0_MG_FD_204542 | JGI IMG/M metagenome (GOLD analysis project Ga0315276, IMG submission 204542) | Sediment microbial communities from Yellowstone Lake, YNP, Wyoming, USA - YL17G05_0 | ecosystem: Environmental > Aquatic > Freshwater > Lake > Sediment | place: USA: Wyoming | collected... | reverse complement strand
CTACGCCTGCGTGACCTCGGTGCTCAAGGAGTCGGCGCAGACACAGCTCGACAAGGCCGAGCTCGACTACGGCGCCGTCGACGCCGACGGCACGATCCATGGGGCACCCGGCCTGGGCCTCGACGTGCGCCTCATCGCCCTGCTCCACGCCAAGGTCTGCCTGGCGACGCTCGCGCCTGAGCTGGCCCTGGACGCCAACGTGGTGCTGTTCGGCAACCAGCCGATGGAGGGGCTCTTCCCGCGGCCGCTGGCCAGTGCCCTGGTGCAGGTCGCCCGGCAGGAAGACTGCCTGGTGTGCCGGCCGCTGCGGGGGGAGCTGCCGCCGGCCCTCATGCCCAGGCGATGATGCCCAGACCGCGCTCGGCACAGATGCGGAAGAGCTTCTGCAGGTCGCGGATCTCACCGGGACTGGGCACGAAGTCGCCGTCGAGGTCGAGCTGCTCGCGAGCCGCTGCCGAGCGGGTCGGGGTCGCAGGCGGCCATCTGGGCTACCGTCTCCGGCGGGAGCCACTCCTCAATCAGGAACTCTCCTCTGACCTCCATCACGAACATGTCGTAGACCTTACCGCGGAAGGAGGTGACGCCGTCGCTGTACATGCCGCCGCAGAGATCGATACCGGACTCGGCGAAGGCGAAGTTGTCCAGCCCCACCGGTGACCTTGGTCGACCGCGGTGCCGCCCGCCCTACAGGTCACCGCGCTTCTTGCCGCCCCACCGCTCCTTGATCTGGTCGTCGTAGAGATCGGTGGCCAAGGCGACCAGATGGACCGCGAGCTCCAGCTCGGCACGGTTCAGGAAGTCGCCGAGCAGCGCCTCTTCGAGGTGGACTTCCTGGCGGTCGGCGTAGAGAGTCAACGTGCTGAACAGCATCTTGGCGTTGGCCTCCGCGATGAAAAGGGCCAACTCGCCGTCTACGCGCACGCCCTTGACGCACAGGGCCTCTACTCTGACCACCGTGTGGCCGTCGGGCATCTCGCGCGGCATGACCAGGACCTGTACGCCCTCGGGGAAGAGCAGCACGAAGTCGTCGTCCTGGTCGACCATGAACTTGAGGTCGCTGTCCTTGAGGAACGTCCTGCAGCTCTCGCGCAGGGCCTTGAGGTTGTCGGAGTCGGTCACGGGTCCTCCCTCGTCGTCTGCGTGCGCAGGGTCGCCAAGGGGTCTTGGTGCGGCGTCCCGCAACGCGCCTGCCCCAACTCTCGCCCGACGGTGGAACGATGTCAATGGTAAGGACCCGGCCGGCAACGGACCCGCTGCCCCTATCCCTGCGGCTTTGCTGTATCCTCATGTCGAGTCAGGCGGGGGCGGCGTCGGCCGGACCGGCCGGCGGCGCCCGACCACACAGCGTGTTTGGGGGCTGTCCATGATCGAGGGACTGGGTGAATCCGCTCAACTCGTCGTAAACAAGGCCGAGCGCATCGCCGGCGAGCTGGGCAACCACTACATCGGCGTCGAGCACCTCTTTCTCGCGATCCTCGATCTCGAGGACCTGGGCGTCCAGCGCGTGTTCAGCCGCCAGGGCATCGATACCGGCCAGCTCGTAGCACTCGTCAAGGACGAGGCTCGTAAGTTCCCGACGTCCGAGACCGGCGCGTTCATGCTCACGCCGCGTGGCGAGAGCGTGCTCGAGGCGGCCAAGCGCGAGGCGCAGGCGGCCGAGATCAGCGAGGTCACAGCGCCCGCCGTGCTTCTCGCCGTCCTCAGCGACGGCAACTCGCTTCCAACCCGCGTCCTCAAGCGGGGCGATCGCGACATCGACAAGCTGATCGAGGGCGCGCGCGTGCTGCTCAAGGAGTGGGTCGAGAAGCACGACGTACGCACTCAGATCGAGCAGCCCGACCTGGCCAGCCAGTCGTCGCTGCTCGACACGCTGGGTCGTGACCTCACCGACGCCGCCCGCAAGGGCAAGCTCCACCACGCCATCGGGCGCGAGAAGGAGCTCCTCGAGATCATGGCCGTCCTCATGGAGAAGGGCCGCAGCAACCCCATCCTGCTCGGCGAGGCCGGCGTCGGCAAGACTGCGCTGGCCGAGGGGCTGGCGATGCTGATCGCCGAGGGCAAGGTGCACCCCGACCTGAAGTCGAAGCGCATCCACACCGTGGAGGTCGGCTCGATCGTGGCCGGCACCGGCATCGTCGGCAAGCTCGAAGAGAAGCTGCAGGCGCTCATACAGACGGCCGAGCAGGATCCTGACCTGATTCTCTTCATCGATGAGATCCACATGCTCGTCGGCGCCGGCGCCACCAACGTCGGTCCTGCGATGGACGCCGCCAACATCCTCAAGCCGGCGCTCTCCGGCGACGACCTGCAGTGCATCGGCGCGACCACGCAGGGTGAGTACCGCACCTCGATCGAGCCCGACGCGGCTCTGGCGCGGCGCTTCCGGCCCGTCCACATCGGTGAGCCGACGCCCGAGGACACGCTCATGATCCTCTCGGGCCTCAAGCCCAAGTACGAGGATTTCCACGGCCTGACCATCCAGGATGACGCCATGGGGGCGGCCGTCGAGCTCTCGGTCCGCTACATCGGCGACAGACGCCTGCCGGCCAAGGCGCTCGACGTGCTCAACCGCTCGTGCACCGACGTGAAGCTGAAGATGTGGCTGGGCGACTTCGGCGACCTTGGCGCGCTTTCGCGTGAAGAGCGGACGGCGCTGCTCGAGAAGGCCGGCCAGACGGTGTCCGACGTCCCGCCGATCGTCACCGAGCACGACGTGACTACCGTCGTCGCGAGCTGGACCGGCATCCCCGTCGGCCGTCTGCGCGAGGAGGAGACCGAGCGTCTGCTCAAGCTTGAAGAGTTGCTGGGCGCCCGCATCCGCGGGCAGGACGAGGCCATCGCCGTGGTCTCCCAGGCCGTCCGCACCTCGCGTTCGGGGCTCGGCGACCCGACGAGGCCGATCGGCTCGTTCCTCTTCCTCGGTCCCACCGGCGTGGGCAAGACGGCGCTCGCCAAGGTGCTGGCGGGCATCCTCTTCGACCGCGAGGAGAACATGGTCCGCATCGACATGTCCGAGTGCCCCAGCGAGCACGACATCTGGAAGCTCATCGGGTCAGCGTCGGGCCACGTCGACTCCGACCGCGGTGGCATGCTGACCGAGGCGGTCAAGAAGAAACCGTACTCGGTCGTGCTGTTCGACGAAGTCGAGAAGGCCCACCCGGCGGTCCTCGACCTGCTGCTTCAGGTGGTCGATGACGGGCGCCTGACCGATGGTCTCGGCCGGCCGGTCAACTTCCGCAGCACCATCGTGGTCATGACCTCCAACGTGGGCTCGAAGCAGATCAGCATGGGCGGCTTCCTTGGTTTCGCTCCGAACAAGACGCACGATGTCACGAAGGAGGAAGTGTGGCGCGACGTGCTCAAGGAGGCGCACCGCTTCTACCGCACCGAGTTCCTCAACAAGCTCGACGAGATCGTCGTCTTCAACCCGCTGACCAAGGAGATCCTCTACGGCATCGCACGTCTTCTGGTGGAAAAGCTGCCGATCGACATCGAGATCGATGACGCGGTGGCGAAGCACCTGGTCGAGGTGTCCTACAACCCGTTGTGGGGGGCGCGACCGCTGCGCCGAGCCATTCGCGACTACATCGTGGAGCCGCTCTCCGTGCAGCGACTCAAGGGGACCGTGTCGAAGACGGACAAGGTGCGGGCGCGCATGCACGGTGAAGAGATCGTCTTCAGCGATGCGAAAGCGAAGGTGAAGTCATGAGCTCCGGCGCTGCGAAGGTCGTGCTCGAGGTGCTGCGCGGCCCCATGGACGGGGCGCGGCAGACCATCGGGAGTAGCCACATCTCGGTGGGGACGGCCGAGGACGACGACCTGACCCTGCCCGGCGACAAGGACCTCGCCGGAGCGAAGTTGGAGATCACAGTGGTCGCCGTCGGCAAGCTCAAGGTGACGGCCGACAAGCCTTTCCGCATCGACGGCGATGAGGTCGAAGGCAACGGCGAAGCGAAGACCGGCAGCATCATCGGCATCGGAGCGACCGAGCTCATGGTCGTGGAGGTGGCGAAGGACAGCGGCACGAGAGCCGCCAAGGACGGGTCAGACGCCGGCGACGCTGACTCCGGCGTCAAGAAGTGCCCCAAGTGCGGCGCCGCCAACGACCCGAACGCGCCGTGGTGCGGCAACTGCGGGCGGGACCTCTAGGAACGACGGGCAGGGCGGGGTGGCCTCGGTCCGCTCGACGACGACGGCCGCTGCACGCTGGTGCAAGGCAACGCGTGCGTGGTCGTCAAGGTGAACGAGGCCGGCGACCTTCTGACGGTGGCGGCGCCGGTCATCAAGCTGCCGACCGTGAACCTGCTGCCGCTCTACCGGCGTCTGCTGCTGCTCAACGGCGAGATGACCGGCGACGCCGCTTTCTGCCTCAACGACTACGAAGACGCGGTCGAGCTGCGCATCAAGAGGCCGTTGCGCGACCTCGACTTCCACGAGTTCGCGCACGCGGTCGAAAGCGTGGCGGAGACGGCCGACCGGTACAGCGATGTGCTGGCCGAGGAGTTCGGCGCGCAGATCGAGGCCGTCCCCGCGGTCTCGGGCACGCTCACGAACTACGCGGACGCGAGCAATCCGGCGGCCGCAGCGAAGCGCGCTGCGCGTGCGCGCGGCCGCCACGAGGCCCTCGCCACGGTCTTCTGGATCGTGGGACTGCTGGCCGGCCTCGCGGCCGCCTACTACGCCCACACCAGCATCGGTTCGTGGTGGCTCGACTTCTTCGTCCTCTGGGTGGTGGCCTACTTCGTGGGCCGCGGCATCCCCAGCATCATCACCCACCGCGGCAAAGCCGTGCGCATCGCGTGCTTCCTCCTCATTCCCGCCCTCGAGGGCATGGCCGAGGGCGAGGCGCGCCTGCATGAGTCATTGTCAGGAGAGGTCTATGCTATGAGGCCGCCCACTGGTGAGGTCGGACGCACCGCGATCGACGGGATCAGGCCGGCGCCACGCCCTTCGCCCAGTCCTCGATATGACGGAAGAACCCCGACAGCTCCGGCGAGTCGGGGTCGAGCGACGAGATCTCGGTCACGATGAAGGAGTTCCACTCGCGGTCGAACACCCCGTCGCTGCAGAGGTCGTGCTCGCAGACGACGAACACGGGCTTGCCCAGTGCGCTGGCCACCCCCGCCTCCAGGTGCAGCCAGCCGGAGGAGAACTTGCGGTGGACCGCCTCCCGCTCCCCGTCAGAACCTTCCTTCTCGCGTAGGAAGTACGAGTGGCTGCGCTCGAGGCCGACGGTGATCACGCCCCGGCAGCCCTCGATGACCTGCCTGATCTTGCCGACCGGGTCGCGCCGGTCGTACGTGGTGTACTCCGCGCGCACCGGCCTGACACCGACGGTGCGCATACGTTCGAGGAACGCGTCGAGAAACAGGGCCTGGTCCACCGTGTGCGGAGTGATGGTGCTCAAGAACACCGGGATCAGCGAGGCGTCGTCCACAGCGTCGGCGGCGGCCTGCGGGGCTTGCGGCTGCACCAGCCCCGCGTACCACTCGAGGATGACCTCGAGGCCGGCCGCGATGAACTCCGCGTCCTGCCGCAGGGTGCTCTTGGGCAGGCCGGTGTCGTGCACCAGGCGATTGCGCGTGTTGCGGATGTCGTCGCAGCGCTTGACCACGTCGTCGGGAACGTCGGGCTTGCCGGGCGCGTGGTTCTTGCTGTACTGGCGCAGCTGCTGGATCCGCCCGCTCAAGTCGTCCTGGGAGGAGTGCGGAAGGGCAAGGTTACGGCTCACCTCGCCGAGGAAGGCCTCGAGGAAGACCGCGCCCCAGACGGCGGCAGCGAAGTACTGCTTCGACTGCAGCGCCCCGAAGCAGTTCTTGAGGTGGTCGAAGAGCTCGGCGGGCAGGATCGAGCGGTACTCGACGTACTTGGCCGGCTGGACCTGGGCCATGGTCCGCCCTCCCCTCGCACTTCAGACTTCGCCGGTCGGGTCCTGCAGACCCGTGCCAAGCATATCTTAACGCACCGTCACGGGACCGCCCGGCGAGTTTCCCCCGTGCCTGCCGGGTGCGCGTCGATCCTGGTCGGTAGATGGCCAGTCGATACTGTGCCGGTGGTAGACTCGCTCCACACGCGTCGCGAGGGCCGATCCGTGGGTCTCTGCGGCGCGGCATCGGAAGGCGTCGATCATCAAGGAGGAGCGATGTCGCAAGCACTCGACGACTTACGAAACCTCTGCCGCAAGTACCTCGACGAATGCGGCCTGAAATACATGATCGACCAGGACGATGACTTCGCCTTGCCGTACGCCGAGGGCGTCACGGTCTACGTGTCGCCGCGCGAGTGGACCGAAGGCAAGACCGTGGTGCAGGTCGCGTCGATCACCAACAGGGGCATGCGCGTCGACGACGAACTGGGCATGTTCCTGGCCATCGAGAACGGCACGCTGCTCTTTGGCAAGCTGGCGCTGTACCCCGACCGGCCAGAGGTGCGCGTCGAGCATCCGCTCCTCGGCGACTGGCTCAACCGCGCCGAGCTGGAGACGGCCGTCCACGTCGTCGCGCAAGTGGCGGACGACTACGACGACAAGATCAAGGACCGCTGGGGCGGGAAGAAGTTCCGGGAGACCTGACGCCGCCTGCCTCGCGGCTTCGCCGCCCTTGTGCAGAGGTGCCGCCATGAACGAACCGATCGAGCGGCTCTTCCAGGCATTCGACCTCACGTTGCTCGCCCCGAGCGCATGTACCGGCCGATCTGCTACTCGTACAAGATCGAGAGAGGCCTCGGCTGGCAAGGCGCGTGACCGCAGGGCGTGCGCTCGCCTCCCTGTCGCGTTCGACCAGCGGTCCGGCTTCATGGGCCCTCCTCTCCCGCAACTGAGGGCGCCGGCAGCGCTCCGCAGGCCGGCCAACGGAGGTTCGCTCAGTCGATGCGCGTCTTGCGCACGTCGCCGCCACGCCCCGCGCTTACGACGCTCGCACCCTCGTCGCGGAACACGATGCTCACCACCGGGCCGTCGTGCACCTTCTCATCCAACAGCGTGGCCCTGAGGTCACGGTCGCGGACGCGGATGAAGCCCTGCCGACTACCGAAGGCCAGCGCGCCGGTCTGCTGGTCCACCGCGACACACGTGGGACTGCACGGGAGCTTGGCCTGCGCCTCCGGCCGACCGGAGGGGTTCCAGCGCACCGCATGGTTGCTGTCGTGGACCGCCAGCCAGTGGCCGTCGGCACAGGCCAGCAGAGCGGTGACAGGGCCGGCCGGCAGATCATCGGCGCGCAGCGGGTCGCCGGGCGACGCCGCAGCGACATCGTGCAGGTAGAGGCTGCCGTCGGCGCAGCCGATGGCGAGCGTGCGCCCGTCGCCCGAGAAGGCGAGCGCCGTCGGGCTGGGGATGTCGGGACTCAGATCTTGGACGGTCTCGCGAGCGAGGACGACGAGCCGCACGCCGCGCCGCGCTCCGTCGCCGATGGCGACGCCGGTGCCGAAGGCGTTCACGGCGTAGCAGGTCAGTGGCTCCGTGGGCGTGGTGCGCGGCATCTCGAGCTCGTCGTTCTGCAAGACCAGCTGCGCGATGCGCCCGCCGCCGTCGGCGAAGACGACACCCTCCTGACCCGCCGGCGCGATGCCGAGCGGCCGGCTCACGTTGAGGCTCCGCGAGCCGCGTTCGCGGCCGCCGCGCCAGGCGCTGGCGTGCCCCGACTCCTCGATGAGGAAGAAGGTATCGTCGGGGGAGATGGCCAGGTCGACGAGCCTTCCGTCGCACGTGAAGAGCTCGACACCGGCCAAGGAGGGCAAGGGCGCCGACACAGGGGTGAACCCCCCTCCGCCCTCCTCAACCTCCTCCTCGAGCGGCTCGGCGTACCTGAGGGAGCGCTCGATAGCGTCACTGAGATCGATCGGCGTGCGGGTCGGCATCACGGCGGTGCGCGGCCGACGTCCGTAGATCACCGGCATGAGCGAGGTGGCGGTCAACGTCTCGCCTAGCCCCAAGAGCATCACGCCGGCCGGGACGAACAGTGCGCCGACGAGCGGAGCGGCGAAGCAGACCCAGAGCACGGGGGCCCACCCGCCCATGCGTAGCGCCACGAATCTTTGCAGAACGGCTGCCAGGGCCACCGCGGCAGCGAGGGTGAAATAGGGCCACTCCAGGACCGGGATGAAGCTGGGCACGGTCAAGTCGTCGATACGCAGTGGCCAGAAACTGAGGTCAGTGCTCTCGCCGGCGAACCTACGCAGCGCCACCCATAGGCTCACGGCGACACCGGCATACACCACAGCCGTGACGAGGCCGGCGAACACGGCCGCCCCCAGCGACATGTCGTTGCGCTGTAGGGCGTTCTCCAGGGCGTCGGTATCCTGCGCGGTCCCGCCCAGGGTCGCGGTGGCGGCGACGCGTTGCGCTCGGGCAGCGAGCCGCAGGTGCGGCAGCACAGCCACCGGGATCGCCACCGACGCGAGGAGGATCCCCCAGCCGGCGGTGCCCCAGGCGTCCGCCGAGGCCGTGATGATCCACTCCATCCAGGTCGCCGGGCTCACCCCAACGACGCGTGTCGCGGCGTCGGCCACCCTGGAGGAGGAACTGATGACCAGGATGGCTGCGAGCACGGCGAACCACATCAGCCAGGCGGAACGGCGCGCCCAGCCCCACAGGACGGCGAGGGCGAGCAGGACGTTGGGGATCCCCCACCAGGTGGTGAACACTTGATTGAGGAAGTGCACCAGCTGCCCGTAGTTCCTTCGGGCGCGCCCGAGATCGGCGGGTACGTGCTGGTGGAGGAACGCCGCATAGACGACCCCGAGGACGATGATCGTCACGCCGCCGGCGATGAGAAGAGCGCTCCACGACTCACCCGCGTTCTTCGCCTCGAGACCGCAGAGGAAGAACACCAGGCCTGCCACCGCGTAGGGAAAGATCCACCACCAGCGCGCCGGCATGCCCGAGAGACTCATGATGGCGCCGATGCTGAAGAGGGCGATCAATCCCGTCCACCAGAAGACGGCCCACTTATGTCTCTCGGCGTACGCCCGCGCGACAATAAGCAGGAACGCGGCGGCGCCCAGCGCCAGCCCGACCCGGAGGCTGTGCGTGATGATGCCCAGCACGATGGGCATGGCGCAGGTGGCGAGGACGACAAGCCCTGTCAACCTCGGTAGCCGGTCCATCGGCGCCCCCCTTGGGATACCGGCGTGCGATGCGATCGGGCGCGGGGATGACCCGGCGCGCGCCACACGTCGAAGGCCACGATACTACTATGTGCCGACCAGGGCCATGCTTCTGCCTCTTCATCGCACGACGAGCACCGTTGGGCGTATAGTGGCCATGCACGTCGCCGGGTCTTCGGCAAGGGGAGGGGAGCATGACGACGGGGGGTCCGCCACACGCCGACGAGACCTACGACTACCTGCCCGCGCGGCTTCGCGATGCCTGGTCTGCGCTGCGAGCCGAGACCTCCGAGGGAACCATCGGCCTCACCTACGTGACGGCTTGTGAGCAACTCGTGCAGCTGGTAGGGCGTTTGCCGCTGGCCATCTGCCTGGGCGGTGGCCACGACTCGGGGGGGTTGCAGCGGACGCTCTTCGAGCAGGAAGGCCGGTTGCTCGCCGGACGCTGGCTCCGCTGGGGCCTGGCCGCGACCGGGACGCTGGTCGCCTGTCGCGCGACCGGCGACCTCATCGCCGCCGATTGGCAGACCTACTTCGACCGCTACGGCCGCCTGCTCGATCAGCTGGTCGAGTTCCGCAACCGCGCGGCGCACGGCATCGCCCGAGCCCAGGCGGTGCGCGTGCACGCCGTGCTCATGCGGCCCTGCCTGGACGGCCTGCGCTTCGTGGAGGACTACCAGTTCCGGGCCGCCGGGGATGACCTGGCGGCGACCCGTGTCGGGGTCGCCGGCAAGATCCCCATCGATGGCCGGCTGGTGTCGGTCGACGCCGGCGGCGCTCTCGGCGCCGGGAGGGACGGCGACGAGACACTGGAGGGCAGCACCGCCGACCTGTGGGACGCGAAGAAGGGCCGCGACGAGCGGCTCAAGGAACGGCGGGCGCTCTACCGCGAGCGCCGCGGCGGTACGTTCCGCTTCGCCACGCGGCCCGGCCAGACGCCGCCGGATGAAGCAGTGGCGAGCGGGCACCGCTCTTCAGCGCTGCGCAGCGAGGACCACCTGGTGCCGCCGGCACTGGCGGCTTTGGAGCCCGCCGAGGCCGGCGATGTGGTGCTCGTCGAGGCCCCGCGCGGTTGCGGCCGGTCGTCGGCCGTGGCCAACGCCGACCGCCTGCCGGCGGCACAGGGCCGCACGGTCCTGACCTTCTACTGCGAAGACGACGGTCCGACCTGCTCGGCGACGACCTTCCTGCGTTGGCTGCTCAGTGAGCTGCGCGATGGCGAGGTTGAGGCGGGCGGCGCGCAGGCCAAGGCGCCGGGCAGGCTTGACTACGACGCCGCCCTGCAGGAGGTACGAGATGCGCTGGCCGCCGCCGGGCAACGCGGCGAACGCTACCTGGTCGCCGTCGACGACGTCGACCGCGCCGTCCCCAACCCCTACGGCGACGAGGGCGCGGCGCCCGGCGAGCGCCGCTCACGGACCATCCCCGAGGCGGCGCTGGCGCTGCGCGGGCCGGCCGTCACCTTTCTGCTCACCGGCGCTCTGGGTTGCCGGCGCGCCGTGAAACACGTGACCAGGGTGACGCTGGCGCCGGCCGACAACCCGACATTCGCGGAGTTCTCCGAAGATGCGGACTACAACGCCCTCCTGCGCAAGGAGCTCGGCGGCGACACGGAGCCTCTGCGCGTCGAGATCCTCGGGGTGCTCTCGTTCCTCGGTGACGGTGGGGCGGGCGAGGGTGGTGGTGGTCTTACGTGCCGTGAGATCGCCGCCGCCCTCGCCCGCCCCACCTACCTCGTCCGCCACCACGTGCAGCGACTGCGCCCCATCCTCACCGCCAACGAGTCGGACGAGGACCGCTTCACGCTCTATGCTCGGGTGCTCGAGCAGCTGATCCAGATCACGCCCAAGCAGCGGAGGAGCTGGGAGGCCAACCTCGCCGCCTACCACAGCGACCTTGCACGACGCCCACGCGTGGGGGGTGAGTCGCATGCCTGACGAAGCGACCACCTTCCTCACCTTCGACGAGGCCGCCACGATCGTCGGCCGTTTCCCCTACCCGGTCGGCGCCGTCGCCGGCGAGTACCTGAAGCGCAAGGAGTTGCGCGG
>Ga0315276_10006088_pt1 | contig 11155 bp, 3 predicted proteins | sample YL17G05_0_MG_FD_204542 | JGI IMG/M metagenome (GOLD analysis project Ga0315276, IMG submission 204542) | Sediment microbial communities from Yellowstone Lake, YNP, Wyoming, USA - YL17G05_0 | ecosystem: Environmental > Aquatic > Freshwater > Lake > Sediment | place: USA: Wyoming | collected... | reverse complement strand
GTGGAGGAATCAGGATTGGTTAGCTGGTTCAGTGCATTACGGGCATTTGTCAGGTTTGTTTGGGCAGTTTGCAGGTTTGAGGGGACGGATATTGGGTCAAGCGTCATCAGTGTGTCTCCAGCCTTAACGGTTTGCCCCACATGAACTTTGCTTTGAGCTACCGTGCCAGTTGTAGAAAAACTTAATGAAGTTATCCGCTGGGATTGGATCTGACCCGTGCTTTCAACCGTGTCGGTGTAGCTGGTCTGGGTAACTGTGCCCTGGCCAGTAAAACCACTAGATGCCGGCCCGTTTTGGGCATTAGCCTGTGCTGAACAGCTGGCTAACACCATCGAAAGCAGTATGATTACTGACAACACTGTCAATGTGGATTTTTTATAAATCATAGTTTCCTCCAAAAGATTGGAATTAAATACCTCTATACTAAGAAAGTTTTACGTTTTTTTACCATGCTTAAGCATACTCTTTGATTGTGCAGAAATTGTGGAGAAAGGCGGGGAAAGAATAAAAATAAACCTCATAGGTTGTAAAAACCTGTGAGGTTTATTATCCATCACTGCTGGGTGGATGACTATTTAAGATCACTTTTCGTGGTCAGCCCTATTTCCTGCCTGATTGACATGAACACATCCACGACGCGTGGGTCGAAGAATTTACCCCTTTCTTCAAGGATATATTCGATGGCATTTTCCTTAGACCATGCCTTTCGATATGGACGGTCGGAGGTAAGTGCATCATAAACATCTACCACGGCAAATATCCGCGCGGCTATTGGGATTTGCTCACCTTTCAACCCACGTGGGTAACCTGTGCCATCCCATTTCTCATGGTGGCTCCCAGGGATATCCAGGGCAGGCCGTAAGTAGGATATGGGTGCCAGCATCTCATAGGCATACTGCGGATGCATATGCATGACCTTCCATTCATCTTCGCTGAGGGGACCGGGCTTGAGCAAGATTGTGTCTGGAATACCCATTTTGCCCATATCGTGGAGCATGATACCTCGGCGCATATGCACCAGATCAGAATCCCCCATACCCATAGCGCGTGCCAGATGAATGGCAATATCTGTGACACGTTTCGTGTGGCCTTCAGTCACGCTGTCACGCATATCGAGTGCGCGCGACCAACCCTCAATGGTTGCGTCGTATGCCATGCTAAGTTCAAGGTTCGAACGCTGCAGATTAGCGAATAATTGGGAATTATCGATGGCGATTGCCACCTGCCCAGCAAGAGTCTCTAAAAACTCCACCCATTCCCCATCCCTTGCGCACGCAGTCCTGTTATAGACCTCGAGTACACCTTTGACCTCGCCCTTTGCGATCAAGGGTGCCGCAGAATAAGTGGCAAACCCTTCACTAGTAAATATATCTGCACGTAAGAAGTTGTTGAGGATCGCTTTCAGGTCAGGAATATTAATCGTCCGTCGTTCCATGATCTGTTGACCGACCACGCCTTCTCCAAGTAAAAAGCGTGATCGTTCAATCGCAGTTGTAACAAAACCCCTACCCACTGAATACTCCAGAGCATAACTGTGCGGGTTGAGCAGGAGTATGTCTGCGGCATCCACATTCAATTGAGACACGATTTGGTAAAGTATGATATTAAGGATTGCCTTTAAATCAAAGCTGGATGCAATGGCAGCATCAATGGTTCTCAACGCCTGCACCTGCTGGAGGTGACGCTCGGTCCGTTCAAATAAGCGTGCATTTTCCAATGCAGCTGCTGCCCGTTCTGCCAGAAGGCGGCAAGCGGAAATTTCTTCGACTGACGGATTATATGGTGTAAGGCTGCTCAATGTGATTACACCGACCACATTTTCCCTGCGAACCATCGGGTAAGCAAAAAAAGCCTTTATGTCTGTGCGAACGAGAAACTGGCGCATGGTTGGTTCCTGGCGATCAATATCTGCCAGGATGATAGGTTCTCCCGCTTCAAGTAGTTTATGAAAGATGGGTGACGTCAGTGGGATGCGCAGTTTGCCCGATTCAGCCGGGAGACCAGTTTGAGCGGTAAGCAAAGCCTCATTTTTATCATAATCGATAAGCATCACTGAACAGGTAGCGCTATTCATGATCTCCGCCACGCGTCTGACCAGTGTATCCAATACTTCATTCTCCTTGTGAAGGGTAGCCAGCTCTGTACCAAGCCGTACGATTTGGGTCAGATGGGCAGCGCGTTGCTTTTCCGCCTCATACAGGCGTGCGTTCTCAATCGCAATGGCAACTGTATCTGCTACCGTTGAGAGTAATTCCTGCTCTCGCTCCCCGAACGCGTTCGGGCTGTACGCCTGGACGGAGATCACCCCTAATACATCTTCTCCCAGGAGCATGGGAGCACCCAACCAGGAACGGGAGGGTAGCCCGGTTCCCCATAATGTCATACTTGGAAGACTGTCTTTTTCTAAATCATAATCACGGATGAGCAGGCATTTTCTACTCTTCACCACCTGGGCGGTCAGGGCATTCCCGAGAGGACGAACGTGGGGTGCTTCATGTACTTCACCATCCACCCGAATTCGAAACTCGATCTGGTCAGTCTGTGGATCATATAGACCAACAAAGAATGAGTCAGAAGGCACTACACTGGTAATCTCTCGGAAGACGATTTCAAGCAAGGTGTCTAGGTTAAGGGTAGTACTGATTGCGCGCGCTATTCGATTGAGAAGCGCCAGACGCTCTGCATGCTTGCGTGTTTCCACTAGGCTCACGCGAAGAGCATCTTCCGCTTTTTTTCGTTCTATGGAGACTGCGACTTGTGTTGAAACAAACTCCATCAGGTCAAGCTCCTCCTGGTTATACAGCACTCCTGAGGTATAACTTTGTGCCACCATCACCCCAGTCACCCGATCTTCCAATTTAAGCGGCACACCGATCCAGTCAAATGAATCCGAACCGACGACTTCAACCTCACCTTGTTGGACAAGTTCTTTAAAGACTTTCTCAGGAGCCCAAAGTGGTTTTTTCGTGCGCATTACATATTCAGTTAAACCTCGTTCCGGTTTGGCAGGCGGAGGTGGCTGGTCGAATAAGTCTACATAATACGGAAAGCTAATCAGGTCATTTTTTGAGTCATATAGCGCAATATAGAAGTTTTCGACGGGCATCAGCTCACCCAGGATATGGTGAATGGAATGATAGAGCTCGTCCAGGCTGGCGGTAGTCACTACGGACTGGGATATCCTGTAAATGGCTTGTTGAACCTGATCTGCTCGCTTGGCTTCAGTGATGTCGCGATATAACCCGATAGATCCATGCGAGACTCCATTTTCATCCCGCAGTTCTACCGCAGAATCGAACACCCAGTGGATTTTTCCATCACGTGCCTTTATACGATACTCACATTTCCAGGTGGATATGGGATTCTTCCCCGATCGTACGCTATCGATAGCTTCATCCCATGACTGCCCTGCCAACTCCTTTGAAAGCCGCGTTTCTAAAACTAGCGAATTCCATACTGTCGGATTAAATTCATCCGGAGCATAACCGGTGAGTTGTTGAATCCCTTCCCCGATGAAGTCATAATGGATTTTCCTTCCATTATCAGAATATGATTGATAATAGGGGACACCGCCAGTAGATTCAATCGCTTGTCTGTAGATGGCGATGGATTCGCGTAGGGCTTTCTCTGCTCTTTTGCGATCTTCAAGGTCTTGGGTAGCCGCTTCATACAGGCGGCCGTTTTCCACAGCCACTGCTGCGTGGTTGGCAAACAGGGTTAACTGGTCTAAATCACTTTGGGTAAATGGGTCTTTCCGGAGCACATGCAGTACTCCATTAACTTGCCCTTGCCAGACCATCGGCGCGCTGATCACCGCTTGGAATGGGATTTCCTCGTTTTTAAATGCCTTGGATCTCCCTGACCACTTCGAATAATTTTTAATGATCAACGGCTTACCAGTTTTCAATACTTTACCAGCGGCCCCCTCACCATAGTTTAATATCGTACCTGTATAATCTTTTTGCGCATTATAGCTGACGACACATGTGACAGACTTTGCATCTGAATTAACCAGGTATAACATTCCATTACTGGCATTCAAAAGCATGGTAGCGCGCTCTACGATGAGGTTCAATAAATCAGGTAACGAATGACGCCCTGTTAGATTGAGCACTGTTTCCTGTAGTGCTGAAAGCATCGCTGCCCGGTGCTCGAGTTCCATTTCAATTTGCTTGCGTTCTGTGATGTCAATAATGAATCCCTGCCAAAATAAAGGTTTACCGGATGAGTCTCGGATCAGCCAGGATTCATCATGTACCCATTTGTTCTGTCCATCCCGTGTTCGAATGCGATATTCCACTTTGTACGGTTCACCCGATTGCTCGGTGCGAATATTTTCATCCCACACTCGCTCCTGGTCATCTTTATGGATTATTTTGAACCATAAGAGATCATCCGCCAGCCACTCTTCAGGAGTGTAACCTGTGATGGTCTTGACTCGAGGGTTGATATAAAGGGTTTTATTTGGTGCCCCCAATTCATCGGTATAAATAATCGCTGGGATTTGCTCCAAGATGGCGCGGTAACGTAATTCAACCGCGGTATCAGCACTAAGTTGTTGCCTTAATTGCTTATTGACCTTGCGAGAACCACCGCTATCCTTGGTAGTTGGCAAATCAAATGTAACTAATTTGTTATGCATTTGATAACCTCCACCTTGAGAGGTTGCAATAATTACACCAGCATAATAGACTTACTCATGATAAGGCATTTAGAATAATAGTCTGCGTATTATATAGTTATTGAGATAGAAATACGGAGGAAATGGTTATCAGTTCTGCAAGGTAACCATCAGGTTAGCTTAGGAATTTACCCAATTTATTTCGATAAAATTTTCGATGCTTATTTCCTGCTGACCTCAACTCCCTGTAGGTTGAATAGCACAGCAGGATCTGGTTGGCTGTTATTCCAAATGGGGCTGCTATATCCACAGCTATATCCACCCTGTTGAGAAACCCCTGCCCACACCCTCAATGTTTCACCAGCCTTGATGATGCCGGCCAGGTGACATTCTTGATGTCCCCTCTCAGAGACCAGGTTCCAGCCAGTTAGATCAACATCCATGTCACCTATATTTTGGAGATCCACATATTCTTCTCGTTTTTCCACCGCAACAATGATCACTTGCGAGGCTGAGGGTTCTGGCGTTGCTGTCGCTGCCCAGATACCAATTTGGGAAGCCTGAGGTTCTTGTTCAGCAGATGAAAGTGTATCTGCACAGGCTACATCTGGAGGGATCATCATTACTTTTGCGAATCCTGTCTTCACTAACTCCAGATTTACAAGGATATTATCAACAATTACATACCTGAGCAATCGATCATACGGATCGGTTTCTGAAACGTCCTTGATCAGGACCACCTCTTTTTGAAGAACCAAATCCGAATTTGCATTATATGATTGCGTAAAGAATGGCATTTCTCTCTCAGGTGTATCCATTCCGATATATCTGACAGTATAGGTTTTTCCATCATCGAAAAGGACAGTGATCGTATCACCATCGATAACCTGAGTAACGGTCCCAATTTGAACTAAGGTATTTTTAGGAAGGCAATCAGCTGCTTTGTAAAAGGATAACTCCACAGTAGAGCTGGGCGTCTGGGTCGGAGTTATCGTTGATGTTGGTGTATGGGTTGAGGTGGGTTCTTGAGTGGGGGTGGTTGTCGGGTTGGGTGTTATCGTCGTTATGTGTGGGATTATTTGCTTTTCAAGGTTAGATGTCGGGGCTGTTGTTTCTGAGGGAGTAGTCCAACAAGCCACCAGCAGAATGGTGATTATGATAAGGCAATATGCTTTTTTCATCGATGAATAATTATACGTCCAAACCATCTCACACACTTATAACTCCTTCTCCATTTATGATTAATAAAATCGGGGAGGCGGGTGGGGGTGATGTTTTCCGATCGAGTACCAAACATTCACATTTCTGAAGGAAGTTAATACTCCTAAATTATTTCCAGGAATAGACTTGAGCAAATGGATGAGAACCCGTTTTGTATTGTTTCAACCTCGCTCACGAAGCAGTGAAATCATAAAGACATTGTATAAGCGTTCGCGAGGCTTCGTTGCAAATACCGCTCCTTGAAACAATTGCATTCAATCCTTGCCGGTGGTTAAAACCACCGGCTTTAGAGGCACGAAACCCGCTTCGCGGGTTGCGCTTGCCATGCCCGCAGGGTGGGTTGCATTTTTTTGTCATTGCGAGAAGCGTAATTTGCGACGAAGCAATCTTCTCCATCTGGGTGGTGTAACATGCGTATATAAAAACCCCGTTTCGGGTGTCACAAAATGAAAGACGCCATTAATTGTTTCTAAAAAAAACAATTGCATTCAATTAATTACCTTAATAGTCCATCATTAATATCGCTCGGAAAGTACCCTCGCTAGACTGCCCTCGCTAGCAAATAATGCGCGCGAGGCAAGCTCGCAAATACCGCTCCTTGAAACAATTGCATTCAATTCAAACAAGATAAATAATGAGTGATCAGGTGATTTTGGATAAAGGATCATTGCAATTATGAATCCTGAAATGAGAAGAGGCAGGGATTCGTTACTAAAAAAAACGAATCGAAACGAATACTGGTAGACGATGAGGTGGCAAATCGAAATACTGGAAAATAGTTTAGAGATCGCAACATATTTTTCACGAAACTATGTAACTACTCACCCATCCGATTGGTCATTAACAAAATTTCCGCAGGTGTGGGGAAATTGCATCGTGGTGAGTAATTACCCCTTTCCTCGCTCACAAAAACTGTTCGCGAGGCTGCGGGCAAAATATACCCTTGATGTAATTACTCACCATTCATTCTTGTTTTGACAATTCTTAAGTTATGCCCAGCATAGAAAAAAAACCCACATATCATTGTAGTCTTCCCTGCGAGTCTGCAGGGAAAGATGATGGGGTTTCCAGATGAACCATTCTACTTTGTGGTCATTGCGAGGAGCGAATTGTGCGACGAAGCAATCTTCCACAGACCTAGCAGGACAATTGGGATTAGAAAATATATTGAGCAATCTTGGAAAAGGAAGATTGCCACGACAAGCAAAGAACGCTTGTCTCGCAATGACAGAATCCTTATTTCACTCAAAGAGTAATCCATAAAGGGGTGAGTAATTACCCCTTGATTATAGCACAAATGTTCTAATTCACAAGAGGTTTAGGCAAAAATCGCAATAATTTAAGATTTCTCATAAATAACTGTTTCGAAGACATCTTTACACTAACCGCGAAAGAGTCAATATTGAATGGATCAATAGCTTGGTCTCATCCATCACCTGTACGTTTGGGTTTTATTTCGTGGTTCATTACCCCTCCCCCAAATCTTTAAATTTGGGGGAGGGGGGAGGGGACAATCTCTTATCTATATATTCTCTTCTTCCAGTATCCCACCATCCCAACGATGATCAAGCCTATGAACACGTCACCACCCAGTGGTGAGATGCCTGGAGATAAAGGAGGTTGAGTGGCCTTGATGACCAGCGGCAGATAGAACTCGTATATCGGAGCGTTTATGCTGATCACATCGGTATCCATAACCGATCCTGCCAGATTGCTGGCTGTTACAGTGATGAGCTGTGTGCCAGGTGTGTCCCAGGTCAAACTAAGCGTATCCGTTAATCCATTGGCATGCACGATAGGCAACTGGTTATCCACCCACCAGGTATAAGTGAGTGGCAGCGTGGTAGTTATAGGCTCAACCGTAGCGGTGAATGTGTAGTTCGTATTAATCCAGCCGTCATCAGGTCCATCAAGAATAATATCAACCGGAGGAATAACAAGCGGTAGTAGAGAAAAATCCTGGATGGTCTGTGTATCCGAGTACACAGCAACACGTTCCTTTACGCTCGGTTCATAGCCAAGAGCTTCAGCACTCACATCGTACCAGTCCGCGCATAGCGAGGCCAAGTAAGCACCTGCCAGATCCGTGGTGTAGGTGAAAGTTTCCCCGAATGTGACCGCCTCAGTAGTAACCAGTGCCCCCTCAATCGGCAAGTTCGAGTCATGATCGGTAACCGTGCCCAGCAATTCGCCTTCACCACCAGAAGGAGGCGGGGCACCAAACCATGGAAAGAACTCTACCGCTGTGTTGTTGGTGAACATTCCGGGTTCATCATAGGCATACAGGGTAGCTTCAGTTCCGGTGGAATTCTCCACTCCGGCGACAACCCCTGTGGCATCGCTGACCATCAGATATTGAAGCTTGATCCGATTGGTAAACAGGTCAAGGATGATCTCGAAAGTCTCCGGATCCCTGTTGACCCAATGCTTTACTTGATACCATTCGATCACAAAGTAGCGACCATCAACAAACTTCTTGTAAACGGTGCCACCTCCTTGAAAGAAATCGCCTGGGTTTAGAAATGTGGAGAATGCATAGATAGCATTGTTAGGCTTGGATGGGCCGGGAATGGAGCTACCAAAATCGGTAAAACCAGGATAAAACATGAGGATGCCATGGGCATTGATGTAGAACCCACTATAGGTATTCTCGTAGAAAGTGAATGTCCTCCCATTCGGTAACGGTACATATGGTAAATCCATCCATGTGATTTCCACTATTGTTCCATCGGTTATATCCACCCAATTGAACTGAGAGCCACACTCTCCATCCACCGAACGGCGCATAAAGTAATTGAATATCGGATCCAGGCTGAAATTTTGCACCAGGTCCTGGTCCAGCTTGATCTTGATCGTCTCTTCCGCATAGCCCGGGCTGGTCACAACCAGCCACCACTCTCCCTGGGCTGCGGCTACCGAATAAGCCCCTGTTTCCGGATCGGTTACCGTCGATGCTGTTGTGCCCTCCAGGATAATGGAAGCGGATAACGGTTCCCCGGTCTGGGAATCAGTCACCACCCCAGTGATGTTCCATGTGGGCGCTGGGTTCATCGCGATATCCAAAGTGGTGGTGACACCCGGGCTGATTTCCACCCCGCTGATTACGTTGTCAAGGTAACCATAATGAGTTGCAGTGATATCATAGCTTCTCGAGGGCAGGATGTGGTTGTACTCACCAAGGTTACCACTCGTTTCGTGATACGGCCAAACCAGACTGTCATCCGTTAAGATAAGGTCCACACCCTCAACAGGCTCCAGAGTGCTGGCATCAACCACCTGTCCTTCGATGGCGCTCAGCTCCAGCGATTGCGCTGCAAGGACCGCATTATAGACATTGAGCATTCCCCAACCCCACACGTTATTGGGTACACCCCCACCTGGGGTACATTCGGAGGATGCCCTGGGTTCAGCATTCGTTTTCAAGAGCATATCAATGAGATCGACTCTACCGCGGAGCTCCGGAACGGCGGAGATCAGCAGCGCCACCGCTCCAGCGACGTGCGGAGCAGCCAGGCTGGTTCCACTTAATCCACTCCAATAAGGAGGGGGCTGCCAGTATGGCGGAAAACTGGAACGAATTTCCACGCCCGGCGCCGTAATATCCGGTTTGACCAGTGATTCGTGCCCAACGAGTCCTGGTCCTCGACTGGAATATAGCCAGATGTTGTCATTGATATCAAAGGCTCCGGTGGCGGTTATTTCCGGATATTTATTCGTGGGTAGGTCTAGGGTACTGCATTGCGGTCCGTTGTTGCCTGCTGGTTGAGTAATGTAGATGCCAGCTGCATACAGTGCCCGGGTAGCTGAATGATAGTCTTTTGGGGAGGGCTCAATTTGATTGATCACATCTGGAGCCAGGTCTGGTCGTGGGTCGGTTCCATCCAATTTTGTAGGCGCCAAAAACCACTGGTAGCAATCGAGTGGATTAGCATAAGAGCCCCCACTGCCTGCGCAGGCGATCCATTTCGCGCCTGGTGCCATGCCGATTTGATTTTGACCACCATCATCGCCTACAATTGGCCCCATCGACATGGTGCCATGAAAGCCATAATCGATTGGCTCCACTGAACCGTCCACACCATCATACCAGTTATAATCATGACGACCAGGAGCGCCTTGGATCTGAGGCCGGTAGTGGTTTGCCAGGGCAGGATGGGTCCAATCCACACCAGTGTCCAGGACGGCAACCACTGCGCCAGTTCCGGTGTAGCCCATCGCCCACACGTCAGGTGCCCCCACTCGCTGGATGTTCCATTCCACAGCTGCAGGAGAGGCTGTGCCAAATTCAGTGCCATATCTACCCAGGCTGCGATCGGATTTGGAAGATAATACAGCCGGAGGGAATGGACCGAATTCTGTCCCGTAATCTGGGCCAAGATTATTTCCCAAAGGTTCTACCACCGGTGGAATGTAGCAATCGATACGCTCAACCCCAGGCTGCCGCCTCAGCTCATCCAACAGGGTGGCATCCACACTGACCAGGAGCATATTTTGGATCCAGTAAGCCCGGTATTCAACCCCCTTTGAATCGAGGAAGAGGCCCAGGGGACCCTGGGATTGCCTGGCAACCATATTCAGCTGATTGTATACGAACGCACCTTTTTCCGCTTTGGTTTGCAGCCGGGATGCCCCGCTCAGGTCAGCCTGTTGCTGTAGGATGACCAGCACCTGGGCTGTGCCCTGGCGCTCTAGGGTCAGGTAGATTTGGGGATCAATGGATGCTTTGCCTGTCAGTACATCCGTTTCTCTGGAATCGAGCCGTGGGGGTGACCAGGCAGCTTGTATAGGCTCCGCCGGTCCAATGGCACTTCCAAGAAGGGAGATTAGAATAATGAGAATAAAAATACGCAAGGATTTGTTCATCATAAACCTCCATTATTTAATCATTCAGCAAGAAGAATATTAGCAGCACTTATCCTCACTCACATCTGCTACGGAAATTAATACATGCCAACGTCAAATTGGCTCTTTGCTATTTGTAGCAAACCGCTCTCATTAAATTCTGATTTAAGATTAATTTATCATTAGAATGTTGATATACTATGACTAGACAAATTCTTTAATCGGGTAATTCCTGGCTGCTTATTGTGGTGAGGATGAAATGACACACCTGAGCTTGAAGCTGTTAGGCTCGTACAGATTGAGCATGGATGGACACTCCGTTGACGACATCGAGTCCAATAAAGCGCGTGGCTTGCTGGCATACCTGGCAGTTGAAAGTGAACATCCCCACCCGCGTGAAAAACTGATTGGCTTGCTCTGGTCTGAGTCTGACGAAACTCATGCCAGGGGTAGCCTGAGCCAGACGCTGTA
>Ga0315276_10006085_pt1 | contig 11156 bp, 14 predicted proteins | sample YL17G05_0_MG_FD_204542 | JGI IMG/M metagenome (GOLD analysis project Ga0315276, IMG submission 204542) | Sediment microbial communities from Yellowstone Lake, YNP, Wyoming, USA - YL17G05_0 | ecosystem: Environmental > Aquatic > Freshwater > Lake > Sediment | place: USA: Wyoming | collected... | reverse complement strand
ATCTCTTTCGAAACCTACGAAAAGGCACTCGGCGACCTGAGGGCCGACCTCGATCAGAGGAAGAGTCAGGTCGAGATGATTGAAGCGGATCTTGCCTCGAGGAGCATGAATTTGCGCGAGGAACGGGAGAAGACCGCAGCGGCGATCCTCGCCATGAGCACCAGGGAGGAAAAACTGCAGCAGAAGGATATCGAGGTGAGTTCCAGAGACAGGGAACTTGAGGCGATAACCCTCGCCCTCCAGTCGAAGGAGGAGCACCTCAAGAGCGAAGCGGACAGGCTGCAGCAGGAGCAGACCAACCTGAAGGTCGAAGAGAAACAGTTCAAGGAGAGGCAGGAGCTGATCGGGGAGGAGCTTACGACCCTCAAGGTCAACAGAGAATCCATACTCGCCGAGCAGAAACAGCTATCACAAAAGACAAAGGAACTGCAGCTCAAGGAGAGCTCGCTCGACATGCGCCTCAGAAGCACGGAGAGCTCGAAATCCGTTTCCAGCGATGAGGTCGGGAGGCTGAAGCAGTGGGAAGAGAAGCTCCTCAACAAGGAGGAGAGGCTCGCTAATTTGGAATCGGAGCTCACGGATAGGCTGAGAGAACCGGAGCAACTCATGAGAGAGACCGAGCTGAAGGTGGCGAGTGCCGATGAGAGACTCAACGGCATCGAATCCAAGGAGAAGGAGCTGCTTGAGCGGGAAGGCAAGGTCTCCCGGTTCGAGGAGGAAATCTCATCCAGCAGGGACGATCTGCAGCAGAAGATGATTGAGATCGACGCGCTGAAGCAGGAGGCTCAATCGAAGAAGCAGAGATATGACCTGATGCTCGAACGAATAGGCAAACGGACAAGCGAGATCGCGAAGCGAGAGGATCTCATCCAGACCGGTTCGACCACGATGGAAACGAGGGAGAGAGCGACAAAAGCGTCCCTCGAGCGGCTTGAGAAAGAGAAGGCCGATATGGAAGCGCAGAGGCGCTCCCTCCTCGAACTAGAGAAGAATGTCACGCTTAGGAGCAACCAGCTCCAGATGAGGGAGGTCGAGGTCAGGGAGAGGCGGAAGGGCATAGAGACGATGCTCAGATCTGATACGCCGATGACCGAGACTTCGGTGGAGTTGCTGGAGGAATTGAGGCAGAGGGAACAGGCTCTCAATCTGAGGGAAAGGAATTTCGCGGACAAGGAAAGGGATTTCCGCAAGAGAACGTTTGCAGTGGCAAAGCCAGGAGACACCGAGGAGGAGGTCGCAGAAGGCGACGTCGCCCCGAAGACGGAGAGGATCAGTACGGGGACGAAGAGGCTCGACGACTTGCTATACGGAGGGATGCCGCACGGGTCGAGCGTCCTTTTTGTCGGTCCGCCTTACTCAGGAAAGGAGATCGGGATTCTAACCTTCCTTGCGGATGGATTAAAGAAGGGGATTCCAGCCGTGATCATAACCACCTCTAAAACCCCCAACGACCTCGTCAAGGATTTCGCGCCGATACTGCCGACGCTGCTTGAGGTGGAGCGTCTCGGCCTTGTCAGGTGGATAGATGCGACGGCGGGAGACCAAACAAAAGGAGGCGCGGTCCAGCAGCGGAAGAATTACATCAAGGTGGATGGACCGGATGATTTCCCAGGGATGATTGAAGCAATCGAGAAGCTGACGCAGGACATCAGACAGGGGCATTATCCGTATTTCAAGCTCGGTTATCTATCGCTCTCGACAAGCATCTCACACACTGACGAAATGGAATCCACCAAGTTCATTACGGCGATCGCGCGCAGCATCAGAGACCTCGCATCTTCGGCGATGTTCGCCCTCGAAAGAGGCATGCACACCGAGCAGCAGATCGAATCCATCCAGCACCTGATGGACGGAGCGTTCATGATCAAGCTGGACAAGCAGAAGACCTACATGTCCGTCCTCGGTATCGGAGAGGCTCAGACAAGAGATTGGGTCGAGTTCAAGCACACGAGCGCAGGATTGATTATCGGCGCGTTCTCCCTCGAGAGAATCAGGTAGATGAATCTGGAATTTTGGCCGAACGGATGGCTCGCAGTGCTCGGACGATCAGCTGGATTATTTCGTCGATTTCGAGAGCCAGCTTCGGGGATACGTTCCAGGCTCCATGAAGACCCGCTCCAGCTTGGCTGCGACCCCGTCCTTTGATGCGATCATTTCATCGGCCGTCATGGACGACCTCCCGACGGCGACGACCTCCCCCTTGGAAGTGTAGATGGCGACCCGTTCGTTCTGGGAGATGTCCCTGGTGAGCTCCACGACGCCTGGCACTGCGAGAGGCGCCCCGTGGCAGAGTGCGTCAACGGCGGAATCCTTGGCGATTATCCTCTTCCAGTCGTCGAACACTCGCTCCATCGGAAAGAGAATCCGCCTGAGCTCCTTGGGGTCGCCGGAGCGATGGAACTCAATGGCGTCCTTCAACGTGTGCATGCCGATCGCGTCCGATTCTTTGAACGGACCCGCTTCGATCCTTCGAAGGTCTTGCAGATGCGCGCCGATTCCCAGCGCATCGCCGATATCGACGCAAAGGGATCGGATGTACGTCCCGCCCTGGCATGTGACATCGATCAGGACGTCTCTACCGGATTTTTCCAGAATATTCAACACATATACGCTCCTGATCCGGAGGACTCTCTTTACCGCGGACCTGACGGGGGGTGTCTGGAACAGCTCGCCGGTGAACTCCAGGGCCGTCTTCTGAAGGGAAGCATCGTCGACTTCGCCGTGCAGCCTCATGACCCCCACGTACCTCTTTCCGGCCTCGTGGATGAAGTCCATCGCCCTTACGGAATTGCCAATGCCGACGGGCAGCACTCCCGTCGCTCTTGGGTCCAGTGTCCCGCCATGGCCGGTCTTCTCCACTCCGAGCATGTCCCTCACCCATGCGGCCAGCTGATGGGAGGTCGGGCCCATTGGCTTATCGACCACGACTATGCCGTTCTTCAGAAACTCCTCGATTGTCCTATCCTCAGGCTTCTTTCCGAACCGGGAATCGGTCGTCGTCCTGACTCTTCGGAGCAGAGGGGGGGTCATCTTTGCATCTTCCTGATCTCGGCCGCGACTATCCCGGCGGCATCATTTGCGGAGATGTCGCTGCTGTCGACCACCAGGTCGTAGACTGACATATCCTCGATATCGATATCGTAGAACGACAGGTATCTGCTCTTCTCCGAGAGCTCGCGTTTGATTATCTTCTCCATTTCACGCTCTGCTGTCGTCTTCTCGCGGTTCGCGATCCTCTCCGCGCGGATCCTCGCCGGGGCAGTCACGCATACCCTGAAGGCAGGGATGTTCCTTCTCTTGAAGAGATGTCCGGCCAATCGGCCCTCCACCAGGACATTGTCTGATTTCATCGCAAGGTGGATTATCTCGTCGTCGAGCTTCTCGTCGATCGACCGGTCCTTCTCGGCGAGATTGTTGTACTTATGTACGTCCATCTTCGCCTGCTTGGCCTGTTCCCTGAAAACCTGTCCGGTGAGAATGAGATCCAGACCGAGCGTCTTTGCGACCACCCTGGCGACAGTGGTCTTTCCGCTACCAGGAGGACCGCTAATGGTCACCCTCATATGCGGCACCTTTCCCCGATTCTAGCCCCAGGAGGCGCTTCCGGAAGCTGAAATATTTCAGAACGCGCGCCAAGACCTGACCGAACGGCAATGTGACCAGAGAGTAGAGCAGTATCCAGTTGGGAAGCATGCTCGATGCGTTGAGGTCGGTGTTCCAATGCCATGGAACCGATATCATGGTCGTCGGGACATCGAAGGAGACGAAGATGTAGAGCCAGGCGAAAACCGGGATGATCACGGCCATCGTCACCGGCATAAGCTTCATCTGTGAATTCATGCCGGACATCGACTTCTGCATTATCTCCCCCTGGACCTCGGTGAGCTTCTTGATCTTGTACAGGTTGTGCTCGAGCCTTGCCTTCCTGAGCTCCTTCTGGAAGGCGGAGACGATCTTCTGGTTGCGCGCCTGCGAGACCCAGTCAACGAAGAAATGCCTCAGGATGGTCGATAGAAATATCATCAGCAGTCCAGCGAGCATCAGCGTGATGATCGGGAAGAGCCCACTAAATCCCACTGCCGGGTAAAAGGCCAATCCAACCGCGTTGCCGATGGCCATTCTGAGATCCGGTGTGAATAGGATGGAGATCGCGAAGAACATCACGAGCATGATCATCAGCTGCCCGCTCATGTTCTGTTTTGGCGCGCCTGGGCGCTGGCCAGGGGCAGGAGCTTCGGCCAAGCTCAATCACCTCCGAAGAATCCCCTCAAGACCGGGTGCATTTCCATCATCTGCTCCCTCCCGATCGCCTCATAGAGATTGATCATGATGCCGACCGTCAGCAGCACCCCGGTCCCGCTCGCATTTCCGACCGTTCCGATGAGATCGGCTCCTGATGCGAGAGCACCGACGGTCGCTCCGCTAATGACAGTGACAACTGGGATGTATCTTTCCAGCACCCTGCGAAGCACTCTGGGATCACGTCTGAATCCGGGGATCTGCATGCCGCTCGACTCGATCTGAGAGGCGACCGCCTCAGGCCCCATATTGGTCGTTTCTATCCAGAATTTGGCGAACAGCACCGACCCAATGACCATCACTCCGACGAAGCTGAACACATGGACCAGTATCTGTAGCCTATTGTGCCCTGTACCTGTCGCCGACAAGTATGAATCGCTCAATAATGGCAACAGCCAGTCCCCGACCCCGTTGATGTTGGAGAGATAGTAGGCGAGACCTCCCATTACCTTCAGTTGGCCTCCCTGGGGGCTCGGCGCATAGAAGCCGAGTTGCCAATTGTGGCCGAGTATCGGAAAATTCATGAAGCTGGGGTGCTGCCAGAATAGCATGGAGAACATGCTGACGTTAGCGAGTAAGGCTGCCATCAATATGACCGGGATGTTGGATGCGTAGATGAGCTTGATCGGGTACCTGCCCCTAGCGCCCCTTGCCCCTCCGTGGGCAAGAGGCAATTCAATCCTCATTGATTCGGCGTATGTGACGAAGAAGAAAATCGCAATGGTGCCGATCAGCGCGACGAGCGGGTTAGGATTCTGGAGGAACATGTGCTCGTAACCGCCGCCGGAGAGTTCTCCGGACGAATAATGCGTCCAGAGATAGATCACCTTGGGTATCGTCCCTACAGGAGGATTCTGGGTGCTCATATCTGTGGTAGTATCAATAGAATTCCAGTTCAGAGAACCTGTGAATATCGACTGTGAGACCCCTGCCGCGATGAAGAGCGAAATGCCGCTCCCGATACCCCACTTTGAGACGACCTCGTCCATAAGGAACACGAAGTATGATCCAACGCAGAGCTGCAGGATGATCAGCAGCTTGGCCGCTCCCGATCCGTCCAAGAACGGGATCACGCCGGTCATGCCCGCGACGAACTTCTGAGAGGGCTCCATGAACCCGAAGACCTGTGGGGCAGACTCGACTATGATCATAATGATGACCAGGAACTTCTGGGTTCCCTGGTACATCGCCTTGTCGTCGGAGTCCTTCAGGTTGAGCCTTATGATCTTCGCGCCGGTGAACAGCTGCATGATGATCGAGCCCGTGACGATCGGCCCGATGCCAAGGTGCATCAGCGAGAACTGCGCGCCGGCCAGGATCGCCCTGTACTGGGCGAACAGGTCGAGATTCTTCGTCGAGTCAAGACCGTAGATCATTATGTTGGTCATGGCGAAGTAGAGCACCAGTATGAGAACGACCCACATCATCTTGGTCCGGAAGTGGACGTGCCCCTCCGGCTTACGGACCGCGGGTAGCCTGTCCGTGAGCGGCTTCAGCATGTAGAGTAGGCTCTTCTTCTCCTCTGCCATTTTCACCATTCCTACAATTTGCTGCCCTCAGCCCTCTGTTCTTCCACCGATCCAGAGCCTTGCTCCGGATGCCGTCATTCTCCTAGGATCTTGCCGCCGGCCTCTGCTAGCTTCTCCTTCGCCCTGGCGGATGCCGAATCCACGATGACCTCGACCGGGATGGTAATCCTCCCAGAGCCCAAAAGCTTGTCTATTCCGGCCTTCCTGAGATCGACCACGGTCTTGCCGGATTTCACCTCGGCGAATCCATCTTTCTTGAGGGATTCGAGGCTGATCTCCAGCTCGGACAGGTTGATCGTGATGTTCTGCGAGACGACAGACTGGGGTCTCTTGAAGCCGCGATGCCCGAAGTGGTCCGGCATGAACTTCACGAGCGTCATGTACTTGTGCTTGTGAAGCCCCGCGTTTCCTCTGCCTCCGTGCAGGCCAGCGCCTCTGCCGGCCTTCTTTCCGCGGCCATGGGTCCTGCTTCCTCTGAACTTACTGGTTCTGCTGACCATCTGTATCACTCTCCGGGAGCTGTGGCGATCATCCGTTCCAACAGTTTCTCGATCGCGCTGCCCCTGTACCCCAAGTCCCCGCGCAGCTTGAACGAGTTCCTGATGTTCCTGTAGCCTCCCAAGGGCGGATGAAGCCGGATGACCGGCTGGAGGTTCTTGACGTCCGAGAGCCTCGCTTCGTTCGAGGCGATCGCCTTGGCGAACGAGATTATCGACGTGTACTTCTCGCTGTTCTTCTTGATGAAATCGTCATTGATAGGGGAAGCACCGCCGGGCGTCTCCCCTCTCTTGATCAGCACCTTCGCGACCAGTTCCGCTGAGACTTCCCCCCAGGTCACATAGTCCTTGACCATCAGGAGCATCCCGTGTGTGGAAGTGTCCTGGGGCAGGAAGACCATATGGTTGATCTTGTGGAGCCTCAGCTGCTTGAGCGTGGTCCAGACCGTGCTTCCGGCCTGCTCGGAGCCTCTAACTCTGATTACAGCGTATGCCATGTCAATTACCTCCGCCGGTTTCGATCTCCTTCACGGAAGGAATATCCTCGCCACCCGAATCCTCTTCCTTCGCGGGCTCTTCGGACATTGCGGATTCGCCCGCTGGAGCGACATGCAGGCCGACGGGACCGGCGACGATCTTCAGCCTGTCGCGCTGCTCGTCGGTAACCTTGACGAGCATGGTCTGCCTGAGCGCTTCGAATGCTGCGAGTGAGTAATTGGTAGTAGTCTTGGAGTGACCGCCGGTCATGCCCCAGGCGTCGGTGATGCCCGCCATCCGGAGCACGGTCTTCGCGATGTCCCCGACAGCCAGGCCAGTACCTCTCGGCGCAGGCCTGAGTGTGACCACGACCGAACCGGTCTTCCCGATCACTTCGAAAGGCAGCGAGTGGGGCGTCGCGCAGCCGCATTCCCATGAGCCGCAACCCCTCTTGACCTCGATGATGTTCGTCTTCGCGACATCGATCGCCTTCCTTATGCTGGGCCCGACCTCCTTGCCCTTGAAACGGCCTATGCCGACGAAACCATCGCGGTTGCCGACGACGACGGTTATTGCGAACTTGACCCTCCTCCCGGAATCGGTCATCCTCTGGACCATGTTGACGTCGAGCACTTCGTCGGCGACTTCAGGCAGCAGTATGTCCACTATCTCCGCCTCTCGCAGCGGCAGCCTGGTCGCCAATGCGTCGCTCATGGTCGTGATCTTGCCCCCCGCCACCAGCTTTCCCAGGCGGGTCTTTGGAGTCCAATTGGCCATTACTTGTCGCCTCCCTTCTTCATCATTTTCGTCTTGACTGCGGTGAAATTCTTCTGGGTGCTCTCAGAAAGGTGCTTGCCGCTGACTCTGTCGTCGTTCGGCAGAACTTCCTTGCTGTAGGGCAGGGTCATGCCTGCGTCGAGCAGACCTTTCAGTGCGGCGAAGATGACGGACCCTTTAACGGGGACGTGCCTTCCGATGTCCAGCACGGCTTCCTTCACTCCCGCATCAATCGACCTAGTTCCGGCGAGGAGCCCTGTGAGATAGGCGCCAGGGGTGTTGTCGCAGTTCCCCTTCCAGCCGATGTCCGCCAGTTCTCCGGAGTACCCGGATGCGATGACCTTGTCGCCCTCCATCGCGAAATCGATGATCTGGACCCTGACGTGGCGGTTGCTCTTCCTGACCACCGCTCTCGGCAGCTCGCTCTTGATGAGCGCCTTCCTTGAACGATAGTCAGTCCTGTTCTCGCGCCTCCGCTTCAGCGGGACTCTGTGTCTTGGTCCTTGGGCCATCGACTCACGCCTCCTTTAGGTGACCTTCGGTCTTCAGGTGGGAGTTCAGGTGTCCTACGTTCCTGAACACGCCGCCCTTGGCCTTCAAGTAGTATTTCCTGTAGACGGCCTTCGGGATCTTGCCGTCGTCCCTGAGCTGCTTCAGCCTCTTTCTGACCGGCCGGATCATCTGTATCCACTTGTCCTTGCCTGACTTGCGGGCGTTCTTAGTGCCCTTCCTGCTGCCCTGACCCTTGCGCCTGCCCTTCTTCTTTTGCGCGGCGACGTGCCGGGCGCGGCCACGGGATATCCCCTTCTTCTGGCGGGCTGCGATCGTGCCGGAAGCTATGAGTGTCCTGATGTCCGCCCGGGTGATGCTGTCCTCGACGTCTTCCAGTCTGTTCGGGTCCATCCAAACACGGTTGACCCCGCACTTCAGTACCTGAGAGGCCATCCGTCTCTGATTCTTGAGGTCCATTCTAATCAGCTCCTCTATTGAGGACACGAATTCCCAGCTCGTCGGCCTTCTTGACGATCTGCTCTCTCTTCCTCTGACCGACGCCGTGGGCGATCCTGGCGGCCTGCCTGTCGGTATCCGCAACCTTTGTGAGATCGGCGACGTTGGAAACGTACACTTCCTGGAATCCCGACGGGTGATACCCCTTGGTCAGGTTCGGACCTGCGTATCCCTTGTTGACCATCGGGCGCCTGTACCTCATGTTCATCCTGGTCTTCGAGTGGATTCCCCGCGGCTTCCTCCAGCCGGTCCGGAGTCTCTTGAACCTGCCGTATACCTGCCGGTAGAAATCTGGCCTGTGATCAGCAATGTCCTTCCTGATCTTGAGAGAGGCGACGATCTCCGGTGGGAGCTTGGGCTTCTTGTGGGGGACGTACCCGCCCTCTTCGACGATCTCGACGTCCTCCTCTCCGGCCTCTTCCTCCTTCTTGGCCTTCGGCTTCGTCTTCGTCTTCTCTGGCTCAGGCTTCTTCTCGACCTTCTTGGCCTTTGGCTTCTCCACTTCCGCCTTCTCTTCTGCCTTCTCTTCCACCGGTTTCTTCTCGGCCGGCTTCTTCACTTGGCGGACGATTTTCTTCTCCTGCGCCGGAGCGGCCTCATCGGCCTTCGGCCCGGTCGATTCGAGGATTTCCCTCCATTTTTCGACCGTCTTCGGACCGATTCCATTCAGCTCGGGGTGAATCGTGTTCCATTTTGCCTCGTCCTTGATGACGGCGAGCAGCTTCCCTGGAGTTGTGAGCCCGTGCTTCTCGAGCACTGCGAGGTGCTCCTCGTTCATGTGCGGGAGCTCTTTCAGCTTCTCGCTGATGTTCGTTGCGCTCATTGCTCATCCCTCCATCCTTTGTGTGTTATGTATATGCCGTCCTGGAAGACCCTGGGGTCGAACCTCCGGATCTTGCAGGCCTGCTCTATGTTCGCCGCGGTCTGGCCGACATCCTCGATGTTGATCCCATGCAGAGTCACCTCGTCGCCCTTGATCGTCACCTTCGTCTCTCCGACGATCCGGGTCTTCCTCGGGTGCCGTTCTCCAAGGAAATTCTCGATGATGATCTGAGCTCCTTTCGCTGTCGCCTTTATCGGGAAGTGGCTGTAGACGATCTTCATCTTGTACTCGTATCCGGTCGTCACGCCGTGGATCATGTTCAGGATGTGCGACTCGATCGTGCCTATCATCGCCTTGTCCTTGAGCCTCGGGTATTCGCACATGACGGACCATTTCCGCCCCTCCTCCTTGACGACCTTGATCTTTCTGAGGTCGAACTCTCTGACCAGAGTCCCCTTCGGTCCCTTGACGGAGATTTTCCCGTTGTCTATGCTAAACTGGACCTTCTCCGGGACTTCGAACTCTCTTTCCATTATTCCTGCAATCGTCATTTGAGACACCTCAGTACACGAACGCAAGGAGTCTGCCGCCGATGCCGAGCTCCTTCGCCTCGACGTTTGAAATTATCCCTTTCGTGGTCGTGAGTATGAGCACTCCGAAGTCCTGGGCCGGGAGATATCTCGACTCGAACTTCTCCAAGTCAGCCAGCTTCACAGAGAATCTCGGCCTGACGACCCCGCAATCGTTGATTTGGCCGTTCAGCTTGACCTTGTATTCTCCGGCTCTGTTGTCCTCGATGAACTCGAACTCCTTGATGTAGTGGTTGTCCGCCATTACCTTCAGGACGCGCCCGATCAGCTTCGACGAGGGCGCGATCGAGCATTCCTGCTTTCCGACCTTCTCGGCGTTCCGTATCGAGGACATCGCATCGTTCAATGGATCGTGTTGCATGCTTTGTCCCTCCCTCACGAGTACTTCCTGAATCCGATCTGGGGAGCGATGTCCCTGAAGCATTGGCGGCACAGATGCATCCCGTAGCGCCTGATTATCCCGCGCTTCCTTCCGCATCTGGTGCAGCCTACGCTGCGACCGAACTTCTTCTTCGGCTTCATCCGACAACCTCCACGTTGAACTTGGTCCGGACCCATTCGCGGCCCTCGTCCTGTGAGATCCGGTGGTACTTCGGGATCTTCGCCTGGAGCAGCCTCCTCCGGGCGACCCTCTTCCCTTTCCTCATCAGGGTGACCGTGACGTCCATCCCGAAAATCCCGATCTCCGGGTCGTACTTCACGCCCTCGAAATCGGTGTAATCCGGAATTCCGAACGAGAAATTTCCCTCCGGGTCAAAAGAGTACTCCGCGATCCTGTTGTCCCTTGTCCAGAACGCCCTTTTCAGGAATGCCTCTGCCGGATCCCCGCGGATTGTGACTTTGCATCCGATCTCCATGCCGGGCCTCAGGCCGAGGTCTCTGTTGGTGGTCTTCGCCCGCGTGATTGTGGGCTTCTGTCCCGTGACCATTTCCAAGATCTTCCGCGCCTTCTGCAGGCGGTCTCCCGCCTCGCCGACGCCGATGTTGACGGTCACCTTCTCAAGGAGCAGTTCGCGCATCGGGTTGTCATCGCTCATATCGCGCTCGCCTCCGGCAATTTGACCTCTGGCAGCTTATCGCCGACCACGAAGACGTGGTCCCAGACGGTGGAAAAGCCCTCCTTGAATCCGACGAGGTTCTGTCCAGAACCCCTCTT
>Ga0315276_10006083_pt1 | contig 11157 bp, 15 predicted proteins | sample YL17G05_0_MG_FD_204542 | JGI IMG/M metagenome (GOLD analysis project Ga0315276, IMG submission 204542) | Sediment microbial communities from Yellowstone Lake, YNP, Wyoming, USA - YL17G05_0 | ecosystem: Environmental > Aquatic > Freshwater > Lake > Sediment | place: USA: Wyoming | collected... | reverse complement strand
TCATATAAATCAACACAGAATTTTCCTTACGAATTTCTCTAAAAGAAAAGCCTTCAAAATTGTAAAGTTCTTTTAGCACTTCTTTTCCCCTTTTCATGACGGTAAGGGGCGGTTTTATCCTTTAAATCTTGTCCCAGTAGTGCAGTTGTTCCGATTTTATTTAACTTTCAGTGCAGCAAGTGCCGGGATTGGATTTTTAGTAGGGGGAGCAATTGGTTTAGGAATGCTTATGATAAATGACCTTCTAGGAAATGAAACAGACCCTAAAAAACTTGGATTAATAACTCTTACTGCAGCCCTTGCTCTCCCAATTGCCTCATTAGCAGGATTAGCAAAAAAAGCTTACAGAACGAGGTTTGAGCAAATGTTAAATCACTATAATCTTGCATATCCAACAGAAGAATAACCTTAAAGATATTATTATCTTTATTATAAAATGGAATTAAATTCAGTTAGGGAAATAATGTATTATTCAAAAATTATAGATGTCCTAGCTTCAAATCCTAATTCAACACATTTTTATGGAAGGTTCCCTTATCAAGCAAGAGCAGTTATTGATAAAATTGGAGAATTATCATCAACAAATAAACAAGAAGTTAAAATGCTTCTTGATGCTTGGACAATAAATTTTTTGAGGTGGGGCACTCAGGGGGATAGTTTTAAAGAACAAGTTAATAGAATCGGAAGAAATACTAATATAGAGTTAATAATCAATGGGGCTTTGAGTTCAGAAGAGCATGCAAAAATAGCTGAGTTTTATGCTCATCAAAATGTAATGTTAGGACCAATGAGATATGATCAAACCCTCCATCCACTAATTCTATCAGGAAATAATTACGCGGCATTTGTTCCAGATGATAAACATACAAGAAAATTTAGGAAACATGGAGAAAGGCCTTTTAGGTTCGGCCTTAATACCCAAGAGTCCATAGAAGATGTGAGAAAATATTGGGAAAGAGAAATAATTTCAAGATTTAAGTCAGTTCAAAAAATTGGATGAAAATATTCTTAAAACCAAACATTTATAACTTAAAATTTAGTGCTTTTCTAATGGAAACATACGAACAAATGCTTGAACAGGCTTATTCAAAAATTAAGCCAGTTGAAACTAAAATAGAAAGATTTGAAATCCCAAAAATAGAAGGGCACATAGAAGGGACTAAAACAATTCTCACAAATGTCCAGCAAATTGCAGATTATGTAAGGAGAAATATAAATCATTTTCTAAAATACTTATTAAGAGAGCTTGCAACCTCAGGAAAAATTGAAGGCAACAGGGTAATTTTGCAGACAAAAATTCCTTCAATAAAAATTAATGATAAAATCAAGCAGTATGTAGAAGAGTTTGTTATATGCAAAGAGTGCGGCAAGCCAGACACCCAGCTGATAAAGCAGGATAAATTTATGTTTGTTCAGTGTCTCGCTTGTGGAGCTAAGCATAGCGTCAGGGCGAAGATTTAATTTATTGAAAGGCTTAAATTTTCTACAAATAATGCTATATAGCGCATTTTAGCGGTAAAATACCGATAAATCATACCAAATAGAGAGACTTTCCGGCGATTTTTCTCTTTTATTCACTAAAAGTTTATAAAAACTAAATAAAAAGTGAATAGTAGAAACATTTATAAACCGGCTTTTCTTAAGATAACTATGGTATCGAAATATGATGTTTTTTATGTTATCGCCACAAAAGGAGAAATAAAAGTAAGTGAAATAGTTCAGGCACTTCATAAACCAAAAGAAGATTATCAATCTATATTCAATCAAGTGCTTGAATTGGAAAAAGAAGGGTATGTTGAGAGAGGCAAAGCAATAAGAATAATTCATAATGAAAAATCAAAAAAATTATTCAGATTAATCTCTTTTTGCATAAACAACAGCATTAATTATAATTTAATGTTTAAATATTCGATGCTTGAATTTATAGAGAAGGCAGCTAAAAAAGAGTTTTTTACAATTAAAAATATAAAAATTCATCCACAAACCTATCATTTTTATGTTACTTTGCTATCAAAATATGGTTTTCTGCTAGTTTTATCTAGAAATCCATTAAAATGCAAATTATTAAGGCACCAGTTTTTAATTGACCTAGGAGAGTTCTTCAATCTAAAAATTAAGTTTTATGCTCCAAGGCAAAAGGAATTGATTCCTGAAATAGAAAAAGAAATGAGAAAGTATAAGAGAAATTTGAAAATTCATTATACTGTCATAGAAGAACTGGAAAAACAAGGAGAAGCTAATTTTATTCATTCAAGCTTAACTTTAGAAGGAAATCCACTAACACTGCCAGATACACAGAAGCTAATACTTAAAGAGATTGTCCCGGAAAAATACAAATTAAGGGATATACAGGAAGTTCTCAATTACAAAAAAGCAATTGACTTAATGATTGCAAATGCGAAGAAAAAAGTAAAACTGGACTTAAAGCTAATTCTTAACTACCATCAATTGGCTATGTCGCATATTCAAGAAGCTGGAGAAATAAGGAAAGAAAATGTCATGATAAAGCATAATCCTCATTTTAAAACTTCTGAATGGCAGTTAATCAACTTAAAGCTAAATGAGTTAATGAAAAAATATGACAAATTTAATTCAGAAAAGAGAGGCATAAAAGAAGCCATTAGTTTTGCTTCATTTTTTCACAACGAGTTCCAGAGAATTCATCCTTTTATTGATGGAAACAGCAGAACTTCAAGATTATTAATGCTGCATATATTAAGAAGTCATGACATTCCTGTCCTAGAGCTTCCATTAGGTTATTTTGATTTATACATGAACCTGACAAAACTTTCAAAAAAAAGAGATGACGAATCTTTTAAATATTTAATCCAAGAGATTGTCCTGCTTAACCTGAAAAGAATGAACTCTGCACTATAGGAGATGATACAAGATAAATTTATGTTTGTTCAGTGTCTTGCTTGCGGCGCGAAGCATAGCGTCAGGGCGAAGATTTAAAGGGAAAAAAAGCATTAAGATTTTTCAATAATCTTCTTTTTCTTCAGATCTTCAACTCTTTTAATCCTTTCAAAATATCTTCTTCTAACTTTACAATTCTTTTTTTTATATCTTCAGGTTTATCATACTCAATTTCTTTATATTCAATTTCTCTGTACTTAGAAATGCTTAAATCCCAATTCTTATCTTTAATCTCTTTAATCGGAACAAAGAAGTATTTTTTCTTTCTATCAGTTGGATTTTCTTTTTCTTTGTTCTTAAAATGTTCTAAAATATCTTTTATATCACCATAATTAACTTCATCAATAGGGGTTCTTTTATCATCTAAACTATAACCATCTGCTTCCATTTTGTAGAACCAAACTTTTTGAGTGGGTTCGCCTTTTGTAAAGAATAAAACAGCAGTTGAAACTCCCGCATATGGCTTAAACACTCCAGAGGGCATAGAGATAATAGCATCCAATCTGCATTCAGTTAATAGTATTTCTCTTACTCTTTTATGAGCTTTAGAATTACCAAATAAAACACCTTCTGGGACAATAACAGCACATCGTCCAGATGGAGCTAAAGCCAAATACATTAATTCTAAAAATAAGAGTTCTGTTTTTGTTGTTTTAATTCTAAATCTTTCACTTATTTCTGCTTCATTTAAACTTCCTTTAAATGGAGGATTAGCAAGTATTACATCATAAGTATTATCTGACACTCTTGGCTCAGTATCTGATAAAGTGTTTACCCAAAAGATATTTGGTTTTTTAATTCCATGCATCATTAAGTTCATTATAGATATTCTTTTCATTGTTTCATCAAAATCATAACCAAAAATAGAATCTTCATCGAGCACCTTCTTTTGTTTAGGAGTCAATCTGCTTACCCCTTCTTTTTTGTTAGCTTCTAGAATGTGTTGGTAAGCATTAACTAAAAAACCAGCTGTGCCGCACGCAGGGTCTAAAATTTTATCATCTATTTTAGGGTCTGCTAAATCAACCATCATTCTAATGATATGTCGTGGTGTTCTAAATTGCCCATTTTTACCTGCGGTTGTTAATTCAGAGAGTAAGTACTCATAAATATCTCCTTGAGTATCTTGGTTTTGTTCTTTAATGTGCATATCATTAATTATATTAACAGCTTCAATTAACAAAGAAGAAGTAGGAATACCAAAATTAGCCCCTTTCATATATTCTTTATACAAAGAATCACCATCTCCAATATTTCTCATAAAAGGAAATACTCTATCTCTAACATGATCTAAAATTGTTTCAGCTGGTTTAGCTACCCATTTACTCCATTTACAATCTTCATGCCCTTTAAATATTGAAACATATTTTTCTCCTGTAAATCCTGCCTCTCTAATTCTTTTTTCGTCTTCATCTTCAAGTTTCTTCATAAAAATAAGATAAGACATCTGTTCTATGGCCGTTATAGGATTGCTAAGTCCACCACTCCAAAACTTATCCCAAAGTTTGTTTATTTTTGATTTTAAGTTTGTGTCTAGCATGTTTATATTTAGGAAGCCTCCTTTTTATAATCCTTTAAGCATTTTTTTAAATCATCTCTTGTAAGAATCCTATATTTAAATTTTTGTCTTAATTCATTTGAGTATCCTCTTGGAATAAAAACACTTAAAACCTCTTTTCCAATATTTTTTATTAAATCTAATGCTGGAACAAAATCTGCATCTCCAGAAATTAAGATGCAACAATCAAGATTATTTTGTATTGCTTCTTTAACCATATCTATAGCAATCCAAACATCAATCCCTTTTTCTTTTTGATTCTTATCCTGGATATCTAAAAAACCATCTTCTACTATTGGTTTGCACACTTCACATAAATTCCATGATTCAAGTAACTCCATTCTTTTTTTCACTATTTCTTTATTAGACAGCCTTTGAAGTTTTCTAGTAATAATTTTAACTCCTTGTTTTTCTAGATGTCCTAAAAATGATCTTTGCCTTTTGTAAACTAATTCATTATCTTCCATACTTGGCATCGAAATATACCAATTAATTTCTTGGATATTTATTTTTTCTTCTTTTTCAATTAAATCTTTAACTTTTTTAATGTCAATATCGCTTGGTTTAAACCATCCTTTGAGATTGTGGTACCAATTGTTTGCATCAACAAAAATGATTGCTCTTTTCATTTTAACCCTCCATAAATAGTAGAAAGAATGAATATAAAACCCGGCATGTTCCGAAGAAGATACCGGGGACTTAAAGCATGAAATGACTCATCCAGCAACCCTTGAGGATCACTGGGGTTCATGTTAATATTACTAAATTTTATTGGTATATAAAACTTGCTGTTTTGTTTTAGGTTTTTGGGGGGCATGTTTACTTATTTAAGAAGCCTCCTTTTTAGGGTTTTGTTTATTTTTTCCAATTTTATTCCACCATTTTGTTAGTCTTTTGTTTACTTGGGGTATAGAAACTAATGCGAGTATCACCAATAGAAAATTTTGAATTAAGTTTAGTGGATCTCTATTATTATAGAATGCTATGGCCAAGTAAATAATAGCTATGATTATTATAAGATTAGAGAGATATTTATTTTTATTTTTCTTAAATCTTTTTATCAAACCTACCTTGCCCTTTGTATAATAATATACCCCTAATGAGTAAATTACAATAAGGTAGGTATATAATGTTAATAAAAAAAGTCCTTGTTTGATGTTAACCAGAAGATTAGTTTTTGGAATAAGATAAAGTGAGATTATTAAACTGATTGTTCCTAACACAAATGTTCCAAATAGATTTATTAATCTTTCATTGTCAATTAAAGAATCTTTTCCGCTCATTTAAACAACCTCCTAGCAAATTCAACAATAATAGCCAGAACAAACAATGGGATGAAAAAAGTTACAAAATTATTAATGAACTTGTCTGGTGATGTAAAAATTGATGAATCAAAAAATAAACTTACAATTGGGATTAAGAATATCAAAACAATGACTGCCCCTATCACATTTATTGCATCTTCAATTTCTCTCATCTCACCAACTCCCCCTTAAATGCTTTTTGCATCAGAGAATTAAATAAATTGTCAATTTCTTCTTTACTCTCCCTTTGTTTTTCCTTTAATTTTTCAACTTGTTCAACAATAGAAGCGAAGGTTTGTTGGAGAGTAAGTGGGGGAAGGGGGATTTTCAATGAACCTACCACATTTTGAGAGATATTTGGCTGACCTCCTCCAAATGATAATGATGCAATATAATCATATTTAGATCTTAACCAATATAGAAGATAAGTTTTATCTAAATTTTTATCTTTTGGTTTTATCGCACAAACTGCTTGATTTGTAGTTGCTTTAATCTTAGATATTGAAGTCTTTCCCGCTGTTGCACCATACATTGCAATTAGAATAGTATCGGGTCCTATGTATTTCGCACTACTATTTTTTAAACCTAATTCAGTGATAAATTCATCTACTTCAGTTACCTTGTCTTTATTTAAATCTCCTGACTTAATCCAAGGAATTGTTCCATTTTTCCAATATTCTTTTACAGCCCTTGAAGGAGTTCCTCCACTACTCGTTTCACAAATATCTTCAATTTTATTTTCCTTAAAGTCTTTCTTAATAAACATCTCATTAAATATACTTTTCAAATATTCTTTTGTTAGTTTATCAGCTTCTTCTCGTTTTTGTTTCAGCCTTTCGGCTTTTTCTAGGATTGAGACTATTTGTTTTTGGGTGGGGAGAGGCGGGAGGGGGATTTTGATAGATTCTATATCCTTAGGATAAACGTGGGGTTGTGCCATTCCTTTTTGTAGTTTGTATATTCTATTTTGGTTTCCTTTTAAAAAATAATAAATATATTTCATAAAAACATTTTTTTCTTTTGATTGAATTGTTGAACAATCAGATGCAAAAATTGGGATATTAAAATAAGCTACAAATCCCGCATAAGCACCAGAACCACTTACAGTTAATGTTTCACCAATTCTATTAGAATTATTATGATAATAAGCAGGTTGTTGCCCTCCTGCTATTACTGGAATATCTCCATTTGTGATAGTGTTTTTAGTTATTGAATTACCTTTTTTGATTTCACAAATCTCTCCAAGTTCTACTTCTTGCCAACCTTTAGGAAGTTTATTTTGTGTTTGTTGTGTCATTTTGAAACCATTTGCCCAGATTAGTCTCTTGAGCAGGCATCTTTAATTTCAGAGCCCCCAATGAATAAAATTCGTCATGTCTTTCGTAGGTTTGATTATTCTGCAAGTCTAAAACTGACTTAATTTCTTTTTTAGGAAAAAAACTAATTTTAAAATACTTCAATGACCAATATTTATTTTTTAACTTATTTAATTGGGGTCGAAGAATTCTAGAAACTTCACATTTTAACCTATCCTTTGAGGCATAAAAAATATTTTGTCTCACCACTCCAAGGATTAAATCAGTCATCTGGATAAGGTGAGATTCTTGCCTATGAATTTTTTCAATCTTATGGTCTGAATCAATAAAGATTATCTTGCCCAATAAAGTTATATTGTCTTCAGTCTCATAAACAAGCTTATCAAAATTAAAATTATTAAAAAAGGAGTGTCTTTCTAATTCTTCTTTTTTATCATAGAAAATATTTTTTATATTTATTTTATTATAATTTACGAAAAAACACTTTAATCCATAATTTAATAGGGTTCTAAAAAATTTATTATAGATATTAACATTTACACTGCGATCTCCAAAAAAAGAAGTATCTAATTTACTTAAATCTATAGATAAAATAGATGCATGGAATTGATTTTGGTTTATAAAAAAGTTTAGCCAACCCTTAGAAATCTCTATTTGAGACTTACTAGACCTACCTTCCCTTATCTCATTGAAATGAACCTCTACATTATTTAGATTATGCCAAAGCTCTTTACAATTATCTTTATTCTTGCACAAAAAATATTCTGAATCCCAAGATTCTTTTTTTGAATTTTGACATCTAAGATTTAAGAGAGTTTCAATTACTTTTGCTTTATCTTGGGAATGCATGAATAATGCGCCTAAGATTAAATAGTTACATTCTTTTTCTGGTTCAATTTCATCAAAAAAAATCTCTACTTCTGCACAATTCTCTTCTTTCCAGCCTTGTGGGAGTTGTTTAGTTTGTTGTTTCATTTTTATTTTTTTCTTCGACCTTTAATTTATTTGCCTCTTCCTGAACTTTTGCTTGACTTTTTCTAAGAAAGATTACAGATAAAATTTCTTTTTTTAATAAAATGTGCCTATTATATGCCAAAATTGCGTCAATAATCCATTGATGAAGTTGTGTAAATTCATTAAGTGCAAAAAACACATTTTTCCATTTTGGCTCAAGTTTAAAAAAGTGTTTATAGGCAATATCATTTTGAAATTCTAGCGGGTTAGAAGACCAATTAACTGGAGCATGGGCGAATATATTTCTTATAGCTAAAAATCTATTAAGGGCGTCTGAAAGGTTTGATTTAGAGACATTATCTAATTTTGGGAATGTTGCTTCAATTAATTTTTTCATATCGTTTGATTTTGTTTTAAAACGCGGAGGTAAATCTTTTTTAGTTCTTATGCCTTTAAGCAAGTAGAGTTCTTTTTTTGAATGATCAAAAACCATTTCTTTTCCAGTACTGGTGATTAATTGATTAAAACACATCTCAATTATTATGGAAAGTTCAATAACATTTCCCCTTATTTCAACCATTTCTTGATGTTTTTCTTTTAGGTTAGGGATATTATTAGCAAACTTTAGAGCTTCTTCTTTCATTTCTTCTATTGTAGGAATCTTATTTTCTTCGTCTATTTTTTTTAATTCTTCATTCATCTTCCAAAAACCTCTTTTTTCCAGAAATTTATGATTATTTTCGTTAGAGGCGTTAAGCTAAGAATTAATAAAAATAAGAAAATAATTTTTATTATTAACAAACTTGTTGGATAATTTTCAAAAGGAAGATTACTTATAATAAAGTTATAAATGGCTACTATGGCAATGACTGCTCCAGTAAATGCAACAACACTACTAAATTTTTCCTGCCTTTTTATTGATTCTGTTTGTATCTTTTGAATTTTCAAAATCTCTTCATTTCTTTCTTCTTCTCTTTTTTTTCTAGAGTCTTCTTCCATCTTTGTAAAATCTATTAATCTCTTAAGGGAAAAGGGAGACTTGTCCTCTATTTTATTCTCAATTTTCCTTAATGTTTCATTTATTTCTTTTAATTCTTCACTCATCTTTTCCCGCCCCCATATTCTTTAAAGTTATTAACAAGCTTTTCAATATCTTCTTTAGGCATATTTTTTAGTTCTTTTTCAATTACTTCTGCTTTTTTATCCATCATTTTCATATAATCTAAAAATCCTAGTATGAAAGAATACTTGCATGCTTCTTTTTTGCTTGCTCCTTCTACCTCTTGTTTTATTCTTTTCCAGCTATCTTCAAATATCTCTTCTGCAATAACAATTGCTTCTTCTTGAGCTCCATCTAATTCTTTTTCTTCTTCATCACTAAAATCCTCTTCACTATAATCTTCATCCCAGTCAAAATTCATAAACCTGCTTGGCTTTTTTTCATCAAAGATATTTTTTGGCTCTTCCCCATAAGCTTCCTTGTACATTTCAGCAGGGGTTTTTCCTGTATCACTTTGCTTTCTTATATAATTATACCAATGATGAAACTCTTCCTGCTCCTTTTTTTCTTCATCGTCATTTGTAGGCTTGGGCTTATTTTTAAAGAATTCTTGCCAAGCTGATTCAAACTCGTTCATGCTCCTAAGCCCTTCTTTCTTCACTTCTTCTTTATCCATCATTCTCCTCCAAAGTTGATTAGATTGTTAAACGAAAAGTTTAAATATCCCTTATCCCTAACATAATTATATAGGGGGACGCGACCTGACGAAAGCCGCCTATGCTTTGCATTGGGGCGGGGAGTAGGATTGACGGACGCCATAACCCTGTATGATTTATCTTTTATCATTCTTCAACCGCTCTATATTTAATAAAGTATCCAAAACAAGACTCGCTTGATATTCAGGAGTTCCTTTCACAAGTTCGCTTTCTTTTTTAACAACAACCTTTTTCCCGTCAACAAATCCAACCAATTTATTAAATGCTTTATATTGACGATTATCTACTGAGATAAATATTATGCAATTATCATGTTTTTTTATGAATTCTAAAACATCTGTATAAATCTCAGCATTTTTATATAACTCTCTGATTTTATATTTCAAAAAATAGGAAAGAACCCCCTCTTTTTCTATTCTATCTTTAATTGAATGTATATAAGCTCTCTTATGCCTTAATTGTTTGTAATGAGTGAATTTAGAGATTCTGGGAAGAATCTCTTTCAATTTTTTGTTCTCAATAATATCATACCCAATCAAATTCTCAGAAAAATCAATAAAAATATAATAGTCAAATTCTTTCATTCTCCCCCCCAACCAGCTCTCCAGGAATATCAACAGAATCGTCTTTTGTCTGATGAACCCATTGGTTTCTATCTTTAATTGCCTCTTGAATTTCGCTTTGAAGATTTTTTAAAAATTCAAGTGAAAAATTATTAAGAATCTCAACTTCCTGCCCAGAGTCTAACTGGGCAATCCACGAAAATGAATTATTTAATTTGTTATATTTAATTTTATTAATCCCTGAAAGAAAATTACTCTTAGAACTATTTTTTATTTCCTTGCTTATTAACTCCCTTAATTTTGAGCTATGGGTTTCATTGCATATTTTATTAAAATCAATAAACTCTTGCCGAGGAAGTCTTACTGAGATAGTTCTATAATCTGAATCGGTTTTATTAACCATGGGAATTAATGGAAATAATGGTTTTTAAATATTTAGGTATTAAAATGTAGACATTATTTTATCCTAATCTTCTCAACTTCTTTAATTATTCCTTTTAACTGCTCTGAACTAAACTTATCTAAGGGGTTTTCATCTGCTAATGGATGAGTTGTTAAGTCTTTTGGTGTTAGATGTTTATTAAAAGCAAAAAACTTCTCCAATAATCTTAAAAATCTAATCTGCTCAGCATTATACTCTCTGTTGTTTTCTACTATAAGCTTCTCAAACTCATTTTTAATCATTACTTGTGGGTCTGGCAAGTCCTTTAAGTTAAGTATACCTCTTAAGAACAAAACAAAATCTTCTCTCTTTTGTATGTTTTCAATTGTCCAAGCAGAGTTAAGCTCTCTTAATTGCTTTTCAATATCAAAAAGCTCTTTCCATGTAA
>Ga0315276_10006081_pt1 | contig 11158 bp, 6 predicted proteins | sample YL17G05_0_MG_FD_204542 | JGI IMG/M metagenome (GOLD analysis project Ga0315276, IMG submission 204542) | Sediment microbial communities from Yellowstone Lake, YNP, Wyoming, USA - YL17G05_0 | ecosystem: Environmental > Aquatic > Freshwater > Lake > Sediment | place: USA: Wyoming | collected... | reverse complement strand
TGTGGGCGCCACGGCTGCGCAGTTTGCAGCCGTGTATCCCTGCCGACGACCACGGCTGCACAAGGCGCAGCCGTGGCACCCACATAATCAAGGTTGAAGGACCCCTACGGCACGACGAACTCCAGCGCCTCCGTGCACCGCTCGGGCGAATCGACTCTTCGCCCGGTGGCCGTGACGGTGTGTTTGCCCGGCGCGGGCGCGGCGATGTCGAAGCGGTGATAGCGGTCGACCACCTGCTTTTTGTCGTTCTTCTTCTCGACCAGCATCGGTGCGACCGCCTGGCCGTCAATCCGAAGTTCTTGGAGTTCAACGACCGGCTGCTTGAGGTTTGCCAGGTTGCCGCATTGCCACCAGGTGCGCACGCAGACGGCCACGCCTTTCTCCGGCCGGGCCGCCTCGAAGCGGTCCTCGGGTGTGACTGCCGAGAGTGACAATCCCGGCCGCTGGATGTCTTCCGGCCGGTCGCCCCACCATTTCCACTCCGCCTCGCGAGTGCGCAGGAAATCCTGCACGCACGACCCGCCGCCGAGCATGCGCGTGCGAAACTGCGTGACGGCGTCGTGGCGCACGGCAACGACGCGCTGTTGCCGGAGGGCATCGAGCCACGCGGCAAAGGTGGGCTCCGAAGCGAGGAATACGGTGCGGAATCCGGCCAACTGGTCGGCCCACCACCACGGCTCTATGCCGTGGGCGTCCTGGAGCGCGACCAGCGGAATGACGTGCCGGTAGCGGAACACGAAGGGCAGGGTGTACGCCATGTTCCAGCACCCGAAGTGGAAGGTGCTGATGGCCGCGTATCCGCCGCGCGCGACCGTGTCGTCGAGCAGGATTCTCGACAGTTCCTCGTTGTCGCAGATCTGCCAGAGCATGCGCCCGCCGGCGCGCTCCAGCGGCGCGATGCGCCCCTTGCGGAAGGCCGGCCAGTCGATCTCCTTGCCGGCCAGCGACGGGCCGATGTCGACCCCCGCGGGCGCCATGAGATCGGCCATGTGGCTGTAGTTGCCGAGGCCCGGCACGCTGAAGTACGTGCCGTATTCCTCGTTGGCCACGAAAAACGTGACGGGCACACCGCGCTGGCGGGCGATCTCGCGAGCGCGGGCCACCCATGCCGGATCGGCGTTCTTGGCGCCCCAGAGGTGGATGCGCAAGGCCCGCGCGAGGTCGACCGCCGCGGAAGGGCTGCCCGCGCCGGGGGCCTCGATCTGAACCGTGAACGGTTTCAACGTCTCCGGCAGCGGATTGGACACCGGCGTGGGGTGCGGCTGACGCCTCGTCGTCGGACCGGCGCCGAGCGCCTCGAGCGCGTCGAGGGCGTCGAGCGCCGCGTACGTGGCCATCGGATCGGACGGCGTCTCGAAGCGGTCGCCGAAGCCGCCGTCCCCGTTGGCGAGCAACCAGAGGTAGCGGACGCAGGCGTCCCGGTCGGCCGGCGCGGCGCCGAAGGCCGCCAGCGCACGGACGGCCGCCCACGTGTACGCCACGTCATCGAAGCCGGCGTAGGGCGGCTTCGGCTGATACGTGAAGCCGCCGCACGGGAGTTGGCACGCCTGAAGCCATCGCAGGGTCGGCTCGCGGGCCTCTCCCGCGCGCCCGAGCGTCGTCAGCGCCTGCACGCCCCACCACGTGTTCAGGACGTGGCCGTCGGCGCCGTCGCTCGCGGGCGTGTTGTTGAAACTGCCGTTGGCCCGCCGGCGGTCCGCCATGTATTTCAGCAGTTCCGGAGAGATGGTCGCCAGCGGCATGCCGAGCAGCGGACGGCACGTGAAGGCCAGCATCTCCTGCCGGAAGATGGGGTTGCCGGCACGTTCATACGTAGTGGGGTACGACGACGGCTTGGTCCATGCGGCGACCTCGTCCCGGAAAGAGCCTGCGTCCGCCCCCAGCCACAAGAGGCACTGGATCTGCTGGAAGACGAACGTTCGCAGGTTGGCCGCGTGCCCCTTGGTCTCCGGGTGTTCGCCGCGGATCGGGTGATGGGCGAGGACATACGCGGCCGCGGCGTCCTTCCGCGGCGGCGTCCGGCCCAGCACGTGATACGCGCCGATGACGGCAAACGTAGGCGTCAGGTGCGAGTCCGGCTGGTCGCTCCAGCCGTAGCCGCCGTCGGGGCGAGACAGGCTCTCCAGGTAACCCAGGACGGCCTTGAGCCACGGCGGTTGCGGTTCCTCGCCGCGCGCGCGGCCGGCCGCCCACGGACCGAAAACGCCTGCGGCTGCCGCTGTCTTGAGCACCGTGCGGCGGGTGATCCTGGCTGTCTCTTCGGGTCTCATGAGATTGCCTTTCAGCAGAGCGTCACTGGGTCGTTTCTTTGAGGACCGTCTCCAGCCCCTTCACCCACGCGTGCTGCGGGTTGTCGAACGGGCACATCACGCGGCCGGTGCCGGCCGTCACCCGCTGTTTTTTGTTGGTGCGTCGGCGGCGGGGCGACGGCGCATCTGCCACGCCTCGATCTCTTTGCGGAGGGCGTCATCGTTTTCGGCTGCGGCGAGTTCCAGCGCCTTGGCGGCGGCCTGGGTCGCTTCCTGGGTGCGCCCTCGCGTCTCCAGGAGTTTGGCGAGCACCAGCATGTTTCGGGCGTGCGGCTGGAGTTGTTCGGCCTTGGACAGGCAAGCAATGGCTTCGTCGCCTCTGCCCAACTCTGAGAAGGCCAGGCCGAGGTTATAGAGAGCGCCCACGTGGTTGGGTTTACGGCGGAGGACCTCCTCGTAGTGAGGAACGGCCTCCGCGAACCTCTTCTTGCGGTACAGGATGTGGGCCAGGTTGAAGTGGGCGGTGGCGTCGGTGGCGCCAAGGCGGACCGCCTCCTGCAGGTGCTCCAGGGCCTCGTCGGGCCTGCCCGCGGCCAGCAGAAGCGCCCCTGCGCGGCTTTGGCCGTCGGGCTGCGTGGGCACGAGGCGGGCGGCCTCCAGACATTCGTCGAGGGCCTCCTGCAACCGACCCTTGGCGATCAGGAACGCGGACAGGTTAAAGCGGGCCTCGGCATGCTTCGGGTCGAGTTCTATCGCCTTCCTGGCATTCGCGATGGCCTCGTCCACCTTACCTTCGGCCCCCAGCACTGTCGCGAGGTTGGCGTAGGCCGCGGCATAGCGAGGGTTGATCTCGATGGCCTTGAGGTATGCCTTCTTCGCTCCCGCATAATCGCGTGCGTTCATGCAGTCGTTGCCGGCGCGCCAGAAGGACACGTCGTCGACGAACTGCTCGCGGATGCGGGCGATCCGCTCGGGCGCGAGGTTGACGAACTCCGGTATGTTCGCGGCGCGGTTGGGCGGGGTGAAGTTCTCCAGGAGCACGGGCGGCGTGTCGCGGCCCTCGGCGTCAATGTGCGTCAGGAACAGTTGCGTGTACGGCGAGAACGCCTTCGACGAGAACACCAGCCACCGGCCGTTGGGCGACCAACTGTGCCACGAGTTCATGCGGACGGTGTTACAGCGCATGCGTCGGGCCTCGCCGCCGGCGGCGGGCACGATGTAGAGTTCGCTGTCGGCCTGAAGGAGCATAAAACTCCTGGCCTGGCAGAAGACGACCCACTTGCCGTCGGGCGAGCACTTCGGGAAGTAGTTGCTCTTGCCGTTGGCCGAGGCGCCGCGCAGGGGCTCCGCCGCGCCGCCTTTGCCGCCGGCAAACGGGATGCGGTAGATGTCGTACCGGAAGATCTCGCCCCCCTCGGTGAACTCCTTGCAGTCCTCGCTCGTCAGGAGGGCCATGTCCTTATTGCGGAGGTTCGTCAGTTTCCGTGCCTTGGCGCGGGCGAAGAATAGGGTCTTGCCGTCCGGGTTCCACGAGGGGTTGCTCTGCACCAGCGACCGGTCGTCGGCCCCCGGCAGCGCAGCAAACTGGCTGGAGGTGCGGTCGTAGAAGGCCAGGATGCCCTGGAGCGGAAAGAAGAGTTGCGAGAACGCCAGGTCGGGCATCGCGACGAAGACCGACCGGTCCTTGACGGTGCTGACGACGTACCGGCCGTCGGGCGAGACCTGCGACAGCAGGCCGAACGTCGGCTCCTTGTCCTCGCGCTGGTAATCGGACCACGTGATGATCTTGCCCTTGTCGAGGATGATCTCGCTCGCAACCGGCGCGATGGCATACGAGCCCTTGTCGTTGGCGTAGTCGATGTCCAACCCCAGGACGCTGCCGTCGGCCGAGAACGAGTGACAGTTGCCGCACACGGGCAACTTCTCCAGGACGACCCGCGGCGTTTCCTTCGACGAGATGGGGCCGAAACGCCACCGGATCTGCGACGGGTCCTTGACCGCGTCGATAAACGGCAGGGGCACGTCGCGGTAGAAGATCGGCGCGCCCACTTCGTCGCGCGAGGTACTGAAGGTAACGTTGCCGGCCGAGAGGATGCGCTTCGGGTCCGAACCTTGCACGCTCAGCACGGTTACGCGGGCCTGCTTCTCTGTGCTCCGGCGTTTGATCTCCTGCCACTGGTCGTCGGTCGGCTTCCACTCATTCGTGCGGACGCCGGCGGTCATGCGGACGCCGCCGTCGAAATCGACGGCGATGATCCACGTGTCGGCGGCGGGCTGCGGGTCTGCCCAGCGGAACGTCGGGGCCGGAATCTCGGGAGGAAAGGCCGCCGCGTCGAACGGGTAGAGCAGGGTCAGCCGCCCGTACGATCCGTCAGGCTTGAAGGCCGCCAGCGCCTCTTCGGGCGCGATCGCGGCCGAGGCACGCGGGCCGTGCGACGCGATGACGAGCGTCAATAGCAAAGCGCTTCCGGCGATGCGGTTGAGCAATGTCACGGGCGTTTTCCCGGTGGGCTCCATGTGTTTTCTAGGGGCCGCAAGGTGTGAAGTCAATGCCTCGCTTTGCCGGGTGCCACGGTTGCGCCGTTCAGCAACCGTGCCGTCGTTCGGCGCAGAGCACGGCTGCAAACAGCGCAGCCGTGGCACCCACATAATCAAAGTTGACGGACCGCTAGTGCGACAGCGCAACTTCCCTATTGTGCGCGGCGGTTCTCCTGAACCGCCGCGCGAATTGCTGCCTGCCGGCGCGTTCATGCGGCACTCTTGCGCGGCGGGTCAGGAGACCCGCCGCGCAAATATGGCGGAGACCCGCCGCGCAAATATGGCGGAGACCCGCCGCGCAAATATCTATTTAGCGCTATCGCACTAACCGACAAACGGCGCCAAGTGCCGCCCGATGTGTTTCTCGAGCGCCACGGCGTACGACTCTTCGTGCGTCTTCAGGGCCGCCAGCATCGGTTCGCGGAACCGCTTGCCGCCCTCGGCCGCCAGCACGCTGCCGTACGTCACGTGCAGCACCTGCCGCGCATCAAAGTGGTTCAGCAACCCCGGCAGGTGCCAGTCGGCCAGCACGCACGAGATCGGCACACGGTGCAGGTTCGCCGAGACCAGGTACGACGCCTTGTCGGCCTCGTACCTGCACCGGGCGAAATCGAGAATCTCGCGGAAAAGGCGAATCTCCTTCTCCGCGATCACCCGCAGGGCCTCCAGGTAACTCGTGCCCGCGGTCTTGACGTGAACCCGCTGCCCGGCGTGCCGCGCGGCCATCGCGTAGACGCTGAACTTATCGCTCCCCGAGTGCAGGCTGATCTTGTATCCGCCGAATCGCCGGGTGACGGCTAGGTGGGCCACGAACGCACGTTCCAACTCCGCGAGGTCGCCGATAAAATCGACGCCCTTTTCGAAGCGGCCGACGAACCGCGGGGCGAGGCTCGCCCACTTCACGCCCATGCGAGCGAGTTCTTTTGCGACGTAGTAGTGCTCGGCCGCAGTGGTGGGCGTGTCGGTTTCGTCGACCGAGACTTCGAACTCGAACTTCCCCTCGCCGAGCCGGGCCACGAGGTGCCGGTACATCGCGGCCGTATGGGCGACCGCGCGGCCGTACTTTGCCCCGGCGCGGTGGAGCGTGACCTCATCGAACGCGGTCTGCTCGCCGCCGAGGTCTTCGCGCAGGCCGGCGTAGGCGCGCCGCGTGTCGGCCGCGGTGGTTTGGAGGTCGGACCAGGGCAGGGCCTCAAACTTGGCGGCCAGTTCTTCGGGTGCGGCCGTTGCCGCGCCGTTATCAACGTGCTCGCCGGGGTCGATGGTGAAGAACGTGAAGCCTGCCTCGGCGCAGCGGTCGATGTCTTCGGCGGTTTTCAGGTGATCGGCGTCGGCGCCGAACCCGTCGCGCCAGCCCACCTGGAAAACGCCCCACGTGGCGTCGTCGACAACTTCCTGCGCGCTGCGGCATGTGCGCGTCATCTCGCGGATGGATTGCTGCGCGAGCATCGGCACGTAGCCCGTGCCGCGGACGGCCCGCACGTGGCCGGGTGTCGCCAGGCCCGTCCGGTCGCCGAGGCCGACCGACGGGCGGCCGGCCACCAGTTGCGGCGCGGTCCAGGGCAGGGCCTGCCGCAGGGCGGCGGCTGCGGCGGGGGTGCGGGCGACTTCCAGAACCTCCGCATGGCCGACCGGAAGATCGACCTCGCTGACGGGGCCCTTGAAGGGCTCCGTAATGGCGGGCCGTTTGCCTGCCGGCCAGATTAGACGCAGAGACTTTTCAAGATCGCGACGGACCAGCGCCCAGCCTGCCCCGCCTGCGGCTACGATTGAGTCGGCGTAGACGTCCGCCTGGGCTGCCGCGGCGAAGGCTGCGGCGACCGAGGCGGCCTCTGCCGGATTTTCGAGCGGGCCGCTTCCGCCCGCCATGATCTTCTGCCAGAATTGTTTCATGCCGCTGCTCCGTGAAGTAAGGCGTGCGAAGGCGGGACTATCTTAGCGTGCAGGCGCGGCGGGGCCAAAGGCAATTTGGGGGCACTGGCTGCCTTACTGCTCGAACACCACGTTATCCGGGCTTGCTCCGAGCCTGCGGAGCGTCTCGGTCAGCGCCTCGACCATCGGCGGCGGCCCGCAGAGGTAGAACGGCTGGCTGAAGTTGCCGATCTTCTCCCGCAGGAACGCCTCGTCCACCATTCGGTTCTCGTACGCGGGGTTTGCCTCGCGGCTGAGCGTCAGGATGCACCGGTCGCCCAGGTACGCGCGGAGTTCCTTTTCGAGGATCACGTCGTCGCGGGTCTTGTTGGCGAAGAGAAGAGAGTTGCCCGCCAGGCCGCCGTCGCGCGAGAGTTGCCGCAGGATGGCGATGAACGGTGTAATGCCCGCCCCTCCGGCGATGAACACGCCCGGCCCCTTGTACTGAATCGTTCCGAACACCGGCCCCAGCAGCAACTGGTCGCCCGGCCGCAACCGGTGCAACTGCTCGGTCAGGCCGTGATGCTCCGGATAGCCCTTGATGGTGAACTCCAGAATGCGATCGTCCGGCAGCGACGTGGGCGTGAACGGATGCGCGTTGTCCTTGAGGTCCGCCTTGTTGATGGCCACCAGTGTCCCCTGGCCGGGAACGAACTTGAACCCTCGCGGTTTCTGGAGGATGAACCGCTTGACGTCGTGGGTGACGAATTCCGTCATCAGGACGGTAGCGACCTTCGGCATGTTGCGTCTCCTTGGAGGCTGTTGCCGAATTGCCGTTCATGTAGGGTGGGTGCTCTGCACCCACCATTCTTGCATGAGAAAAACAGCATTGGTGGGTGAAGAGCACCCACCCTACGTATTGGGCAACAGGCTCCGTGTCAGGCGAGCAGGCCGGTCGGGGTCGACTCGGAGGTCGATGAGCGGATCGCCCGGTCAATCAGAAGGTACAGCGGAACGGCCACCACGGGCGCCGCCACCGGAACGAGGGCGTCGGCCAGCGGGTTCCCGAAATCCGTGCTTCCGGCAAAGGCCCACGTCAGGTGACTCACGCAGGTCAGGGCCACGGCGACGGCGGCCCCCCAGCGGCCGCGAAGGATGTAGGCGCCGCCCAGCGCGCCTGCGGCCAGCATCGGCGGATACGCCGCGAGTGGTTGGTCGATCATCGACTTGGCCGTCTCGGACTGTGCCGCAAGGGCAAGGGCTATTCCGGCGATCATCCACGCCCCCACGAGGCCGCTCAGGCCCCTTGTGCCGGTGCGGACGATTGGCGGCGTGGTCGGCAGCGCCACCATGCCCGTGGCGCCCATGGCCACCCCGCCGACCACAAGAGCGCAAAGCGAAGCCGCAAGGGCCGCCGGCCAGGCCCATGTGCCGGAGGTCGAGAAAGCCACCGTCATCTGCTGCGCCAGCACCCACAGGGCGACCGCCAGCAGGGCGGTCCAGAACGCGCTTGCCACGCGGCCGATCCAGGTTACGAGGGAACTGAAGATGCCGATGCCGGCCCCGACGGCGCAGAGGATTCCTATGCGGCTCATCTCGTCGCCGGGGAGGATGTACGAGTTGCCCCTCAGGGCGATCATGAGGGCGAAGACCGCCGGCAGGGCGAGATCCAACCGCCGGCATCCGAGCATAAGGCCCATCGCCGCCGAAACCGGCAGCACGCCTACAAGCAGGGTCTGGAAGTTCAGGTCCGGAAGTTTTCCGCGCCCCGTAGAGGCGAAGACGACGGCCACAAGGACGAAGATGAGGTTGATGCCGAGAATGGCGAGGATGCGGGCCAGTTCGCCTCCCGCCGAGGTTGTTGAACCGCCCGCCGAGGGCTTTTCTTCCGGATCATTCTTCATGCGATACCCTTGCCCGGCCGCCGGCCATCAGGTGTGGCCGCTAACATAAGCCGGACAGGGGGCAGGAATCAAGGATTTAACGCGCCGCGGCCGGTACCCATTTAGCCGGCGACCTTGCTCGCCGCGCGCCGTTGACTTTGAACTTTGAACTTTGAACTGCCGTTGTTCGCCGTTTGCCATTAATTTGAAACCTGAAACCTGAAACTTGAAACTGCCGTTAGCCGTTGACGTAAGTCGCATTTCTGCAGAATGACTTACAACGTTATTTATTTCACAATGGACGTGAAAAGCGGGAACGGGGAACTGGGAACCGGGAACCGGAAGGCAAGAAGACGGCGGCGGGGGTCGGGATTCGGGAACCTGCCGCCGGGGGCAACCGGGCTTACGCGCCGTAGCGCGGGGCCTTGTGCCCCGCGCAAGGAAGGCGCGGGGGATAAACCCCCGCGCTACGGACCTAGGCAAGCCGGGATGCGAAAGGCGGGGCCGGGAAGCCCTACGCGCGACAGCAAAACGGAGGGCAGCCACGCAGGGCTGCCCCTACGGAGGCCCCGTTCAGGCGCGCCGTCGTAGGGGCGGCCCCTACGAGGATCTGTTTAGCGCGGCTGTAGGGGCTGGCCCTATGTGGCCGCCCATGCTGTGCCAGCGCCCTGGCGCCCGGCGCATGGAACGAGAACACCATGGGAGAATCTGGGTAGCGTGCCCCTTCCCACGGCGGTCAGGCAAGAGGGGCAAGTGCTACTTATAGTCCGTGGACGCGAAGTCCACACTTGGATAACCTCTCGAACATGATGGGCGAACGCGACATACTCCTGCGATTCGGTGACCGGCTCCGCAAGTTACGGAAAGAGCGAGGTCTGTCTCAAGAAGCTTTCGCAGGTCTTTGCGACCTTGATCGTACCTACATCGGTGGTATCGAGCGAGGCGAAAGGAACATCTCGTTGCGGAACATTGAGGTCATAGCCCAATCTCTCGGTCTATCCGTCGCCGAATTGACGAGGGGGCTTTGATGGCACGCTCGGCGGCCCGCACGAAAATCCATGACGCCTATCAGGCGGCAAAGACCGCCTGCCAAGGCAACTGGCGCTCGCCGGAGGCCGCGAATGCAATACTAGACTTGGCACTGAGGTCCATGCGATTCCTTGCCAATCAGTGCAGACGGGTCGATCTAATCTCGATGGTGCCCGGCAAGAAATATATGGCTTTCAACTACCAGGACGTTGTATCGAGGCCAGCCAACCGGGCGTTCTTCGTCGATGACAGTGAATACGTTCGCACGGAATGGCAGAACTGGCTTGCCGGACCAATTGAGGCCGAAGCTCTTGCCCGAATGTCCTATACAGTTGCCTTGGCTCCCTGCCTGGCAATGGAACTCTTCGATCGGAATAACAAGAAGGGACCCGCGACGTATTTCGAGTGCCTGATTGGGCACATCTTCGCCAGAGAACTCCGAACGAACCCAAGGACACGGGCGTCATTGTCGATTGCAGGGAGGAATGTGCGCCTGACTATGGATTTCCTCTTTGAAGGGGCTAGCGGCGTGCGCTTGCACCTTCCAGTGAAGATGTCCACACGCGAGAGAGTCGTGCAGGCATGGGCACATCAGCGTGTCTTGGACGGTGCTTACGGAGACGGTGCGTACAAGAGCATCATGGTGATCTTCGCGGAGACGAAGCTCGATTCCCGCTCACACGAGGTGGTCGAAATATGCGTGCCCGATCAGTGGCTTGCATACCAGCATTTTCTCGCACACATAGACAGGATATACTACTTCGACGTGCCTACGAGATACCACGAGCTAGCGAACGCGCATCCCGATCTAATCAAGATCAAACAATTCGGCGAATTCTTCAGGGAAAAAGTGTCGGTCCTTGGGCTATGACCGATTGGGGAATCGCTTTGCCGTTGCCGTGGGGTAGATTCAGCCGCTTCGTGGCCTCAATGCCGGTCCACCGAGATTTTCCCTTGGGTTTGATGAAGACAAGGAAGTAGGAGTGCTTCTTCCGGGCGTGAGCCTGTTTCAATAGACGGCTAACTCCAGGTTTGCCATTTCGCACGATGACGAATAGGTCCTCAGTCACAAAACCCAATCGCTCTAACTCGTTTATAATCTCGACATGAGTCAATCGCTGGCGGTTGGCACATACCTCGTCTTGGCACTTTACTATGTAGCTGCCTGTGGGCCGCAAAACTCGCCATGCTTCCCGGGCCGCGGCATAATAGAGGTCGAGCACGGCTTCGTGATACTTGCTGGTAGAGCCAGATTCGTTGTTCCGGTAATACGTCTCGTAATTCTGGTGGTTGACGTGCGCTGTGCCGCCTGGAGTGTGCATGTAGGGCGGGTCGAACACTACACAGTCGATCGAGGCATCATCGTAGGGTAGGTCCCGGCAATTGGTGCCAGTGCCGAGGTCGGTTTGTAGTAGGTCATATTCGCTTTCTGGAACGTTCCGCCAGAAGACGCCTTTCCCGTAGGTCACGTCGGCTACGCGACTCCCCCTTGGGACGTATAGGGATACGATGAAAGGGAAGACTTGATCGTTCGTGCCGGCGTAGGCGCTGAACACAAGGTCGTTTGTTGCAACGCCCGCAGGTGATTTTCTCTTGCTCTTTGCCATT
>Ga0315276_10006078_pt1 | contig 11159 bp, 6 predicted proteins | sample YL17G05_0_MG_FD_204542 | JGI IMG/M metagenome (GOLD analysis project Ga0315276, IMG submission 204542) | Sediment microbial communities from Yellowstone Lake, YNP, Wyoming, USA - YL17G05_0 | ecosystem: Environmental > Aquatic > Freshwater > Lake > Sediment | place: USA: Wyoming | collected... | reverse complement strand
CAAGTATCCGCACGAACTCTCCGGCGGCATGAGAAAGCGCGTGGCCCTGGCGCAGACGCTGATTCTCGATCCCAAGATCCTGTTGATGGATGAACCGTTCTCCGCGCTCGACGTGCAGACGCGCAGTCTGATGGAAAATGAATTGCTGAACCTGTGGGCGCAGGACCGCAAGTCGGTGGTGTTCGTCACGCACGATCTGGAAGAGGCCATCTCGCTGTCCGATCGCGTCGTGGTGATGTCGGCGGGACCGGAGAGCCGCCTGATCGGCGAATTCGCCATCGACCTGCCGCGGCCGCGCGACGTAGCCGAAATCAGGCTGACTCCGCGCTTCGTCGAGTTGCACAAGTTGATCTGGCAGGCGTTGCGCGACGAAGTGCAGAAGGCCTATGCCCATTCTCTGGATTGAGACAACTGCAAGACCTGTAACCACGGATACCCTTGCGTAGCGTGGAGTACCCTTTTAGAACACGGAGGACACGGAGAAATGCAAGAAAGAAGCTCGGTCGATAGTGGAATCGCGGCAATAGCGGCCTCCAGAGAAGATGTCAGCACTGTATTCCCGAGTTGCCGGCTTGCCTTTTTCTGCTCCGTGTCCTCCGTGGTTCAAGTTTGAGATGAAACGCGGCACGCTTGTCGTCTGCCAGATCGGCCTGCTGATCGGCTTGTTCGTGCTCTGGCACGTGCTGACCGCGACGGAGACGCTGCCGAAGTTCTTTTTCGGCGAACCGCTGGTCGTGCTGGCGCGTATTCGCGACTGGTTTGTCAGCGGCAAGATCTATCCCCATCTCGGGGTGACGCTGATCGAGACCATTCTCGCGTTCATCATCGGCACGGTGCTCGGCCTGGTATTCGGCCTGTGGCTGGCGCTGTCCGACTTCGCGGCGAAATTGCTCAATCCGTATATCACCGCGCTCAATTCGATGCCGCGCGTGATCCTGGCGCCGATCTTCGCGGTGTGGTTCGGGCTGGATATCAAGTCCAAGGTCATGCTCGGCATCACGCTGGTGTTCTTCATCGTTTTCTTCAGCGTCTATAACGGCGTGCGCGAAGTCAGCCCCACGATCCTGGCGAACGCGCGCATGCTCGGCGCGAACGCCCGGCAGTTGCTGCGGCATGTCTATTTGCCAAGCGCGACCGCCTGGGTGTTCTCCAGCCTGCACGCCGCCGTCGGCATGGCCTTTGTCGGCGCGGTGGTCGGGGAATACCTCGGCTCCGCGCGCGGCGTCGGTTACCTGATCCTGCAGGCGGAGGGCGTGTTCGACATCAACACGGTGTTCGCCGGCGTGCTGGTGCTGACCGCCGCCGCGCTGGTTCTCGACTACGCGGTCACGCTTGCCGAAAGGCGACTGCTGCGCTGGCGGCCGGGTCGGGCGCCGGCGGATGTTTCGTGATGGCGGCGTGCCTGATGAGGGGAGGGCCGGCCTCCAGTCCCGGCAGTGTGCCGGTTGCGCGATAAGGGGCTAAACTGTGCTGCGTCGAGGCCGCAACCCAGGAGTGCCGGCGTGAGACTGGCGTTTTGTGCTGCGTCCCGGCACGATACGCAGGAAATTGCGCAACCTGCTGTGCCAAATCCGGCGATGTGCCGGCTCCCGGGCGGGCAGGATCGGAGAGCCCGATGAAGAAACCCGGCAAACCTGAAGCTTTCCGCGGCACGAAAAAAGCGCCCGGCACGCGAGCCGCCCCGCCACGGCGCAAGACGGCGCCCGCCGCACCACGCCGGAAGCCGCAAAAAACGGAACTTTCCGGCAGCGGCACGGCACGCAGCAAGGGCGCCGTGACGTTGCCCCCGGCACAGCGGATCCCGCTGGGCACGGTCACCGACTTCGCGTCAATACACGAGACCGATTCGCGCCTGCGCGAAAGCGAGGCCCGTGCCCGCGCCGCCTTCGACCACAGCGCCGTCGGCATGGCCGAGTGCGCGCTGGACGGCCATTGGCTGCAGGTGAATGCGGCGCTCGCCCGCATGCTCGGATACGGCAGCCCGCAGGAGTTGCTCGACGTGCCGTGGGAGAAATTCTCGCATCCCGACGACACCGCGGTCGGCGCTGCGCTGCTGCGCAAGATCGAACGCGGCGAAATAGATCGCTACCTGCGCGAGAGGCGCTACCTGCACAAGGACGGATCGGAGGTCTGGGTTTCGCTGTCCATGGCCGGCGTGCGCGACGCGCAGGGCCGGGTGAACTACTGCGTGGAGACTTGCGAAGACATCACGGCGCGCAAGCGTGCCGAGCAGGCGCTGCTGCAGAGCGAAACGCGCTTCCGCGCCACCTTCGAAGAGGCCGCGGTCGGCATGGCGCACATGGACCTGCAGGGTGCGTGGTTGCGGGTCAACCGCAAGCTCGCCGAAATCCTGGGATACTCGATTCCGGAGTTGCTGAATTTGAGCTGCGGAGATACGACGCACCCGGATGATCTCGATTCCTACCTTAACGCGCTCGCCCGCTTCCGCGCCGGCGAAATCGAAACGCTGAAGGCGGAAAAGCGCTACATCCGCAAGGATGGCGGGTTGATCTGGGCCGCGGTGAACGTGGCGCTGGTGCGCGACGCCGGGGGCCGGCCCGATTACCTGATCGTGAACGTCGAGGATATCAGCGATCACAAGCGCGACGAGGCGAAGGCGGAGGCCTCGCTGCGCGAGAAGGAAGTGCTGCTCAAGGAGGTCTACCACCGGGTCAAGAACAACCTGCAGGTGGTGTCGAGCCTGCTGGAGATGCAGGGCCGCGGGCTCAAGGACGAGGCGCTCAGGGAGGTCCTCGCCGACAGCGCGCGGCGCGTCAAATCCATGGCGCTCGTGCACGAGCAACTGTACCACTCTCACGACCTGGCGCAGATCGACTTCGGCGATTACGCGAAGTCGCTGGTGGAGAATCTGGCCTATTCCCTTCTTGCGGCCCAGCACGGCATTCGCGTCGAGGTCGATGTGCAAGACGTCCGCCTGGGTATCGAGACGGCGATTCCCTGCGGGCTCATCATCAACGAGCTGGTCTCCAATGCCATCAAGCACGCCTTCCCGGGCGGCAGCGGCGGGCGGGTGCGCCTGAGTTTTCGCGCGCTCGAGGCGGGCGGCTGGCTGATGGAAGTCAGCGACGATGGCGTGGGCCCGCCCGCAGGCTTCGATCCCCAGAACTGCACGACGCTGGGCATGCGGCTGGTCAGCGCCCTGTGCACCCAGATCGCGGGAAATCTAGCGGTCGATTCCACCGGCCCCGGCGCCCGGTTTTCAGTTGCATTCCGCTGATCGCACGCAGGCGATAGACCAAGCATGACAGCCGTCAAGGTAATGATCGTCGAGGACGAAGCGGTGATCGCCATGGACATCCGCTACCATCTCGAACAGTTCGGCTACGAGGTCGTCGGCGTCGCAGCCGCCGGCGACACGGCACTGCAAATGTTTGATCAGCTGCATCCCGACGTGGTGATCATGGATATTCACATCCGCGGGGCGCTCGACGGCATCCACGCCGCGCATGCCGTGCGCGTACGCGCCGGCACACCGGTGATTTTCCTGACCGCCTTCAGTGACGACGAGACGCTCGGGCGTGCGCGCGAAACGGCGCCTTACGGCTTCCTCGTCAAGCCGTTCCGGCCCGACGAGTTGCGTGCATCCATCGAAGTCGCGTTGTTCAAGCATCAGATGGAAAAGCGCCTGAAGCAAAGCGAGCAATGGTTCGCCAAGACGCTCAGTTGCATCAGCGACGGCGTCGTGGCGACCGACCCCGAGGGGCGCGTGAAATTCGTCAATCCGGTGGCGGAATCGGCAACCGGATGGACCAGCGACGAGGCGCTCGGCCGGGACGTCGCGGAGGTCGTGGTGATGCGCGACGAGGAGACCGGGATTGCCCTGCGCAACCCGGCCAGGCACGCCCTGGAATCGCGCGCAGCGAGCGTACTCGACGCGCCGGCGCTGCTGGTTTCGCAGAGCGGACGGGAAATCGTCATCGACGACAGCGCGGCGCCGATCCTGGGAGACGATGGGGAACTGATGGGCGCGGTGCTCATCCTGCGCGACGTCACCGCGCGCCGCCACGTCGAGAAGCGGCTGCTCGAGAGCGAGGAGCGTTTTCACAGTGCGTTCGACCATGCGGCGATCGGCATGGCGCTGGTGTCGCTGGACGGGCGCTTCCTGCAGGTTAACCATGCCATGGAGGAGATCCTCGGTTATGCGCGCGCGGACCTGCTGACCCGGACCCTGCGGGAAGTCGGGTGGGACGACGAGTCCGAGGCCGCCCTCGAGCAGCGCAACCTCGGCGCCCTTCTCGCCACCGACATCGCGTCGTTCCAGATGGAGCGGCGCTTCGCGCACAAGGACGGCGCGATGCTGTGGACACTGCTCGGCGTTTCGGTCGTGCGCGACGCCGCGCGCGCGCCGCTTTACCTGGTCGCTCAGATCATCGATGTCACCAGCCGCAAGAAGGCCGAGGAGAGGCTCACGTATCTCGCCGGCCACGACGACCTGACCGGGGCCATGAACCGGCTGCAACTGGTCGAGAGCCTGGGCCGATCGATCGCCAATTCGCGCCGGCAGGGGCAGCGGGTGGCCGCGCTGGTGTTGGACCTGGACGGCTTCAAGCTGGTGAACGACAGCATGGGCCACATGGTCGGCGACCTGGTGCTTCAGGACGTGGCGCGCCGCCTGAAGACGCTGCTCCTGGCGACCGACCACCTGGCGCGCCTGGGCGGCGACGAGTTCGTGCTGATATTGAACGGCATCGACGATCGCGAGCACATCGCCCGGGTGGCGCAAAAGATCATCGAAGCGGTTTCACAACCCCACAGCGTCGAGGGCCAGGAGATCCTGCTCACGGCGAGCGTCGGCGTGTCGGTATGCCCCGACGACAGCGACAGCGTGGCGGGCATGCTGAAAAACGCGGACGACGCCATGTATCGGGCCAAGGAACTGGGCAAGAACAACTACCAGTTCTACACTTCGGACATGACCACCAAGGCCGTGCAGCGGCTCAAGATCGAGCGCGATCTGCGCGGGGCGCTCGCCGCGAGTGCGTTTGTGCTGCATTACCAGCCCATCCTGAAGAGCGGTCGCGTGGTCGCGATTGAAGCGCTGTTGCGCTGGAACCACGCCGAAAGGGGACTCCTGGAGGCGGACCGTTTCGTGCTGTCGGCCGAGGAGACCGGCCTGATCGTGCCGATCGGACGTTGGGTGATGCTGCAGGCCTGCGCCCAGATGCAGGCCTGGCACGCGGCCGGCGTCACCGATGCGCGCATCACCGTGAACCTGTCGGCACGGCAATTCCGCGACCCGGACCTGCTGCGAACGATCACCGACGCGCTCGCGCAGACGGGCCTGGCGCCCGATTGCCTCGAGCTCGAGATCACGGAGTCGTCGATCATGCACGACCGCGAGCATACGATCGGCATTCTGCGGCGCCTGCGCGAAATCGGCGTTCACGTTTCGGTCGACGATTTCGGCACCAGCCATTCGAGCCTGAGCTACCTCAAGCGGTTTCCCCTCGACGGGCTCAAGGTGGACCGGTCCTTCATCAAGGATTTTCCGCTCGATCCGGACCGCCTGGCCATCGTGCAGGCGATCATCGCGATGGGGCGCAGCCTCAAGCTCAACGTGACGGCCGAAGGCGTGGAGACCGAACACCAGCGCGGCGTACTCGAGAAATTGGACTGTGACACGATGCAGGGCTTCTACTTTTCGGCCCCGGTCCCGGCGCAGGAAATCGAGCGTGTTCTGCGAACGTTCAGCGGCAGCGCGCTCCAGGCAGGCCCCGCACTGCCTTCCCAATGACCGCGGCGCGACAGACGCCGGGATCGTGAGGCGGGCATGAGATGGCGCATGAGATCCCTGTGCGCCTTGCGCAGCGTCCGATGTATTCTGGAAACGGGTTCGGACCCAACGACGGGAAAACGCACTTGGACTTTTCCAATCACGCCATCCTGATCGGCGCCATTCTGGTGCTGATGAGCATCCTGGCCAGCACCCTTTCGGCGCGCACGGGTGCGCCGCTGCTGTTCGTGTTCCTCGGTATCGGCATGCTGGCCGGCGAGGATGGGCCCGGGCACATCCGCTTCGGCGACTACCAGGTCGCGTACCTGGTGGGCACCATGGCGCTGGCCGTCATCCTGTTCGACGGCGGCATGCGCACGCGCTACGAAACCTTCCGCGTCGGCTTGTGGCCGGCGGTGTCGCTCGCCACCGTCGGCGTGGTGCTGACGACGGTGATCGTCGGCTACGGCGCCTCGCGTATTCTCGGACTCGGATTGATGGAAGGCATGCTGATCGGCGCCATCATCGGCTCCACCGATGCGGCGGCGGTATTCTCGCTGTTGCACGCGGCCGGCATGCGCCTCAAGCAGCGGGTCGGCGCCACCCTCGAAATCGAGTCGGGCTGCAACGATCCGATGGCCGTGTTCCTGACCTTGTCGCTGATCCAGATCATCGGTGCGGACCAGCGCGCACCGGGCTGGTCGCTGCTCTGGCACTTCGTCCAGCAGTTCGGGCTCGGCGCACTGGCCGGCATCGGCGGCGGCAGGCTGCTGGTCTGGCTGCTCAACCGCGTGACGCTGGCGAGCGGCCTCTATCCGCTGCTGGCGATGGCGGGCGGGCTGGCGATCTACGCCGGCACGACGGTGCTGGACGGCAGCGGCTTCCTTGCGATCTATTTCGCCGGCCTCGTTCTCGGCAACAGCCGTGTGCATACCGCGGGCAACATCCTGCGTGTGCACGACGGGCTTGCCTGGCTGTCGCAGATCGCCCTGTTTCTGATGCTCGGCCTGCTGGTCACGCCCCGCGCGCTGGTTGACATCGGTCTCGGCGCGCTCGGGGTTGCGGGAGTGCTGATGTTCGTTGCGAGGCCGCTTGCGGTAGGCGTTTCGCTGCTCCCATTCAGATTTCCGCTGCGCGAGCAGGCGTTCATCTCGTGGACGGGCCTGCGCGGCGCGGTGCCGATCGTGCTGGCGCTGTTTCCGGCGCTGGCCGGCCTGCCGCAGTCCTCGATCTACTTCAATGTCGCGTTCTTCGTGGTACTGGCATCGCTGCTGGTGCAGGGCTGGACCGTCGCGCCACTGGCGGACCTGTTGCGCTTGAAGCTGCCGAAGGAGCATGCGCCCTACTATTCCGAGTACGTCGATGTGCCGGGGAGGATGGGGCTGCATCTGCTCGGCTATCGCGTGAATGATCTGAGCGCCGCGATCGGCCGCACCGTGACCCAGCTTGCGCTGCCCGCCGACGTACGCGTGGTGGCCGCATTCCGTGGCGGAAAATCACTCGAGTCCATCAGCCGGCTGGAAGTCGCCGCCGCAGACCTGGTGTACGTGATTACGCCGGACGAGCACATGACCGTGCTCGATCTGCTGTTCGTGCCGGCCGACGATCTGGAAGAATCCGAGCAGCAGCGATTCTTCGGCACGTTCACGCTGAACGGCGACGCGCCGCTGGGCGAGGTCGTGGAAATGTACGGCGGGGAGGTTCACGCGTCGATCAGCGCCATGACGCTCGCCCAGTACATCTATCGCCAGTTCCGCCGCCGCCCGGACCTGGGCGATTACGTTCGCTTCGGCAAGCTGAACCTGGTGGTGCGCGAGATGCAGAACGGCCAGGTTTCCAAAGTCGGCATCATCGTGCGTGAGAGTTGACTGCGCGAAGATCGCCGGGGCCGCGTATTGCTGCGCCGGCCATCCTAAGCCTCGTCGCTGCTAAGCGGCGGGCAGGAACAGAACAGATTGCGGTCGCCCCACACGTTGTCTACCCGGCCCACCGGCGGCCAGTACTTGGCTTTGCGCAAACCCGTCCGCGGATAGGCGGCTTCTTCGCGCGAGTAGGCATGCGGCCAATCGCTCTTGAGCAAGGCTTCGGCTGTGTGCGGCGCATTCTTCAGCGGGTTGTCGGCCTGCGGCCATTGGCCGGCCTCGACCTTGGCGATCTCGGCGCGGATGGCAATCATGGCGTCGCAAAAACGGTCCAGCTCCTGCAGCGATTCGCTCTCGGTGGGTTCGACCATCAGCGTGCCGGCCACCGGAAAGCTCAGTGTCGGCGCGTGAAAGCCGTAGTCGATGAGTCGTTTGGCCACGTCCTCGGCGCTGATGCCCTGGGCTGCGCCGCCGATGCCTGGGGCTGCGCCGCCGATGCCTTGGGCTGCGCCGCCGATGCCCTGGGCTGCGCCGGTGCTGTCTTTCAAAGGCCGCAAATCGAGGATGCACTCGTGCGCCACGCCGCCGCCTTTGATGCCGGGGATGTTGCCGCTGAAGCCCACCTCGTAGTGATCAGCCAGGCGCGCGGCGATGTAGTTGGCCGACAGAATCGCGGTCTCGGAGGCCGCCTGCAAGCCCGCGGCGCCCATCATGCGCATGTACATCCAACTGATCGGCAGCACCGCGGCGTTGCCGAGCGGTGCGGCGCTGATGGCGCCGACCTGCTGCTCGGTTCCCAGGCCGGCGCTGCGGTGTGCCGGCAGGAATGGTGCCAGGTCCGCCACCACGCACACCGGGCCGACACCGGGGCCGCCGCCGCCGTGCGGAATGCAGAAGGTCTTGTGCAGGTTGAGGTGGCTCACGTCGCCGCCGAACTCGCCGGGCGCCGCCAAACCCACCAGCGCGTTCAGGTTTGCGCCATCGATGTAGACGCGGCCGCCATGGCTGTGGACCAACGCGCACAGTTCCTTCACCTGCGGGTCGAAGACGCCATAGGTGGAGGGGTAGGTGATCATCACGGCGGCCAGCCGCGCGCTGTGCTGCTCGCACTTGGCCTTCAGGTCGGCAAGATCGACGTTGCCCTTGGCATCGCACTTCGTCACCACCACCTGCATGCCTGCCATGTGCGCACTAGCCGGGTTGGTGCCGTGCGCCGACTCCGGAATCAGGCAGATGTTGCGTTGTCCCTCGCCGCGCGCCTCGTGGTAGGCCTTGATGATCAGCAGGCCGGCGTATTCACCCTGCGAGCCGGCGTTGGGTTGCAGGCTGACGCCGCTGTAGCCGGTGGCCTGGCACAGCCAGGCTTCGAGCTGCTCGCGCAGCGTGTCGTAGCCGGCCAGTTGGTCGCGCGGCGCGAACGGGTGCAGATCGGCGAACTCGGGCCAGGTGATGGGAAGCATCTCGCTGGTGGCGTTGAGCTTCATGGTGCACGAGCCCAGCGGGATCATCGTGCGGTCCAGCGCCAGGTCCTTGTCGGCCAGGCTGCGCAGGTAGCGCAGCATGCCGGTCTCGCTGTGGTGGCGGCTGAAAACCGCATGCGTGAGGAAAGTGCTCGTGCGCGTCAGCGACGGCGGGATCAGCGAGGCGATGCCTTTTTCGAACTGCTCGAAACCGGGCAGAGCCTGGTGGCCGGCGAACAGCGCCCACAGCGCCGCGATGTCCGCGCGCGTCGTCGTTTCGTCGAGCGTGATGCCAACGCTCGTCGCCGAGGCGCGGCGCAGGTTGTAGCCGGCGTCGCGTGCCGCCTGCATCACCGTGTCGGTGTTGGCGCCCGTGACCACATTGAGCGTGTCGAAGGCGCTTTCATTCGGCAGCGTGCAGCCAAGCTGCCGCAAGCCTGACGCCAGCAGCGCGGTGTAGCTGGCCACGCGGCATGCGATTCGCTGCAGGCCCTCGGGGCCGTGGTAGACCGCGTACATGCTGGCCACCACCGCGGGAAGCACCTGTGCCGTGCAGATATTGCTGGTGGCTTTCTCGCGACGGATGTGCTGCTCGCGCGTCTGCAGCGCCAGGCGGTAGGCCGGCGCACCATGCACGTCGACGCTCACGCCCACGAGCCGGCCCGGCATCGAGCGCTTGAACTCGTCCCGGGTGGCCAGGTACGCCGCATGCGGCCCGCCGTTGCCCATGGGCATGCCGAAACGCTGCGTGTTGCCGACCGCGATGTCGGCGCCCATTTCGCCGGGCGGGGTGATCAGCGCCAGCGCCAGCAGGTCGGCGGCGACGATGACCAGGCCACCGCGCGCATGCACCGCGTCGCCGATCGGCTTCAGGTCGCGCACCACGCCATCGACACCGGGGTACTGCAACAGCACCGCGTATGCATCGGTGTCACCAGCAGCGTCAGCGGCGCCCGTGACCACCGTAATTCCCAGTGGCCGCGCGCGGGTTTGCACCACTTCCAGCGTCTGCGGGAGCACGTCGTCGGCAACGAAGAAGGTGGTCGATTTGCTCTTGCCCACGCGCATCGCCAGCGTCATCGCCTCGGCGGCCGCGGTGGCCTCGTCGAGCAGTGACGCGCCGGCGATGGCCATGCCGGTCAGGTCGCACACCATGGTCTGGAAGTTGATCAGCGCTTCCATGCGGCCCTGGGAAATCTCCGCCTGATAAGGCGTGTAGGCGGTGTACCAGGCCGGGTTCTCGAGCACGTTGCGCAAGATGACCGCGGGGGTGTGCGTGCCGTGGTAGCCCTGGCCGATACAGCTTTTGAGGACCTTGTTCTGCCCGGCGATGCGTTTGAGTTCGGCCAACGCGTGCGCTTCGGACAGCACCGCCGGCAATATCATGGGCCGGCTGCGCGCAATGTTGCGCGGGATGATGGCCTCGATCAGCGCGCGCCTCGATGCGGCGCCGATGACCGACAGCATGCGGCGTTCGCCGTCTGCCTGAACGCCGATGTGGCGGGCAATGAACTCGGCGGCGTTTTCAAGCTCGGAGAGCGGCTTCCGGGTCGACAAGGACATGGTCACTTCCTGCGCTGGAATTTCTCGACGCTACGTGGTCAGGCGCTTTTCACCAGCGCGTCGTAGGCCGGCGCATCCATCAGTTGTTCGAATTCGCCCATGTTCGTCACACGAACCTTGAAGAACCAGCCATGGCCCATGGGGTCGGTGTTGGCCAGGGACGGATCGGCGCGCAGGGCTTCGTTGACCTCGACCACTTCGCCGCTCACGGGCATGTACAGGTCCGCGGCGGCCTTTACCGACTCGATCACGCCGGCCACATCACCCTGCTTGATGCGGCTGCCGATCGGCGGCAGATCGACGAACACCACGTCCCCCAACGCATCCTGCGCGTGGTGCGTGATGCCGACGGTCGCGGCCTCGCGGTCCGCGATGTTGATCCATTCGTGGTCGGGCGTGTACTTGGTCGTCATGGGTTCTCCTATGGTTTCGATAAGTGCAAGGTGCGAGGTGCGAGGTACGAGGTGCGAGGTGCGAGGTGCGAGGTGCGAGGTGCGAGGTGCGAGGTGCGAGGTGCGAGGTGCGAGGTGCGAGGTACGA
>Ga0315276_10006074_pt1 | contig 11161 bp, 19 predicted proteins | sample YL17G05_0_MG_FD_204542 | JGI IMG/M metagenome (GOLD analysis project Ga0315276, IMG submission 204542) | Sediment microbial communities from Yellowstone Lake, YNP, Wyoming, USA - YL17G05_0 | ecosystem: Environmental > Aquatic > Freshwater > Lake > Sediment | place: USA: Wyoming | collected... | reverse complement strand
TCCAGTTCGACATCCACGCACGACAACGTCCCGGTCAATCTTCAAGGGGTCAGAACCCTCGTGGTTGATGACCATGCCACCAACCGCCTGATCCTTCGCGAAATCTTGGCCGCCCTGGGAGCACAGGTGACGGATACTGCGTCCGGTCACGAGGCCATCGCTGAATGGCAGCGAGCCTCTAATTCGGCACGACCCTACCAGCTCTTGCTCCTCGACTGTCGCATGCCGGAGATGGATGGGTTCCAGGTTGTCGAAGAGATCAGGCGGGCCAACCCTCCCCAGGACCTGAAGATTGTGATGATGGCCTCCCACCATTGGGCCGACGACATCGCCCGCACCTACGACATGGGGCTGGGCGGCTATTTGATCAAACCCATCAGGAAATCGGATCTACTCCAGACCATCAGCATCGCCCTCGACCGTTCTAAGGGCATCCAACACACTACTGGTTCAGCACCAGTGGCTCCCACACCTCCTATCGAAGTCAGTGCACTTCGCATCTTATTGGTAGAAGATTCCCCAGACAATCAGATGCTGGTCCGTTCCTATTTAAAGCAGACTCCCTATCGTCTCGATATCGCTGATCACGGAGCCATCGCGTTGGAGCTATTCAAGAACGGCTACTACGACCTGATTCTGATGGACATGCAGATGCCGATGATGGATGGCTATGAGGCCACAAAAGCGATCAGGGCCTGGGAACGGGAGCATGACCTCCCCCCCACGCAGGTGATTGCCTTGACCGCCCTGGCGCTGAAAGAAGACGGAGCCAAGATCTTCGAAGCCGGCTGCAATGCCCATATGACTAAACCCATCAAGAAACATACCCTTCTGCAAGTCCTCCAGGCCTGTAAAGGGCGGTGTACCTCATGACTACGGGACCAAACAGAAACACCGAGAACGCCATTACCGTGCACATCGACCAGGACCTCGAAGAGATCGTACCAGGATTTCTAGAGAATCGTCGGCGTGACGTGCAGACAGTCGAAACCGCGATGCAACAGAATAATCTGGCACAGATTCATATCATCGGTCATCGTATGAAGGGGGACGGAGGAGGATACGGGTTCGACGCTATCAGTATAATGGGAGCCGCCCTGGAGCAAGCGGCGGCACGAGAAGACCGGGACGCGATCCGACGACATACCGCCGAACTCGTCGACTTTCTCGCCCGCGTCACTGTGGTGTATCGGAGATGAGAAGAAAGAAGCGCGACCGGCACGAGCAAGCTTGGCTTGGTACGAGGAAGGGATACTGAAGGGGTTTATCCGCTCGCAACAGTAGAAGAAAAACACACGAAGCGCAGTTTGGTGGAGGGCATCCCCTACCTGACTTATTTAGGCCGACCATTCGGGTCCCGCTGAGAGCAAAGCAGGCTGAATGCAAGCGTGGCAACATCAACAAATAATGTCTACCTTCTAACGCTATTTCCTCTTCCGCCACTCCCACGGCGTCACGGGCCGCGGATCAGCTCACAATGCTTTCCAGGCCTCTCACGCTTCGCTCTCTGACCCTTCAAGGACCATATCCCCTGGCAAATACTTGCGATACCACCAGCAACAGCCATCGTGTACTGGTGGCACGGCTTCTCTTCACGGCCTGCTCCAGACATAGGATCTAGACCCGGTTAAGGAGGGGGCCGGTTAACGGATCACGCCCCCTTCATATATAGGCAAACCGAATGGGGGTACCTCAATCAGGCTAACCTCAAAAACTGCCGATTTGACCGCAACCTTTTCTCGCCGGATCGGTAGTTCTCTCTGACATTCCAAGCAGTTTGACCTTGCTCTCTCCACTGTCCCGTCCATGACGGTCTTCCAGGAAACGATAGGATTTGTGCCCCTTACTTTAAGGTTATTGTGAGACTTACCTTGTCGGCGCTATGGTGTGCGCCTGGTCGAGAAATAAAGGATTCGGTGTCAGAATACAGCTGCGCAGGCCTCATTGGCCTCCAGGAGATGATTGCGGATTCAGACAAACAATGATTATGAATTTCTCCAGAATGAGAACAAGAAAACATCGGTCGCTTACGGCAGCACCCAAGGTCCTTGATAGCTTCTTGGGGCTTTCTTTTGGCCCGACGGAAACTCCGCGCCAGTCTCCTGATTCGCTTAGAACCATACTGACCGTTTCAGCTCCTCCATCACCGCCTTCGGCGGGTATTGCTCGCTTCTCCCTAAAGAAATTTGTGGCACAGCTCCTCTCTGCAGATAGCCGAGATGTCCGGGAACAGCTGAATGGTCTACGCAATAATCTCTCGATCCACGCCGAAGGAGGCGGCGCGCTCGAATCTCTGCTGAAGACAGAGCGGGAGCGAACCCAGCAGTTGACGCAGGAACTCCTGACCGCTCGCTCGGCACTGAAGCAGATGGATGAATTACAGTCGGATCTCGAGGTGGAACGGGAAACCGGGAGACTGTTGGTCCAATTTCTTGAAGACGCTGAAAGGAAAGCCAGAAAGGTTCCCGTTCTTGAGCAATTATTGCGGCAACGAGACAGCGCCGGGAATACAGTCGACAGTACCTGGACGGCGAACAACCGATCGCACAAAGACAGGAAACGCCTTGATGCCTCTTGAGCGCTGGAAGGTACAGCTTCAAAAGATCAAACTGAAGCAAGTCGCCTTAGAACTGATGACTCTGAGCGGAGCCATTCGCCGAGCGGACGTCGAGATTCATTTCCGTTCTCCAAAAACCATTCAGTCAATGGCGCGCCACACACGGAGAGACATCCGATGGGGGGAGCAGGACTAGTCCAGAATCTCAATAGTTCCTCTCTCTACTCGAAGGTTCTGCCACAATTGCCCTAGATGTAAGTGCGGAGGGTGGAGATACCAATTCCGTCCTTCGTACGCATGGCGGCAGAGTTCAGTAATTCCATTCCGCCGGAAAATGTAATGGTTATGCCCAACCTGAGGAGCACTGATATGCGCATCAGCGATGCGTCCATCAGTAGATTAATCGGTAGGAATGATAGCGCCATGGAGAAATATGTCTCCACAGATCCAAACCAGTTAGTGCATACTACTCAATCCGCTGAGGCGGGGTTGCTGGCCGACGAAACCGTTGCTGATCTCAATCTCAGCACTTCCGCCACTCCCGCGGCGGAAGTCTTAGGGAATTATGAGGAGTTATTCAGGCTGACTGCGGGCAAAACAGGTTTGGAGGAGAAAAACACAGGTGGCTTTTATCCGCGCGTTACCATAGAAGAAGCGCGCGGCTCACACGAAGTGCGATTTGGTGGAAGGCAGGCGATCCAACCATCGTTGGTCCCCCTACTCCGCTTAGAAATTCACGGTGTTGCTCTAGCGTCTTAAGCTGGAGAGGCTGCGATCTGCAGCGATTGTGAGAATTGCCTCTGTCCATCAGACCGCGTCCTGCTGATCAACACAAGCATTGCTCAGTTCCTCCGCCTTGCGGTTTAATCGTCCCCCTCCTACAATATGTCTCCTTGCGAGGCTCTCATGGACGCGCGCCAGTTCTCTCGTGTCACGCTCGACAGCATGACCTTTTTGTGGTCTGACCGACACTCTGCCAGGGGAGCGCTTCTCAATCTCTCTCGAACGGGCGCACAGCTTTTCAGTGCCTATCCATTCCAACCCCGAGACTATCTTTCATTGAGTCTCAGCCTCCCGTTACAGGTGCCCTCACTCGAAGTCATCTTGGCCGCTGTGCGCTGGGTGCAAGGGAGAAACTTAGGAGCGGAGTTTATTCAGATAACAGAAAGCGAGCATAGCCGGTTAAGAGACATTCTGGACTCGCATCCCACTCCCAACACATCGCCATGAGCAACGATCGCCCCAAATGCGAAACTATGTCCATCGAAGAGGCCACGGTCTCCAATATGTGTGAGATTGCCGAGGCGTAAAAGCTGGTAAGGCTCTGTCAGGCGCAGCAACTCAACAGTGCTGAGGTGTTCTAACACGTCTACTGTCGCCATGTATCGCCACATCTATCCTACCCTCTTCTTCAAGTTCTGAACATGTCCCGTGCGGTGAATCCTGCTGAGAAGTAGCTACTTCTTGCACGACTCCAAAAATCCCATACACTTGGGTCTTGGTCCTAAGCAATCTTCATTTTACGCGTAGAACACAAATCGGAGCGTTCGTCATGAGCACCCAGGTCTCTGTAGTTCTGAAGACCATCGAGGAGTCACAAAAGAAACAGCTAATGAGCAATAAGTTCAAGAAACGCCCTGAACGCACTAATTCGTTCAGTTAGCCGAAGACAAGAGTCGAAGAAAAGAGAAGGAGAGTTATGCGTAACAAGTCAAAAAAACAGATTGCCGATCTCAGGAGAAAAGCGGAACAAGGCGACGCGAAGGCGCATCACAACCTCGGGTTGCTCTATGCCAACGGAGAGGGCGTGCCGCAGAATTATTCGGTGGCACGGCAATGGTTCGAGCGAGCCGTTGCCCAAGGGAACGCTGGGGCGCAGTACGACCTAGGGTTGCTGTATGCCAACGGAGAGGGCGTGCCACAGGATTATAAGAAGGCTCGCCAGTGGTGGCTGCAAGCTGCCGCCCAGGGCTACGCCCAGGGGCAGCATACCCTCGGAGTGCTATATGAGGACGGGAAAGGCGTGCCGCAGAACTATGGGAAGGCGCGGGGATGGTACGAAAAAGCCGCCGCCCAGGGCTATGCGGAGGCACAGTACCACCTCGGGTTCCTGTATGCCAAAGGATTAAGCGTCCCGCAAGACTACGCCCAGGCGCGTCAGTGGTACGCGCAAGCCGCCGCCCAGGGGCACACGGGGGCGATGCTCAACCTCGGGCTACTATATATCGAAGGACAGGGGGTGCCACAGGATGACGCAAAGGCGCAACAGTGGTGGGAGAAAGCCGCTGCCCAAGGGGACGCGAACGCACAGAAAATCCTCGAAATAATGTTTGCATACACCGGAAAAGCAAGAACTCGCGCCGCATGACTCCCGCGCATATTGCAATAACCCAGCGACTCGCGCAACAGTGCCAGGCACGGCAGTTCAAGGGATGCTGAATAGGGTTTACCACGCCACACTCTTCCGCACCTTTCGTATGCTCAACGTGCCACGCGGCTCCGACGCACTCCTGCTGATCAATACAACCATTTCTCAGTTCCTCGTCTTGCGGTTTCCTCAATCCCCGCCTAGAATCAGCCTCCCTCTGGAGGCCCCCATGCCCTTCTCGATTCGCCCCTACCGCCGCTTTCCCGTGCAATGCGACTTTGAACCCTATCGTGAGGAACACAGCTAAGAACATGATGGAGCAACATTGCTACAAATATGTCATGGGACTCATGGTCGGTCTTGTGCTGGCAAGTACTCTAGGCGGATGTTCGATCGTGATGGCACTAAGTGGGCATAAGGACCCCAATCTGCAGAACCTGCACGTCGGCTCTACCAAGGGAGAGGTGGAACTGGAATTGGGTCAACCTAAAGAATCACATCTGACTAGTTATGGAGCGAGGACTGATATTTACGAGTACGAGATCAATAATGAACCCAGCGCGACTCGCGCAATCATGTATCTACTCTATGACGTGTTAACCATTGGGTTCAGTGAGATCATCTTCACACCAGCAGAACTTATTTCCGGCCGTACGCAAAGTCTCCCGATCTACTACGGACCAGATGGGCAGGTCGTGGGGATCAATGAGACGGCTCCAGAGATGCCTGTGACGTCTGCTGAACCAAGGCCTCATGTAGTCAATCTCGGACCTATACAGGCACAGTTCAAGGACTTGGCTAGCCAGCTGTCAACTGGCATGAAGGGGCATCACATTTCTCGGCTTGCCATCTTGCCTCTAGTTGATGCTGCTCAGAATACGAATACACCCCTTGGTAACTATCTGACGGACAAGCTTACGAACGAAGTCTACATGACCTCCTCGGCGAAAGTCATCGAACGCTCACAGTTGCAGAAGGTCATGGATGAACAACATTTGTCTTTGGGGGCCATGTTCAATGATGCATCGGTAAAGAGAATTGGAGGTCTTCTCGGAGTTGATGCGATCATTTTGGGCACGTATGCGGAGATGGGTCTAGATTCTATAGACGTGAACATCAGAAGCGTAGCGGTAGAGACGGCTGAAGTCGTTGGGGTAGGGTCGATTCAAATTCCCAGAGCTTCGGTTGAGAAGTTAATCCGATGAACAAGAGCACATACGTCAATCAGCTCCGCCGCAAGAATCCCCGTGCCAGAATCCCTGAGACAGCCTTTCCTGAGCCCTATCTCCTCACCGAAACCGAGAACACGATCATCGACGACATCCTGGAGCTACTGAACAAGCACGGGCTGACCTCCCATCAGTCACAAAACCTATTGGAGCGGTTGGGGCGAATCATTGAAATGGGGCAGCGGGTGGCGAAGTGGACGACGCCCTAACCATGCAAGGAGCGGAGATCACATCAAGAGACTTGAAGCTTTCTTGGCGCAACGTATGGCTTTGCTGCGTCCTTTTTATCGTTGTCGTTACCACCTATCCCTGGATAGATTTCCTGGGCTACGCCCACTGGGACAGGGTTATCTGGGTACCGTTTCAGAATATGCGGTACTCTCTTGATGCACTGGCAAACATCGCGTTGTACGTTCCTTTCGGGTTTTCGTACGTTCAGTCAAGGGTACACGTGCGCAAAGGTGGAGTCGTAAAGGTTGCCTTACTGGCCGCGCTCTTGTCGGTTAGCTGTGAGTTCTATCAGGTCTTTTGTCATAGCCGCTTCCCATCGATGACGGATGTCACATCGAATTTGGCTGGGGGAGTGATAGGAGCTGCCATCTCAGGTAAGTTGCACGTCAGTAGAGTGATAATCGATAAATGACTGAGAAGGCCGACGCACCTTCATCTATGGATTTTCCACTTCCTGTTCATAGAGCTTCTGTGCGTACGACCTTCACTGGTCCTCGCTGACTTCTCCGGCCCAGTCATCTCTGTGCTCGACGGCGACACCATCGAAGTTCTGCACAATCACCACCCTGAACGTATCCGCCTCAGCGGCATCGACTGCCCCGATAAGGGACAAGCCTTCGGCAACCACGCCAAGCACGCCGCCTCTGACCTTGCCTTTGGGAAGGACGTCACCATCCAGACCCACGGCCTCGACAAGTACAGGCGCACCATAGGAGACGTGATCTTGCCCGATGGCATGAACCTCAATCAGGAACTCGTCAAAGACGGCTGGTGCTGGTGGTATCGGAAGTATGCGCCTGGAGATGCGGTGCTGGAAGGGCTAGAGAAGGAAGCGCGAGAGGCGAAGAAAGGGTTATGAGCCGATTCGCAGCCCGTGCCGCCGTGGGAGTGGCGAAGGCGCAGAGACTAAGATCATCAACGGTTTCGTGGCAAACACCCCGCTTGACAAGCCGCAATTTTTTCCGAGTTTTGCCACGAAAATAGCCTATTCCTATGGTTCCTAGCGTTCAGAAATTGGAACGGAAAGGTGGTTCTTGCTCAAGAGCAATTGATCAGAGCTCCCTAACTTCATGGCTACAGACGAATTGCCGCCAGTCCACCACTCGCCTCTTGTGCCTCACACTGAGCGCACCCCCCTCTTACGAGGTATATCTTGTCAGTCAACCGTTAGGCTATTCCATCAAAAGTTGCTGTCTCTCACGTTATGGTTTCTCGTCGTTCGCGCTATCCATTTGCTCGTTGTATTGAGCTGCGTTAACACCTCAGATTTATCTTGGGTTCAGACCATTCCCGCTGGTCGCTTTTGAGTGCGCGATGTATGCAGTCATAGATGTTATGAAGCTCTGGATCCTAGGTGTGCTGTTGCTGTGGCCGTGTTCGGTATCTGCTGCCCCATGTACACTCACCTGGATAGCTAACACCGAAGATCTTCTGGCGGGGTATTGGCTATACCACGGTCTACAATCAAGTGTTTATGACCCAAGACTGGGGCCAATTGACGTGAGCTCGACCCCGACCACGACCTGCGATGCGTGGGGAATCTTAAATGATAACAAGACCCACTTCTTTGCTGTCACCGCGTTCCTTTCAAGTGGCGTGGAGAGTGCAAAAAGCAGCGAGGTTGCCATAAACTTATCGAGCAATATGACGACGGTAAACACCAGCACGACGATTACCTCGATAACTGGCTCAAACCTGACAGGCCAGCCCTACACCGTGTCGTATGCGGTGTCCCCCGGAGGAACAGGGACGGTCACCGTGACGGATGGCACGGGAGCCAGTTGTTCGAGTGTGGCCCCGACGGGGAGTTGCAGTCTCACCTCCACGACCGCCGGAACCAAGACCATTACGGCCGCCTATGGCGAGGACGGCACCTACACTGCCAGTCAAGGGACGACGACCTATGTCGTGTTGACGAATACGAGCGTGCCAAATACACCCGGTAATGTGAATGCAATCATGTCCAGCACGATGGTGAATAGTAAAACCGTGTATAAAGCCACGATTTCTTGGACGGACAATTCACTCAATGAATCAGGATTTAAACTTCAACGGTTTAAGAACAGCAGTAAAGGCTGCGTCCTAGAGACGAACTTCACCGTGACGGTAGGAGCGAATGTCACGAAATATACTAACTCAAGTGCTTCATCCCAGACCTGTGGCTATGGGGTCGCTTCCTACAACAGCGCAGGAACCTCGACATTCGTAACGGATTTCAACCTATCGCAATAGTGCAAAAGCTACAGGAGCGTACACCCTGCCTACAGACCACCGGCCTGGAGTTTACGTTGTGTGCCTGCTGTGCACGGCCCCGTCGCCGAGCGGGACCGTCCGCTGGGGGCGACCCCCTCGACGGAATGCACAATCCCCACCCTGAACGTATCCGCCTCAGCGGCATCGACTGCCCCGATAAGGGACAAGCCTTCGATAACCACACCAAGCACGCCGCCTCTGACCTCGCCTTTAGAATAGAAGTCACCATCCAGACCCACGGCCTCGACAAGTACAAGCGCACCCTTGGAGATGTGATTCTTCCAGATGGGATGAACCTCAATCAGGAACTCGTCAAAGAGGGCTGGTGCTGGTGGTATCGGAAGTATGCGCCGGGGGACACGGTGCTAGAGCGGTTAGAGGCTGCCGCGCGAGAAGCGAGGAAAGGCTTGTGGGCTGATCCGCAGCCGGTCCCACCTTGGGAGTAGTGGAAACGGAAGTAGCAGGTATCTGTAATAGCTCGCAGCGACACAAAGCCCCATCTTCGCTAACTTCTCCAGTATACGTCTTGTTTCCTCTCAGTAGCCTTGACCCTTCCCTCCAAACAGCCGAGCCTCGCAATCAGCCAGAGCAAGTCTCAGCCTGAGATAACCTGTCCAGAAATTAAGTGGGGGCTGTACCCTTGTCTGCGTTTCTTATCCCTTGCGGGATGAGCCATGTTGCATGTTGACCAGCATGGAGACGACCCTTGTGAGTCGCTCGGCCACCTTCGGCTGGGGAGGGTCGAAGTCCACCCCGAACTCAGACCCCTTGACCCATTTCACGGTGGCGCGATCGATCAGCAGCGGCACTGTGTCTCCCGGCACAAACAATTGCAAGGCGAGCGTCATCCCGACAGAGACCGGTGTCTGCCCGGTAATATAGCTCCCGCTCAGCGACAGATCTTCGATCATTCCTTCACCGGCAAGCCCGTCCCCATGGTACCGCACCGGCACTAATATCTTGAACCGTTGATTCTTCCGCATGACAAACCCGGCCATCCTGTCACCTTGCTCCCTCGATCACGTGTTCATGCCTAGAACTCCTCGGATAGTCGCGATCAATACGTCCGCCATCACGGGTTTCTGGAGGAATGCGACCGCGCCGTACTCCCGTGCCGTTTGCTTTGCCACTTCAGGCTCGTGCCTCGTTACCACAATCACCCAAATAACCGACGTCCTGCGCTAGTCGGGAACGCGTGCCCATAGATCCCCCTGCAGGGCGACAAAGCGGTTGAGGCGAACGCGATCCATCTCGTTCATCCCAATTAACTCGAGGCCGAACCGGAGGCCCTGGGCCCACCGGACGGCTGCCAGCGAGACAAAGAGGGACGGCTGATAATCGGGGAGGCAGAGGCGCAGCTGGAGATAGTCTCCCACTTTGACTGGGACGGAGCTTTCCACTAAACAGCCAGGCACTGACATGTCGAGGACCCGTCCCTCGCCCACCTGTCTGCCGTTCGCAAAGACGAGAGAACACTGGAGCGCGATGCGCTCACTAAACCGAGCTTCTCTGATCTGTTCTTGCTGACAATTCATGGCGTGACCCTCTTTTGACCTCTTTGGGACAACCGCACTGCTGGTGGCGACTACTCTAGATGCTGCGCTGTGCACGATATTCCCTCCTCTTCTGAGGAAAGCCTATCCTCCGCGGACCGTCTGCGGAAGACCCGAAGGAAGTACCTCCGAAGAGGGAGCTCAGGAAGAGTGAACGGTGGGACAAGGATCAAACGGAAGACCGTCTGGCAGGCGATGTTCCAAGGTGTGTGGCTAGCCGTTCGCTGGCCGTGCGTCTTTACAGGAGGGGTGTTATAGCTTCGCCTCCATCACGAGGGCGCGGACCCGTTCCCGCTGTGCGAGGTGAATGCTGGTAAATTCCATCCCGAATTTCTGACCGTTCACCCACCGGACAATGGCCTGTTCCACTTGCAACGGCCATTTGTGATCGGGGAGGAACAGCCAGAGCTTCAGCAGCATTCCAATTTGCACGGCAGTGGATGACGAGGCGAGGCAGCCAGTGGTCGAAATATTCAGTACCGTGCCTTCCCCGTCAAACTCATCCTGCCCGGAGAAGAACAGACGGCAGGAGTGTTCCAATCGGCGTCCCCGACGGTCCTTCGACGAGAGCCGGCCTTCTCCCTCTGGCACGAAAGCTGTGATGTTCTTTTGTTCCATCCGCGTATTCTCCGACGCCTACCTCAGAGCGTAGCGGCCTGATCGCGTTCGCGCGTTCCCCAATGGGTGGCCCACCGAACGAAGGAGCCCCACGACGCCTCCTCGGACCAAGAGCAGGAAATCTTGGGGAAGAAGGGAGTCTCTCTCCTTTGGAGCGGGGCGGTGGTCGGTTATGTCGTTTCCGCTAATCGGTGGGCCGATCCGCAGCCGGTGCCGCCGTGGGAATGGCGAAAAAAAGAAGTGGCGGTGGAATCGAGTAAGACCTCGATCTTCTGCTGCACCTTGCTTACGTTGCCAATGTCATGAGCAATCCCCGCTCATACAATCCCTTCTTCTAAATCCAGGAGGCCTA
>Ga0315276_10006070_pt1 | contig 11164 bp, 7 predicted proteins | sample YL17G05_0_MG_FD_204542 | JGI IMG/M metagenome (GOLD analysis project Ga0315276, IMG submission 204542) | Sediment microbial communities from Yellowstone Lake, YNP, Wyoming, USA - YL17G05_0 | ecosystem: Environmental > Aquatic > Freshwater > Lake > Sediment | place: USA: Wyoming | collected... | reverse complement strand
CGAGGTCAACGCCATCCCGGATTTGCAAAGTCGCCACACGAAAAAATTGCTAGTCTTGCGTGCTTTTGCATCCAGGCGAGGGCCGGCGATCGACATCGGCTGCGACGCGTGGATGCCGATGTTTTCGTCGAAGGTCGTTGCATCGAGGCAAGCGAGTCCGGGCCCCTATTCGGAGTCAACGATGAAATTGCGAAAGACGGCATTGGTCGCCGCGGTCGCCGCGGCGTCCTTCGGCGCGCCACAGGCGGGCGCGCAGCAGGTCACCGGCACGCTGGGCTCGCCCAGCGCCACCGCGACCATCAGCGGCAGGCAACTCCCGGCGCCCGACCCGAAGTTCGGCGGCGTGATCAAGAACGACGCGCTGCAGTCGAAGCCCTGGTGGGCGCCGCGCGTCGTGCCGCCGAAGGGCGCGCCGAACGTGCTCCTGATCATCACCGACGATGCCGGTTTCGGCGTGCCCAGCACCTTCGGCGGCGTGATCCCGACGCCGGCGATGGATCGCATCGCGAAAGAAGGCCTGCGCTACAACCGGATGTTCTCCACCGCGCTGTGCTCGCCCACGCGCGCCGCGCTGATCACCGGGCGCAATCACCATTCGGCCGGCTTCGGTGTGGTCTCCGAGCAATCCACGGGCTTCCCGGGCTACAACAGCATCATCGCCAAGGACAAGGCCACCATCGGCCGCATGCTGCTCGACAACGGCTACGCGACCTCGTGGTTCGGCAAGAACCACAACACGCCGGCCTTTGCGGCCAGCCAGGTCGGGCCCTTCGACCAGTGGCCGACCGGCATGGGCTTCGAGTACTTCTACGGCTTCGTCGGCGGCGACGCCAACCAGTGGCAGCCGAACCTGTTCCGCAACACGACGCAGATCTATCCGTTCGAGGGCAAGCCGGGCTGGAACCTGGTCACCGGGATGGCGGACGACGCGATCGACTACATGACGCGGATGCACCAGATCCAGCCAAGCAAGCCCATCTTCATCAAGTACGCCCCAGGCGCCACGCACGCGCCGCACCACCCGACCAAGGAATGGGTCGACAAGATCAGCCAGATGAAGCTATTCGATAAAGGCTGGAACGCAGTACGCGAGCAGATCTTCGAAAACCAGAAGAAGCTCGGCGTGATCCCGAAGGACGCCAGGCTGCCGCCGTGGCCGAAAGAGGTGCTGAAGGAATGGGACGCGCTCTCGGCCGAGGAGAAGAAGCTCTTCATCCGGCAGGTCGAGGTCTTCGCCGCCTACGCCGCCTACGGCGATCACGAGATCGGCCGCGTGATCCAGGCCTTCGAGGATCTGGGCAGGCTCGACAACACGCTCATCATCTACATCAACGGCGACAACGGCACCAGCGCCGAGGGCGGCCCGATGGGCACGCCGAACGAGGTCGCGTGGTTCAACGGCTTGAGCGAGCTGCCCGTCGCCGTGCAGATGAAGTTCTACGACGTCTGGGGCACCGAGCAGACCTACAACCACATGTCGGCCGGCTGGTCGTGGGCCTTCGACACGCCGTTCTCGTGGTTCAAGCAGAACGCCTCGCAGCTGGGCGGCGTCAACCAGAACATGGTGGTGTCGTGGCCGGCGCGAATCAAGGACAGGGGCGCGCTGCGCGAGCAGTTCGTGCACGTCATCGACGTCGTGCCGACGATCCTCGAGGCGGCGGGCATCAAGGCGCCGGAGATGGTGGACGGCATCAGGCAGGCGCCGATCGAAGGCACGAGCTTCGCCTACACCTTCGACGCCAGGAACGCCAAGGCGCCGTCGCGGCACACGACGCAGTACTTCGAGATGATGGGCCAGTGGGCTCTCTACAAGGATGGCTGGTTCCTCAGCACCAAGGTGAATCGCGCGCCATGGGAGGCCTTCGGTCCGGCCAACCCGGACCCGCTGGACAATCAGGTGCTGCAACTCTTCAACCTCAACACCGACTTCAATCAGACGACCGACGTCGCGGCGAAGAACCCGCAGAAGGTCAAGGAGATGAAGCAGATGTTCGTCAATGAGGCGAAGAAGTACCAGGTGTTCCCGATGGACGCGTCGGTGGCGGCACGCATCGTCGCGCCGCGGCCCAACATTACCGCCGGGCGCACCGAGTTCGTCTACACGCGACCGATGGTCGGACTGCCGCAGGGCGACTCGCCGATGCTGCTCAACGCCTCCTACACGATCACCGCCGACATCGAGGTGCCGCAAGGCGGCGCCGAGGGCATGATCCTGACCTCGGGCGGACGCTTCGCCGGCTACGGCTTCTACCTGCTGAAGGGCAAGCCGGTTTTCCTGTGGAACATGGTCGATCTCGAGCGCCTGAAATGGGAAGGCCCCGAGGCGCTGCCACCCGGCCGGCACACGATCGAGTTCGATTTCAAGTACGAGGGCATCGGCGCCGGGACGCTCGCGTTCAACAACTTCAGCGGCCTCGGCCGTCCCGGCAACGGCACGCTGGCGGTGGACGGCAAGGTGGTCGCGACGAAGCGGATGGAGAAGACACTTCCGATGATTCTGCAATGGGACGAGAGCTTCGACATCGGATCGGACACACTCACCGGCGTGAACGACGCCGACTACAAGCCGCCGTTCGCGCTGACCGCCAAGCTCAACAAGCTGACGGTCAAGGTCGACCGGCCGCAGCTGTCGCCCGCGGACATCAAGAAGCTGCAGGCGGCGATGACGGAGAAGGCGAAGAGCGATTGATCGCGCCCAGGCCACCTGGCGCGGCGTTTCGGCCACCAATGCCGACACCCCGGCGGTTGCGGAGGACACCCGCAAGGCAGACCGATTTCTGGGCGAGGTCCGCTATCCGCTATCCGCTGGCCGGCGGCACCTACCGGCAGACGGAATACTCGTATCCGGTCTGGATGGCGCAGCGGCTGCTTGACGCGTTGCGGCAGTCGCCCGAGAACGATCAGCGGATCGTCGGCGACTGGCTCGCTGCGGTCGGCGGCAGCAGCGTGCTGCATCTCGACCTGCCGCGCGTCACGCGCGTCGGCCTCGCCGCGGCCAGGATCGCCTAAACTTCATACCGGAGAGCGGTCCGCCGCCGCTGGCGCGGGTCGTCAACGACGCAAGCGCGCTCGCGGGCGCGCATTCAACCATCTCGCGGGATACCAGCCATGCAGAACGTTCCCCTGCTCCTCGGAGCGCAGTGCTCGCGCTACAGCGCACGCGTGCGCAGCTACCTCATCAAGAAGGGTATCGCCTACGTCGAGCGGGTCCCGACGGCATGGACCTACAAGGTGACCATTGCGCGGCGCTTCGGCGACGCGTCGATTCCGGTGCTGATCACCCCGGAGGGCGAGTGGATCGCCGACAGCGAGATCATCCTCGACCGGCTGGAGGCGCGCTATCCGCAACACCCCATCCAGCCGCCGGATCCGGTGCACGCCTTCTTCGCCGCGTTGGCCGACGTGTGGGCGAGCGAGTTCTGGCATCCGGTCGATGTCACGACGCGGTGGCTCGGTCGCACCGAGTATCCGTGGTGGTACGAGGAGCTCGGCGAGGGCCTGCTGCCCGGATTGCCGAAGATCTTCAAGAACGCGGTCGCGGGCAACGTCGCCAGGACCATCCAGGCGCATCTGCCGCGCATCGGCGCGACGCGCGAAACCGCGCCGCTGATCTGGCGCTGGGCCGGGCGGACGATGGACGCGCTGGAGGCGCACTTCGCGAAGCATGCCTACCTGCTGGGCGAGCGGGCGACACGCTTCGACTATGGCCTCATCGTTCCGTTCTACGGCCATCTCGTCCGTGATCCCTGGTCGCGCGACGAATTCCTGATGCCGCGCCCCAATCTGCACGCATGGGTGTGGCGGATGAACCAGCCCTATCTCACGGCGGATGCGCCGCCGTTTCCGGCGCCCGGCACGCCGCTGCCCGCGACGCTGCAGCCGATCGTGCGCAGCATCTTCGACGAGTTCCTGCCTCTCGTCGAGGCAACGCTCGCGCAGGTGCGGCGGTCGGTGCCAAATGCCAGGAGGGGTGTGCGGATCGAGCGCTTCCTCGGCATGGTGACCTACCCCTACGCCGACGGCACGCACCAGCGGCAGGCGATCCCGTTCACGCTCTGGCTCGTCCAAAGGGTACTCGACCTGCTCGCCGCGATGCCTCCGGCGGACGCGGAGCGAACCCGCCAGTGGGTCGAGGATTCGGGCGGGGCGCGCCTGCTCCAGCTCGACATCCCGCGGCTCGACATGTCGGGACTGACCGTTCGGTTTGCGTGAACCGGCAACGAGACGGCACAGCTCGGCGAATCACCACCGTCAGCTTGTGTTCAACCGGCCAGATGCACCAGCGTGTCGGTTCTGGCGACGTGGTTGCAGGACTGGCAGCCGTCCGTCATCAGCACGCCGCCCTCGCGCGCACCGGCGAACAGACGCAGCGCCGCCCCCGTGCCGCGCGACGGCGCGCAGGCGAACAACCGGATCGGTGGGCCAGTCGCGCAACAGGTTGATGACGGGCGCAGCCGCCTGGCCCACGCGCACGACGCTGGCGGCCATGGTGTTGCGCGAGAGGTCGGTGCCGCATTTCAGGCACCGCTCGCGCGAGGGCATCACAATCCACCGCCCCAGCGGTATTGCCACGCTACGCCGACCAGGTCGTAGCTGTTGCCGGTGCGCGCCGACACCCCGCTGCTGGCGTAGAACTTGATCGAATTCTCCCGGTTCACCGGGAGCGCCAGGGTCGCTCCGAGGCGCCAGTTCTGCTGGAGGTCGCTGTTGCGCACGCCGTTGACGGTGGTGCGGCCGCCGGCGAAATACGTGGTATCGAACGAAGCCCAGATCCCCGAGCGAAAGCCGTAGATGACGTGCCCCTGCAACGAATAGAGCGGGTCCTGGGATAGCGTCTTGCCGCCGAAGAAGTCGTTGTTGTCGGTGTAGAACGTTGCCGCGGCCGTGCCTTCCACCGTCCACTGCCCGATGGCCTTCGAGATCCCGACCTCCGGCTTGAACGACCAGCGATTGGTGCCGATGTTGACGAGCTTGCTGTCGTCGTACTGGCTCCAGGGCGCCACCACCCTAAGGCTGGCACCGATGATCACGTCCTGCTCCCAACCGGCGAACTCCTTCAGCGTCAGTGCGGGCGCGCCGTAGAGATTGACCGACAGTCGGAACGCGGAATTGGCGAAACCGTTGACGTCCCGCGGCACCGTCTGCCCCCTGAAGTCGGCCGTTCCCGAGAGCCACTGATAGGGCACGGTCGCGTCGAACTTGGCGGACATTCCCCACAGGTCGAGCACTCGCGCGTACGCGATGACGGCGCTCGACGTATTGAGGTGCGGATTGGTGATGGGCAGCGACGGACCGAAAGCCACCCCGCCCCGCGTGTAGGCGTAGCCCGCGATCAGGAAGTTGACGCCGATCGGGGCATTGGAATAGGCGCGCGGCTCGATGTCCTGCGCGCACGCCGGACCCACGACCCCCGCCAGCACGCACGCGGCAAGCACCGCGATGACCCGTTTCATGGACAGCATCGAATGCGCGTCAAGGATCGTGCTCGAATGGCGCCGGTGCGGCCGCGGGATCGGCAGGCGAAGGCGGTCAGCCGGAATTCCGGGAGGGCCCGCCGGCGCGATGCCCCGGGTGTCAACCCGCGACCTGGCGCGCCGGATCGTCGGCGGAAACGATATGCAGGTCGCGCTGTGGAAAGGGGATGGCGATTCCCGCCGCGTCGAGCTTGCGCAGGATGGCGACGCGCAACGCATTCTGCGCCTGCAATCCCACGTCGACCGAGTGCACCCACGCGAGCAGCCGGAAGTCGAGCGAGCTGTCGCCGAAGCCCTTGAACATGGCGAGTGGCGCAGGTTTTGCCATGACCTCGGGCACCGTTCCCGCCGCCTCAACCAGCAGGCGCATCACCCGCTCCGGGTCGGAGCCGTAGGCAACGCCGACGTCGATGTCGTAGCGGCGCTGGCGGTCGGAGCGCGTCCAGTTCACCACTTCCTTCGACACCAGCTCGGCGTTGGGCACGATGACCTCCGCCCCCTGCCCCGTCCGCACGGTGGAGGAGCGGATGCCGATGCGCTTGACCTCGCCGGTCAGCGGACCGATCTCGATCAGGTCGCCCACGCCGACCGGCCGCTCGACGATGAGGATGAGGCCCGACGCGAAGTTGTTGACCACGTTCTGCAATCCGAAGCCGATGCCCACGCTGAGCGCCCCCGCGATCAGCGTCACCTTCGTCATGTCGATGCCCAGCGCGGCCAGCGTGAGCGCCACGCCGATGATGGTCATGGACCAGCGCGTAAAGGTGACGACGGCGTAGCCGGCGCCGGGCCGCAGGTTGAGCCGGGGCACGATTTCGCGATCGAGGATGAACCCGGTGACGCCGGTCAGGACGATCGTCGCCAAAGCGACGCCGGCCGCCGTAGCGACCGCGCTGACAGCGATGGACGCGGTGCCCACTCCCACGGTGGCACTCATCAGCGAGGTGGTCGCCAGACTGATCGTCGGCAGGAGACCGAACAAGCCGAGCGTGACCAGCGCCACGCCGATCACGGCCAATGCGCCGAGAACGCGGCGTATCGCCGTTAACAGCGCCGGATCCGCGGTGCGCGCGCTGCGCAGCCACCCGAGGATCGGTGTGGCAAGGAGCGCGAGCACCGCGCCATAGACCGCCATTGCCGTCGCGCCGAAGACCAGCCCGAATCCGAGGACGCTGCCGAAGGCCGCACGCAGTGATTGAACCGAACCCGACAATCCAACGATCACGTCGAGCGCGGCCACCGCCGAGACGGCGATCACCAGAAGCGCTGCAGTGCGCACCGTCCCCTCGCTCCAGCGGGGCAGCGCCTGCCTCAGGCGCCCGCTGCGCAGATCGACGGCGACTGCAACGGGGACAATCAGCACCTGGAGCAGGACCAGCATTCGAGCGGCAAGGGGGCTGGCGTCGATCGTGGTGCGCACCGGAATCAGGATGGTGGCCAGCGCGATTGCGTAGAGGGTCAGCGGGATGGGCACGGCCAGGGCGCGCTGAGCCACCATCGCCGCGGGCACCGGGAGGAGCGCCAGCAGGGCCAGCAGGAAATAGGTCGGCGGGTCGGGCGCCAGCGCCCACACCGCCGTCAGCGCAACGAGCAACGACGCGGCGCCCGGCCGGCCGTAGCCGCGCTGTGCCGAACCGGCGTCCTGCGGGGACCCCCGGGAGTAGAGCCAGCCGGTCAGCGCCAGCACCCCCAGGAACAACGCGGCCAGGCCCGCGCCGTCTCGCTCGAGGTAGGTTCGCAGCAGCCGCCACGCCGCGCGCAGATCCGCAGCGACGCGCTCGACCTGAGCGGAGGCCGTGCCGAGTCGCCACAGCGGCGTCTGCTCCAACTGCGTCCTCGACGCACGGACGCGTTCCTCCTGCGCGTCGACGAGCGCGCGCGCGTCGTCGATGCGCGCCTGCAGAGCCAGCGCTCGGTCGAGCGCGAGCAGCACCTCGTCGCGGTATTCCCGGACGCGGACGCTCGCGCCGTGCAGCTTCGCCTCGATCGCCCGCGCGCGCCCGACGACCGGCGCCGGAGCGAGCCGGTCCCCAAGGACCGTCACGCGCTCCTGCCATTTCCCGGCGGTCGATTCCAGTGCGTTGCGATCGTGCTCGAGTTTGCGGACGATGACCCCGAGATCTGCGACGACGTTCGAAACGTCGCGGTGCAGCACCCGCAACTGACGAGCCAACGCGACGACCTCGAGCAACTCGGCTCTTGCGGTCGCACTGGCGGCGAGGCCGTCGAGGTCCGCCGCCAGCGCGGTGGCTCGCCGGTCGAGCTCGCGCCACTGCCCGGCCTGCTCGAGATGGGCCAGCGCCCCGCGCTGCATCTCCTCGCTGGCAATGGCCTGCATGGCGATGTCGGTGACGGTCGCAGGGGGCACGACCGCCGCCGCCGGCGGCGCGACCGGGTCCGTCGCGGCCAGTGCGCTGCCGAATCCGGGCGCGAGCAACAGCATCGCGCCCAGAACGACGGCCGGCTTCGTCATTGAGCGGCGGCCGCCGCGGCAGCACGCGGATCGGCAACGACCGTCGCACCCACGTCCTTCAGCAGGCGCTGGAAGTCGGGCGATGCGGCGATGGCCGCCCCTGCCGCGGCACGCAGGCGATCGACGGCCTCGGCCGGCAGGACGAAGGACGTGGGTTGCAGGTTCAGGAAGTCGCGCTCCGCCTTGTCGGGAACCACGGCAAACGACACATCGATGGAGTAGATCTCCGCCTGCGGCGGGCGTATCGCGGCGCAGACCGCCGAGTCCTTGCTGGTGGAACACGCGGCGAGGTCCCGCACGTGCCGCCCCATCTGCCAGCGTGCCGCAATGTCCTTCAGCTGCTCGATCGCCTCGAACGAATAGTGATCGATCGGAACGCCGGTGGACTTCAGCAGCACGTCGATCACGCCCGGTCCCTGCTCCGAGACGTCCCAGTTTATCGGCGGCGACGACAGGGAATTGACGACGAAGACGATGATCCGCTTCACGTGGTCGAGCCGCGTGGGCAGGCCCGCGGTGTGCAGGGCCTCGAGGAACTGCAGCGCATCGAGCACGCCGCGCATGCCCACGTTGTCGGACACGCCGCCGTCCACGAGGTGGACATAGGGGCGATGAACGCTGTCGGCGTAGGTTTCGCCTTCCTTCAGCTCGCGTATCGCGCGCGCCGCGGGCCGCGGCGGTTCCGCGGATTGGGTGAACATCTTGACCCAGGCGGGAGCGGCGTAGTTGCAGGTGCCGCCATAGTTGTTGAGCGTGACGGTGGAGAGCACCACGGGGACGGCGGACGATGCGGCAGCGGCGCGGGACAGCCGCACGGCATTCAGATCCGAGCACAGCAGGTTGAATATGTTCTGTTGGAATACCACCCGGCCGCCGGTCGAGATGTCGGTGGCCGACGCCATGATGAAGGGGCCGCTGCCGCGGTCGAGATCGCCGAAGGTCGCGCCGTTGAACAGGATTTCGTCGTAATAGTCCGCCGCCAGTTCCGAACGGCCCCACCCCGTCGACGCCAGCTTTCCCCAGTTGCCCGGGTTCATGGATCGGGAGAAAAGCTCGCCCTGGACGTTGCGCTTGAGGAAGCGCTGCTCGTAGTCGGCGAAGAGCTTGTCGCCGTAGAGGCCGTAGGCGAGCGCCGTGAAGCTGCCGCCCGACACGCCGGTGATGACATCGACGGCGTCGAGCAGGCGAACCTTGGCGCCGTTCGGCGCCACGACCTCGGTGCGCCGGAGGTACTCCAGGACCCCGTAGGAGAACGCGGCGGCGCGGGTGCCGCCGCCCGAAAACGCAAGAATGACGAGGTTGTCCGGGCTCCTGAAGTGCTTCTCGCGGGTCTGGAACGTGTACCCGGCATCGGGATCCACCTTGGTGATCGGCGGATTGACCGGACGGGTGGCGCAACCGCCGAGACCGATCAGCGCGACGAGCGTTGCAGGCAGGAGACTGTGCATTCGCTTCATGAATCCTCCGCTCTGTCCGCCCGTGGCCGTCCGACGAACGGCGACACGAGGACAACAGTATGGGTCAAACGCTCGTTGCGCCGCCACGGTTCGGCACGGGCGCGCTCACCAGCGGAACACCACCCCCAGTTGCGGGCCGCCCATGGTCATGTCGGCAATCGGCTTCCCGGATTTGCTGGTGTAGTCGAGATACCGGTACAGGGCCACGACCTCGCCCCAGTGGTACGCATAGCCGACCCCGCCGGCGCCTTGCCACGTCGACTTCGACTGTCCGGTGCCGACGTCGAAATAGAACGGCACGAACCACTCGCGCTTGTCGCCGAACGCGTACCGGCCTTTGACCCCGACGATGCCGTCCCAGATGCTTTCGTCGACCTGCTTGCTGCCTTGACGACCCGGGAGGACGATCGGGCCGAGGTCGCCCGTGATCGAGAACCCGAGCGTCGGCTTGAGCTTGAGCAGCCGCGCCCCGGCGAGCAGGTCCACGGTCCACGCGGCGTCGGACGCGACCCGGTACTCGCCGGCCACCGTCCAGATCAGGGCCTTGAAATCGAGCGTCTTGTCCGACTCGATCTCGGCCGGAATGGGGATGCCGCCGACCTGCAGTTCGCGCGCCCCGGACTTGGAGCCGCCGAGGTCGACGTAGACGAGGTCGTTGAAAATGCCCCAGCGACCGTTGTGCGCGTCGAACGACCCCTGGAACGTCATCTTGAGGTGGTTGAGCACATCGCTCATGCTGAGATGAAGGTCCGTGCCGCCCCTGTCGTCCGGGAAATTGATCCTGCTGTCGATCACGGGAACCCAGCCGTAGATGCTCGCGGTGAACTGCCACTTCCCGGAATCCGACCCGGGTGGCGCCGTCTGGCCTGCCGCGGCCGTCGGCAGAAGCGCGCCCGCGGCAAAGCAGAGGGCTGTGGTTGCGTATCCCAGGGAACCGAAGATTTTCATCATGAGCCTCGTGACAGTGGAAGGCGAATGGGCGTCAGCCGATGCGATGGTGCAAACACGAATGCCAGGGGCGCATCAGGGCGCGGGCACGACCGTGTAGTACACCCCGTTCGCGCCGTAGGCCGGCTGGAACCAGGTATTTCCGCTGAGGTAGTACGTCGTGCCGTTCTTGTTGATCGAAATCGCGCCGGCCGGCACCGCCGCGTAATTGATCCCCATGGCGTAGGTTCCGGCAGCCGGCGCCGTCGCAACCGCCACACCCGTGGCCACGCCTGCGCTGTAGGCGGCGCTGGTCGCGGCGGCCGTGTTCGCGCTGCCGGTCGCGACGCCCGCGGCGTAAGCGTTCGACGTCGCCGCCGCCGTGTTCGCGGACGCCGCCGCCGCGCCGACCGCCACGCCGACCACTGCGCCCGCAGCCGCCGCGCAGCCGTAGCAGCCCGACGAGTAGTACGGCACGGCGACCGGCGGGTGATAGACCGGATAGGTCGGCGGATGGTAGTAGGTCGCCCCCGACGGGTAGGTGTGGGCCACCCCGGCACCGGCGGCGCCGTACGTGGTGCCGCCCTCCACGTTGGTGTGCTCGGTTCCGCCGTACGCGCTGTGCTCCGTGCTCCCGCCGTAGGTGTTGGTGTGCTCGGTGCCCTCGCCGGCCGTGTGGCTCGAGCTGCCGCCGTAGGCATTGGTGTGGCTGGTCGAGCCGTAGCTGTGGGACGTGCTGCCGCCGGCACGGTTGGAGCTTGCCCATGCGCCGGCCTCGCCGGAGCCCAGGGCTGCAGCCGACAGCACCGTCAGTGCGCAGAGAATCGTCTTCA
>Ga0315276_10006069_pt1 | contig 11164 bp, 10 predicted proteins | sample YL17G05_0_MG_FD_204542 | JGI IMG/M metagenome (GOLD analysis project Ga0315276, IMG submission 204542) | Sediment microbial communities from Yellowstone Lake, YNP, Wyoming, USA - YL17G05_0 | ecosystem: Environmental > Aquatic > Freshwater > Lake > Sediment | place: USA: Wyoming | collected... | reverse complement strand
TGATGGTATCATTTTGCGCCTTTTAATCATCTGTTAATGCCTACTTATATGGGGTTACGGCTGGAATTGGGGGTGGGGGATACAACAGAGCTAGGGAGGATGCCAATGAAAGGTATATAGGCTTTTAAATACACTTTGATGATTTTAAAACTTTCTGAAGGTATAATTGAAAAGGCTAAGCGACTAGGTCTAATCGAAATATCAGTCAATAAAACCCTCAGCAGCAGGATTAATCAACAGGTAGAGCTGGTTACGAATGCACACCCAACTCAACCAGCAAAGCCAGCTGAAGGAACGTTGCTGATTGGCAGGCCACAATTGATCTTTTACAATGCAAATATCATTTCCCGAAATCTATGCCACCCGCATGCCCGTTCTTGGCTGACGGACTTCCTCCTGCGCGAGAAGGCTAAACAAACAAATGAATCAGCGTCCTGTTTATAATCAGATAGCATATTCGGAGAGTATTATGACAAAACTTACATCACAAGAAATAATTGAGCTGAGCAAAGAATACACATTCTTTTCCTGGTCTGTGCAAGGGCAAGTAAATCCCATCCCTGTTGGAAAAGCGAAAGGGATTTACTTTTGGGATACAGATGGAAAGCGATATATTGATTTTTCATCGCAGTTGATGAACACCAATATTGGTCATCAACACCCCAAGGTTGTGAAGGCTATTCAGGACCAGGCTGCGGAATTATGCTTTGTCCATCCGGGCAATACCACCGAAGTACGCGCATTGCTTGGCAAGAAACTGGCGGAAGTCACGCCAGGCAATTTGAAGAAAACCTTTTTAACTTTGGGCGGTGCGGAAGCAAACGAAAACGCCATCAAGATGGCACGTTTCTATACTGGGCGTCATAAAATACTGGCACGCTACCGATCTTACCATGGTGCGACCCATGGATCAATTGCCCTGACTGGTGATTACCGTCGACTGGCAGTTGAACCGGTCATGCCGGGGGGAGTCCACTTCCTTGACCCATTCTGCTATCGCTGCCCATTTGGACAAAAGAAAGAATCATGCAAACGTGAATGTATCGCCCATCTCGAGGAAGTCATCAAATATGAAGGAACTGACAAGATCGCTGCGATCATTATGGAAGGTGTTGTCGGTTCAAACGGGTTGATTATTCCGCCGGATGATTATTGGCCGCGTGTACGCGAACTGTGCGATAAATATGGCATTCTGCTTATCTCGGACGAAGTGATGAGTGGTTGGGGACGTACCGGAAAATGGTTTGCTGTGGACAACTGGAGTGTCACTCCGGACATCATCACCACAGCTAAGGGAATCACCAGCGGGTATGTTCCGCTCGGTGCGGTAATAGTCTCGGACAAGATTGCGCAATTCTTCGAAGACAAGTATCTCTATGCAGGCTTGACCTACAATGGACATGCACTCTCGTGTGCGGCGGCACTTGCGACCATCGAAGTGTATGAAGATGACCATCTTATTGAGAACGCGGTTGTCGTTGGAAAGTATCTTGGCGAACGCCTGGAATCCATCAAGTCCAAACATATATCGGTTGGCGATGTGCGTTATATCGGACTTTTCTCTGCTATTGAATTGGTGATAAACCGTGTGACGAAGGAAAGCTTTGCCCCATCCGTGATGGCGGAAATTGGTAAGGTTTTGCGCCAGAACGGGTTATTTACCTTCATCATGGCAAATAACATGGGAAGCATCATCTTTGTGGTGCCTCCATTATGCATCACAAAAGAAGAATTAAATGAAGGGATGGCGATCGTCGAGAAGGCATTGGAAATAACAGATGGGCAAGTAAAACACTAATCATCAAATACATCAGGAGCATATCATGGAAATATTGAATTACATCAACGGTGACTGGGTCAAGCCCGAAGTTACGGAATATGTGGATGTCATCAACCCAGCAACAGGAGCAATCATTGCCAAAACACCCCTGAGTGGGAAAGATGCGGTCGAAGCGGCAGCAAAAGCTGGGATGGAAGCACTCCCAGGTTGGCGCCGAACACCAGCACAGGAGCGCATCCAATGTCTGTTCAAGTTGCGTGACCTGCTACTATCCAACAAAGATGAAATTGCTTGCACCATTACCAATGAGAGCGGGAAGACTATCGAGGAAGCCAGAGCAGAGATGGTACGTACTATCGAGAATGTGGAAATTGCCTGCGGGATCCCGATGATGGGTAAAGGTGAAATCAGCGAAGATATTGCTCCTGGTATTGATGAAATCATGCTGCGCCAGCCGGTGGGTGTGAGTGCTACGATTGCCCCGTTCAATTTCCCTGGCATGGTTCCGTTTTGGTTTTTACCCTATGCGCTGGCATTGGGTAACCCGTTCATCGTCAAGCCATCTGAAAGAGTATCAACGACCATGCAATATGTTTTCAAACTTATCGAGCAGGCCGGTTTCCCGAAAGGCGTTGTCAACTTGGTAAATGGCGCGAAGGAGGCAGTGGATGGTCTCCTTGATCATCCAGCCGTCCGTGCGATCACATTTGTTGGATCGACAGCCGTGGCGCGCTATATTTACCGCCGCGCAGCAGAAAACGGTAAGCGTGTCCAAGCCCAGGGCGGGGCAAAGAATCCAGTTGTGGTTATGCCCGATGCCGATATGGATATGGCGGTAAAAATCATCGCAGATTCAGCGTTTGGGTGCGCCGGGCAACGTTGCCTGGCGGTGTCGTGGGCGGTAACAGTGGGTGAAGCCCGTAACCAATTCAACGAAGCGATTTGCGACGCAGCTGCTAGCCGAAAGGTTGGCTACGGACTCGATGAAGGTGTACAAATGGGTCCGGTCATTAGCCAGAAAAGCCGATCGCGAATTCACCAGCTGATCGGTCTCGGTGCATCCGAAGGTGCATCCATACCCGTTGATGGACGTGGCACCGTCATCCAAGGATACGAAGGCGGTTCGTTTGTCCGCCCAACCATCCTGGTTGATATGAAGCCTGATAATGAAGTCTGGAAGACTGAAATCTTTGGCCCAGTGCTTGGGTTGATGCATGTCAACACGTTTGATGAAGCGGTTGCACTCGTTAATAGTGGGGTATACGGCAACCAGGCTAGCTTGTTCACCGCGAGCGGCTCGTTGGCGCGCAAGTTTCGCTACGAAGTTGATGCTGGAAACATTGGTATAAACATCGGCGTAGCTGCTCCCATGGCGTTTTTCCCTTTCAGTGGTTGGAAGGAATCATTCTTCGGTGATCTTCACGGCCAGGGTATGGACGCAGTGGAGTTTTTTACGCAGAAAAAAGTTGTTGTCGAACGCTGGCCAAAGGAATGGAGTCGCAAGTTTTAAACCCATCCATAAGACAAATATCTTCATCGTCCTTAAAGCTTTTCGAGTATTCATGCTGGTTTCTGTATAACTTTAAAACGGTAACCAGCTTTTCTTTGATTGCGAGTTATATAATGGACACATGTATTTCTCAAGGACTAATTTCTTCAACACAGTTTAAATCTCGAAAAATTGCTGAAAGTGGTCTGATATCTTAATAAAAATACCGAAGATATATTAGCAGTATAATTGGATGAACTGGTTTCGCTCGTTTAGATTTACCTGCACTACAACTCCACGACTTCTAAACGGGTCAAAAGATATTTGAATCACCCCTACATTTAGAAAAAATAAGTAAGATTCCGAGAGGAACCTCCCATATTTGGTGGGGTGCCTAACGGGATTCGAACCCGTGATAGATGATCCACAGTCATCTGTGTTGCCGCTACACCATAGGCACCATGCTAAGAACTTATTATCCACAGTCAAGCGCTCTGATATGAGCACCAGGGATCATAAGCGGGCTGATTTTATCACAAGGGTCGATGGCTTTCAAGCAATATTTTTATTTCTGAGGCTGCCAGAGTTCTGTGAATGGTTTGTTGTGTACCATTGGTGAGGTCCTTGATGGATACCTGATTGTTGGTCGCTTCATCTGGACCGATCACGGCTACGACACCCACACCCATCCGATCAGCAAATTTGAATTGTTTGGGTAGTTTTGAAGCATCAGTACTGCACATCACTTTCAAACCGGCTTGTCTTAAATCTGCAGCAAAAGCAAAGGATTCATTTTGTGTTTCTGTATCAAATACAGTTACAAGGACATCCGCAGGAGCTGTTGTGATTTCTTTTGGGACCAAACCCAGCGTTTCGAGTAACAGTCCGATTGCCAGGTCACCCATGGCAAAACCAACTGCAGGCAGTGGATCGCCACCGACTTGAGCCATCAAGTTATCATAACGCCCGCCACCAAGCAACGCACGCTTTATCTCACTTTTCAGAGCATAGGCTTCAAATACGGTACTGGTGTAGTAAAGCAACCCACGGATGGTATTCGGATCAAAGCGAACATATTCTCGTACACCTAATGCATCCAGTGCAGAAAAGACGCGCACCAGAGTCTCGGATTTCGTCCATAAATCAGGGTTGCTCAGGAAGGATTTCATGGCTTCCAGTTTCCCGAGATTTATACCCAATTCAAGGACGTTTGCATCCCATTCTGTTGGAACCATTTTTCCCCGGCGGTCGATCATGTTCAGAAAATCAGGTCGCTTCTCTGGGGGCACATCCAAGGCAGCCAACTCTGAATTAATTAGTTGGCGGTCGTTGACGAGTATGACTGCATTTTGGGAGGAAAGCCCTACCTGTTTTAAAAATGCAGCAGCAATGGCAATCAACTCAGCGTCAGCTTCAGGAGTATCAACGCCAATTAAATCAATATTCCATTGGAAAAACTCACGTGTCCGGCCGCGCTGGGGACGTTCGTATCGCCAGAATGGACCCCATGACCACCAACGCAAGGGAAACACTAACTGGTTCTGGCGCTGCGCGACCATGCGTGCCAAACTGGGTGTGAGTTCTGGACGCAGGGTGAGCATTTCACCACCGCGGTCGGGAAATACAAAGGATTGCTGATTCACAAGCTCTTCACCGGATTTGGTTGCATATAATGCAATGGTTTCCAGTAAAGGTGCCTCCCATTCCTGGTAGCCAAAAGAATTCGAAACCTGCCGGATCGTGCTGTACAACCAATTTCGGACCGCCATTTCTTCAGGATAATAATCCCGTGTACCTTTAACAGCTGGAATGATATTCTTCATGGAAAATTCTTGCCTTTCTGGATAGCTATTCAAGTAATCCCAGTTAATCATTATAAAAAAATGATTTTAGCATATATTTCAATGTTGGTCTTGTATTATCGCTATAAACAGTTAAAATCTCTACCTAACATAACGTATATCTAGATAATCTTTGCAAAGGATTAAAACCATGAAAATAGTAACTGACTGCGCAGCAGATCTTACAAAAGAAGAAACTGAAGCACTGGATATCACGGTTGCACCACTGTTTATTCAGTTTCCTGAGGGTGAGGTCAATTCTAATGAGATTTCTCCAGATGAATTTTACCGACGTTTGAAAAATATTGCACCACGCATCCCAACGACGGCGCAACCTTCCTCCGGTATCTTTGCAAACATATACAAGAAGATTTTTGATCAGGGTGAAGATGTGATGTCGATACATATCTCATCTGGTTTGAGTGGAACCATCGAATCAGCACGGATAGGCGCAGCCCAACTTTCTGGGAAAGTTGTTAATATCGTCGATAGCCTGACACTATCTGGTGGAGAGCGGTTCCAAGTTCTTGCAGCTGCTTTTGCTGCCAGGACGGGTAAACCTTTGGATTTAATACTGGAGAGGTTATCAAAAATCCGTATGGTTACTGAGGTCATCTACACACTCGAAACGCTTGAGTATTTACAGCGTGGAGGTCGGATTGGAAGAGTACAAGCTTTGACGGGTGCTTTGCTCCATATTAAACCTATCATCGTTGTGGATAAAAAAGATGGAAAATACTCAACGATAGGAAAGGAACGGACAATACTAAAAGCATTAGAAGCAATCACCGAACATATTGCCAAGGTTTATGGGAAAGAAACACCTTTATGGGTCTCTGTCTTACATGGTCAATTTGCAGAGCAGGCAGAAAATCTGGCGAAATTAGTGAAGGAAAATGTGAATGTGAGCAAATTAGAAATAATGCGCATTTCTCCAATTCTGGGTGTACATACTGGTCCGGGTATTGTGGGGTTGGCAGCAGTACCTTTCCATTTGATGGAAGAGCTAGATTGAGAATCACCACCTGGAATATCAACGGGCTGAGAGCGGCCCTTGATAAGGGTATCTGGGAGTGGTTAAATCATGAAAACCCGGATGTAATATGCTTGCAAGAGATAAAAGCTCGCCCTGACCAAATTTCTAGTGAATATCACGGTCAATTCAGGACTCCACATATTTATTGGAATCCAGCTGAAAGACCTGGTTACAGTGGAGTAGCAACTTTTTCAAATCATTTACCCCTATCAGTGGATTACGGCGTAAGCAAAAGGGAGTTTGACCTTGAAGGGAGGGTGATCCGTACCAAATATCCTCATTTTACTTTATTCAATGTGTATTTCCCAAGCGGGCAACGCGGGCTTGAAAGAGTGGAATTTAAGCTTGAGTTTTATGCCCATTTACTAGAAATCTGTGATCATTTACACCGGGCAGGAGAGCGAATAATTATCTGTGGGGATTTCAATACAGCCCATAATGAGATCGACCTTCGATACCCAAAACAGAATCAAAAAACTTCTGGCTTTATGCCAGAAGAACGCGCTTGGATTGATAAATATCTTTCCCGCGGTTTTGTAGATGTGTATCGGGAATTATTCCCGGAGCGCGTGGAATACACGTGGTGGACATATCGAATGAATGCCCGACAAAACAATATCGGGTGGCGATTGGATTATTTCCTAGCTTCTACGCCACTTACCCCCTTCGTTAGAGATGTGATTATTCATCAAAATGTTACAGGTTCTGACCATTGCCCGGTGACGTTGGTAATTGATACGCAATAATTATTTATTCAAACGTCTCATCAAATTACTCGCCAAATTCAGTTTCCATCTCATCTAGATTATCCCAGGATTCCACTATTTCTAGTGTGATATTGCCGAAAAGTCCTTCCTGCGAAACACGCACCAAATGACGTTTGATTAACTCAAGCATGGCTAAAAAGGTGACCACGATTTCAAGGCGTGAGTGATCTTTGGAGATCAAGGACCGAAAAGCAACATTCGGGTGTTTTCTAAGTGCATCGGTGATTAAATAGATTTTTTCACGAATGGTCACGCGAGAAATTGGGACTACATTTTTTAGTGCGTCAGCAAGATTAAGGTCTGCTAATACATATTGCGCTGCGGATGTTAAATCTTCAATCGTTATACCTGTCAGATCAACATTACCTTCCAGTTTTGGAGGTGGAGCCACACGTAAATATGTCTTAAATCCATTTTCCTCACGTTGCATGAGAATCGCAGCAATTTCCCTGTATCGCTTATAAGCGATAAGTTGCTTTGCCAGGGCTTCACCGGGGTCTTCCTCACCCGGTTCACGTTCTGGCGGACGTGGCAATAATGCTTCAGATTTTATCTGTAATAATTTGGCTGCAATTACCAGAAAAACCGAGACTTCATCTGCGGACAGATCGGTTAGCTGATGTATATATGCAAGGTATTGGTCTGTTACCAGGGATAGGGATAATTTGGTTATGTCCAATTCAGAGCGTTCAATTAACTGCAACAACAAATCCAAAGGACCTTCATACACTGGTGTGGCAATCGTATAATTTGAGACCTGTTGATTTGTAGTTTTATAGACCATTGGCGAGATTATACCTGACAATTCAATTGCCTAATGCTATACTTATTAATATTTTATATAAGGAAGGCTATCGTGGCAAATCAATGGCGAGAAATTGAAGCGGAGTGGCAAGGTGGGGGTGCTTTTATCGGACGAAATGTTTCCGGTGGTATGGTGCAAATGGGAAAACTTAACGACCAACCGGGAGTCTCACCGATGGAGCTTCTTTTAGTGGGTTTGGCTGGTTGCACTGGGGTCGATATTGTTGATATCATGGCGAAAAAAAAGGAATCATTGAAGGCGCTTAAAGTAAGGGTACGTGGGAAACGTTCTGAGGATTTTCCCAAAATTTATAAGGAAATTGAGATCACATATCTGATCTGGGGAGAGGGGATCAAATCCAAATCGGTTGAGCAGGCAATACAGTTATCTGAAGATAAGTATTGTTCTGTAGGCGTTATGTTATCTGCAGTCGCAGATATCCATTCTTCTTACCAGATATTTAGCTCTGAAGAATTGGTTAATAAATAAAAGTGTAACCATTATTACTTTCATGCATCCAATATATAAACCAATTCTGGAGAAATATTAATGATCGATGAACCGATCCATGTTACGGACTCAACATTTGAAAAAACGGTTTTGAATTGCACGATTCCTGTTATTGTAGATTTTTGGGCACCCTGGTGCGGTCCGTGCAAGATGATTGCACCGACTTTGGAAAAGATTGCCAAAGAAAATGCAGGCAAAGTTGTTATTGCAAAGGTAAATACAGATGATAATCCTGAATGGGCAATGAAATATGGTGTACAGGGGATTCCAACCATGCTATTTATTTCTGGGGGGAAAATCATTCACCGGCAGGTAGGTGCAATCCCTGAACCAGTGTTACGTACAATTGTGACCCAATTCCTGGAAGTCATTGTACAGGCTTCAAAGAATTAACTTGTCTCAACAATCACGAATCAGAAGTCCTTTCGATACACGCACCCAAGCTGCGTAATTTATCATCGATCCGTTCATAACCACGGTCGATCTGACCGACGTTACGGATCACCGATTGACCCTCGGCAGCTAACGAAGCCAGTACCAACGCCATGCCTGCACGAATATCTGGGCTATCCAGTTTCTCTCCATATAACTGGGTAGGACCCTGGACAATACAACGGTGAGGGTCACATAGTACAATCTGAGCGCCCATGCTGACTAGTTTATCGGTGAAAAACATCCTGCTCGGATACATCCAATCATGAAATAATACACTACCTCTGGATTGCGTACCTATAACGATGGCAATGCTCATCAAGTCTGTTGGGAAAGAAGGCCAGGGCATAACGTTGATGACCGGAATTGCATCTCCGAGATCCGGTTCGACAACCAATCTTTGTTGGGATGGAATAATTATCCGATCCCCCTCCACCTGCCACTCCACACCCAATCTACCAAAAACCAGGCGGATCATACCCAAATAATTGGACCCAGCATTATTAATCGTGACCGAGCCATGCGTCAAGGCAGCCGCGCCAATGAAACTGACTACCTCAAGGTAATCGGGGCCGATGGTAAATTCACCCCCATGGAGTTTCTTTACACCCTGAATATGAAGGGTATTTGAGCTGATATTATCGATTTTTGCTCCAAGCTTATTGAGAAAATGACATAGTTCCTGAACATGCGGCTCTGAAGTAGCATTGCGGAGAATAGTTGTACCCTCTGCAGTAACTGCAGCCATAATGGCATTTTCTGTTGCAGTCACACTTGCTTCATCTAATAGTATGTCTGCACCAACGAGTTTAGTCGCTGAAAAAACAAAGACACGATTGGTCCGATCATAATCTGCCTTAGCACCAAGGGCGCGGATGGCTAGGATGTGTGTATCCACCCTTCGACGGCCAATCACATCACCCCCTGGGGGAGGAAGTCTGAGGTCACCGGTTCGTGCAACCATCGGACCAGCCAACAAAATTGAAGCGCGTATCCGTCTGCATAAATCTGGTTGAAGATCTGCGGGACATAAGTCTCTTGCAACGAACTTCCAGGTGTGATTATCCATTTTTTCAGCGGATACACCCAGACTTTGGATTAATGAAATCATATCCTGTACATCGCGAATATCAGGGACATTATGTAAAATTACTGGCTCATCTGTAAGAAGACAAGCTGCAAGTAAAGGTAACGCAGCATTTTTGTTTCCAGATGGGGTTACTTCACCATTTAGTGGATATCCACCCTGGATTATCAACTTGTCCATTGAATTCTCCTTACTGTGAGGTTACTTCTCAAAATCCATGGAATCCTTTGCGATAATACACCCATGGTTATGAATTATTGCTATAATTACCTGTATGATAACATACATCATAGCGATCATCGTTGGTTGGCTCTCTGGTATCGTGGTTAATTATGTAGCGGATGTACTCCCTCTACGCCGGCGCTTGACCAAGCCTTTTTGCATTCAATGTGATACTGACCAAACGTGGTTTAGTTATTTCATATGGCCTCGTAAATGCCCGGTTTGCAGTCACTCAAGGGGTTTCCGTATATGGGTGGTGGAAGGGTGCTATATTGCTTCAAGTATATTGATCAGTCAATATCCACCAGAAGGATTGGGTTACATATTGGGCATGGTGGTACTGGTATATTTTGGAGTGGTTGTTTTAATTGACCTGGAATACCGTTTAATAATGCACCCGGTTAGCCTGGTTGGAGCAATCCTTGGTATGGTGGTGGGTATCCTGCGAGTAGGTTGGATGAATGCATTGATCGGCGGGGTTGCGGGGTTTGGGATCATGTGGTTGTTATTCATGCTTGGGGTATTGATCATTAAATTGGTTGATCGCGCACGACGTCGACCTGTGAATGATGTTGCGTTGGGATTTGGAGATGTTAACTTGAGTGGGGTGCTTGGTTTAATGCTTGGATGGCCTTTGATCCTGGTTAGTCTGATCGTATCCGTATTGATCGCGGGATTGGTGAGTCTGATTTACATTGTAATTAAATTGATCACTGGTAGATATAGTGCATTTATGGCAATCCCATACGGTCCATTCCTGGTGATAGGGGCGGTTATCTTTATCTATTTTGGGGATCTGGTGCTGAAATTGATAGGAGGATGATGCATTCGTATTTACTAAAACCGGGGAAATCACATCCAAAGAATAATTTGAATGGAAGATATTTGTTGAACCTGAGTTGAATTAAAAAATCAAAGAGGAACAATTATCTGTATGCAGACTGTTGGAAAATTGCATATGCTGCAATCGTTAATTTTAATACCTGAAATTACCAAGACGGTTTTTAAGTGATCATTAATGATCATATAAAACATAACTATTATAGCACAAAAGTTCTATTTCCACAAGGTAACTACTCACCGCATAAAGGAATTGAGAGTGCAGGTGGGCCAAAGAGAGACGAAATAGCATCAAAAGCCTGGATACCCGCCAATTCAGCCGTATCGATAACAGATGCTAAAGACGCATACGTAT
>Ga0315276_10006065_pt1 | contig 11167 bp, 11 predicted proteins | sample YL17G05_0_MG_FD_204542 | JGI IMG/M metagenome (GOLD analysis project Ga0315276, IMG submission 204542) | Sediment microbial communities from Yellowstone Lake, YNP, Wyoming, USA - YL17G05_0 | ecosystem: Environmental > Aquatic > Freshwater > Lake > Sediment | place: USA: Wyoming | collected... | reverse complement strand
TGGTCTGTCACCCAACTGCGGCGTTTGAAAGAGCTGGCCGCTGACCAGGATCAGATGGAAATCGCTTTTCAAAGCGCCTCAGAGCGAGATGCGGCTTTTCAAGACTTGTCGGATGCGTTGGTCAAACATGAACGCCTTCGCTTGGAGGACTTCGGCAAGTTGTTGCGGCGGCCTCGCATCTGCCGGCTCGAAAGTCGTTTGGTTGAAATGCTGACAGATGAGGGCTTCTCTCAGGTGGCAACTCCTGTTATCATGACCAGAAGCTTTTTGGCCAAAATGTCGATATCAGCAGACCACCCGCTCAGCTCGCAAGTTTACTGGATTGACAAGAATCAATGCCTGAGACCGATGCTCGCACCACATCTTTACTGCTTGCTCCAGAAGTTGTTACGCGTCTGGGACAAACCTGTGAAAATTTTTGAGATCGGTCCATGTTTCCGTAAAGAGTCAGGCGGGAGTCAGCACGCCAAAGAATTCACAATGTTGAATCTCGTCGAGGCCGGCCTGCCGATAGATAGGCGCGAGGCACGGATGAGAGAACTTGCATTGTTGGTTGCCGAGTCAGCGGGAATTAAGGACTGTTATTTAGAGGCTACCCATTCCGAAGTCTATGGGCACACTATCGATATTCTGCACGGCCCCCAAAAAATAGAACTCGGCTCGGGTGCCATGGGCCCTCACGTTTTGGACAGCGCATGGCGGGTCAGCGATACCTGGGTCGGAATCGGTTTCGGGTTGGAACGGCTCATTATGGCCGCTGAAGGAGATGACAGCCTTCGCCGCTGGGGGCGCAGCCTTTCCTATTTGGATGGAATTCGGCTCAATATCTGAATATCCGGATTAAGCTAACACGATGAAATCTCCAGCAAACCGCAGCACAAATCACAAACTGAATTCCCTGCTGTCCAACGTCAAAAAAAGAAAGAGACTTGAGGATGAAGATATACGGTTTCTCCTGGGACTGGAGGACAGGAAACTCATCGGCAGGGTATTCGAGGTTGCCCGCAGTTTAAGGCGCGAACACTTCGGGGACAGCATTTTTCTCTATGGATTTATCTATTTTTCAACTTTTTGCTCTAACGACTGCGCGTTTTGTCAGTACCGCAAATCCAACATTGCATTGCCACGCTTTCGCAAGTTGCCGGGCGAAATCCTTGCGACGGCAGTGAGACTTGCTGAAGAAGGTGTCCATCTCATTGATCTCACAATGGGAGAGGATCCACAGTTATTTAAGTCCGAATCGGAAGAGGCTGGATTTCTGGTAGAGATCACCCGTGCCGTTAAGGCCGCAACCGGACTTCCGCTCATGATTTCTCCTGGAGTGGTGTCTGCCGAACTCCTGAACCAACTGGCACATGCGGGTGCGGACTGGTATGCGTGCTACCAGGAAACTCATACCCAGTCACTTTTTGCAAAATTGAGGCCTGGACAATGCTTCAAGGAACGCTGGCAGGTTAAACTATCCGCTCGTGAGCAGGGACTTCTCATTGAAGAGGGGATTCTTAGCGGGGCCGGAGAGAACCTGGAAGACATCATCAACTCTTTGACCATGATGCGGGTGTTAGAACCAGACCAACTGCGAGTTATGACGTTTGTCCCTCAAAAAGGCACGCCGATGGCGTCTGTACCGGCACCGGATACGTTGCGTGAGCTTCTGATCATTGCCGTGCTCCGGCTTGTCTTTCCGGACCACCTCATTCCGGCTTCATTGGATGTGGAGGGTCTCGCTGGGCTTCAGAGCCGAGTCGATGCCGGCGCCAATGTGATCACTTCTCTCATCGTGCCGGGGTCAGGACTTACGGGGGTAGCAAGCCTCAGCCGTGACATCGAAAACTCTCTACGGATGCCTTTCAGCGTAAAATCAATGTTAACAAGGTGCGGATTGAAGCCGGCTGATCGGGAAACTTACTTGCACTGGATTCGAGAGCGGCGGCGCGTCGCAGCTTGCAGTGTTGACAGTTGAGGACCCATGCAGATAGCGGTGGTCGGGGGGAAGCTCCAGGGTGTGGAGGCATGTTACTTAGCCAGGAAGGCTGGTTGGCAGGTGCGGCTTGTAGACCGCTGCCCGGATGTGCTTGCCCGAGGCATGTGCGACGAATTCATTGGGGTGGACCTCTGCCGGGAAGATGACCTTGACCGGGTGTTCGGTGGCGTTGACTTGGTTCTCCCAGCGCTTGAAGATAAAGAGGCTCTGGATGCTTTGCTGAGCTTTTGCACTGCCTCTGGGCTTCCCTGTGCCTTTGACTTTATAGCATACGAAATCTCATCCTCCAAAATCGCCTCGGACCGCCTTTTTTCCGAGTTGGGGCTCCCGATTCCGAGGCCTTGGCCGGAAGCAGCATTCCCCCTCATCGCCAAACCGAGTGGGAGCAGCGGCAGCAAGGGAATCCGTATTCTCCGCAACCGAAATGACTTGATTGCAGCATTTCCCGACGCCGAAGCGTTGAAAGGATGGGTGATCCAAGAGTACCTGGAAGGCCCCTCTTACTCGATAGAGGTCATCGGCTTTGACGGCTGCACCGTTCCCTTTCAAATAACAGACCTTTACATGGACGCAGATCACGACTGCAAGCGGGTGACCGCACCAACTGAATTGCCGATGGCCCTATCCACCCAGTTCATGAGCCTTAGCCTAATTATTGCGGAAGCTGTTAAACTGAAGGGTATCATGGACGTGGAGGTCATTCTGAACAACGGGCAGTTGAAGGTGCTTGAGATTGACGCGCGCATCCCGAGCCAGACCCCAACCGTGGTGTTCTGGTCTAGCGGGCTGAACCTCGTGGAAATTTTAGGAAAGACCTTTCTTGGCGTTGAGCTTCCCTCCAGGTCGGCTCAAACAGTTGAGAGAGCAGTGATATACGAACACATCCGTGTTTCTCACGGGATATTGGAAGTGGGGGGCGAACACCTCATGACCCAGTTATCGGGGCTCCACGTGCTTCCTGATTTTTTTGGGGCCGACGAGGCTCTCACTGATTTTGAGCCTGGGCGAACAAATTGGGCGGCGACCTTGATCGTCTGTGATAACGACCGCAATGCGGTTTGGCAAAAGCGCTGCGAGGTTCTGATAGGTATTTGCCATCGCTTTGGAATCGAGCGGTTTTTGGATCTTGGCCCGAGTTTGCCCATGTAGGGAAAATGTCGCATGACGCGCCTTAGATTAGAAGACATGGCCACCACCGCAAGCGATCTCCAGGCTTATGACGTTGACCTTCGACGCAAGATCGGAATAGATTTGATAGGAATCGCCTGCGGAGCCGCGAATATCGACCCGATTGAATTTGCTCGATTGGCTATAGCGACAAGGGTAGCAGTTGTACCAGTTACTTTGGGCGAAGGCATCATCGAAGGGTTCTCTGAGGCGATCAGGCGGATAATGGCTCATATCGGCTTTCCGGCACTCGTTACGAGCAAGCCGGACGTAGCGGGGATAGCCGAAGCCTACGAAAGACAGTGTGGATTGATCCTGCTATCCGATGACCAAGACTTCATCGCGCTCAACACGATGACCCGAAAGGTGGTCTCCAATTCCAAGGCCACTGGCACTGGCTATGCGTGGGGGTTGAACATGATGGCAGGCGGGATACGTGATAAACGTGTCCTGGTCATCGGCTGCGGTCCGGTCGGCTGCAACGCAGCTGAGAAACTTATTGAGTTAGGAGCTCATGTTTTCGTTCATGATTTGGATCGGGTTAAGGCCCACCGATTCGCCGTGGAGATGAAAGGCCGTTCAAAAACGCTTAACGTAGAAGATGATCTTGATGCTGGCTTAAGGCGCTTCAGCCTGATTCTCGATGCCACGCCGGCTGCAAGCATCATCCATGCGGACGCGATCGATTCCAATACCTGCATTAGTGCACCGGGTGTCCCAATAGGACTGACTCCAGAAGCACTCACAAAGGCCTCCGGTCGAATTCTTCATGATTTTCTCGAAATCGGGGTTGCGACCATGGCGGCTATATCCCTCAAGGACGTCTGATAGATGAGCCCTGAGACAAAATCGAAGTCAACAATATCTCGCTATTACCGCAAGCGAGTGGAACTGTTACGTCTCATCGATAAGATAAAACTCTGGCCTTCGCGGAAGGGTATTCTGCACGGGATCAGAACCATTGAGGTCATGGGGGATTTGGCCAAGTTGACCACGCACTGCGGGAAAACATTTTCGGTCTCGAACTCGCGTAACAGCCGGGCGGCTCGTTGGCTGCGAAACAAGTGGTTTAAGCATGCCTGCACGTCCTGTGGTGTCCCAGATTGGAAACTTCAAAAATACGCCTCTACCTGTTTCCGGCGCCACCAAGGCTCATTACTACATAAAGGTACCTCAGGCGACACGGTACCTGATCCAACAAGATGATCTCCGCTTGCATCAATACACCGTGCTAGATTCGAATTGCAAGTAGCAGCCATTAGGAAGGCAAGTTCAAGCGAAAATGTGCAAAATAGCAACCTTGTTTGTAGTACGTACATCGGCGATTAAGGTAACCCTGCCCGAAATTGCACCTTTGCTCAGGAAAACTCACTATTTACGGCTCCCCTACGAAGATTCTACACAGGCACGGGGTCCAAACCTCGAACCACTCCAGAATTCGTTTGATTGCTATTGCCTATTGCAACGTTGGCTATGGATAGGATATCATCCGACGTATCTCATAATTACTTGACTATTTAATATTATTAAGCTTTATCGTCTAAAAGGGCTTAGTAGCTTTCCTCCAAGGTCTCTCGCAAGACCAGTTTATCCAGGGTAAAATCCGCCACGGCCCTCTTCAAGCGGCTATTCTCCCGCTCTAGCTCCTTCATCCGCTTGGCCTGGCTGGCCTTCAGCCCCTCCGTATTCCCAGCGATAGTAGCACTACTCCGATACCTTCAGGTTGCGGCAGACCTCGCCCACTTTCGTCCCTTGGGCCAAGGCGACTTCCGCCTTTCGCAGCATTGCTATAATCTTCTCCGTGGTGAATTGCTTCAAACTCATACCTGCCCCCTTCATCCTTTGGCCCCGATTATGCCAGAAAACTATCACAAAATCTGGACCAGTTGTCGGGGGGCAGGTCACTTTTCTGCATCACAGAAGCCTACAGTCTCAACAACAGCCTATTCGACGTCATCGTCATGATCGTCTTCGGGGTTCTGACTTATTCAATGAAAAAATTTAAGTACGAAGGGAGTCCGTTCGTCATGGCTTTTATCCTGGGGTCTCTCCTTGAGCAGAATCTGAGAAGATATTTGATCATTTCAGGGGAAGGGGATCTTTCTCCATATTCATTAAGCATCCGATCTCCGCCGCGATCCTGATCGTTGTGCTCATCCTTATCCTTCTCATCGGATTTGGAGAAAGCGGCCGGGCCTGAGTGGAGATGATGGCGCTTGAAGATGGAACTTTATTGACAATCGACACGGCATGAGAGATAATCGCAGCAAGATGAAGGGCGAATCCGAACTCAGAAAAGGAGACCATCGATGAAAAAAATTTTCACCCGCTATGGTGATGGCACTCCCACCGCCTTGAACCAAGAGGAGCTAAAAAAAGAGCTGTCCGCCGGAACCATGGATGCGGCCGAGCGCGGAAAGATCCCGGTTCTCTCCGAAGAGGAACTTGGCCACCTCTTCGACATCTTTTCGGCAAAGGACCGGTTCGTGAGCGTCGAGCCCGGCAGGGAGATTGTCTTGAGTTACGACGGCGCGCCGATCAAAATGGCGCGGGCCAACATATCTGTTGACCGGTTGCAGTCTCTCCAGATTTACGAAAAGCTAATGGGAGCCGACACGCTCGAGATGGGCCACATCGACTATAGCTTCAAACCCATCAAGCCGATCGTGGGCTATGAAGAACCTCTGCTTGAGCAGGCCCTCATGGTCACGACGGCTCCCATCATATACGGAGCCATGCCGAACCTGGGGCTTTACAGCCAACCCGACGGTCCCTTCCCGAATCCGGCCGAGTTGCTTCCCATGGGCAAAATCCGGGAGGCTCAGCAAGCCTACGAAGCTGCCGTGGAAGAGGCGGTCAAGGATATCGTTTATGTTGCCGGCCGTATGCATGAATCCGGAGCGGACGGCATCATGCTTGACACCGTGGGCGCCGCAGGAGATGCCGATATGCTGGCCGGCCTGAAGGCGACCGAGCTGTTAAAGAAGAAATACCCCGATATGTGCATTGAAATGGGGGCGGCCGGAGAGTTCGTACTGGGCTTGCACGGGCAGCTGGAATACAACGGTGTCCGTTTGGCCGGCCTTTATATGCACGATCTGGTAAAAGTCGCAGAAGCTGCAGGTGTAACCATTTTCGGGCCGGTGGTCAACACGAACACCACCAAAACGGTTCCTTACAACGTGGCCCGTGCCGTGACCTTCACCAAAGCCTGCTCGGAGGCATCCAGGATACCGATTCACGCCAACATGGGGATGGGAGTGGGTGCGGTAACGGTAAACGATTACCCGCCGATCGACACGACCTCCCGCGCCTCCAAGGCAATGGTGGAAATTTGTCGCCTCGACGGGTTGTAGGTGGGTGTCGGTGATCCCTTAGGGATGGCCATCACGCACGCCATCTGCTCGGGCATGGGCGGAATGCGGGCTGCCGGAGACCTGGTCGCCCGAATGCAAATGACCCGAGGGATGAGAATCGCGGAGGCCAAGGCGTATGTGGCGGGGAAGCTCGGCGTTTCCGTAACGGAACTGACGGATCCCGTCGTTATGAGCGAGATTCGGTCCGATTTGGGGTTGGGCACGCTGCACGCCGGGGCTCGCAGCCCAAAAGGCATCGAAGCCAAACATCGGATTTCGAGGCTTCTGGACATCGATATCCGGTGTGTGAGTCGATTCAAGGCAAATGTGGGCGGCTAAAGCTTCACCGCGCGCCGAGTCTCCGGAACGTCGGGTGAACCGCTCCGCAAACCACCTGACCTTCTGAGCTAATCTCCCTCTGAAGCGGGTTAGGGGAGAGATTGCATTAAATTTTTCGAAGCAGGAGAAAAACAATTCTTGTCGCAGGAGAGTTGACCAACGCGAGCTGCAAGGCCGTCGGGGAGGCCATCGTCAAACAGGATGCGGCCGCGACGCAAAAAATCGCCATAGACCAGGGCGGCGCCGATTATATCGACGTAAATGCCTGCATCTTAGTCGAAGAGGAGATCGACAACCTCAAGTGGCAGGTCAGAATCGTAAAAGAGGTTTCGATGGCTCTTGGTCCATCAATAGCTCCAATTCGAAGGCCATCGAAGGGGCGCTTGCGGTACACAAGGGGACCGCAATGGTCAACTCCATTTCGCTTGAAAAGGTTCGATATGACGCGCTGCTGCCGTTGTTGTCCGGTACGGATCTGAAGGTGATCGCCCTGTGCATGAACGACAAGAGGATTCCCGAAATTACCGATCGGCGGCTGGAGATCGCAGGTAAACTGATCAACGGGCTGGTCAGGGCCAATGTCCACATCGGGAACATCTACGTCGACCCCCTGGTTCAACCCGTTTCCCACCAACAACCAGTTCGGGGTGTCCTTTCTCGATGCGGTGGAGCGCATCAGTCGTGAGTTCAATGAGGTTCACACCATGTGCGGGTTGTCGATTATTTCCTTTGGGCTTCCCAACCTAAAATTCCTCAACCAGATATTCGCGGTCATGGCCATCGCAAGAGATTCTGATGGATTGAAACTTCAACCTCCATCTCAGCGGAAGTCCTGGCCGGCAGGGACGAGTACTGCACTACCTACATGAAGACTGGGAGAATCGTTTCGATCGGTGAGGGTGACGTTGGGCTCGAGAACCATTATAGAATATAGCTCCGAAGAAACCCCGGTGTCCCTCGATGATACGACCCGACTCTACGGAGGGGCCGGATACAAAGTGGATCTGCAGACCCGTCCAGAGATGGAAACTCTCATCGAGAGGGTTTTGCCCTGCCTTTGTTCCGCCGCGAGCTACCGGCGGTTTGCCGTAAATAGCATACAACCCAACCCGGACGAGCCGGAACCAAAATTTTCAAAAAGTTGGATTTGTTTTAAATCTCTGTAAATCCACGACGGTGTGGGCTTGTACAGACCCGAAAAAAATTTGGAAGCAAAATACACACAAATTCAGTGATAAGAGACTAAAGGGATGCTCGTCGCGGGAGGCATAGTGGTTCGCGTGCCTGCGGCAGAACAGGACCCGACTGCGGCACATCTGGTTGCCGGGGTCAGTGCCCTCGGAGGCAAGTTCGATGGTTTCTATCGGCGCGCCGCCGAGGGCGGCGATCTGTGGCAGCCATGTTCGTCAATGCGGTGGGAGTCGCTTTCCTGGCGAAACTTGCGCTTTGCTGCATGGACATATTCAGGTGTCAGGCCAGGTCCTTGGGACTGTTTTCCGGGTGCTATTTCGGGCCGGGATACGGCGATTGTCCGCTGAAAAGGCAGCAGAAGCTTTTCAGCCTGGTCGACCCGTCGCCCATCGGGATGCAACTGATGTCTTCCCTGGCGATTGATCCTTTGAGATCTCTTGGCATTTTTCTTTTTTACGGGCAAAAGGAATATCGGAGAAACAGGCTGCCCAAAAGTCAGAGATACAGCTTCGAAAGTTGTCAATTCAGGCATTCTCTAAGTACCCGAAAGGGGATCGCGAAAACAACAGGAGGATAGACATGAACTGTGCAATGACCAATGAAGCCTTGCAGAAGTTGCGCTCCCAGGTTATCCCGACGGGGCATTCCAGCCAAGCCGCATGTTATGTGGAATCGGCCAAGGGCGCTATTATCCGGGACGTGGAGGGAAAGGAGTATATCGACTTTACCGGCGGTATTGCGGTAATGAACATCGGGCACAGCCATCCCAAGGTGGTGGCTGCCATCAAGGCGCAAGCCGATAAATTCACCCATACTTGCTTCATGGTGAACCCCTACGACTCCCCGGTTCGGTTAGCCAAAAGGCTGTGTAGCCTTACCCCGGGCAATTTTGCCAAGAAGGCCCTCTTTGTCAACAGCGGTGCCGAGGCGGTGGAGAATGCGGTAAAAATCGCGCGTTACTACACCAAACGCCCGGCAATCGTGGTTTTCGAAAACGCCTACCATGGCCGAACGCTTCTTACCATGACGATGACCAGCAAGGTAAAACCTTACAAGTGGGGCTTTGGTCCCTTTGCACCCGAAGTTTACCGCATGCCTTTCGGCGATGTGGTGGGCCCGGAGAAACTCAAAGACTTTTTCATCAAGCACGTCAATCCAGAAGCCGTCGCCGCAGTGGTGGCCGAACCCGTACAGGGAGAGGGAGGTTTCATCGCCGCGCCTCCGGGCTATTTTCAGGAACTGGTCCAGATCTGCCGGGACAACGGCATCCTCTTCGTGAGCGATGAAATCCAGACCGGAATGGGCCGAACCGGAAAGATGTTTGCCATCGAACATTGGGGGGTTGAACCCGACCTGATCACCGTGGCAAAAAGCCTGGCGGCGGGGATGCCGATCGCCGCCGTGGTGGGCCGCCAGGAGATCATGGACTCGGTCCACCCGGGCGGTCTGGGAGGTACCTACTCAGCGAATCCCATCGCATGCGAGGTGGCACTGGCGGTACTGGATGTCTTTGAAGAAGAAAACATGCTGGAAAAATCCGTAGCCCTCGGAAAAAAACTTCATGCGCGGTTCGAGAAATGGCAAAAAAAATATTCGATAATCGGAGAAATCCGAGGCCTGGGGGCCATGCTCGGACTTGAACTGATCAAAGGCCCTGACAGGACTCCCGCGGCCGAGGAAGCCAAGCAGATTGCCGGTTATTGCTTTCAGAACGGCCTGAGCATTCTGGTCTGCGGCAGCTATGGTAACGTCATCCGCGTTCTGGCTCCCTTTGTCATCACAGACGAGCAACTGCAAAAGGGACTGAGCATCATGGAGGATGGATTGGCCGCAGTCTCACGCTAAGATCGGGTGTTGGGCAGCAACATTTCAGAGATGACATCATGGGAAAAATTTTTACGCGCTTTGGAGACGGTACCTCCACCGAGTTGAGCAAACGCGAACTCATGCAAGACCTCGAGGCGGGGACCGCGGATGCGGCTGAAAGAGGAAAAATTCTACTGCTGTCAGAGGAGGAGCCACAGCATCTACATGATATTTTCGCTTCCCTGTACGACTGTGTAAGTGCGGAACGCGGCCATGAAGTCATTCTAACCTATGACGCCGTGACTTTGAAAATCAGACGCGTCGGGGTCAACGTGGACCGGATCGCGGCGCTCCAGATCTAGGAGGAAATCACGGGCGCGGATACCATGGAGCTTTGTCATGTAGATTACAGCTGCAAGACGCTTAAGCCCATCGAAACCATGGCGCAATCCGTGCTGGAGCAGGCGCTGCTGACAACTCATGTACCAATGTTTTACGGTGCCGTGCCGAATCTAGGGATCTATTCCCAGCCGGACGGTCCTTTCCCGAATCCGGCCTAACTCATGCCATCCCGCAAGATTGATGAGGCCAGACATTCTTACGAGTAGACGGTCGGTGAAGCTGCTATCATTCCCATTCACCCCAACATGGGAATGGGGGTGGGCGCCGTGCCAGTGTGCGATCATCCCCGAATTGACATCCTCTCCCGAGCCTCGAAGGCAATGGTTGAAATTTGCCGACTGGACGGGTTATAGGTTGGTGGCGGCGAACCGTTTGCCATGGCGATTTCGCATGCGCATGCGTCGGGCATGGGTAGGATGCGGGCGGCTGGAGATCTGGTAGCTCGTATGCAAATGACCCAGGGCATGAAGATCCGCGAGAGTATTCATCGACCCGATTCAATCGGCGCTATGGATCGTCTCTTCAGGCCGAAGCTGACCGGGTGAGCTCACAACCAAAATAGCGGGACGAAAAAGCGATGTTGATCGCAATCGCAGGCGGAGCGCTTCAAGGAACGGAAGCCGCATATCTGGCACGCAGGGCCGGGTGGGAGACGCTTCTCATCGATAGCAACGGCAATGCCATAGCGACAGGCCCGTGCGATCGATTGATTCAGGCCGATGTCAATCTCGAAGAAAAGCTTATGCCGCACTTGAAATAAGGTCGATTTGATCCTCGCTGCGCTCGAAGACCAGAAGGCGCTTTCGGCCCTGGCACGCCTTTCCGAAAAGCGGAAATTCTGCTTGCCTTTGACTCGCCAGCCTGCGCGATGTAATCGTCAAAACGAAAAACCAATCGATTGTTTGCAGAAATCGGCTTTTCG
>Ga0315276_10006064_pt1 | contig 11168 bp, 20 predicted proteins | sample YL17G05_0_MG_FD_204542 | JGI IMG/M metagenome (GOLD analysis project Ga0315276, IMG submission 204542) | Sediment microbial communities from Yellowstone Lake, YNP, Wyoming, USA - YL17G05_0 | ecosystem: Environmental > Aquatic > Freshwater > Lake > Sediment | place: USA: Wyoming | collected... | reverse complement strand
CGTCACAGGGCGTGCCGGTGCTTCGTGAGACCGACCTGCCACCAGTGGCTCCACCCGTACCAAACCGGCGCGTTGCGGGGCTCGCCACACTCGACGGCCTAGGACAGCTTCTCATCCTCAACCCAAACGTGAAGGCGGGAACCCGTATCACGCTCACGGTGCAGGACGGCGGCACGCTAGCGACGGGGAATGTGCAAGTCGTCGCACGCGTAGTGGGTACGTCGTTCACCATTGCGTCCAGCGTCGTGACGGACGCGGGTGCCATCGTCTACTGGCAGCTCTGGGAAGGCGTCTGAAAAATGTCCACCGTCGTCCAGCGCAGGCTCATGGTCATCAACCAAGGTGGTGGCGGCGGAGTCACGGCCGTCACTGCCGACGCGCCGTTGGCCATCACAGGTGCGCCTGCGACGCCCAACGTCATCATCTCGGGAGCGGGCGCGACTCCGGGTGATGCACTCGTCTGGAATGGTGTCGCGTATTCTGACGTGTCAAAGAAAAAAACCATGAACACGACCACGCGGCTAACGGCCGCAGGAGATGTCCATGGCGAATTTCAAGAACCGGAAGCCCAAGTCCTTCAAGGGATGCTGCGGAATGTGCTGCCTCCGCACGACTGACGGTCGGCGCAACGGGCGCCGCCCCACGCTACAAGAACTCCGCGCTGACGACTCCCACCGAGACCAGCTCGGCGAGTCGCGACGCCGTGCTAGAGTCGCCTGATGCCGCGCCTCGTCCGCTTCCCCGTGCTCGGCCCCCCAGGCTGGAAATCGAGGGAGCCCTCCGCCCGCGCCGACGGCACGCCCTGCCCCACAAGCGGGCCTGGCTACCGCTCGGCGGGCGCGCAGCACCCTGCGGAACGTCCCATCCTCTACGACTCCTACGACGAGCTAAGGGCGGGCGCGACGGTCGGCCACGGCGCGATGGACATCACTTGCGCGTACGGCGCCCCCGTCGTGGCCACGACCGATGGCGTGGTGCCCCTGCGTGTCCAGGTGAGTGGGCAGACGCTTCCAGGGGCCGGGACGAGCCCAAAGGGCGGCAACTACGTCTGGGTCGAGGACGCCGATGGCTTCCGCCACTACTACGCCCACATGCGGAATGTTCGTGTGCGACCTGGTCAGCGGGTCAAAGCCGGCGACATGCTGGGCGAGTGTTCAGATACCGGGAACGCCCGAGGGAGCTGTCCGCACCTCCACTACGCGATACACGCCGCGAACGGCGGCGGAAAGCTGAACCCTTACGGGTTGTTGCTGCCGCTCTACACACGAGGGGATTGGCAGTCCGCACCGAACGAGGAGGGACCGGGCTTCTCGTTGGTGCCGCTGGTCATCGCGGGGGTGGCTGTTGGGATCTTTTTCCTGGTCGTGCGAAAAAAGACTTGACGCATCGGGCAATCTAGCCCATGCTGTGTTCATGGGCAAAAACAACACGGCAGATGCAGCACACGACCTCGATCCGGTGAAGCTCGACGATCGTTCGCTGGCGGAGGAGCTTCTGCTCGGGCGCCGGCTCGGAGTCAGTCTCTTCGGTCTCGCGAGCGGTGACAAGCGCCGCTATCCGACGAAGAGGCGGCAGATGGACGCACTCGCTCTCGGGACGTACGATCCCGAGCAAATGTGTTGGGTGCTCGATCCCGCCGAGACCGCGTCGTACCTGCGGGCGCGACACGGTGAGAAGGCCCCGAACCTCGCGGGGTACTGGGACCGCGAGAACGCAAGGCGTCCGTTCGACTACCAGACGCAGGCGCTCGTGCGCTTGGATCTGCTCTCGCCTGGTGAGCTTCTCTGGCTCCGCCAACATGGCGCAGCGCAGGGGCATGTGCTCTACGCGGTTGACAGGTACGGTCGCGGCGCGACGCAGTATGCGATCGGTGACGCGTTGCCCTACGACGGCAACTGCGCGCTCTACCTCGCGCACGCTTCGATCACGGCCGCGTACCACGCAGCCTACCGCGAGCACCTGCGCGGTCGCTGTCTCGGTGGCGACGCCACGGCACATGCGATCGAAGACGTCTGCGGTGAGCTGCCGACGCTGGCACACAAGGCGATCTCTGACGCGCTGCACGGCGGCGGGGGGTTCTTCCGCCAGTCGGAGTCGCAGTGGAAGGAATGGGCCGACCCGGCGCAGTGGCAGGCGCTCGTCGCAGAGCGTGAGACGGCGCTCCGCGCAGAGATCCACGAAGCACAGGAGCGGCTCGATCGGGTCAAGCAGATCCGCACCATCCTCTCAGACCTGAACGTCCCCGCCACCGCCACCGCATGCGTCACGAAGATGGTCGAGGGCGCGACACCCCCCGACGGTCTCCCGGCGCCGAAGAAGGCAGCGGTGGCAGCGTGAAGAAGACAAAAGCGACGAAGAAACCACCGTTCACACTCGATCCGAGCATGCTCGCGGACGATCTACTGCTCGGTCGCAGTAGCCTCGTCTACCCCACTGCGATCTTGACCGAGCGCGACGCTCGCCGCCGCAGCGTGGTCCACCGCACCATGACAGCACTCGGACTCGGTGAGTACAACGTCGACCGCGACGAATGGACACTCGACCGCGACAAGGTGCTCACCTACCTGGCGCAGCAGTACAGCGAGGGTAAGCCGCAAGAAACGCTCGCCTCGCTGGCGAGCATGCACGAACCGGAACTGCGAGCGCAAATCCTCGCGCACTTCGCCACCCCACCGGAGACGACGACATGACGAAAAAGCCCACATTGCTCGAAGTGGCCCAGGGCAAGCTCGTCGAAGCAACCGCCACACTCGCAGCCCTCGAAAAGCAGCACGCGCCTGCGCTGCGTGCACAAGAGGCAGCGCTCGCCGCAGCGCGCAAAGCAATGGACACCCACGAGAAAGAGTGCCATCAGCGTGGTGCGGACTACCTCAAGTTGGTCGGCTTCTCGCGTGCCCGCGCTCTCAAGCACATCTTCGCCGCGCTCAACTGCACGCAGGCCGACGTCGATGCCAAAGAACTGATGGCATCGAGCTATCTTTCTGCCGACACGGCTGTGTCCAACGCTGTCTACGCGATCGAGTCTACGCTCCGCAGGGCAGCGCTCGTTCCCGAGGACGCTGTGAAGAAGAAGCGTCTCGCAGAGGCACACTCTGCGGCCTACGCGCAGGCGCACCACCAGTCCAAGGAGAAGGCGATCATCGAGCAAGCCATCCGCGCCCAACAGTACCTCCTGAACGAGGTAGACGAACGCTCGCGCAAAGTGGCGAGCGTTGAGAAGTCGGCCGAGAAAAAGGCGAAGACGGATCCTCGTCTCATCAAGGCCCGCAAAATGCTCCGCGAAGGCTTCACCATCGAAGCCTTCGGCGTGACAACGAAAGTCCCAGGCAAATGATCGACTCTACCGATCCCCAGCTCCGCGACGTCCAACAGCGCAAGCAGGAAGACGCGATGCGCGCCACGATCGCACGGCTGGTCACCGAGCTGGCCGAGGCAGAAGCGGACCGCGACAAGGCCCTGAACCGCTGCGCGGAAGGGGTCCACGTCGAGGAATACGTCCGCGTTCGCACCGAGCTGGCCGAAGCTCTCAACGGACGAGACAGCGAGTACAGCCGCGCCGAGGCGGAACGCGAGAAGGCGAACGAATGGCTCGGGCAACTGACCGATGCGAAGGCAGCTATCGAGGCAGCTCGCGGATTGTTAGGCGCTGCCTCGCTGGAGTCACTCGGGGATACGGTGCGTCGCGCCGAGAACAAAAGGTTACAATCCCTTGGTCGACTGATCGAAGCAAGGAAAGAGATTTCCGACGCATGCGAGATGCTTGGCGCAGTACACAATGAATCGCTGACAGATGCAGTGCGCCGCGTGTGCTCACAACCGCGTCCCCCTAAGCCGTTCCGCCCCGCGAAGGGCACGCTCGCGGACATCTTCACGCGCGATGACAAGGCGAAGCCGAAGCCGAAGGCGAAGCCGAAGCCGAAGCCGAAGCCGAAGCCGAAGAAAGCGAGCAAGCGATGAGGATGAGTCAAGCGGACGTGGATACCGAGGTCGATGAAATCTTCGCCAAGCTCGATGGGGTGGCCGCAGATCTGGTCGCCGGTCGAATCACCGAAGACGCCGCGCAAGAACGCGTCACCGACCTCTGCACGAACAACCACGGCGGACCCGGCGTGGTCCGACTCTTCGACACCTACTACGAGAAGAAGCTCGCGGAGCTGCGGAGGGTATCGTGATCGACAAGAAAAAGCTCTTGGTCAAGGACGGCAAGGTACTGGCGGTCATTCGTCCGAGCGATCCACAGCGGGCGCTCAACAAGGCGAAAGCCTTGCTCGGGATGAACTATCGCGACGGGCAGAAGGCGATGGATGAGATCCTCCAAGACCCCGCACAGACGTACACCTTCATCGGCCTGGCGATGAAGAAGCACGGGAAGATCGTGGACCCCGAAACAGGTGCCGTCATCGGCAAGGCACAAGCCGGAGATTCGTTCGTCCCCTACGAACAAATCCTCGCTCGCCACGAAGCCGAGGCCAAGTGGGCCGCCGAAGACAAGAAAGACCAGCCGTCGTGAGCCCATCGAGGACTCTCAAAGGAGATCGTTGTCCACGCTGCTGGGGCCAAGGCAAAATGGAGCTGCGCGGATACTCCGAGCCGACCGACCCCTGTGAAGCGTCTCTCGCATGATACACCCGAAACAGCTTGACGGACGCGACAGACTGTGGTAGCATGGTAATGTGGGGCGATTCGCCCTCGGGAAAGTGACTGTACCATGTCAACGAAAATCGCTCTGGAGGCGGCGCGGGCTGCCTATGTCGAAAGCCTGAAGAGACTCGCTGCGGCTGCGGCTGCCGTGGCGCAAACAGGACCGACGCTGTGGGACTATCAGCTCGAAAATGCGATCGAAGCGCGCGAAACGTACAGAGCTGCGTACATCGAGGCACACCGCGCCGATCGAGCCGCCGAACTGCGCCGCTCGCTCCCCAAAGCAGAGTAAAAAAAAGACTTGACAGACGAGACGTACCGAGCTATTCTCTGATTGTCGGTATGAGAACCGGCGAAAAGGAGCTGACCATGGGCTACGAAAACGCACCTGCCACGAAGATGCTCGCCACGTCCTGTGCATGCTGTGGGCGTCCGTTGGTCGATGCAAAGTCTGTCGAGATCGGAATCGGTCCCGACTGCCGCGAGAAGTACGGGTACGACATCGCAGTCGGCCCCGAGTCGCGCGATGCGGCGAACAAGATCGTGCACGCCATCGCGCTCAACCCCCGCGCCCTCCACACCCTCCACCACTGCGAGGCGCTCCGCGCACTCGGCTTCACCCGCCTCGCGGGCATCGTCGAGAAGCGCACCGCCGCCATCCACATCACGGTCGCGGGCGGCGAGATGCTCGTGCGCACCCCCTACGACGCCGCGTTCGTCGACTCGGTCAAGAGCATCCCCGGCCGCCGCTGGCACAAGGAGGAAAAGCTCTGGGGTGTCCCCGTGGCGGAGCGCATCGCGCTCTGGAAGGTGCTTCTGCGCCACTACGCAGGCGCGCTCGGAGTCGGTCCCAAGGGTCCGTTCCAGGTCTGCGTGGCCGACGCGGACGACACCGCAGCGGATGCTCGCGTGAACGACGCGGAAGCGTCGGTCGGCTGATCGATTTCGTGTGGGAGCGCGTCCGACGGCGCGCTTCCACATTCTCTCGAATAAAGACTCGACAGACTTGACACACCCGACAGACGTGCTAGGATAGTTCATCGGCCGGTGAGACGGCCCTCGAAGGAGATGAGACATGACCTCCGTAGACTTCTCCCGCGCCGACGCCAGGGCGCTCGTCCAGATGTTCCGCACCCGGAGCGGCTGGACGTACGTCGCCCCGCACATCGCCATCGGCGGCGTCGACTCCTACGAGATGCCGCTCAAGCAGTTCGACTTCATGCTGAACGTCGCCCGCGAGCTGGTTCCCGGCGAGCGCTATCACGACCCCGCAGACTTCGGCCAACACCTCCCTCGCGTCCACCACATCGGACTCGCCGATGACTACAACGTACAGGTGCAGGTGCCCGCAATCCTCCGCGCCGTGAAGCTCGTGCGCGAGGCGCGACTGCGAGGCGAGAGCGTGCTCGTGAACTGCGCGCAGGGGCGCAACCGGAGCGCGCTCGTGGTCGCAGAGTATCTCTGCCAGGAGGCGAGCATTGACGTGACGAACCCCGGACGGCACGTGGTCGCACAGATCCAAGCCCGCCGCCCCAACTCCCTCACCAACACCGCCTTCGTGCGGTGGCTCAACCGAAAGTGAACGGCACATGAGCTACGGTGAAAAAAGCATCACGGACTGGGTCGAGGAAATCACCGCCTGGGGTAAGCGCAAGGGCTGGGACAAGCCCGCGCTCTGCAAGACGAAGGGCCTTGGCCGCCGCGCCCCGAAGGGCGTGGACCACAACGCCGTGCTGGCGAAGCTCATGCTCGTCGTGACCGAACTCGCCGAAGCTGCCGAGGAAGTCCGCGACGACAAGTGGACGCCCTACTACATGGGCGGAGAGCTGCCAGACCCAGCGACCGCGAAGCCCGAAGGTTTCATCACCGAGATGGCCGACGCGGTCATCCGCATCTTCCATCTCGCCGGGCTGCTCGGGCTTGATCTCGAAGGTGCGATCCGCGAGAAGATGGCCTACAACGAGACGCGCAGTCATCGACACGGCGGCCGGAAGGCGTGATGCCACACATCTGCGCCGATGAGGTCATCGCTTTCTTCGCCGCGCTCGCGTTCGTCGGACCAGCCGTCGTGTCCGTCCGAACGCGCTGGCGCGCGTGGAGGGCACGGTGAGCACCGTCGATGGTCTCGTCACCGAGTTCGAGGCGCGAGCTGTGGCAGCGGAGGCGTCCGCAGATCGATGGCGCAAGCTCCACGGCGAGTGGGCGAGGTCGGCATCGACCCTCCGAGGGCACGAAGGTGAAGCTCGCGCCTGGCGCTCCGCTGCCGCTCTCATCCGTGCGCGGCTACCCGAGAAGCACCCATGACCAGCCTCGCGCAACTTGTACTCGTGCGTGCGGAACGAGGTGTCGTGAAGAGTCGCGAGTTCGACGATATTCCGGTGTGGCAGTGGCGCATTTGGTGGGACGACCTACGCCACCATTGCCCGTCTCGAATTACGCCGAGCCCAGTACGACAGCGAAACGCGCTGCGCATCGAAATACTGCCAAGCACGGAGCCTCGTTGCTCGCGCAAGAGCCCAGACGGTCGCGGCATGGCGTGGCTGCTATCAGGCGGCGACGCATTGTCGTACGGCCCGTGCATGGGGACATGCCCCAGATCGGAGACCCCATGATCATCGCCCCCTTCGGCCCCTATTCGTTCGTGTCTCAAGGCATCGCCATCGGCGGTGTCTTGGCCTACGGCGAGCCGCTCGACGCGTTCGGGCTGCTTCTGAACGTCGCGTGGGAGCTGGCTCCGACGGAGTCGAACGAGCTGTCGGATTCAGTGATCGGCAAAAACGTCGTCCAGCACTGCAAGCTCGACGACAACCATGACGTCGAGGCGCAGGTGCCGGAGATCCTCCGAGCAGTCGAACTCGTCCGCCGCGCACGCTCCCAGGACAAGCTCGTCCTCGTGACTTGCGCTGCCGGTCGGAATCGCTCGGCGCTCGTCGTCGCTGAGTATCTCATCTGGTGCAGTCACGGTCTCGACGCCACCCACATCATCGCAGCCCGTGTCATCGATCAGATCCAAGCCCGCCGTGCCAACTCCCTCGGCAATCCCGCCTTCGTAGCATGGCTCAAGAGGAAACGAGCATGACCCTCGCCGACACCTACAAGAAAATGCTCGAACAACTCACCGACAAAGAGCGGGAGGTACTCGGTAAGCGCTTTCCGGCGGGGCTGCCCGAGACCCTTCCGGCGACGGGGCTGCCCGAGCCCGAGCCCGAGGTCGACAGAATCGCAGTCGAGATGGTGCATGCTCGCAAGAGCTTCGAGAAGCACGAGATCGTAAAATGGAGCGAGGGTCGCTGGCTCCTCAAGCAGCCTGGGACCAGCACTTTCTGGTTCGAGGTCGTCGTGCTCGCAGGTGGATATCTCCTCGTCCACGGTGACATCCAGGCCGTGATGTTCGGGTGCTACCACGCGAACGAGAACAACCTGCCCACAACCACAGCACGGCGGACGGTGCTCTGGATGGGGACGCGCAAGCGCCCCGATGACGGGTACTTCATCGAGAAGGCGGGCATCGGTGGCACCGCTGACGAGACGATCTGGACCTACGACGAGGACACGCTTCGCGAAGAGATCGCAGAGCTGATCGCAGCGGCGCGCGAGTCCGAAGCAGTAACGGAGCCAGATACAGATCTTCGAGAAGAACTCGAAGAGATACTCACTCGCGTCGGTGATGTGTCGCTCGAAGAGATCCAAAGTCAGGTCTACGACGCCCTCGAAGGCGATGCCGAGAGCATCCCCCGTGGCAAGCTCCTCTCCTCTTCGATGGTCTACGCACACGCAGCCCTCCAGCGGCTCACGAAGCTGCTCGAAGCAGAGGTCAGACATGAGTGAAATAACGACAACGCCGACGCCGACACGGAGAGTGCTTTTGTCGGTCGACGAGCTGTGCAAGATCGCCTCGGGGTACGTTCGACAACTGTACGGCGATGCACCTGGCCCGTGGGAGGCCATCGTAGAGGCGAATGGGACACGGATCACCATCGCCTGGGCGAACGGCGAGAAAGCAGGCGGCGGCGAAGACGGCGACCGACGCGGCGCGCTCCGCCTCGTGAAGACAGACCCAACAACATGAGCAGCAAGGCCGAAATGCGGCGAGCGATCAAAGAGAAAGTCGCCGTCGACATCTCCGGCTGCGAGCAGACCAAGGAGGGCTGGTACAGGCTGCTCGACAAGAAGCTCGTGGACTTCGATCTCTGTGATGCGGTGAAAGGGCAATGGATCCGCAGCGTCGGGCTGTACCTCCAGACCGGCGAGCTGTTCGCCGCCACCACAGAGGCATTCTTCCCACCCAAACTCGGCTGGGCGTGCGTGTGGGTCCGATGAAGAAAAAGCGACCCGCAGCCCGCCGGTTCCAGGCGATGCCGTGCCCCGCGTGCGGTGGGCAGGTGAAGCTCCGCAAGGCTACGCGGTATGCGGAGACGTACCCCGATGGGATGGTGCTGACGGTGTCGGATGCGCTCGCGCTGCCGCAGTGCGGGACGTGCCGCGAGGTTTTTCTCAACGAGTATTTCGAGAGGAAAGTCGAAGCAGATCTACGGCTGACTCCGGGAGAAGGGCGATGATCGGTGGCACAGACAAAGAAAGTTGAGAAAGTTTGCCGGTTTCTCGCTCCGTGCGCCGCAGTATGAGGTAGGACCAGTCGAGACGGACACCGCCGAGAAAGACTTGACACACGAGACACCTCGTGCTATCCTGGTTGTACCGGAGAGGATACCATGAGGACTGCAACGATTTTTCTGGCGCTCGCTGTCGCGCTGACTGCGACGTCGCTCGCCCGAGCGCAGGACGCGACGGCTGAAGCGGAGGCGCGAAGCGTGTTCGACGCGGGGCAGCTGGCCTTTACGGACGGCCGCTACGGCGACGCGCTCGTGTATTTCAAGCGCTCCTACAGCCTGAGCCGCAGGCCGGCGCTGCTCTTCAACATTGGCCTGTGCGCCGATCGACTGCGCGACGACGAGGCCGCCATCGAGGCGTACGAGCGCTATCTTGCCGAGGTTCCAGCGGCGACGAACCGCCGCGAGGTCGATGGCAGGCTGGAAGCGCTTCATCGCGCCGAGAGGCGACGAGCAACCGTGGACCCCGCGCACGTCGCGGAAGCAGCTACGGCCACGCCTGCGGGGCCTACGGTGCCTTCGCGGGGGGAGACGCACGCGAGCCCGGCCGTCTACGAGACGTGGTGGTTCTGGACCGTCGTGGGGGCGGTTGTGGTCGGGAGCGCGGTAGGGATCGGCGTGGCAGCCTCCGGCGATGCGCCGCTGCGGACAGGGGACGTCGGCGGGGTGGTGTTCACGCTCGGAGGTGGGTGATGGGAGTGGGAGTGGGTACGGGTAGAGAGGCGCGCATTCGTGCGGCGCGGAAGCTGCGTATGCGGGGGCCGATTCTTGTGATCGCTGGGCCGTCCGCAACGTGTCGGTTCTGCGGCAACACCGGCGCAGCGCGGTTCATGCGCTACGCGGGAGAGGCCGGACGATCTGAGTGCCGTGGTGCGGGCGCGTGCGAAGAACGGATGCGGTGATCGCTCGGAGGTGGGTTGTGATAGTGCTGCGAACAGGAGAGCAAGACATGAGACGACACAAGATGGTTCTGGAAGTAGAGTTCTTAGTCGGTGCGAGCGAGGACGTGAAGACCGCAGCAAAGGCGGTTGCTGAGAGCATCTACGAGCATGTGGACGCGGGAGACGATTCCCTAGCCTGTGTCGTCGGCGTCCCCCGCATCGTCTCTTTCAACAAGAGGCCGCTGCCACAGACCAAACAAGAGATCAAGGAAGACCGAGCAGAGGCGAAGGCGGAGGCCAAACAAAAGGCCGCCATCGCCAAATTCATCAAGGAGACGCCATTGCAGACCTACTTCGGCTTCCACGCGTTCGGCCACGCCGAGTTCCTTGGCACCCTGCAAGCCGTTTCAGCTTCGCACATCACGGTGCTCGATCGGCACGGGGTGAAAAAGGATTTCCTTCGCGACGAGATCTACGAGATGTGGGACGAAGACCTCGACTGCGCTCACGGTCGCTCGCGCATGAGTTCGAAAGTCTGCACCAAGTGCGCCAAGATCGTCGCTGCCGAGAAGGCGGAGGCGGCGCGGGTCGATGCGCTCTGCGTCCTGTGCGAAGGAACCGGGAAAGCAGACGCGGTCACTTCACGCCGTCGCGGAGCTTCGTGATGGCGCGCATGGCAGCGCGGGAGGGGTCTTCGGTGAGGCCGATGTCTTCGATGACCTCACCTTGCAGGGGGTCGATAACGGTCACGCGCAAGCCCTTCGGCCCGTCCACGAGCACGACTGCGCGCATCGCGCTTTGAGCGAGCCACGCCTCGACGATGCCCCACAACGCGAGGCGTTGGATCGAAGAGGGCGTACGAGCTGGCGTCTTGTCGTCGCGGTGATCGTTCATGGCTCGTCGCTGATGCTCGCGAGTTCTTCGACCGACACCCATTCATGGTGCCACACGCCGCCCCACGGCTTCGGCCAGTACCCGTCGAGATAGACCTCACCCTGGACGTAGGTCGCGACCGCAGCCCGGTCGGCGATGAGCG
>Ga0315276_10006062_pt1 | contig 11173 bp, 5 predicted proteins | sample YL17G05_0_MG_FD_204542 | JGI IMG/M metagenome (GOLD analysis project Ga0315276, IMG submission 204542) | Sediment microbial communities from Yellowstone Lake, YNP, Wyoming, USA - YL17G05_0 | ecosystem: Environmental > Aquatic > Freshwater > Lake > Sediment | place: USA: Wyoming | collected... | reverse complement strand
CAGAAGTACTCATCTAAAGGAAAAACGTAGTGCACACAGATAGAATGGAAGGAGGGAAAAAGCGGGGGGAGAATCAGGGGAAGAAGGAGCGCGGCCTGAAAAAGGCGCACCCCCGTCTCAAATCTCAACCTCCTGCTCAACTCCCCTCCCATCCCATCATCAAATCACTTCCACTCCACTTTCACCACGCATCCTCGTCCGAGTCCGTCACCTCCTCCCCGCGCTCCTTGCGCATGGCCCGCGCCTTGGCCTGCTTCTTCTTGTCCTTGTTGGACAGCGTCTTCTTGGGGGCCTTGATCTTGACGGTGTTGCCAAACGCGTCGACCGTCTCCTCCTGCCGCTTCCACTCGAGCTTGGCCGCCTCCAGCAGGGCGGCCGGCTGGCCCGTCGCGGCCAGGGTCCCGTCCGCCACGTGCCACTTCTCCGGGCAGAGCGCGTCCGCGAACTCGCGGGAGTGGGTGATCATGACCACGCCGCCGCCGTAGTCCTTGATCGCGTCCGCCAGCGCGCCCAGGGACTCCCGGTCCAGGTAGTTGGTCGGCTCGTCCAGGATCAGCATGTGCGGGGACTGCCACATCGCGGCCGCGATGACGACCTTGACCTTCTGCCCGCCCGACAGGCCCCGGATGTGGGAGTGCGTGCCGAACTCGGGGTCGACGCCCAGGTCCTGCAGGTGCTTCTCCACCTGGGCGAGGGTGAGGGGGCGGGCGTGCAGGCCCAGGCGGGCGGCCTCCTTCACGTCGACCTCCGTCACCAGCTTGGAGAAGCCGCGACGCTCAAGCACGTCGCGCGGCATCCAGGTGTTGTCCTCCGGGCGGTGCCCCTGCCACTGGACCTCGTACTCGTAGTCCCGCTTCAGCTTGCGGCGGCCGACCAGCTTGTCGACGACCCGCTTGGAGCCGTCCTCCATCTTGAAGGGCTGGCGCAGGGCCTCCTCCTCCTCCTCGGTCAGCACGCGGTCGACCTTGGACAGGTTCTCCCGGTCCTCCCCGATCGCGTACCGCCAGCGGATGTACTCGTTGGGCGTCTTCTCCAGGTGCATCTCCAGGTGGTGGAAGGCGTGCTGGGCGACGTAGGCGATGCGCAGGTTGGGGTGCTTCCAGACGTCGCCGTCGACGGGCTCCATCTCGCCCGTGAGCAGCTTGATCATCGTGGACTTGCCCGCCCCGTTGGCGCCCGTGACCGCGACGCGCGAGTTGAGGCAGCACTGGACGGTGACGCCCGTCAGGACGGTCCGCTCCGTGCCCGGGTAGGCAAAGGTGACGTCCTTCATCTTAAGGATCGCGCGGTCCTTGGACTTGACGCCCTCCAGGAAGGACGGCTCCGGCAGGATGAACTTGATGGAGGACGCGCCCAGCTCGTAGTACGCCTTCGCGCTCGGGACCTGCTTCACGAATTCCGACAGGTTGCCCTTGTACCGGCGCAGCTTGCGGGACTCGTAGTGGATGACGTGCGTGCACACGTGGTCCAGGAAGCCCGAGTCGTGGGAGACAATCATGGACGTCACGTCCGTGAGCGAGGTCAGGTAGTTCTCCAGCCAGGCGACGTTGGAGACGTCCAAGTGGTTGGTCGGCTCGTCCAGCAGCAGGATGTCGGCCTTCATGAGCATGGCCCGGGCGAGCGCCAGCTTCATCTTCCAGCCACCAGAGAGGGAGGCGACCGGGTCGGCCTGCATCTCGGCCGTGAAGCCGACGGACGACAGCACCTTGGCGACCTCCTCCTTGGACGGCGCGGTCGTGGCGACCACGTTGGCGTCCGCGACGATGAAGTCCAGGACGGGCGTCTCGGCCTGGGAGGCGTCGATGTCGTGCTCCACGTAGACAGTGCGCAGCTGGTCGGCGGGCGGGAAGCCGTCCAGCTGGCCGTTGGCAATCGCGCGCATGAGGGTGGACTTGCCGACGCCGTTGGGCCCGCACAGGCCGTACCGCATGCCCCGCTTCAGGCGGAGGCGGGCGTTGTTCAGCAGGATGAGGCCACCGTACGCGAGCGAGAACTCGCAGTTGCAGAGGTCCTCGCCCTCGTCGTCGTCGGCCTCCTCGACCCGCTCCTCGGCGGCCACCTCGCACGCGCGCAGGAAGGCCTTGGTGACGGCGGCCGCCTTGGCCGCGTCCCCGCCCAGGGTGGGCGCCAGGAAGGGCTCGATGGGCGCCCACTCCTCGCCCAGGAAGGCCTTGGCGTCGGCCAGGGAGGTCCCCGCAGCCGCGGCGTAGTCGACGACCGCGCACACGCCGGGCGCGGCCGCGTCCACGCCCGCGTCGGCCAGGGCCTTGACCAGGGCGGCCTTGGTGGCGACCGGGCAGGCCGGCTTGTACTTGTCCGCCAGCTGGGAGATGTCGCCCTCGGCGCCCACGGAGACGAGCGTCTTGACAGTCCGCTCGGCGACGGTGCGGGCTTCGGGGTCCGACACCTCCTCCGCCATCTTCCGGACGTCCGGCAGCAGGCGGGGCAGGAAGACGGCCGCGTCCAGGGGGGAGTCCACCAGCTTGGCCATGTTGTCCGTGATGAGGGCCGCCTTACGGCGCACCGCGGTCTGGCGCTCGCGCAGGCCGCGCAGGAGGAGGGGGACCATCAGCGACAGCGTCGGCGCCTCCACAGCCTGCACAAACGTCGTCGCCCCGAGCTTGTGCACGCACTCCGGCACCTCGTCCGGGCGGGCGATGCACGAGACCAGGGCCGGGATGAAGGCGTCCAGGTCGGCGTTGCCGATCGTCTTGGCGACCGCGTCCAGGGCGGCCATGGCGGCGGACTTGACGTCGGGCTTGGCGTCCGAGACCGCGTAGGAGGCGGCCGGGATGATGGTGGGCACGAGGGCCGCCACCGCCGCCGGGTGGGCGGCCGACAGCTCGCCCAGGGCGCGCAGGGCCGCCACCTTGGTCTGCCAGGCCTTGGCGTGGTCGGTCGCGTCCAGGATGGCCGGGAGCACGAAGCGCAGGCCGGCCGGGGAGAGGGCCGACAGGATGAGCGTCAGCCCCTCCTCCGCCGCCTCGCGCACGGGCGCCGCCTTGTCGCCCGCCAGGGTGAACAGGGCGGGCAGGCCGACGGCCGCGGTGTGGGCTTCCACGCCCGCGCCGCCGGCCTTGGCCAGGGCGGTCAGGCCCAGGGCGACGCCCTCCTTGGCTTGCGGGGAGGCGTCGGCCGCGGCCGCCGCGGCGACCAGGGTCGCGACGGCCGCCGCGGAGTCGGCAGGGGAGGTCAGGGCCAGCTTGGCCAGCGCCTCCGCGGCCGCCACCCGGTCCTCACGGGCCAGGGCGGCGGGGGCGGTCACCGCGTCGACGGCCGCCTGGATGGGCGTCTTCTTGGAGTTGGATGAGGCGGCCGGGGCGGCGGCAGCCGGGGCCTGGGATGCCAGGTTGACGGCGGCCACGGCGGCGGCCGCCTTGTCGACGGCCGGGGCCGGGACGGGGACGGACGTGACGGCGGTGGGGCACATCTTGGAAGAGTTTTTTTTTTTTTAAAGGGCTGAGGGAGGGAGAAAGGGAGTGGGAGGGAGGGTGCGTGAGAGAGAAGGAGAATTGGGCGGGTGTGGCGCGGGTGCGTTCGTTTTTGTTGTTTTTTCGAGTGGCCGACGTCGCTCGGCCTCCCCCTCCCCTCCCAACAGCCCGCCTTTGTCCCGCCCGCGCCACCCTCATTCCACCCTTCGATTCCGGGCACGGTCTCTGAGCGAAGACTGGGTGAGGGAGCGGGGGTGGGCAGACGAGGGCCGGGGCGGGCCGGGGCGGGGAAGCGAGGGAGGAGCCTTCCCGACGCGGCGGGAGGGGGGGGGCGCTGCCGCGCCGCCCCCGACCGCGGCGGGCCCCCCTCAATGCGGGGTCCAGACAGACCCCTTCCTCGCCCCCGCCCGCCAACCCACCACTCTTCGGGATGAAGGCATCCAGCCCTCATGACAATCGAAGCGGCAGGTACGGCGAAGAAGGGCCGGAAGGGCCCGGCCTGGGCCCGGCTTCGCAGCGGACGAAACCCGAGGAGAGAGGGCGGGAGGCCAACGGCGGCTCTTTCAGAGGCCGCCGCCCACCGCCGCTCCCGCCGCCCGAGGCGGCCCGCAAGCCCACGGATCCTCATGAGCGCAGGCTGCTCTGCCACTCTGGGGATGGACCGGGGGTGCGCACGCGCGGGAAGGGCCCGCGACAGACCGCCCGGGGGGGTGGTCCCTCACACGGAGCGCGCCGGAGCGCGTGCTCTCTCCCTATCGCCCGCCCCGCCGGGTGCGGCCCCAATACCCCGCGCTCTCCACCCCAGTCGACGACGACATACCTCTGTAAGTGGTTTTGGGAGGGCAGAGGCGCGACACGGAAGAACCGGCGCGGCCAAGGTGGGGAGGGAAAGGGGGGGTGGGGGAAAAGACGGCGTGTGGCTCAAGACGCTCGCGAGTCCTTCATTCACACAACACTCACACCCACACCATTTTTTTGTCACGCCAGCGCCAGCGCCGCCCCCCTTGCCGCCAGCGCCCGCGCGACCGCCTCCCCCGCCCCCCGCGCCCTGGCAGCCTCCACCCACCCCGCGACCGCGGCGGCCGCGGCCGTGCCGTCCGCTGCGCTCGCCACCCCGTCGGCCGCGTCCCCAAACCGCCCCTCCGCCGCGGCCTGCGAGGCCGCGGCCAGGCGGGCGTGGCGGGGGCCGGCCACATTGCCGGGCTCGGAGACCTAAAACAAAAGAGAGAAGGAAAGAGGCGGTGAGAGAACACGCGCGCCAGGTTGAGAGGCTGGAAACGACCCTCTTGTCTCCCTTTTTCTCCCTTCCTCTCTTACCTTCAACGCCGCCGCCAGCCGCGCCAGCCCCAGTGACCACCACCCCCCACCCCCGACGGGGAGCAGCATCAGGTGGGCGGTGGCGGCCTCCACGTCAGGCCAGCGGGACCGCAGGGACGCCGGGGTGGGGGCGCCGGCTTCCAGGGCGGATCTTGGCAGCGCGCGCACCGCTGCCTGGACGAACGCGTCGCCCGGCGCGGACGCCGCCAGGGCGGCCGCCTCCGTCGCCAGGGGCGCCCCCACGCCCAGGGCGGCCGTGAACGCCGCCGCGCCGGCAGCCAAGCGCCGGGCCGTCAGGCTGGCCGCCGCCTCGGCGTGGCGGGCGGCCAGGGCGGCGCCCAGGGCCTCCACCTCCACCCGCACCCCGCCCAGCGCCCTCGCCCTGTCCGCCCGCTCCGCGGCCGCCGCCTCCGCGGCGGCCGTGGCCAGGAAGGCGGCCTGGCGGGCCAGGTCGCCCGCCCGGGCCGCCTCCGCTTCCGCGGCCGCCGACGCGAGGGCGTCGAGGAAGGAATCGACGGCAGACGCGGACGCAGCCTTCAGCTCTTCTGCGCCCGCCGCGGCCTCGGCCGCCACGGCCTGAGCGGCCGCGACCTGCTCCCTCAGACCGGCCGCTTCGGCTTCGGCCGCGTCCGCCCGGGTGCGGGCGGCGTAGTACTCGTCGCCCCAGGAGGACGGCGGGGCGGGCGTGGGCGTGGCGGAAGGATGCGAGAGAGAGGTGGATGAGCGATGGTCGCGGCCACCACCGCCACGGCCCGGCTCCTCCGTCTGCGCCGCCGCTGCCACCCCCTCCTCGCGGCCGTGCGCCAAGGAGGAGGCAGGCGCAGCCTCCTCACTGCCTCCCACCACCTCCCCAGCCTCCTCCTCCCGCACCCCCACCCCCCTCCCTGCCGCCTCCACACCTCTCCCACCACCCGCCCCCGTCCCCACCGCGTGCGCGACCGCCTCACCCGCCCCGTCCAGGGCGTGCGCGACGTGCTCGGCCGCGTCGTCTGCAGCGCGGGCGAGGGCGGACGAGGCAGACTGGGCGGCGGCCCGGGCGGCGCGGGCGGCGGCGTCTGCTTCGGTGGCGACCGCAGCAAGTGCCTCCTCGACCGACGGCCCGCGGGCGGTCTCCTTGCCGTTCCCGCCGAAAACTAACCGCCCCAGGCCGCTCTTGGCCGACCCCAGGGCCGACCCCAGCCCGCCCAGGGCCTGGGACGTCAGGGCTGCCGCCCTGCTGAGGAGGGGCGGGGTGGACGGAGGGGCGGGCGTGGGAGCAGCGGGCGTGGAGGAGGCGGGTGGCGTCGCCCCCTCTCCGTCGCCTCCACCTCCCACCCCTGGCAGCAGGCCGCCCCGGCCCGCGCCCACCGGCTTGCCAGCAATCCAGGAGGCGCTGGCGGGCCCGCCCACGGATGCCGGGTCCGGCAACAGGCCGTGCCTGCCGCCGCTGTTACCAGCAGCAGCATTGCGGGTGGTGGTGGTTGTGTTTGCGTGCCCGCCGCCTCCCTCCTCCCCTCCCGCCCAGTGCCCGCGCAGGACTTCGTTCAGCAGGTCCGCGACGGGGGCGGTGTCCAGCGAGGCGGGGCCCAGGTCACCACGACCACCGCCCGAGGCTGCTTCGAAGGCGGCCGCCACAGCCTCATCCACCTCCTCCACGAGCGCGTGCGCGGACTGTGACACCTCGGCCGCCGCCTCGGCCACCCCGTCCGCGGCGGCGTGGGCGGACCCAACTAAGGCGGCCTCGGCTGCATCCTCCGCTGGCATGGGCGGCAAGTCGCTGCTCCAGTCCGAGGCGGGCTCCCCCTTTTTTGAGGGAGACGGCGCAGCGGGCGGCGACCCGCTCTCCGTTTCCTTCCTCGCCCCTCCCAACCCGCCCACGCCCCACCAGTAAGCGGCTGCCCCGCCCGCGGCCAGGCCCGCCGCCGTCAACCACCAGACGGACGCGTCTGAGCCGGCAGGGGTGGTCGCAGAGGCAGAGGTGGGCGTGAAGGGCGGCGGCGGAGGGGTCGTCGGCGGCCAGGCAACCCCGGGCGCGACCTGGCTGGTGCTGATGGTTGGGGGGGGCGGTCTCATAGGCGGCGGTGCCGGCGGCGCCACCGCCGGCCCACCCACAAAGAGCCCGCCCGGCGCCTGGGCGGCACTCCTGCCAGTGCTGCTGCTGCTGCTGCTGGTGGCGGCCCCTGATGCCGTCCACCCGCCCTCGGCGAGGACCGCGTCGGCCGCAGCGCGGGCGGCCGCGCGTTCGACTGCCGCGGCGGCGGCGGCGGAGACCGCCGCGGCGGCCGCCGCTTCCTCGCGCAGGGCCTTCTTGGTCTTGCGTTTCGGAGGTGCGGGCTGAAGGAGAGAGAGAGAGAGAGAGAGAGAGAGAGGGGCGCGCGCGTGAGTGAGAAAGAGCATTCAGTTGAGGGTGTGCGGGCGCGCACTCTCTCCTTTTTCATTCCTTGATGTACGGGGCGGCCATTGCTCGCCCACGGCTCGCCCTGTTTCAATCTGGCGTTCCATAGCGTGGTCAATTCTCTGTGTCATGGGTTGACAAAAGATGGAGCTTTCCCTTGGGGCAAGGGCCCGCAGTCGCGGCTTAACAAGCCCGCCGAAGTCTGTGTTCTTCGCTCTCGCTTTTCTCCTCTTACCTTGCCCGTCGCCAGCCCTCGCCGGCCCGCCAGCAGGGCCAGCTGGCTCAAGGCGCGGCGGGCGGATGGGGCCGACATGAGGTACGTGCTGTGTGTGTGATCTAGGGCCCAGCAGGCGCGCGCGCGCCGTCAGAAATGGAAACGAAGAAGTGGAGAAAGAGAGTGTGGAGCGACCTCACTGCCGATCGACGACGAGACTTTTTTGTCGTCTCCACGCGCCCTCCCACTGAGGCTTACCCGCGCACGCGAACACCCACACACAGAGGGTGGCCCATTCTCACCGCCCTGCACGCTCCCTCTCCAACAACAAAAAAGAGCTGACTCGAAAGCAAAGCCACACACACGCACACGCACACACACACACACACACTCTCAAATGACTGCAGACGCGTCTGCCGCCGTCGCGGCCATCCTCGGCTCCTCCGGCGACCCCACCGTCCGCGACTACATCGCCTCCTGCCTGGCGGACGGCGAGGGCGAGGACTGGGGCGATGCGGGCGCTGTTGAGGAAGCGTTCGCGGACATGCTGGTGTCGGCGGGCGTGTGCGCCGATGCGGGCGCGGCCGCCGCGGCCTGCGCCGCGCTAGCCGCCCGCCTGGGGGGAAACAAGGGTGGGGACGGCGGCGGCGGCGGCGGCGCGACCGCCGCAGCCCGCGACCCTGTCGTCTTGGACGACATCTCCCGCATCTCCCTGCACGCCTCGGAAGTGCTGACGGCCAAGGACGCCCTGCGGACGGCATTCCCGGAAGCGGCGGGCGTGATTTCTGCGGCGTCCCTGGCCGTCACAGACAAGGACCGCGCTCGCCTGGCCAAGCGGGCGGAGGCAGAGGAATTGAAAGCCCGGGCGGCCGCGGACGCGCACGTCGCGGCGGCCGCCCTCGCCGCGGCGGGCGATGCCCCAACCGTCGTCCGCAACGCGGGCGGGGGCGGCCAGCGCGACCTGAAACTGGAGAGCATTAATCTCTCCAACGGCGGGGCCAACCTCATCGAGGACGCTTCCCTCCTGCTGGCGGCTGGACGCACCTACGGCCTGGTCGGCCGCAACGGCGCCGGCAAAACCACCCTGCTCCGGGCGCTGGCGGCCCGGGCCATCGCCGGCATCCCGCCGACCATGCAGATTTTACATGTCGAGCAGGAGATCGTCGCCGACGCCACGCCCGTCCTGCAGGCCGTCCTGGCGACGGACACGGAGCGGACGGCCCTGCTGGCCGAGGAGGCCGATCTGATGGCACGCTTAGAAGGGGTTGGAGGAGGGGAGGAGAGGAAAGGAGAGGACGGCAGCAGTGCGGCTATCTCCGCGAGGCTCACCTCGGTCGCGGCCCGCCTGGCGGCCATTGACGCGGCCGGCGCGGAAGCCCGGGCGGCCTCCATCCTGGCCGGCCTGGGCTTCGAGGCCCACCTCCTGTCCCGCCCCACCAAGGAGTTCTCGGGCGGGTGGCGCATGCGGGTGGCCCTGGCGCGCGCCCTGTTTATCTCGCCCGACGTGCTCCTCTTGGATGAGCCGACCAACCACCTCGACCTGCACGCGGTGCTCTGGCTGGAAGACTTCATTGCCGCCTACCCCAAGACCGTGCTCATCGTCTCGCACGCCCGGGATTTCTTGAACGCGGTCACGGACGGCATCATCCACTTGGCCCACAAGCGGCTGACGCCCTACAAGGGCAATTTCGATGCGTTTGTGGAGGCCGCAGCCGAGCGCGCGCGGTGCGAGGCGGCCGCGGCCGCGGGCGTGGAACGCCAGAAGGCGCACATGCAGGCCTTTGTGGACCGGTTCCGGTACAACGCCAACCGGGCCGCCCTGGTCCAGTCCCGTCTGAAAGCCATCGCCCGCCTGGGCGAGGGCGGCGGCGGGGCGGACGGGGGGCTGCCCCTCGGGGATGCGGACGACGATTCCGACCTCGTCTTTGCGTTCCCACCCCCGCCCGACCCCGTCGCCGGGCCCATGGTCACCCTGACCGACGCCTCCTTTGCCTACCCCGCCCGCGGCGAGGATGGCGAGGACGGGGTGGCGGGGGCCCGCCCCGCCCCCGGGCCGCCCCTGTTGACGGGCTTAAACTTTGGAGTGGACTCGCGCACCAGGGTCGCCTTGGTCGGCGCCAACGGGTCGGGCAAGTCCACCCTGCTCAAGCTCATGACGGGCGGCCTGGAGCCGAGCGGCGGGACGGTGAGCCTGAACCCGAAGGCCCGAGTGGCCACCTTTTCCCAGCACGCCGTGGATGGGCTGGACCTGGCCCTGTCCCCCCTGGACGCCCTCGTGCGCAAGTTTGCGGCCTCGAATGTGAAGGAACAGGACATGCGGGCCCACCTGGGCAGGTTTGGCGTCTCCGGCCCGCTCGCCCTGCAACGCATGTACACGATGAGCGGGGGGCAAAAAGTGCGGGTCGCCCTGGCGGCGGCCACCTTTACCAAACCGCACGTCCTGTTCTTGGACGAGCCGACCAACCACCTGTCGGCGGAGGCCGTGGAGGCCCTGGTGGACGGCCTGGCGGCGTACGAGGGCGGCCTCGTCCTCATCTCGCACGACGGCCACCTCATCGACTCGGTCGTGGCGGGCGGGCGTGGCGGCGGCGGCGAGGGCGACGGGGCCGGACGCGGCGGCGCCCCTCCTCCAGGGCGGCTATGGTGCGTCGAGGGCGGCCGGGTCACGCCCTTTGACGGCGGCTTTGCCGCGTACCGGCGCAAGGTCAAGGCGGCCAGCGCGGCGGGGCTGAGAATGTGAGGGAAAATTAGGAGAGCGTGCACACGCGCGCCGCGTGCTGTCCTGGGGAGTGTGCGTGTGTGCGTGAGAGACAGAGGTCGTTTAGAAAAAGCTGAGAAGAAACTTAAAAAATGATCACTTGTCGCCCGCCAGCGCCGCCTGCGCGTACGCCAGCGCGCCCGCCCGGCTGGCGTGCCCGCCCGTGAAGCCAGACACGTGGATGAACACGCCGCCCGGGGGTGGGGTGACGCCGGCGACGCCCGCGGCCGCCGCAGCGTCGAGGGCGTCGCCCCGCAGGCCGCACAGGGGGGCGGGGAGGGACAGCCGGTTTGCAAAGGACCCCGGGCACTCGGGCAGGCATTGCACCCGCCACGCGCCCTCCCGGTCGTCCTGGTAGATGCAGAATTTGACGGGCGCGGCCGCCAGGGCGGCATCCTCCTCCTCCATCTCGTACAGGTGGGACTTCCAGGGGCAGAAGTGGCCGAGCTCGATGACGCCGCCGGACGGGTCGACGCCGAAGCGGCCGCCCACCGCGTCCTCCACGATCTTGCGGGCCGGCAGCCAGTGGCGGGCCGTGTACAGCACCGCATCCTCGAACGCCTCGCCCGTGATGGCGACGGCGCGGGCAAAGCCGGCGTTGGTCGCGGCGTCGCCCTGGTCTGCGTCATTCCAGGACGGGTTCAACCCCCCGACCCGGGCGGCCAAATCGGTCGACGACGCGTACTTGGGCGGCCCCGCCCCGGGGAACCGATTGACGCCGTTGTCGATGGCGTCCACCGCCTCCATGAAGGACCGGTAGGTCGCCAGGTAGACGGCCTCCACGGTGGCGGGCGTGACAGGCTTGGCCGGCGCGGCGGGGTGGGCGTCTGTGTTAAGCAGGTTCTCGACGACCTCACGCCCGAAGTGCTTGTACACCAGCCCGGCAGAGGAGAGGCGGGTGGTGAAGCCGTGTCCGAAGCCGTCCTGGAACTCCTTTTGGTGGTGGTCGTACCGGTGGGTGGCTGCCAGGCGAGGGAGGGAGAGAGAGAAGGGTGAGAGGGTGGAGAGAACGGGGCGAACTCCGCTCGTCTCTCGATTCTCGGGCGCCGCCGGGCCACCACCCCACGATTCGCCCAGCG
>Ga0315276_10006059_pt1 | contig 11179 bp, 11 predicted proteins | sample YL17G05_0_MG_FD_204542 | JGI IMG/M metagenome (GOLD analysis project Ga0315276, IMG submission 204542) | Sediment microbial communities from Yellowstone Lake, YNP, Wyoming, USA - YL17G05_0 | ecosystem: Environmental > Aquatic > Freshwater > Lake > Sediment | place: USA: Wyoming | collected... | reverse complement strand
GCTCGAGAATAGTGCTCACCGTCAGCGGGGTCAGAGGTATAAGGGTGAACTGACACATCAGGTGTGGGGCACACACAAGATTGTATTCCCAACCATTCCCGGCTGCGTAGCGAGTGGCCACGTCATAACCGTCACATCGCTCGACAGTAATATCCGTGGTCAAAACCACACAACCATCGCCGGTAAGGTGCTGCGGCCCGACTTGGTGCTCGTTGACGACCCGCAGACACGAGAGTCCGCCATGTCACCCGCAATGACAGCCAAGCGCCTTGAGGTACTCAATGGTGATGTTCTCGGTTTGGCTGGCCCCGGCAAGAAAATATCCGGCCTGCTTACTTGCACCAAGATTTACGACAACGACCTTGCCGACCAGATTCTGGATAAGAAGAAGAATCCATACTGGCAGGGTGAATGCACAAAGCTGCTGTATAAGTTCCCTACGAACATTAAGTTGTGGGATGAATACTCACAGATTCGGGCGGAGAGTTTCCAGTCCGGTGGCACCGCCAGCGAGGGCACGGTGTGGTATTCAGAGCACCGCGAAGCTATGGATGAGGGCGCTGAGGTCGCATGGCCGCAACGAAAGCAGGATGATGAACTGTCGGCGCTGCAGCATGCGATGAATTTATACTACCGCAATACGGCTGCGTTCATGGCCGAATATCAAAACGAACCAACGACGGGTGACAAGGACGATATATTGCTGACCGTAGACGATGTAATGGCCAAGATAAACGACCGCAAGAGGGGTGAAATCCCGCTCAAGTGTCAATATTTAACCATGTTCTGCGATGTGCACGACACGTTAATTTACTACTGCATCTGCGCTTGGGAGGATGACTTCACCGGATACATCGTTGATTACGGCACCTACCCGGAGCAGAAACGGCTGATATTTACAATGAAAACTGCGACGAGGAAGCTTTCGGGTGAAATCAAAGGCGCTGGTATTGATGCCTGTACGTCTTCAGCAAAAATGAGACAAATTTGCCTTTAAATTAGGAGACGGTTTCAGCTCCCGTTACTGTAATTGTATCGTTATATTTTTTTCTTTCAAGAACTGTTTTTCTTTTTAATTCAGCCCGTTTTTTCAATATCTTCTCACGGCGTCCATAATAAACATCGTCAGGTGTTACATTTCCAATGGCTTCATGGTAACGGCTGCCGTTATACCACTTTACAAACCGAGTAATCTCTTTTTCCAATTCTGCAGGACTTTCCCACACATTCAAAAAGACATATTCCTTCATAGAGCGATGATACCTTTCTATCTTGCCATTGGTCTGGGGGTGATATGGCGAAGCACAGATATGCCCGATTCCCTTGGCTTCAAGGTAATCCCCGAACTCCTTCGATACCAGTGCCGCACCATTGTCGCTTAAAAGTTTTACCCTGTTCTCAACGGGAACATTTTCAATTCCGGTATTTTCACAGGCCAGTTCGACTACATCGCTGAATGAACCTGCATCCATATTTGTCTGCAGCCTCCACGACAATATCCTGCGGCTGTAATCATCCAGCACAGTAATCAGATAATACCAGCCCCAGCGAACAACTTTAAGATAAGTTGCATCCGTCTGCCAGAGCTCATTTACCTTCCCAGTCTTTGTATGGAATTCGTCAGATGCAGGAAAAGTTTTTATCTTCGGTTCAGGTATCAGATCATGCCTCTTGAGCACTCGATAAACGGTCGATTCAGAAACGCTGAAACCCTCGTTATCCGTAATATACAGGCTTATTTGCCTGCTCGAGTATTCCGGATGAAGCGTGGCATACTCAAGTATCTTATCAACCTGATCGGGTAGCAGGCTGTTCCAGACCCTGAGCGATACAGGTTTATTGTCCTGCAGACCATTAATACCCATTGTCCTGTATCTACGCTTCCAGCGGTAATAGGTCGAACGCGGCACATCATATCTGCTCAGGGCATCTGAAATACCAATATCAGAACCTTCAATCAATCGAATGAATTTCATCTTCTCATTCCTGCTCATACGCTTAAACCTCGGCCGGCTACATGCCAAGACTTTTTTTATATTTCATTACATCCAGCATGGATTCAGCCAATGCCTTCTTGAGATCGCTGTTTTCATCTCTGAGCCGTTTGACCTCATCACTGCCGGCATCCCGAAGAGTATCACGGGTAAGACCGTTTTTGCCTGCCTCCAGAAATGCCTTGGACCATTTGTAATAAATGCCGGCTGCTATACCTTCCTTACGGCAGATTTCAGAAATAGGCTGCTCACCTCTGAAACCTTCCAGGACAATACGTATCTTTTCTTCTGCTGCAAACTTCCTGCGAGTTGCCTTCCTGATTTGATTTAATACATCTTTTGACTTCGCCATTTCTCGGCTCCTTTCCGGGCTTGTTTCGCCCAATTATGGAGCCAAAACCGCCAATTTCAAGAGGTTTTCTTCCCCCCAAAAACCTCTTGAAACCCTCTCTTAACTAAATGTCTCATTCTGTGCCACTTTCGCTGACGTCAGACAGCGGTGCTGAAAATCCGAGCATTTTGCCCGAAAATATCGCAAAACTTTTTTAGAATAGCATCCCTCATTTAAACTCGAGTGTCCCAAAAAATTCGGGGCGATGAAAATCAGGCGTCGGCAGTTCGACCTTGTTCCAGGCCAGCCAGTGAGGACGACTTGTGCGGTCGGCGCATTTATAAAAGTTTGCGCGCCAGATTACCTTCGGTTTCGGTTTGTCAACAGTCGCGTATTTTTCCAGTATTTCATACGGAATTTTATATTCGACAACCCATTCCATCGGTTTTGTCATTTCAGGCTCTACTTTGCCTTTGAATGTGCTGAAAATTTCAAATTTTTTAGCATCCGTTTCCGATATAACAATTGTTTCTATGCCTATCACTTTCTGATGACGTAGAAGTATTGTCCCGCAGCAGTTTATTTCCGCGTTAAAATAGCCCTGACCAATATTATTTGAAGGCGTAAAGAAAAACTCAACGCAGCTATCCTGGAAAACGGACGAATCATATTCGGTATTGACGGCTTTTATATAGCGGTCTTTGACTTTGAATATCACATAGAGAAAATCATTGTCATAGACAAGTTTTGCTTCCACTTGCGGAAAATGTTCGGGCTTATCGCCCATGAAATTTTTGAGTTCGATGGCCTCAATGCCGGCAAATTGACTTTTGTTCCAGTTGCCGTCCGGCAAAATATCCTGTGTTGTTCTTTTTACTATGTATTTCATATTTAAAGCACTTTCAAAGGGCCGTTATGATAGCTATAATCAGATTATCTGCAAGAGTTTTCTGTGTGTTTCTGAAAGGAAGTAAAAAAGGCAATGGCAAAACGTATAGTTGTAGCGACTGATTCATTCAAGGGGTCATTAACTGCTGCGGAGACCTGCAGAATTATCGCAGAAACGATAAAGGCCGAACGGTCTGATATGGAAATAAAAACAATTCCCATTGCCGATGGCGGCGAAGGCACGGCAGAAGCGATGCTCTCGGCAATGAAAGGTAAATGGATTCCCTGCAGGGCGACCGGCCCCCTGCCGCAAATGCGGGTTGATGCAGGCTTTGCCTGGTTTGAAAAAGAAAAAATCTCACTTGTCGAAATGGCCTCCGCAAACGGCCTGCCTCTGCTGAAAGTCCATCAGCGAAACCCTCTTAAAACCACCACTATCGGCACAGGCGAGCTGATAAAGGCGTCGCTTGCAAAAAAACCGGCCAAGATTTTTCTTGCTGTCGGCGGAAGTGCAACGGTCGATGGCGGAACGGGGGCAGCCTCTGTTTTTGGGTGGCGGTTTCTTGATGAGGCCGACAGGCCGCTTGAGCCGTGCGGCGGCAGTCTTGCGGACATAAGAAAAATAATCCCGCCGAAAAAGCCTTTAAGGCTGCCGGGTATTGAGGTTCTGTGCGATGTTGAGAATCCTCTTTGCGGACCTAAAGGCGCTGCAGGAGTTTTTGCGCCGCAAAAAGGTGCAACGCCAAAGATGGTCAGGCAGCTTGAAAAAGGTCTGGAGAATTTAGCTGTGCTTGTAAGACGTCAACTTGGTAAAAATATCGATGTGCCAAAGGCCGGCGCAGCAGGAGGTCTTGCTGCCGGGGCAATGGCCTTTTTTGATGCAAAACTTGTATCGGGAATAAATCGGCTGATGGATTATACAAATCTTTCAGCAGAGCTTAAAAAGGCCGACTGGGTTATAACCGGCGAAGGCTGTTTTGACAGTCAGTCTCTTGACGGCAAAGTCGTCAGCGGCATCACAAAGGCGGCGAAAAAAACAGATACGAGAGTAGCAGTTATTTGCGGCAGTATGAAAGTAAAACAACAGGTTTACAAAAAATTCGGCATTGATTGTGCAATACCGTTAAAAAAAGCCGGGCAAAGTCTCGATTATACAATAAGAAACAGTCGCGGACTGCTGAAAAACGCTGCGCAAAAGTTCGTAGAACAGTACTTGTGAGAGTTACTTTGTCTGCCAGTCGTACTCGGCATATCCGCCGTTTACATCAAGACCTGTCCATTTGGGTTTTGACAGAGATTTTCCCTGCCGCTTTTGCAGAAGTTGCAAGTTTCGCAGCAGCTATTGAGCCAGGTAATTCCAACTCTGTCGCCAATTTCGAATTTTTTTGCACCCGCGGTGAGTTTTTCTACTGTGCCAACAATTTGATGTCCCGGTATAACCGGCAGTTTCGGCGGTTTGAGTCTGCCTTCTATTTCGTCGATGTCGGTATGGCATGGGCCGCAGCATTTTATTTTTACGAGTATCTGATTTTCCTGCGGCAGTGGCTGCGGCAGTTCTGTCAGTTTTAGAGGCTTTGTTTCAACCGGAGCGTGTTTTTCAAGAACAATTGCCTTCAATGTCAGTAATCTTCATAAGCCGATTTTCAAATATTTTCAAGGTTTTGTCGTCGAAAAGACACATCGTTACTTTTTTAATGCCGGTATCGCCCTTGAGATATTCGATTATTGTAGAAAGCATTATCTTTGCACAATTGTCAACCGGACAGCCGAAGATACCAGTACTTATTGCGGGAAACGCTATCGATTGCAATTTGTGTTTATCTGCGATTTTCAGGGAGTTAAGCGTTGCGTTTTTGAGCTTATTATCTTCGTCGCCTTCGCCCATCTGCGGACCGACAGCGTGGATTACATATTTTGCCTTTAAGTTTCCGCCGCCAGTAATAACTGCACCGCCGACGAATGTGCCGCCGATTTCGCTGCACTCAATTTGTATTGCTGGCCCGCCTTTTCTGCGAATAGCGCCTGCAACCCCGCCGCCGAGTATCAGTTGCGCATTGGCGGCGTTGACTATTGCATCAGCGGCAAATTCTGTAATATCGCCTTTTACAAGTTCGAGAACGCAATTTTTAATTTTTGTCTGCATTTTTCAAGTCAGTTGAGTCTGTCTGCCAGTCATATTCGGCATTTCCGCCATCAGCGGTCATTAAAAAAAGTTTGCCTTTTGCTGAAAAATCTTTCTGTATCCCATTAGAGACAGGCTGCTTTTGGCGGCCATCAGGCGTCAATGACGCCTTGTCTCTAACGGGATGTATCCAGCCGACGACGTAAATTGGCTCACCGCTGGGCCATTGATTGTTAGTTGCTTTATCGGTTTTTATCTGATGGCAAATGCCTTTTGTGATGAAATACAAAAGTTGTTTATTTGTGCCGTTTTTGTCCTCGTATATTTTAGTCGGGTCGATATTGCCGGCAAATTCAGCAGTGACAGAATAATTACTGTCAGTGTATTGATACGCACAGTTCCAGTGTCCATAAGCTCTGCCGTTGGGGTCTATGGTTATTTCGATATCGCCTCTGTTTTCACCTTTGCGCTGAACTGTGCCGCCAATGATGGCTTTGTCCTTTATAACGACCTTTCCTTTTTTGCCCGTTTGTTTTACGGGGAATTTGTCTGCGTCCAGCAGCCTTTTTTCTTCGAACCACGGCCTTTCTGCATAAACGTCGATTCTTTCGGTCGGCCCAAACATAGCGGTTAGGTCAATCATATACAGTATTGCTATAATTGCTATGGCAATTAAAAGAACCAAAAGTGCATAACCGTTTTTGTTATTTATTCGATTTTGCATTTTTAAAATGGATTTTTATATCAAAATTTTGTCCATCATTCTTGGAAAGGCAAGGCACTGGCGGATGTGCGGCTCACCGGTCAGCCAGGCAAGCGTCCTTTCAATGCCCAGGCCGAAACCGCCGTGAGGAACTGAGCCGTACTTGCGCAAATCAAGATACCACTGATAATTTTCAACCTTGTAGCCTTGCTCATTTATCCTCGCCAGCAGTTTCTCGTAACTGTCCTCTCGCATCGAGCCGCCGATGATTTCGCCGAAACCCGCCGGAGCAAGCGTATCGAAATTCTGGACAACCTTCGGATTATCCGGGTCCTGCTTCATATAAAAAGCCTTTGCTTCTCGGGGGTAATGCGTAACAAAAACAGGTTTGTCGTGCATCAGTGAAATTATCGTCTCATCGCTGCCGCCGAGGTCCTTGCCCCACGTAAATTCTGCCGCAAGTTTTGCATGTTTGGGATTATTCTCAATCTTTGTCTCAATTTCTGATAGGTCGCTGCGCAGGTCTATCAATTCTGTTGCGATTTTGTCCTGCCGCCATTGTTTTATCTGACCCTTTGCTTCGTTTTCAAGCTCGGCTATCTTTTTCTCAATCTGCTGTTTTTGCGCCTTAAATTCATTTAACTGTGCGGCGAGAAAATCCTGAGTTTTTTGACTTTTTAAAATCTCTGCCGCCTGTGTATAAGTCAGGCGATAAAACGGCGGCTGTATCTTTTCAAGCGAAGGGATGTCTGCGCCGAGCGTTTCAAGCTCGGCTCGATTTTTTTCAAGTGCCTGCTTTACGATAAACGAAACGAAATTTTCGGCTATTTCCAAAAGCCCCGGCAAATCTACAAATGCCACTTCCGGCTCAACCATCCAGAATTCGGTAAGGTGTCTGCGTGTTTTGCTCTTTTCCGCCCTGAATGTCGGGCCGAAACAATAGACTTTGCCGAAACTCAGCGCAGCGCATTCGAGATGGAGCTGGCCGGTCTGCGTCAGATAAGCAGGCATCCCGAAATAATCAACTGAAAACAAGCTGCCTGCCTCTTCGCCGACAATGCCCGTGAGAATCGGCGTATCTATCAGGGTAAAGCCGTTATCATTGAAAAATTGCCTTATTGCATTAACCAGCGTATGGCGTACTCTGCCGATGCACCACTGCCTTTGTGAGCGAAGGTGTAAATGGCGGTTCTTCAAAAGGAAATCTATGCCGTGTGATTTTGGCGTAATCGGATAATCGGCCGATTCACAGAAAACCTTTGCGTCAGTAACTACAAGTTCATATCCGCCGACGCTGCGCTCGTCTTTTTTTATGGTGCCTGTTATTGTTAGCGAAGATTCTGTGCCAAGTTTTTTAAGCTGTTCAAAAAGCTCGCCGCTGATTTTGTCCTTTTCAATTACGCACTGACACATGCCTGAGCCGTCACGGACGACTATAAATATCAATTTGCCGCTCGGTCTTGAATGATAAACCCAGCCGCCGATTGTTACAACCTTTTCAATGTTATCTTTTAAACAGGAGATTTTTGTAAGGTTTTTGAACACTTTGTGTCCTTTTATTGTCCCTGTGGTTTTTCAGGCGTGATTATCCCCGCAACGATATAGGTTACAACTAAAGGCAGTATGCCGGTAAGCAGACACAGGAAAACAACAGTCAGTCTTATGATGGTTGAATCTATTCCGAGCATCTCGCTCAATCCGCCGCATACGCCTAAAATTTTCCTGTCAGTTTTCGATAAATAAAGTTTCTTCATCAGTATAAACCTCTAAATTTATTTATATATCGAGCTTTTCACGCAGATATTGTTTTACCTGTGACATGTTCACTCTTTCCTGTTTCATACTGTCGCGTTCTCTTACGGTTACCGTGTCATCTTCTTTCGTTTGGCCGTCAACTGTTATGCAAAATGGCGTGCCGGCCTCGTCCTGTCTGCGATAACGCCGGCCGACAGCACCCTTTTCATCATAAAAGCAGGTGAGATATTTCTTTAAATCATCATAGATTTTGACCGCTATTTCAGGCATCCCGTCCTTCTTTACGAGCGGGAAAACAGCGGCCTTTATCGGTGCAATAGCCGGGTGAAAACGAAGCAGACCTCTCTTTTCGCCGTTGACTTCGTCTTCATCATAAGCGTCAACCAAAAACGCAAGACAGCTTCTGTCGATACCAGCGCTGGGCTCAATCACGTAAGGTATAAATCGCTGTTTGCTTTCCTCATCGAAAAAGCTCAACGGCCCTTTTTGATAATCCTCTGCCTCGCTGTTAAGCTCGATTTTTGACAAGTCTCCTTTCTTTTCATACCAGGCATTGAGGGTTCTCATTCCTCGTTGGTGCTGGCGGAGGTCAAAATCAGTGCGGTTGGCGATTCCTTCAAGTTCCTGCCAGTCGCCGGAGCCGAATGGGAAATTGTATTCGACATCGACACAGGCCTTTGCGTAATGGGCAAGTTCATCCTTTTCGTGCGGGCGCAGCCGAAGATTCTCTTTTTTTATGCCCAGATTCAGATACCAGTTGAAACGGACCTGTTTCCAGTGTTCATACCATTGCTCATCTGTGCCGGGTGCGCAGAAAAATTCTATTTCAGCCTGCTCAAATTCTCTTGTCCGGAAGATAAATGCCTTTGTCGTTACTTCGTTGCGAAAGCTTTTGCCGATTTGTGCTATGCCAAAGGGCACTTTTACCCTTGTTGTGTCGAGCACATTCCGGAAGTTTACAAATATTCCCTGAGCGGTTTCAGGCCGCAGGAAAATCGTCATTGAGTCATCAACGTTTGCTCCCATCTGTGTCTCGAACATTAATCGAAAAGGCATAGGCTCTGTGAATTTACCGACTGAGCCGCAGGCAGGACAAACCTTTTTGGAAAGGTCTTTAGCATCCTTTTGTGCGGTCTCAATTGGAATATGGGCAGTGTGCTCTTCTGCATGTTCGGCCAGATGGTCAACCCTGCTGCGTATATTGCACTTTTTACATTCGACAATCAAATCAGCGAATTTGTCCGCGTGCCCCGATGCCTTCCAGACTAATGGATGCATAAAAATACTGCAATCGAGCCCAACTATATCGTCTCTCATCTGCACCGTGCTTTTCCACCATTCATTCCGGACGTTTCTTTTGAGTTCCGACCCTAATGGGCCGTAATCATAGCAGCTTGCAAGTCCGCCGTAGATTTCGCTGGATTGGAATATGAAACCTCGCCTTTTGCACAGCGACACGATATCATCGAGTTTGGTTATTTTCGCCATAATATTTTTCCCGAATAAAGCGGCATATTATAGTGCCAAATGCCGCTAATTACAAGGCCGATAAGGAAAAGGAAATTTTCTCACCGGAGCAGGATTTGACTTGTTTTCTGCCGGCAGATGCGTAAAATCACCAAAAAGTAAATATTGATTTTCAAGTGACAGGGGAGCCCCGATATTTCGGGGCTGAGAGGCCGGAAAACCGGCGACCCTTTGAACCTGAACAGCGGTAATTCCTGCGAAGGGAGGCACAAAAAATAATTAAAACGCGCTTCCTTTCGGCAGTGCGTTTTTTTATTAACCGTATATAATAAAATGAAAGGAAGCGAAAAATGAAAGCGATGGAAATTCAAATCAGCAGGGCAATCATAGAGCAGTTTAGCGAAAAGCTGCTCGACAGACTCGAAAACGACGTTGTCATTGCAGGCTCAGGACCGGCGGGATTAACCGCAGCTTATTACCTTGCCAAAAACGGTGTAAAAACCACTGTCATTGAAAAAAAACTCGCTGTCGGCGGAGGCATATGGGGTGGTGCTGCGGGCTTTAATGAAATCGTCCTTGAAGATTCCGAAATACTTGATGAAATTGGAATACCGTCAAAAAAGAAAAACGGCCTTTGTATCGTCGATTCAATCGCCTTTGCCACTACGCTTTGCAGCAAAACAATCGAAGCAGGGGTGGTTATATTCAATCTTATGGAAGTTGAGGATATCGTTGTTAAAAAGAATACCGTCTGCGGCATTGTTGTCAATGGCACGGCAATCAGACTTGCAAAGCTTCACGTTGACCCGTTCTGTATAATCGCCAAATTTATTGTTGACGCCACCGGCCATCCTGCTGAACTGGTTGCATTGCTTAAAAACAGAAAAGAAGATTTTCACATTAATAAAATCGGCGAAGGATATATGGACGTCGAAGCTTCCGAAGCTGGCGTCGTTGAAAAAACCGGCGAAATTTTCAAGGGTCTTTACGTTGCGGGAATGAGTGTCTGTTCTGCTTATAACCTGCCTCGAATGGGTCCGATTTTCGGCGGTATGTTAAAAAGCGGCAAAAAAGTTGCTGAGCTGATAAATGCAAAATTGTAAAATCCCGACAGTTGAACAGTGCTATGAACTTTTGAAACAGTGCAATGTACCGAGGCATATTGTCAGGCATTGTGAGGTAACTACCGATTTTGCCGTCGAGCTTGCCCGAAAAATTGCTGCAAACGGTACGGATGTCAATATCGATTTTGTCCACCGGGCCTGTCTGCTGCACGATATTATGAGGGCCGGCGATTTTCACAAGCCCCTTGATGAAATATTTGATGAGCCGGTAAGCGAAGAAGATATTAAAAAATGGCGGCAGTTAAGTCAGCGGCACAAGGGACTCCGTCACGAGGATGCAGCGTATGAATTTTTGAAAAAGCAGTATCCCGAAATTGCTCTTGCGATAAAAAAACACGCATATAAATCGCTGCTCGATGAAAAACTCAAACCGAGCACCATTGAGGAAAAGATGGTATATTATGCCGACAAACGCGTTATGCACGATAAAGTTGTGCCGCTTGCCGAAAGGCTCGCCGAGGGACACGGGAGAAATATCCCCGCTGGTTGTAAAAAAACTGTCGATACCGATTATGTCGATTCGCTTATCTTCGAGCTGGAACGAGAACTTTTTGCAGTTGCTGAAATTTCAGAGGACTAAAATTGGCAGAAGTCTGGACGATAAAAAAACTGCTTGACTGGATGGTGATTCATTTTACTGAAAAGAAAATCGACTCACCGCGACTCACCGCTGAATTGCTTTTATCGTTTGTGCTGGGAATGGAAAGAATCGAACTTTATATGCACTTTGACCAGCCTGTTAAAGAACCACAGCTCGACAAACTTCATAGTCTGGTAAAACGCTGCATACAAAAT
>Ga0315276_10006058_pt1 | contig 11180 bp, 8 predicted proteins | sample YL17G05_0_MG_FD_204542 | JGI IMG/M metagenome (GOLD analysis project Ga0315276, IMG submission 204542) | Sediment microbial communities from Yellowstone Lake, YNP, Wyoming, USA - YL17G05_0 | ecosystem: Environmental > Aquatic > Freshwater > Lake > Sediment | place: USA: Wyoming | collected... | reverse complement strand
CGTGCCCTCGACCAGCTGCACCTCCACCGAGAAGGTGCCGTTCGGGCCGAGCTCGACTAGCGTGCCTCCCAGGTACAGCCGGGATGCGCCCTCTGCGACGCCGGTGAGGCGCGCGAGGGGCTGCCGTGTCGCGGCGGGGAGCGGGTCGAGCGTCAGGACGGGCGCGACGGTGTCGACGCGCACGGTGCGCGAGACCGTGTTCAGGTTGCCGGCACGGTCCCGGGCCTCCACGGTGATCGTCGAGGCGCCCTCGGGGAGCACCAGGAGCTCGTCGAGCATGCCCTGCTTGATGGTGACCGCCCGGCCGTTCACGGTCGCGGTCGCCCCCTCCTCCACCGTGCCCAGGACGCGCACCTCGCGGCGGTCGTAGAGAGCGCCCTCGGCGGGGAACTGCAGGTTCACCCAGGGCAGGTCGGTGGCGACCCTGAGGTGCAGCACGAGCACGAGGACGTTGCCGGCGGGGTCGGTCGCCGTCAGGGCGACCAGGTTGTCGCCCTCGAAGAGGTGCACGGGCGCGGCGAAGCTCGCGTTCGTGACCTCCACGGGGAGGCCCGCCACCGAGAGCGAGCAGCCCGCCTCGATGACGCCCTCGAGCACCTGGTCCGACAGGGCGACCCAGTCGCCGTCGCGGTGGCTCGTGACGTCCAGGAACGGCTCGACGGTGTCGAGCGTCGCGTTGAACCGGACGGTCTCGACGTTGCTGAGGCGGTCCATCGCCACCACCGTGACGGTGTTCTGGCCCTCCTCGAGCGGGACCTGGGCGATGAACAGCCCGTGGGTCGAGGTCACGTTCTCCCCGTTGATGGAGACGGTGGCGCCCTCCTCGGTCTCCCCGATGATGGTGAGCAGGCGCTCCCGGACGAGCGCGTCCCCCGCGGGCGTGCTGACCACGAGCCTGGGCGGCATGTTGTCGATCTGGATGCGGACGACCTCCCGGGCGACGTTGCCCGCGCGGTCCTCGACCTCGACCTCCAGGACGTGGTCCCCGACCGAGACGTCGGAGACCGTCGTGCGGAACGGGGAGGCCGTCCCGATGGCGACGGGCGCGGCCCCGTCGAGGCTGTACCGGATCTCGCGGATGCCCGCGTGCGCGTCGAAGGCCGACCCGCGCACCTCGAACCGGGTGGCGCGCTGGGCCGCGCCGTCGTCGGGCTCCAGGATGACCATCGAGGGCGCGACGCGGTCCCACAGCCTGATGAGCACGTCGGCCGGCTCGTCGAGCGAGCACACGGCCGTCTGCTCGAGGTCCAGGAACGTGATGTTGACGATGAACGGCGACCGCGAGCGGAGCTCCGTGCGGTCCATGATGTACCCGAGCAGCTCGACGGGCGCCATGCCCGCCTCCGACTCCACGTGGCCCACGGCGACGACCGAGAACGTGCGGTCGAGGACCTGCACGCCCGCTCCGAGCGCGGCCAGGCCGTTCTGCCACTCCACGCGCACCGTGAGGCGGTTGAACACCCACAGCGACCCGGCGCCCGCGATGGTGACCCTCGTGCGGTCGAGCGTGGCCACGTGCAGCTCCAGGATGCCGGTGCGGTCGGGAGGGATGCAGAGGTCCACCTTGTGCACATCGGAGCCGGTGGAGGCGCGGACGGTGAGGTTGCTGAGTCTGCCGGTGTGGTCCTGCAGGAACATGCCATCGACCGAATCCAGCAGCGTGATGTTGTCGCCCGAGACGTCGCCCCACAGCGGCATGGCGCGGTCCGAGGTGAGCACCACCGCGAGCGCGGTCCCGTTGGTGCCCTTCGCGTAGATGTCGTCGAGGCGCGTCGTCATCTCGGCGGACTGGTAGGGATGGCAGTGGACGCGGATGGCGTCCCCGCGCGTTTCGGTCGCGGCGACCTCCCGCACGGTGACCGCGTACCCGTCGACGGCCGCGACGCCGTCGAGGCTCACGTAGGCGCCCGTCGTGTTGTGCATGGTGAGGCGGGCGAGCTCGACCTCATGGGTGTCCGTGGCCGGGCCGGGCCTGCCGGGGCTGATGAGGACGGCGTAGTTCTTGATGTCGGAGAACGTGCAGCCGGCGACGCTCGCGACCAGGTTCCCCTGGTTGGGCTGGCCCTGGGTCCACAGCGCGAGGGCGGAGTCGCCTATCCTGGTGAAGTCGCACCCGCTGGCAAGGAACTCGATGTTCGCGGAATCGGCGCGCCGCAGCTCCACGTAGAAGCCCCCGCCCCCGAGGCGGTCGAACGTCGAGCCCGCCACGGTCCACCTCGTGGAGGTCGTGCCGTAGCCGGTGGGCGTCAGGCTGTCCACGCGGTCCCACACGCCCGCGCCGGTGGCGTTGCGGAACGTGCAGCCCCTCACCACGAGCTCCTCGCTGTAGGAGCAGTACGCGAGCTGGGACGGGGTCGTGATGTAGACCTGGGTGCGCGTGTGGTTCTCGAACGTCGAGCCCAGCAGGTTGACGAACGCGGTGAGCGTCGAGCGGGCCTGGGCCCACTGGTAGTAGGTGGTCAGGTACCGGCTGTCGTAGACCGCGTAGCCGCGGGAGCCCGCGATGCGCGAGTCCTTGATGGTGAGGTTCCCGACGGCCGACGGGGCCGAGTTCCAGCTGAAGTACGCGAGCGAGTACTCGAGGTGCACGCCGTCCGCGCCCGCGCGCGAGACGGTGGTGCCGTCGAGCGTGACGTTGAGCCCTGCGTAGCACTGGGACGCCTTGGCGAACACGCCGTGCTGGGCCGGCGACTCGATGACGGTGTCCTCCAGCGTTAGGTAGTACTGCGAGGTCTGCGAGTCGCCGTCGGTCGTGAAGTAGGCACCCGAGCCCCCGGCCCTCCTCACGGTGCAGCCGCTGAGGGTGACGTTGAGGGCTTGGGTGCAGCCAGTGGAAGCGACCCAGGCGCCGTGGCCTGTGCAGTCCTCCACGGTCGTGCCGCGGAGGGTGAGCTCGCACGTTCCGCTCGAGTAGGTGGACAGGACCCGCAGCGCGGTGCCCTGGTCGTTGTAGATGCGCGAGGACGAGATGTCCATCTCCGAGTCCCCGCCGGTGGAGGATCGGACCCAGACGATGGCGGAGCCCTTGTTGTGGTTGAGCTCCTCCGCGTCGCCGACGACCTTCAGGTGCCCGTGCGCGCGGACCTCGTAGACGACGATAGCGTCGCTCGCGCCCGAGCTGACCTCGACGGCCCGAAGCTCCACGGTGGGCTCGTAGTCGGTGCCGGAGGCCGCGATGAGGAGCCCCACGTTCTTGGAGGTCTGGATCTTGCTCGAGTTGAGCACGGCCCTCCGGGCGGCCGGCCCCGAGCCAGGGTCGCCCGCGTAGACGATGGCGACCGCGGCGCACTGGCCCGCGGTCGGGTAGGCGGAGCAGGCGTCGTGCACGCCCAGGGAGAAGACGTCGAGGGTGCAGTCCTCCGCGTACAGGGCGGTCGCGGGCGCGCTGGCGATGTCGAGGTTGTAGACCGTGAGGGTGGTGCCGTAGGCCATGATGCCGCCGTGGCCCGCCATAGGCAGGCCCAGCGCCCCCAGGGTCGAGTTGGCGATGTAGCCCAGCCCGCTCGCGGTGACGTTCCGGAGCACGGTCGGGCCGTGGACCTTGATGATGAAGCCGGCGCCCTGGCCGGCGAGGTCGGAATCGTAGGCCTCGAGCGAGCCGGATGCGACGAGGAGGTAGAGGGGCGATGTCCCGGACGGCTTGAAGGTCACGTCGCAGTTGCGCAGCGTCAGCTTCGCGCCGCTCGTGACCACTACGTCCTCGGTCCACTCGATGGCCCTGTCCTTGTAGGTCGTCGAGGTGGAGATGGTCACGGTCGCCTGCGCGCCCTCCGAGGCGAGGACGAGGCAGACGGCCGCGGCCGCGAGGACGAGCACGGCGAGGGCCGTGAGGGCGACCCATATCGTGCCCCTTTCGCGGTTTGGAATCATGGCTGCACCGCGGTCCGGGTGGGTCTTGGTTCATAAAAGGACACCCATCCAGCTCGCGTGGTTGATTATCACTGGCCGTGGAAAACACCCATATTACCGATGCGGGGCCATAGCGCGAGGGGCTGGTCGGGGGCCCCCGGTCGCTCTCATCCGTGAGACTCACTGGGTGCTGTGGGTGGGGGGGTCCGCGAGGGCGACCCGGCGGGCCAGGGCCGTCAGATAAGCTTATATTCGCACCGGCCGCTTCGAACGCCAGTGTCGGGAGTGGCATCATGAGGGCGAGGGTTCTGGTCATCGTCAGCCTGCTGGCCGTTCTGGCGCTGTGCCCCTTCGGCTCTGCGCACGTCGGGGAGGACAGCGACTTGGCCGTTTTCATCACGTACCCGGCCGCGAGCTACGACGTGGGGTCGGACGTGATCGCGACCGTGACCGTCTTCAAGGCCGCCCAGTACCACGACCCCCTGGAGGTCGAGCTGCTCGTCGGCGAGACCTCCCGCGCCGTGGGCCTCACGAAGGAGGCCGAGGGGAGGTACAAGGGCGTCGTCACGGTGCAGCTGGCGGACCTGAACACCGGGGGATGGATGACCCTCAGCGCCATCGCCACCGACTACGGACCCGGGGGGGACGAGGCGTACGACTGGGCCGAGGTCGAGACGCTCGTGGGCTCGAGCTTCACCGTGGACGTCGACGTGCCCGACACGATGGACAACCTCCCGACGCCCGGGCAGGACGTGGACTTCATCGTGGGCATCATGTTCCGCGCGGCACCGGTCGACCCCGACGCTGGCACGCTCAAGGTCTACTTCACGGACCCGGCAGGGACCAGCACAGACCTCGTCACCACGCGCGTCGGCACCGGCCAGTTCCAGGGCAAGCTGACGGTCCCCGCGGCGCTCAAGGAGAGCACGAGGTACGCCATGAAGGTCGAGGCCAGCTACACCAGGGACTCCCGCACGTACGAGGGCGAGGGGGAGTACGACGTGTTCGTCAACTTCCTCGACGTCTGGGTCCATGTAATCGCTGTCACTCCGGCCCAAGCACGGCTCGAGCTCCATGCCCTCGACCAGGACGGTGTCGCCGTCGCGGGCGCCGCGGTCAGCCTGGACTACAAGTACTTCGACGACGGATGGGACGAGAGGAAGGGCACTCTGACGGGGACGACGAACGCCACCGGCGTCACGGCGTTCACGCTGGCGTACACGGACCTCGGAAAGGACTCCGAGACCATCGTCGTCTCCGGCAGGGTCAGGAGCGGGACGACGGCGCAGCTGTTCGAGGGCTACTTGCAGGCCCGGGAGCCCGTGCCCTATGGCCCGGACAGCACCGGCGTCGGCTTCGAGGCCACGCTGCTGACCGAGGACCCCCTCGAGGCCGGGGCCTCCGTGACGCTCGAGAACGAGGTCAGGTACGATGACGCCCCCATGGCCTCCACGGTGGTCTACATCTACCTCTACGACAGCCACTCCATCTACAGGTTCGGGTCTGAGACGACCGATGGCCAGGGCAAGTTCAGCTTCCCGCTCAACGTGCCCACCCTCGTGGCGGACGAGCACGTGAGGTGGGTAAGCATAATCTACCAGGCCGAGACGGACGATGGCTGGCAGTACGATGTCGACTCATTCCAGGTCGGGGACTTCATGGGCGAGCGGCTGCTCGACGACCTCATCGACCCCGCGTCGACGATGACGGTCGACCCCTTCTCGGTCGGTGAGACCGTCACCGTGACGGTCGACAACCCGGCCGCGGACGGCATCGACGAGAACGCCTTCATCCTCTGGCTCGTCGGCAACTCGACCGACTGGGCGAACCTCGACAACCTCGAGTGGGCGAGCTGGAGCACCGGGGTCATCCCCCAGTTCAGGCTGGTGCCGTGCCAGTGGAGGGACGGCAAGTACGTCGCGACGTTCCGGTGCCCCGGCTTCCTGAGCACCACGTCGAAGCTCTACATGTACGGGTTCATCACCTTCACCGACCAGGGGGACTTCTTCGGGGGCGCGAAGGTGGCCAAGAAGGAGAACATCTCTCCCCTTCCACCGAACCCGGCGCCCACGTCCACCATCACCGCCCCGGTGGCGAGCCAGAAGTACGGCGGCACCCTCAAGGTGAGGGGCACGGCCGCGGACGACGAACGGGTCGACAAGGTGGAGCTCCGCCTCGACGGCGGGGCCTGGATGACCGTGTCGGGCACGACCGGCTGGAGCTACGACCTGGACACGAAGCCGCTCGCGGCGGGCAACCACACACTGGAGGTCCGCAGCCACGACGGGCAGAAGTACTCAACGGTCGCGAGCGTGGGCTTCGTCGTCGACCAGACCGTCGCCAAGAAGAAGGAGGACGGCCCGGGGTTCGGGGCCGCGCTCGGCGCGCTGGCCATCCTCGCCGCGGTCGCCGTGGCGACCGCGGGCCGGTCGAAGAGGTGACCGCGGCCGCGCGGGCCCTGACGCGCTCACCGGACGCCAAGGCGGCGGGGCCAGACCGCTCAGAGCCCACCCCAGATCGGAGTGGAGGCGTCGTGGGATAGCACGATCCCGTCCAGCCTCCCGGCGGGCGCGACTTGCACCCCCTCGACGAGGTCCTCGGGCGAGAGGCCCCGCGCAGCCAGCGCGCCCTCCTCGGCCCAGACCGCGCCGCCCATCTCGAGGATGTCGGAGACGACGGTCTCGTTGGAGGGCATCGCGATGGCCTCGGCCCTCTGGCCCCTGAGCGCGGACCAGACGCCATCGCCCCTGAGGACGACGGTGAACTGCGACCCGTGCGTGACGCCCGAGAGGGCCAGCCGCAGCCCCGAGAACGCGTCCTCGCGCCCGTAGGGCGCGCGCGTGATGACCACGCACATCGACCTGATCGGCATCCCTCTCCCCTCCCCCGCCCCCCCTTCCGCCCTCAGCCGTTGATCGTCAGCACCCTGTCGGACCTCGAGGCGAAGTCCATGAACTCGCGCGCGATTGAGCCGATGACGGCCCCTGGCACGACGTCGCCCTCCTCGATGCCGCGCGCGGCGCAGCACGTGCGGCACGCGGCCACGGTCATGCCCCGCCCCATGAGCGCGGCGGCCATCTCGGCTATGTTCGGGAACGCCTTTGGCGCCTGCTTGGCCCGCAGCGCGGTCACGCCCTCGCCGTAGCAGAACAGGTTGACCCGGTGGCCCCGCTCGAGGGCGGCCTCCGCGAGCTTGAGCGCCTTGTACGGGCCTGACGACATCATCGTCCCGGCCATGAGCAGGATGGTGAGCTCCCCCATTCATGTCACCTCGCACGATCGCACCATGTCACACGATCACGTCGTAGTCGGCCATCATCAGGTCGATGGCGCGCGGGTAGTCGACGACCTCCACGCCCGGGGCGACCCTGTCGGACACGCCCCTGGCCTCGAGCGAGTGCCGCAGCGCGTAGAGCCTGAGGCCCTCCCGCCTGAGGCGGTGGACGTGCTCTGCGGTGGCGAAGAGGACGCCGTCTTGCATCAGCAGCACGCCCTTCCCCGCGGCCCTGTCCAGCAGATCGAGCTGCCACCCCAGCTCGGTCTCGGCGGGCGACGTGCCCACCACCATCAGCGCCCTCCGGCCCTCCATGCTCGCGCCCTCCCTCTTTGGACGTCCGTCAGTGCCCGTGCTGCGTCGGGGAGTCGCACTCGCCCGTGGCGTGCGCGGCGCACGCGGCGCACGGGTCCGCGGAGGTCCCCCCGGGGGAGACCTCCCCCCGCTGGCGCTTCTGGTAGTCCTCGATGGCCGCGCGCAGCCCGTCCGCGGCCAGGTTCGAGCAGTGCATCTTGATCTTGGGCAGCCCGTCGAGCGCGTCCGCGACGTCGCCGCGCGTGATCTTGAGCGCCTCCTCGATGGTCCTTCCCCTGGCCATGTCGGTTATCATGGACGAGGTCGCGATGGCGGCCGCGCACCCGAACGTCTGGAACGAGATGTCCGCGATGCGCCCGTCCCTCACCTTGATGAAGATCTTCATAACGTCCCCGCAGACCGGGTTGCCGACGACGCCGACGCCGTCGGCCCCCTCCATCTCGCCCATGTTGTGGGGGTTCATGAAGTGCTGCTTGACCTTCTCGGAGTACATGTCCGAGCCTCGCCTCCCGGGACCTACCCTAGACCTCCCCCCGTGCCTTGGCCTCGGAGTAGAGGGGTGACATCGCTCGGAGCTGCCCCACGACCCTGGGGAGCGCCCCCAGGAACCGGTCGACCTGCGCCCCGGTCGACCACCGGCCGAGCGTGACGCGGACGGAGCCGTGGGCCTCCTCGTGCCGCAGGCCGATGGCCAGCAGCGTCCTCGAGGGCTCGAGGTCGCCCGATGAGCACGCGGAGCCCGTCGAGACCTCGAACCCCTCCGCGTCGAGGCGCAGCAGGAGCGACTCGCCCTCTATGTACCGCACGCCGAGGTGGGCGTTGTGCGGGAGCCGCCGGTCGCCCCGCGGGCCGTTGAGGTACGTGTGGGGGACGCCTGCCAGCACGCCGTCGATGAGCGCGTCCCGGAGATGGCGGCAGCGCGCGGTCTCCTCCTCGAAGGAGTCGCGCGCCAGCTCGACGGCCCTGGCGAACCCCACGATGCCAGCGACGTTCTCCGTGCCCGACCGGAGGCCTCCCTCGTGGCCGCCCCCGTGGAGGATGGGCTCGGGCCGGAGCCCCTTGCGGACGTAGAGGAGGCCCACGCCCTTGGGGCCGTGGACCTTGTGCGCCGAGGCCGCCAGCAGGTCGATGTTCATGTCCTCCACATCGATGGGGACCTTGCCGAGCGTCTGGACCGCGTCGGTGTGGAAGAGCACGCCGCGCTCGCGGCAGATGGCGCCGATCTCGGCCACGGGCTCGATGGTGCCTATCTCGTTGTTGGCGTGCATGACGGAGACGAGCGTCGTGTCCTTGCGGATGGCCTCGTCGACCGCGGCGGGGGAGACGAACCCCTCCCTGTCGACGGGGAGGAACGTGACCTCGAAGCCCTCCTCCCTCTCGAGGTGCTTGGCGGTCTCGAAGACCGCGGGGTGCTCGACCTGGGAGACGATGATGTGCCGGCCCTGCTTCTTGAGACGGCGGGCCATGCCCTTGATGGCCAGGTTGTCCGACTCGGTGCCGCATCCGGTGAAGACGACCTCCTCGGGCCGCGCGCCGATTGCGCCCGCGATGGTGGAGCGGGACGCCTCGAGCGCCTCGCGGGCGTCGATGCCCATCGCGTGCGGCTCGGATGCGTTGCCGTAGCGCTCGGTGAGGAAGGGTAGCATCGCCTCGGCGACCCTCGGGTCCACGCGGGTCGTGGCCGCGTTGTCGAAGTAGGCGACGTCCATCCCCCTGGCCTTCCCGGGGCCACTGGCCCCGCGGGAGCGAGTATGCCGCCCCCCGGTTATAACATTTTGGCCATCACGGGGGTACGGGGTACGCGCGGGCCGGTGCGGCCAGGCGGACGGGCCACGCGCCGCGGCCCACCCAAACCTTTATGCCCGTCCCGCCCCCTGGGTGCCCCCGGGGATAGGAATGGCAGAGCTCGAGGAGACCCTGGTGCCGATGGTCCAGAGGACGCTTTCCGAGGTGCTCCAGGCCGAGGGCCTGGTCACCGAGGCCATGCGGGACCTCGTGAAGGACGAGATCAAGGAGCACATGCGCGCGAAGCTCGACGAGGACCCCGAGCTCAAGAGGGAGATCAAGGAGGCCCTCATCATGTACATGGAGTCGCGGGCGAAGGAGCTCATCGCCGCCGTGCGGCTCACCAAGGCGGGGGCCAAGCTCTCCTTCAACATGGTCCCCCCCAAGCTGCGCGACGAGCTCAAGGACGAGATTATCAAGATGTTCGAGAAGGAGCTCAACGAGCTCCTCGAGCGGGTGTGACGCGCTCCTTGTAGCCGAACCTGGGCCTCTCGACCGCGACGGAGACGAGCGCGGTCAGCACCCCGAATATCGCCATCACCCAGTATGCGGTGATGAACGTCCCGGAGGCGTCCGCGATGGCGCCCACCATGAGGGGCGCGAGGAAGCCGATGCCATCCCTCGTGAAGAAGCTCACGCCGTAGAAGGTCGCGCGCACCTCGGGCGGCGTGACGTCCGCGACGAGCGTGTTGACCACGGACATCATCATGAACATGGCGAACCCGAACAGCATCATCGCCGAGATTGTCAAATAGGGGTCCGTGGAGACGACCAGCAGCGCGACCGCGCCCGAGCAGACGAGGCTGAAGACGATTAGCGGGTTCCTCGCGCCCGACCGGTCCTTGACCCACCCCCCGATGGGCTCCCCGATGGCGCCGAGTATGTACATGATGGAGATGAGGACGCCCGCATCGAGGACGGTGAGCCCCTTCTCCTGGTTGAGGAACGTGGGCAGGGGCTCGAGCACGCCGTGGAACAGCAGCCCCCGGAAGATGGTGATGGTGAGCACTATCATGACGCTGGCCGTGAGCAGGACCCTCATCCCGGCCCAGTAGGCCTTCTTGCTCGTGGGGCCGACCTCCTCCACGACCACCATGGAGGTCATGTCGAGCCTGCCCTGGAGCCGCGGGCGGCCGTTGGGGGCCGGACCGTCATCGCCCCCGTCCGTCCCGCCGATGGCGGTGCCGTTGCGGGTCGGTCGCAGCACCCGGGAGCCGAACAGGAACAGGGCGAACACGACGAGGACCAGCCCCACCACGCCCCACGTCATGTAGGCGGTGCGCCAGCCCAGCCCCTGCGCGATGGCCACGGTCACGACCGGGGAGACGACCAGGCCGAGGTCGCCGCCCACGCCGTTGAGGCCGAGGGCCTTGCCCCTGTTCTTGGGCCCGAAGATCTTGGAGATGTACGAGAGGCCCGCCGGGTGGTAGAAGCTGAGGCCCACCCCGAGCAGCGCGAAGAAGGCCACCATCATCCAGTAGTTGAACGAGAGGGCGATGCCGAACGAGGAGACGGTCGAGAAGATGAGCCCCATCGTTATCATGGCGAGGGGGTCGTACCGGTCCGCGAGGTAGCCCGTGAAGAGCGCGCCCGTGCCGTAGATGACGCCCGTGAAGGTGATGAGCGAGAGTATCTCGGTGCGGCTGGTGAAGCCGAGCTGCTCGCCCACGAGCACGGCGATGACCGGGTAGGCCACCAGCAGCACGTGGGTGATGAAGTGGCCGCCCGTGAGGAACGACAGGAGGATGACCTTATCCCGGGTGAACACGGAGGGGGCCATTGGCCATCACCGGCTGGGCGGCTAATGACGGTGCGCGTATTAAAATGAGGGGTCGGCCCAATGCGTGCCGTGCCTGGACTTTGCGTTCGCTGGGCCGGGCCCGGACGCCCGGATGGGGGTCGCCGGCCCGGCGGGACCGGCGCGAGTGGAGGGGGGTCGAAGGCTTGGGGTGGTCTC
>Ga0315276_10006056_pt1 | contig 11181 bp, 8 predicted proteins | sample YL17G05_0_MG_FD_204542 | JGI IMG/M metagenome (GOLD analysis project Ga0315276, IMG submission 204542) | Sediment microbial communities from Yellowstone Lake, YNP, Wyoming, USA - YL17G05_0 | ecosystem: Environmental > Aquatic > Freshwater > Lake > Sediment | place: USA: Wyoming | collected... | reverse complement strand
CTCGATCCACAAGCTTTCCGCCCTCCCGCACCAGTGGATGGTAAAGCCAGGCATCGAAATCCAATAGGAACTGAACTCCCTTGAGCCTAGGTGGCCGGAAGGCGATCCAACGGGGATACACCTTCGCGAAGGCCTCATTGAAAGGCAGGTAGAATCCGTGCGCTCGGGAGCGCACCTCGTCATCCGAGTGTTCCTCGCCGCAATACCAGGCGGGGACCATTCTGGTTCGGGCGTGCCCGGAGCGGCGAATTATCTCCGCAATAAGAAAGCAAGCCAAAAAAATCGCAGACAGCGCTATCGGACTCCAGGAGGAGGGCATAAGACCTTTCGTGGAAACAGCGGCCAGGCCGCCCACTGAATTGGTCTGAAAGATCTGAGACAAGGGAACACCAAGCATGGAGCTGATCAGCCGTATCGCCCAGGAGGGAGCTAAACCGATCGCGATACAGGCAAAGGCCAGAACGAGTTGGGCCAAGCTCATCATCAAGGGAAGAGGCCTCGGTTCGGTTTGAGAAGCGGCCCGGTTGCCCAAAAACGCCACGGTGTAGAACTTGAAGGAATAGGCAAAAGTGCTCAGGCTGACGAAGAATGCGACCAGCGCGACCAGGATGAAAGGAGCGAATTGCTGCCCGCCGGCTATAGAAGCCTGGTATATCACCCACTTGGATGCAAATCCGTTGGTAGGCGGCAAGCCAGATAGGCTAAAGACGCCTACTAATGCGGCGGCCGCAGCAATGGGCATCACGGATGATAACCCACCTACCCTATTGAGGTCTCTGGTGCCCGTGGAATAGAGTATGGAGCCAGCGCTCATGAAGAGCAGCGACTTGAAGATCGCATCGTTAAGGATGTGAAAACCTGCACCGAGAAGCCCGAGCAGGGCAAGTGCAAAGAAATCACTCGATGCGGCAAATGTGATTCCGATGCCGAGAGAGAGGAAGATGTAGCCGGTCTGGCTGATGCTGGAGAACGCGAGGAGGCGCTTCGAGTCATTTTCCTTCATTGCCGTCAGCCCGCCTACGAATGCGGACAAAGCGCCAAGGGAGGCAATAATGACCCCCCACACGATGATCTCTTTCCGGGTACCGATGTTCGGCAGGATTCCCCAGAAAACTCGGAGTACGCCGTATGCCCCCAGCTTAATCATCACACCGGAGAGAATGGCTGACACCCCGGAAGGCGCCGCCGGGTGGGCATCCGGAAGCCAGTCTCCCACCGGGAATATGCCTGCCTTGGTGGAAAAAGCAAGGAGATAGAGCGCCAATATCAAATGCTTGAGCACTCCCGAACTAGATGCCAGGCCAATCCTATGAGACTCGAAGGCGAATGAACCGGTTGCACTCCAAAGCACCACTGCGGCGACCAGTAGTCCCGCCGTCGCGACATGGGTCATGATGAAGTACTTGAAACCAGCCCGGATTGCCTCAGGATTTTCCCGTTCAAAGGTCACCAGAAAATAGGAGGCGAGGGTCATCCATTCCCAGAAGATTAGGAAGAACAGCCAGTCGGACACACAAACGACACCTACCATGCCGGCGATGAAAAGTTGCAACAGGGAGTAAAACCTCCCAGGATGCTCCTGGTGGTATTGGCGCATGTACTCGATGGAATAAGCAGTTGCGACTAGCGATACAGCAGTGATAAGCAACAGGAAACCTGCTCCCAGAGGGTCCAAAGACACGGCCAACTCGCTGCCCAAGCTGAGAAGTGATAGAGCCGGACCGCGCAGGGTCTCTCCTCCCATCAATACCCGCCATCCATCCCTCCAAGCGAGGATCGTACTCAGCCCCACAAAACCGGTTGCCAACCAGCCGGCGGTTCTCCAATTGCGCGTGAAAAAGGAGACTACCGCGCCCAACAGGAGCAGGAGAAAGGCAATCTCTACATTCGTGTAGTTCATCTTCCGAATTCCTTACCTAACTGATCAGTGCGAAGGTATCATTTGGGACACCAGGGGAATGCCCACCACGGGTGCAAGGAGCGTAAGTAGAATCATCGCTATCAGGACCCATCCAAGAATGCGGGGCGGGTCCAGTGCTCCTGCGCACGCAGGAGCACATCCATCCATCTTGCTCAGATCAACGCCCGTTTGGGCGAATGGCTCTTCGGGCTTGCCAAAGAATACCCGCTGCCCTACCCATAAGAACCAGCCAAAAGACACTAAGCTTTCAATCACCACAAGGATCAATGCCACCGGGCCAAATGGGCCCGAGATCTGCAAGGCCCCCCCCAGGATATATAATTTGCTCCAGAAGCATGCGAACGGCGGGATGCCTGTCAGAGCGAAGGCTCCGAAAAAGAACGCGACCGCAGCAATCGGCATAGTCCGGCCAAGCCCCGAAAGCCGGGAGATGCTTCGAGTTCCGCAGACGTAGGCAATCGCTCCCACAGACAAGAATAGGGTAGTCTTGGCGCAGGCGTGCATCAATATATGGAGCACTGCCCCGCGAAGGGCCGTTGTTGAGCCCAGGATTCCCAACCCCAGCCCCAGAAATATATAACCAAGCTGAGCGATCGTGGAATAAGCCAGAAGGCGCTTGAGGTCATCTTGGAAGAAATAGAGATATAGCGCCCCGAAGGTCGTGATCAGGGCGGCAATAGAAACCAACAGTCCAATTCTGCTTGGCAGAGTCCAGCCTGCGGACACCAGTCTTGCCACTAAAAATACCCCCGCCTTCACCATGGCGGCGGCATGAAGATAGGCACTAATTGGGGTAGGGGCTGCCATCGCGTCCGGCAACCATGTGTGAAAGGGAATCTGAGCGCTTTTCGCCCAAGCAGCGATCAAGAACAACGCAAATGCCCCAGCTCTCGCCCCCGGCGACATTTCTCCCAACGCCTCGAACCCCATCGATCCTGTGGCGGTAAAAACCCAAACCAGGCCCCCCATGAAAAAAAGGCCTCCCAAGGAAGTCATGATCAAAGCCTTCATGCCTGCCTTCAGGCTCTCTTCATTGTCGTAGAAGGATATCAGAGCCCAGGAACAGAGGGTCGTCATTTCCCAGAAGAGGAGCATCTGCAATAAGGTGGGCGAGAGGGCCAATCCCGCCATCGAACCCACGAACGACATTAGCCAAAAGTAGTAACGGGCATGGCCGACTTCGGTGGGATGATCCCGGTTACCTGGGGAGAGGTACCCGAAGGAATACAGGGAGATCGCCACCCCAATGATGGTAGAGGCCAAAAGCATGAGGCAGGAGAGCGGGTCAATCTGATAGCCAAAAAGGCCCTTGGCCGCCGCTTTGCCCAGCCAGGGCATTCCCCCGAACAGGAAGGTCTCTCTGAGCGACTGCACAGTCAAGATACCCGCGGCAGCGGCAGTAAGCACAGCCGCCAGCGACGCAATGGGCTTTGAGGCCCTATCTCTGCCTGCCAAGCAGGCTACCGCTCCCAAAAAGGGGATAGTTACTACTGCCACCGCTAAGGGCTGCATCTCAAGTCCATCTCCCCTACCTCCGTGTTATGACTGGATCGCTCTGCCAATCCTTAAGGTGCTCCTCCAGATGAAAACCAGGCGGCAGATGTTGCTGGCACTGTGGCGACAACTTTTTGCCAACCAGGCCCAGAACCAAAGCCGCTCCGTAGATGATCGCTTCCGGCCTTGGGGGGCAGCCGGGGATATAGACATTCACCGGAACAACCTTATCTGCGCCACCCAGGACATTATAGGTATCAAACCAGATGTTGCCGCCCACCGCACACGCCCCCACCGCGATGGTCACCTTCGGATCGGGCGTCGCCTCGTATAAGCGCCTCAGCGCAGGCGCCACCTGTCTGCTGACCGAACCCGAGATGACCAGGGCATCCGCGTGGCGAGGACTGCCCACCAGCTTCATGCCAAATCGTTCGACATCGTAATAGGGCGTGAGCACATCAATGACCTCGATATCGCAGCCATTGCAGGCCCCGCAGTTGGCATGAAACAGCCAGAGGGACTTTCCAAACATCTTCTTACAGAGGTCGGATATCATATGGGCTCTTCATCCTCCCTAACCACCAATAGGGGGTGGGTAAAATCGATGGGGGGCTTGACCGGAAAGATGCCGTGCTCATTTTCTTTCTCTGGTCCCCTTCCCCGCCAGCGTTTACTATGAAACTTATCGATCGCGTTATCCGTTTCGAAACATCGACCGCAACGTTGGCAACTCGACATCCATAGGGTCATCTCTGACTTGAGATCAGACTTGTCAGGAGTAGCCGTCTCAAATTGATCTGTAGGCCAGATCGCCTTCTCTGGACAAACCTCGTAGCACCTGGCGCATTGGATGCACCTGTCGAGAAAGAAGGTGATTTTGGCGATCCCACCCATATCCTCTATGACAATGCATCGGGGAGGGCAGACATTCGCGCATCCCCCACAACCAATGCATTTTTTGGCATCGAACTCGATCTTACCGCGAAATTTGGCCGGCACCTTTACAGGTTCAAACGGATAGGAAAGAGTGACCCGCCCGGCGCCAAAGCAAATCACTGCCTCTTTGAATTTGGCCTTAAACATATGAGCTCATCCCCTATCTGGCGGTCTCTCCTCTTGAGATCCCCTTTAGTTCTTCTCTGGTGTAAGTTCGGATCTCTTTTGTGTTCACATCCAGCACCTCTACCCGCTCGGTGCAAGAGAAACAGGGATCATAGCTGCCGATACTGATCGGAACATCGGCGAGCTGCTCGCCTTCGATCATACAGGCAACCGCCTGGAGGTTTGGGTAGGTGGGCGCCCGCACCCGCCATCGATAAGGCCGGTTCTCATCCCCGGTCAGCACATAGTGATGGGCTTCCCCTCTCGCCGCCTCCACGGAGCATAGGCCGATCTTCCCGCTGGGCAATTCCTTGTCTATCTTGGCCATCACCGGTCCGTCGGGCATATCATCGAGTGCCTTACGGACCAGGCGGATCGATTCGAATACTTCGAGAACCCTCACCATCGTCCTCGCCCAGCCATCACACCCCTCTTGCACTTGAATTTGAACATCCAGTCTGGCATAGGCGGCATAGGGATGATCGATTCGGGCATCGATCGGGACATTCGATCCTCGAGCCACAGGCCCCACCGTCCCCAGGGCACGCGCATTTTCCGTAGTTAAAATCCCCACACCCTTCAAACGGGCCATGAGTGTGGTGTCAATGGCGATTGCGTCCGCAACGGCCTTGAACTCACTCTCCGCTTTGTCCAGTACGGCTCTGATGTCCCGGGCCGCATCTTCGCCTATGTCGAATCGAACCCCGCCGATGAGATTCGAAGAATAGTGCTTGCGGTTTCCGGTGACCCGCTCCATAAGCCACATCACGGGTTCCCGGATTCGCCACAACTGCATCAAGACCGTATCGAAGCCAATGATGTGCCCGGCGAGTCCCACCCAGAGCAGATGGCTGTGTAGGCGTTCCAATTCTAAGAGAATCGAGCGGACGTAATGCGCCCGCATCGGCGTCTGGATGCCGCATGCATCTTCAACTGCCTGACAATAAGCGACCGAATGCACCTGCCCACAGATCCCGCATATCTGCTGGGCCACGAATGGGATCTGGTTATAGTTCAGTTCGCTATCTCCCAGCTTCTCGATCGCGCGATGGTTGTAAAATCCCCGGTAATCTAAGCCGACTACCTTTTCTCCGTCCATAAAAAGCCTGAAGCATGCAGGCTCTTCTAAGGTTGGATAGAATGGGCCTAGCGGCACCACGGTCGTGCCCTCAGGCGCATCCTGCCGCCGAGGTGCGTTTTGGGGCTCGACGGGGAAACGCGTGTTGTATTCAAACTCTCGTCGAAGGGGATGGATCCCTGCGGGAAAATCGTCGGGCAAGACCAGTCGGCGTGGATCTGGATGCCCCACAGGCACCACCCCGAGCAAGTCCCGGGCTTCGCGCTCGGCCCAGTTGGCGGCCGGCACTTCTGGTGTTATAGAAGTGACCCTGAGATCATTCGCTGGCAGATGAGACTGCAGAATGAGAAACTTCTTCTCCTTATCAAAAGCTAAGACATACGACACACAGAAATCGCCGGTTCTCTCCCGCATATCTGTGGCGACACTAATAACGAATCTTGCCCCCAACTGATTTACCGCATAGCTCGTTATCGGCGCCACCTCCTCGCGGGGGATGTTCGTGAGGAGTTGATCCTTTACATGCTCTTGGAAGTTCCCCAATACCTCGGGGAATCTATCCCGCAAGGCCCAAAGAGAACCGTTCTCCTTCATTTCATTTCTCCATTCGATGACCAGGGGCGAATACTTCCTGCAGCAATATCTGAATGATGTTCCTGGCCGTAGAGCTGACTTCATTGCACATGGGCGATTCATACCTCGTGTCTTTCGGCTGGATAGCCAGCAAGAAGCACTTGCAATTCAAGTCTTGCTCTAAGTACTGCATAGTAAGTTTCAGGGGGGGACGGTGGGTATCGAATCCCGTCCTTCGTAGGGCAGCAGGCTCCAAGAAAACAACCTCTCCCGGCGACCCGCCGAAATCTACCGCATCCACGAATAGCACCGTATCGGGGGCGATTTCTCGGATTCTCCAGGTATCCAACTCGGGTGTTGTCCCACTATCAACGACCTCCTGAGCCCCCGCCTGCTCAAGCTGTTGGGCAACCCAAGGCCCTACACCGTCGTCCCCAAATACCTCATTTCCCACGCCGACGAGTGCCACGCGCCCTGAAAGTTTAGACCTTAGATCCTCTCGCAGTCGCAACCTAAATCCTCCACTCCAATAGACCTTATTTCCCATAGACCTTGCATTTGTTGATAGGTGAAAACCGGGCCTTCGGTACACAGGTAGATGTGGTTGATGCAGCAGTGGCCACATTTCCCCACCCCACACTTCATATATCGCTCAAGGCTTGTAACCACACGGTCTTCCGAGAATCCCATCCTTAGAAGCTTCATGATCACGAACTTGATCATAATCGGTGGACCGCAGGTGAAAACGACGGCATTCTCTCCTCGGATATCAACCTGGTCAAAGAGGGTCGTCACCACCCCTACATTACCCGTCCAAGAATCATCCGCCTCGTCCACGGTCTCAAGGATATGGATGTCACTGCGCTGGCGCCAGACTTCGAAATCATATTTAAAATCCCGGTCGGCGGGAGTCCTGGCGCCATAAAGAAGCCACATCTCTCCATAGTCCCTGCGATTCGCTAAAAGATGGAAGATGGCCGGGCGAAGGGGCGCGAGTCCGCAACCCCCGCTGATGATCAAAAGGTCCATTCCCTTTACCTGTTCCAAAGGCCAGCAGTTGCCAAGAGGCCCACGGATCCCGACCCGATCTCCTATTCTAAGTTGGTGCATGGCTTTCGTGACCCCGCCGCGGCCCACGACGGTCAGGTCGAAGGAAGATTGCTCCGCGGGATCTGAGGCAAATCCGATCGGCGCCTCACCAAAACCGAAAACAGTCACCTCCGCGAATTGGCCCGACTCCCATCTAAAGGACTCCGCGTATCCCTGATCCTCAAAACTCACTTTGAAAGTCTTGGTATCAGGCGTTTCATCAACGATACCCCGTATGATTGCTACCTTCGGCAGATACAGATTCTCGCCCAGATCGTGAGTTACGCCCCACATTCTCTTGGGATTGGCCGGCGCGAGAACCATCTCTTTATCCTTCCTTTTCCTTCTGCTGGGCCTCGAGATACTCAGGTAATTCTCGTCTGACCCGTTTGATGACAGTGGGTACGCCGAGATCCGTCAGGCAACAGGTAATACAACGGCCGCAGCCAACGCAACCATGCCTTCCGTCCCGCAAGATATATTGGTAACTCGCCTTGTGGTAGAACCTGCGGAGAAGCCGGCTTCCAAAAGTGGGCCTCGGATTGTGACCGCTGGCCTCCCGCGTGAAACCCGAGAACTGGCAAGAATCCCAGGATCTGCACCTCATGAAATATCCGTCAGCGTCCTTCCGGTCCTCAACGGTAAAGCAAGTGCAGACCGGGCACAGGTTGGTGCAGGCCCCACACCTGAAACAGGTTGAGCCCAGTTCTTCCCACAATTCCTCCGGAACTCGATTCTCGGATGTGAATATGATCGCCTTCGCCAGATATCCGATGGTTTCGAACCGCGAATCTGCATGCGCCTCTATGCGTCTGCGCTCTGCCAGATCGCCCTCCTCGGCTTTAGTCAACAACAGCTCAACTGACTCGGTCGCCTTCGCCCCCTTCTCCGAACCTATCTGGTAGAGGAACCTGTCCCCTAAGTCCGTAAGCTGCACATCGAAGCCTACATCCAGATAGGGACCGGAGTCGCAGCAAATGCAAAAACACTCCTTTCGAGGTGGTTCATTACACACGAGGCTGAACAAGACCGTATTGTCCAGCCGGGACTTATAGTATGGATCCACCGTGGGCGAACCGAAAAACCCCCCCTGGAATTGGATCGCGCTCACATCGCATGACCGAACCCCAATGATCGCTTGCTGAGGGGCATCTTTCACCTTCTCAAGCTCCACACCCCCAGCCTCATATCGATAGCGAAATAGGTTTTCATAGTGGGGAAGGAAGAAGCGTTTTGGGGGATAGAGATCGTGACCGTAATCCCAGACAACCTCCTCCGGACATTGAATCGCCCCAAACATTATGTCTCCCATCAAGTGCCGGCGGGGCGCAATGATTCGGAAATCCCGACCCAAGCCCTCCAAGAATATCCCCGCATCTGACTTCTTTAAGATGAGCGCGCCAGCCACGCCGTTGATTTTCATTTGACGGCCTCCACCTTCACCGCGCACCCTTTGTAAATCGGAACCCCGGAGGATGGGTCGCACTCATAAGAGGCAAGCCGATTCGGTGAATCGCCGGCAAAGAAATTCGGCACATGGATGCAACCCTGAGGCAGAGAGTCGTTCAGCAACAGATTTCGCGCCAGACTGCCCGATCTGGACGAAATGGTGATCAAGCTTCCGGGTCGGAGTCCCAATTTCTTCGCATCCTCTCCATTGAGTTCGGCAAAAGCCTCTGGATACTCTCGGCTCAGTACGGGGGAGCGCAGGGACATCGTGCCGGTCTGCTGATGAAAATGGATCCTGCTCGCAATCAACTGGAAGGGATATTCCGGATCTCTTCCCCCGGAATGCCCATTCACTGGAGCGAATTTGCGTTTCGCGCCATTAGACTGCCAGGGCCGACCCCATGCCTCGTCCAACCCCTGGTAAGAAACATCCGCATACTGAGAAACATGGGCAGATACCTCCGCCAACACCTCCACCGGATCACGGGAAATACTCTTTCCCAGGACCGATGCCAGCTCGGCGAGGATCCACAGATCCGATTTCGCTTCCCCCAGCGGCTCCAGCACCTTTCGCACTCGTTGCACTCGCCTCTCGATGTTGGTGAAAGTCCCATCCTTCTCCAAGAACGAACATGCTGGGAATACGACATCCGCCAGGGCTGCCGTCTCGGTATAATAGAGCTCCGAGACGCCGAGGAAATCCAAATGCTCCAGCGCTGATACAGTCTTCCTGGGGTCAGGCGCCGACAGCACGAGGTTCTCTCCAAACACCAGAAGGGATTTGATATCTCCGGCCTCGCAGGCGCGGATCATATCGGGCGCTGAAAGCCCGGGCAGTTGCGGCAATGGACAGTCCCATGCCTGTTCCCAAGCCCTCATAGCTTCAGAATCGCTGAGGGGCGTATAACCCGGAAGAAAATCGTGCGCCATACCGAGGTCAGAGGACCCCTGGGCATTGTTATGACCTCGCAATGGGATCACTGAACCGCCGAGCAGCAAGGCTATGTTAGCGAGTGCCTTGACGATCTCCGTGGAGTTGGATTGCTGTAATACCCCCAGCCCGAACATGACCACAGGCGGGGATTTTTCTGTGAGGACTTTCGCTGCTTCTGCAACTAAAGTGGGATCGACTCCAGTCTCATCATTCAGCCGATCCATCGCTACCCCGTTGAGGCTGCTACAGAGCTCCGAGAAGCCGGACATTTTTGGCACATCTTCGTGATAGAGCTTGCGATCTATGATGGTCTTAAGGAGTGCACGAATCCAGGCCAAATCCTTTCCTGGCCTTGGATGGAGGAAGAGGCGGACGTGGGGAGCGATTGTAAAAGTTCGCGGGTCAGCAGCCACCACCTGGCAGCCATTTCGCACCGCCTCCTCGATCCGAGAGCCAATGTGGGGTAACTGATCCCGAACATTTGCCCCCACAATGAGGATGGATCGCGCCTTGGCGATTGCGCTTATTTCAATCTCGGATGCCGGTATGCCTGTGGTTTGGAGGAGGGCCTGAATGAGAGAGGCATCATAGAAGCGGCAGCTGCCATCAATGTTTGGAGTGCCCAGAACGGATCTTGCAAACTTGACCAAGGAGTAACACTCTTCGTTAGTCATCTTCGCGGAACCGATCACCCCAAGACTCTTAACTCCGAAGTTTGAGGAGGATTTTCTCAAGGCGGAAACCGTGAGGGAAATCGCCTCATCCCAGGATCCTGGCTCCAGCGAGCTCCCTCTGCGGATTAGGGGCGTCCTCAACCGGTCGGCGCAGGTTATGGAGGACGTCAAACTCCATCCCTTGATACACAACCTTCCCGTGCTCACCGGATGGTTGACGCTCGGGAAAAGTCCCTTGATGCAGCCGTTGCTCACCTCAATATAAAGTGCGCATCCGCAGCTGCAGAATCCGCAGGTAGTCAAAACTCCGTTCATCTCATCAAGAACCCTCTTCTTCTATTATCTTGAAGCCCACTCGCTCTTCTGGTGAAGCCCGGCGAGGACCTCGCGAAGTTCGTTGTCCAGCATTTTTCTTCTGTGGGTCAGAATAAGGGGGTTACGCGCTGCAAACATCTCACGAACGCTGACCTGAGAAGCTAAGGTGTTTCCATTTTCAACGAGAGGGCCACTGCCTCCTTGTCAGAGAACCTAAAAACACATTGGCCTACTCTTATGAATACTTGATGCCGGAAAAATGCCTTAGCTTGCTACCCAATCATCAGGTGGAAAATAATAAATGAGTATCATGGCTCACCTGATAAGGGAAATCCCAAGAGCCAAGGAGGGCTTACAAACAGGATACGACAAACCGTGTTCGGATTCAAGATCGAAAGCACCGAGGAGCCACTCACCGCCCATGGCGGGCTGGCCCTCCTAGCCGAATGCAACCAGGGCCTGGGTTGGAGGCAGCTATCGAATCAGGTTTGCTCCCCGCTCCCGGCAGCCACCGGGGCTATGCCCCCTCCGCCTTCGTGGAGAGCTTGGTTTG